>Ga0307474_10001355_pt1 | contig 17813 bp, 15 predicted proteins | sample atmos_gasesECM1C_2_FD_203312 | JGI IMG/M metagenome (GOLD analysis project Ga0307474, IMG submission 203312) | Hardwood forest soil microbial communities from Morgan-Monroe State Forest, Indiana, United States - atmos_gasesECM1C_05 | ecosystem: Environmental > Terrestrial > Soil > Temperate... | reverse complement strand
GGCTGTTCGGCACCGGAACGCCGCAGAGCGGCTTGGACACGCGCCAGTAACTCTCCCATTGCAAATGGTTTTACGATGTAATCGTCCGCTCCCGCATCGAGAGCTTCAATCTTGTCAGCAACCGAATCGCGCACGCTCACCATAAGAATGGGACCCGCAAAGGACAAGCGAATCATTTTGCAGGCGGCAAATCCGCTCATGTCCGGCAAGTTTATGTCCAACAAAACCAGGTCGGGGTGCTCCCGGACAACCGTGTCGATCCCTTCTTGTCCATTCTTCGCCAAGATGACGCCATAGCCCGCTTGGGCAAGAGTTGTCCGTAGCACCCGGCGTATCTGCGGTTCGTCGTCCACCAACAGAAGTGTTTTGTACTTCATGCCCCGATTGGATCCGCCTGTCAGAGCAGGCTGTCTGAGTATCTAAAGTGGCAGCCCGGCTCCGCTGCCACGACTGAATCGACGAGCACCTGGGCGATCTTCGGAGCGGGATTGACATGGAATCGTCTAGGAAGGACGGGAGCAAGGAAATGTGCAAGCTTTAGCACGAGGTTCTCGCCCAGACGAACCTCATCGCGTTCTCCTTCGATGATGCCGGGCCGCAAGATAGTGAGTGACCTGAAGCCGATCTCTCGAACATCTCGTTCGAGTTCACCTTTCACTTTTACGTACAAAAAGGCCGAATCGACCGATGCTCCTATGGACGAGACGAGTGCAAAGTTCTGTGTACCTGCTTGGTGAACTACCCGCGCAAACAACAACGGCAGATCGTGATCGACGAAACGAAAGTTTTCTTTCGATCCTGCCTTCTCGATCGTTGTGCCGATCGCACAGATGGCGCCGTCGGGTTTCCAACTCGCCACCTTGGGCAGTAGCCGCTCCAACTCTAGGCCCACTGGATTCATCAGCTTGTCCTGCGTTGTCAGCGGTTTCCGGGTTGGCGCCATGACCTGTGTGACTGCTGACCGTCCAAGAGCCTGCGCCAATACGTTCCGACCCACCAATCCCGTCGCTCCGAGAATCAAGACCTTCATCCCGAATACGCCGTTGAGCTACGAATTTCCTGGGATTTCCTTGAGATTTTCGATGTTTCGCTCAATGCGCCTCACCGAAGATCGGTACTCTGAAAGTGAACAAGGTTGATCGACTGCCCTTGCTGCGCATACACCGCAATCACTCGAAAGTGCGAGCGACTCTCGACTGCATTCCGCGAACTGACCGCTCGGCTTTCGGCCGTTAACACCGCGGTTGACCCGTACATCCGCACCTCGGTTTGGCTAAGTTCGATCGAATGAAATCGCAACCCACCACTCCGCAGGTCTTGCAACACCTCCCGCTTGTTCAGCACGGAACCATCGGGTCGCACCAGCATGTAATCGCTCGCGTACAGCTCTTCAAGAGCAGCGTAGTTCTGCTCCTTCAGTGCGTGATTGAAAACGCCCGTGTGGATCCTCAATATTTCCTCTGCCGTCATGCGATTTCCTCACCTCGCGTTCAAGCTGCGGCGAAGAAGCGTGCGGCCTCTTCGGCGAACTCTTCAAAAAACTGGAAGTGCGAGCCGTGCCCGGAGTCTGGGTAGAGGATCAACCGGGCATCCGGTAAATGCTGCTGAAGGATGTAGGAATTGATGGTTGGCACCATGATGTCGTCCTTGCCGTTGACGACAAGCGTGCGCTGTTTGATCTTCTTCAAATCGCCGTAGCGGTTTGTCGCAGGGATCGCACCCCATTTAGCAAGAGCGACGAGTTGGGCCTTGCCGACCTGCGGCTTCGCTTCCGGTTCGCGGTCGAGCTTTCGCGCGGCAATGCGCTTAAGCCAAGCCTTACCAGCCGCGTAACTTGCCGGGCTCTTCGAAAAAAACAAGTCCAGCGTGCGTTCCTGCTCGGTGCTGTTCGGTCGATTGACGATATCCATCACCTCGCGCGAAAATTCCTGCATGCCTTCGCCGCCGGATGGCCCGGTGCCTGCGAGGAGGATGCGCCGCACCAGTTCGGGCGCGTCAAGCACCACCTGCTGCGCGACCATGCCGCCGATCGAAAAACCGAACAGATCGATCTCCTTCAGGCTGAACGCCTTGACGAAGGCGATGATGTCGGCCGCAGTAGCGGGGATCGAGTCCGGCATCTCGCCACCCGAACGACCGACACCCCGATAATCCACCAGGATCACCGGGCGGTCTTGCGCCAAGCGGTTAGTGTGGACCGGATCGAAATTGTTCATCGTGCCGGTGAAATGCTGAAAGCACACCACTGGCGGGGCGCCTTCCTTGCCGAAATGGCGGTAGGCGAGGCTAACACCGCCGATATCCTGGAATTGGGTCGGCGCGATTTCGCTGAGATTGACATTCGACATGGCTCGTCTCCTGTGATGAAGAGGCGACACTCGTCGCCTGAACTGCAATCCACACCGCCGCGCGCCCTACCCACCGAGAAACATCGTCGCATTTTCCAGGAAGTTTTCGGCATACTGCGAATATGCACCGTGGCTCGCATCCGGGTACATGATGAGCTGAGCGTTTGGCAGTTGCTCCGCCAGAATGAAAGCGTTGATCGGTGTGACCACGATGTCCTTGTTGCCGTGAACAATGAGCGTCGGATGTGTCATGCTTTTCAAGGTGGCGTAACGTCCGGTCGCTGGTATCGTTCCCCACTCCCTGATCGCCGCAAGCTGGCCGACGGCCGAATCCCTAGACACAGGAAGATCACGATCATTTTTGCGAGACTCGAGTCGCTTCATGTATTCGCGTCCAGCAGCCTGGCTGGCTTCAGAGGGAGAGAAGAACGCAGCCAACAAGAACGCCACGGGATCTGCTTGCTCTTCCGGCGATAGTTCGGTGAAGGTCATGTCCTCTCCGCCACGCGGGCCTGTCCCCAAGAGAATCAGCCGCCCGACGAGTTGAGAATGCTCAAGCGCTAACTGCTGCGCAATCATGCCGCCCAGCGAGAAGCCCACGATGTGAATCTGCTTCAAGCCAAGGGCTCGGCAGAAAGCAACGCAATGTTTCGTCATCTCCGCGACCATATGCGGAGTTTTTCCGCCGGAAGCGCCGACTCCCGCATTGTCGAAGAGAATCACCTCATGATCTGCAGCAAGGCTGTTGGTTACGTCCGGATCCCAGCCGTCCATGTTGGAGTTGAAGTACCCCAGAAGGAGCAGCGGAATCGTGCCCGGTTTGCCGAATCGGCGGTATGCGTAACTCATGTCATTGGTCTGAACAAACTCCGTGGGGACCGTTTCGTGTGTGTAATTACTCATCGTCTTTGTCCTTCCACTCTGATCCTTACCCTTACGCTTGGGTGCTTTTGGCCTACCCTCTTTCCCGGAGCATCCATTCCCTGATATAACGCGAGCAGCGCACCACCGAGATCCCTTCCGCCTTGCACGCGTTGAGAAAGCGAACACCGTCGACATCCACGAGATCCACCTCCTCCAAATCCAAAGCTATTCGTGGTCCGCCACGCTCGATCTCCGCCTTCACCTGATCACGCTGCTCGGATCGAAACGCCCCGCTCAGCCGAATCCGGGTTCTGCACTTCCCAGAAATCCGTTCAATCTTGAGAGTCATGTGCGTCTCTGGTCCGAGGCGCACTCGTACGAGTGCAACGACTGGGCCATTCACAATTCCTTGCATGCGCGCGACTTAGAAGCGCCGGCCAGGCTCGGTTTTGAGCAAACGTTGTTTAATGAGCAAACGCGACGGGATTGTCTGGTAGATGTAGATAGGAATCAGTTCGACTGAGGAACTTTGAACCGATATTTGTTTATTCCCAATCGCCTGATTTTTGCATCAAGAGTTGGTCTTGGAAGCCCCAATTTGGTTGCCGCACCATTTGGCCCGGAGACACGGCCCGCACTTTCTGCCAAGGCGGCCTCAATCATTTCCTTTTCCTGCCGTTCCAGCGCGCTATTGAGCGCCGCTGTCGGACGAGCGAATTGTGGCGCCTGTCGTTTGAGCCACGTCTCATCCACGCAAAAAATGTCACCTTCGCTCAGGATCACGGCTCTCTCAATCACGTTTTGCAATTCACGAACGTTGCCTGGCCAGCCGTAGGCTTGCAACAGTTTGAGAGTTCTTCTGTCGATTGTTCTGAACTTCTTTCCGCTCTTTTTTCCGAAGCGATCAATGAAGTACTCGACAAGCAAGGGAATGTCTGCTGCGCGATCGCGCAACGAAGGCATCTCAATAGGTACGACATTCAGTCTGTATAAGAGATCTTGGCGAAACTTGCCTTCGGCCACGAGCGCGTTCAAATCACGATGCGTGGCCGCCAGCACTCTTACGTCAACGGGAATTGGTCGGTTACTGCCGACACGTTCGATCTCACGTTCTTGCAGCACTCGTAACAGTGCGATTTGGATTTCCGTGGGTAAATCGCCTACTTCGTCCAGGAAAATCGTCCCGCCATTCGCCGATTCAAAACGTCCCAGGCGCCGTTGTGTCGCCCCAGTGAAGGCGCCCTTTTCGTGACCAAAGAGCTCGGCAGCAATTAACGATGCCGGGATTGCAGCACAATTCACCCCAATAAATGCCCGTTCCCCGCGGTTGGATCGCTTGTGGATGGCGCGCGCGATTAACTCTTTTCCCGTCCCGGTTTCGCCCAGAATCAGGACGGTGGAATCCGAATGCGCCACTTTGTCGACTTGGCGGAGCACCTTACGCAGCGCTTCCGAGGAGCCGACGATGTCCTCAAACATCGAGTCACGATCGATCTGCTCACGCAACGCGACGGTTTCGTTTCGCAGGCGGTCTTCGGCCCGTTTCCGGTCGTCGATGTCTGTCCCCGTTGCATACCAACGAATGACCTTTCCGCTCTCGTCGAGTAAAGGGTTGTACCGGATCAGAAACCACCGATACATACCATCCTTTCCCAGAGCCCGTTGCTCGTTTTCGAACGGAGCGGCCTCGGAAAGAGCTTTGTAACGGTCTTCGCGAAGTCTCTGAACGTCGTCGGGATGGAAAACGCGCTCCCGAAAATCGTCGGTTTGCACGTCATCCAGAGAAAGTCCGGAGTACTCAAGCGCCACGCGATTTGCATAAATGGACTTCCCATCAGGATCCAGGACCATGATGCTTTGCGGAATAGCATCGGTCATGCGCCGAAGTTCTTCTTCATCCTCACGGAGCTTAGCTTCGGCGCGCTTAAGGTCATCGATGTCCGTATCCGTTCCATACCAGTTGACAATGTTGCCCGATTCGTCGCGAAGTGGCTCAGCCCGAAACAAGAACCATCGATACACTCCGTCAAATCGACGCAGTCTACCCTCGCATTCGCCAGGCCGGCCAGCGGCCAGATTTCCGAGCCATGTATCTGTTATTCCCTTCAAGTCTTCCGGGTGAATGGCATTCTGCCATCCCCAGCCGCGAACCACTTCAAGAGATAAGCCCGTATATTCGTGCCATCGCTGGTTCCAAAATATTCCGGTACCGTCCGGCAAGGTACACCACGCGAGTGTCGGGATTGTGTCGATGATTTTCCGAAGTCTCGCTTCCGAGTTGCGGATCTCCTCGAAGGCGCTCCTCAATGCTTCCTGCGATCGCTCGCCCTCGATGGCGATTACGGCAATGTGACCCGCGCCTTCGATTAGTCGCAGATCAGTCTCGTTAGGGGTACGAGGCTCTGCATAGGAGACGCAGAAGGTGCCAAGAATTTCCTGATTTTTGGAGAGTAGCGGTTGAGACCACGCGGCGCGCAACCCGTGACTCAAAGCAAGGTCTCGGTAATCAGCCCATAAGGGATCTCTTCCGATATCGGAAACGATCACCCGCTGCTTGAGAGATGCAGCAGTGCCGCATGAACCTACACAAGGGCCAATCTTTAGGGGAGTGATGGCCTCAATCCAACCCTTGGGAAGTCCAGGACCAGCTGCGGGTCGAAGATGCACGCCATCCGCGTCCATCAGCATTACTGACGACTTGGGCTTACTGGCCTGAGCATCCATCGTTTCGCACAACCTTTCCAGGATATCTGCCAGGCAAGCCCCGTTGGCAATCATTTCCAAGGTTCGTTTTTCTGCGGCCAGTAGTGCTTCGGCGCGCTTACGATCCTCGATATCGGTATTGGCGCCATACCATTTGAAAATATCGCCGTGATTGTCCCGCACGGGCTCCACACGAAACAGGAACCACCGATAGTCTCCATCGTACCGGCGCAGGCGTGCTTCAATCTCACCGGCCTCGCCAGAATCCAGCAAGTGCCGCCAAAAATCCATGAGCCTGTCGCGGTCTTCTGTGTGAAGAGCCGCAGTCCAGCCCCAATTCGATGCTTCTTCAGCGGAGAGGCCGGTGTAATCCAGCCAGCGCCGATTGAGGAATTCAACCGAACCGTCTGGACGAGCGGACCACGCTAGAGTAGGAATGACGTCAACGTCTTGCATGTGGCGCGCCTGCCCGTTACTTTCCACTCTGGATGCCATTCGCGAATTATAGTCCCACTGTCTGATTCCATGCACGCCAGCAGACCGACATTGAACTCGAAGTTGGATGAGAATTCTCGATATCCTTGGCAATGAATCACAAATCCGGATCTTGCAAGGCTGGCGGAAGTGATTGACAGAGAAGAAACTTGGGTTGCAGAGGCCCGATTGTGAACCACCCATCGAGAACCGTTGGGAGCTTAACCCTAAACCTGTTCGGCTTTGCACTTTCTGCCGTACACCTGCTCACTAGGCCGGGGCTCTCACCGTGCTGCGAACGTGAGGTAGGCGAACGGGCATGGTAGATATAGCCGACGTACTGTATAGATTCGACGTAGCTGCGCTCGAAAATCACTCCGACCTTAAGCAGAAAACGCACTGCTTGCGATCATCCGAGCCTCCCAGATTTTGTTCGCTTCCGGAATGCCTTCGCCCCGCGCAATGATTTGGGCAGCGTGCAAGCCGGATTGCAGCGCAGCCTCCATGTAGCCAAAGAACGCCATGCAGCAGTGTTCCCCAGCCCACACGAGGCGGCCGTCCGCCTCATACAGCTTTCGCGCAGCCGTCCTGACCTGACCCAGCGTCGGGCATGAATAGCCACCCCGCGTCCACTTTTCACCGGGCCAATTCACAAAATTATCGCCAGCCGTCTCCGCTCCAAAACCGGAGTACAACTTTTCCACGCCCGTTTGGCAGTATTGTTTCGGATCAGGCGCATTCATCGCCTTCTGTGCAAGATCGCCCCCAGCGAATAGCGTTAGCTCCGCCCCATTTTCAATTGCACTGATTTGATTGTCGGTTCCCTCCCAAATCATTCCTAATCGATCGTCGCTTCCGCTCGGGGCTAACCTCTTTTGAATCCAAAAGCGCGACTTCGTCTCCGCCAAATACTTGACGGCCGGGCCCATTTGAATTTTGAAAGAGTCCAAGTCCCTCCCGGGCAGCATCGTGCCATCCCAGCAAGTGGGAGGGACCGCGACGACTACCCAGTCCGCAGAAAACGACTCTCCCCCTTCCGTAATTACTTCCGACTGTGAATCCATTTGAATTTTCTGCACCGGATGCTCGAGCAAGACTTTACCTCCAGCCTCGACCGTCGCCGCCCGAAGACACTCAGCAAGCTCTTGGTTCCCGGCGGCACACCGGAATACCTCAGTGTCGGTCCAGAATTCTGAAGGTCCACGTCTCGGTTTCCACAAGTCTGTGAGGCTGCCGCCCTTGACTGCTGCTAACAGCCCCAGGTAGCTCTGTTCTTTGACAGGCAGCGTTTGATTCGTCGAAATCTCGAACCGAAGCTCAGCTTTTGCCGCGGCACTACATCGCGTCAACGACGCAATCCAATCCTCAACGGAGCGCTTGTCCCACAGCTCAGCCTGGGTAGCAGTCCAGGGCATGTGTGCATCGACGGCTGCTGCGTCGTGGTTGAGGGTTTCATAAGCTGCGGTCATGTCGTGGTACATTTTTTCCTGTTCACCGGAATCCACGGCTTGTCCATCCACCCACATCGGTGCATCGAGGTTTACGTAGTCGTCGTCAGGAGTGATGAGACTTAGCCCGAGACCAAACAGTCCCGCAAAGCGTAGCCAGGTGGGATGATTTCGTCCGATTAACTCCCCACCCCATTCGATCGTCTGCGACCTCGCTGGGTTGCGGTGAGTCCATACCCTTCCTCCAACCCGGTCGCGGGCTTCAAGCACTGTCACGCTGGCACCGTGGCGCGAGAGCCACCAAGCCGCAGTTAGCCCCGCGAATCCAGCACCTACTACAACCGCGGACTTGCCCGACAGATTGCGCCGGGCAACATCTAGCTGCGTGAGCTCCATCGGGTAGTGCTCACTACTAAGGCGAATCTTCTCCAGAGTCGACGAGTGTCTCTCTGCGAGTGAGGGAATGGATCCAAACTTACGGTACAGACGCGAATAGATCGATCGTCCCATCGGATTTCTCTCCTGACGAATGCAACTCCGAGGTTAGAGCGGGTGCTTCAAAAGGAGCGCGCACAACCGCGCGACCCACTCCGCAGACCCATCGTGCGCGTCAATGTAGTCCACCGCGAGATACTTGTCTAGTGCGTTAAACCGCCTGGATCCGACTAGCGGCTAAGCATGGCAAGGAGGCTTTGGACGATGTTCCCAAAGCTGTCGGTTGACGAAATCTTCGCGAGGCGGTCGGCAAATCCCGGACTGTACTCCAGCAAGTCGCCCCGCGTGATGCCATGCCAGATTGGCAGAATCAATTTCTGGCCAGCTTGTTCGCGAGCGAACAAAGCATTCAACTCATGCTCGGTCCACTTTTTCTTGCTGAGGAATGCCTGGGAGAACACCACAATGCCGTACCGACAATTCTTGATTCCGCGATCGATCGCCCCTCTCAAGTCGTCACCCCACTCAAGGGTCGTCTTATCAAACCACACGCGGATTCCAGCGTTCTCCAATTCACGCACAAGCGGTTCAACGTACGGTTTGTCCTCTGTTGCATGGCAGATGAATACATCCCACTGATACTTGCCGGCGGCGTGTGTTTTCGTGGCGAGCGGCGCCGTTGGTGGTGCGAATAACGCAAAGTGTGGTTTGAGTTCCGTTTCCCACGCGGTGTCCAAGTCCCTGTAGTCCAAAATTCCATCCTTGAGAAAGAATCGCATCTGCGGTACTCGCGCAAGGATCTCCGCTCCGGAACCGTCTAAATCCATTTGTGGGGAACCTTCGAAGGAGTAGAAGTAGCCTTGGAAGCTTCGTGCGAGGTGCGCTCCGACGATCAGTGATCCGGGGTGGGTCGCTACGTTGCCGCCATTTCCTAGTTCCCGGCAGATGTCTGCCAAGGTGTAAGGTCCCGGTCCCCTCTCTTCGTAAAGCTCCTTCGCAAACTCAAGGAAGGAATGGACGTGTCTTTCCACATCCCTCCGGAGGACCGGATTCACGAAGTAAAGTGCGCAGAAGCCAGGAAAATAAATTCCGTCTCCGCTCCACAGAATTCTAAGCATCACTAGTGCAGGAAGGATTTCTCGCTCCGAACCCAGCGCCGCTTGCGCCCTGTGTATCGGCATCCCCGCGAACTGAGTTAAAAATGACGTGGTGACCGTTCGAACGAGCGCCTTTGCACTATCGGATGGAACTGCCTTGTCGATGGTATGGTCATCCCAGAGAGCCATAACCCTGTTCCTCTTGCTGGCATTGTAGCGTGACCGCGATTGCCGTCGTATCTATCCGCCCACTTCGTTGTCGGTCGTTTGCGGCGGCCCCCGATGAACATTCACGAGGCCGAGTGTCATCCGGACGCCTCGTGGCTAGACTGAACCGCAAAAAAGCCGCATAAGAGAGCGGGTTAATCACCTAGCCCTGGAGCTTTTTCATGAAAATAGGAACATGCCGTCTCTGTCTGCGGGAAAACCAAGAACTCCAGAACAGTCATTTCATTTCGGCCGCGATATATCAGGCCTGCAAAGAAGGTGAAAAACAACCGATCATGGTGGGTGGCGAGGCCGCGCGCCACACCAGTGGCCAGATAGCTGACGAACTGCTCTGCCGCGAGTGTGAGAAGCGTTTCAGTATGGACGGCGAAGCTTGGACGATCGCGAACATGGCCCGGCGAGACGGTTTTCCGCTTCAAGCGATTCTAGAAAAAACTCCGCCCCTGTTGGCGAACGATCATTTTGCGGCGTTCGGCCATGTTGCTGGCATTGATGTCGACAAGCTTGTCTATTTTGCCTTGAGCATCTTTTGGAGGGCTTCCGTGCACGAGTGGCACGATCCCAACACTCATCGAATCATCAAGACCATATCGCTAGGCGAATACGAAGAGCCTATACGACAGTTCCTTGCGAAGGAAACGCCATGGCCACGAGACGTAGTCGTCCTTATTTCAGTCTGGCCGAACGCAACTCCGCCCCTGGTTCTGCATACTCCGGTTGCCGCCCAACGAGAGGGATTCAAGACTTTCATGTTTAGTATCCCCGGTCTCACGCTCACTCTAAGTGCGGGAATCAAAATCCCAGACATGTTGCGCCGCATTTGTTCCCATTCATCGCCCGAGAGGTTCATCTTCGCGAGCACAGATCAGGCCGCATACACGCTCGAATCCTACGCGGCCAAAGTCCTCAAGAGCACTCCGAAGGGGAAGCTAGCCAGGGAGTTCCCGAACCATCCAGCCAAGCGAACCGACCGATAAACCGCTCCGCTGTCCCTGCCCCTCAGTGGCCCCGACCGACACTGGCTCTTTTGAACTGGACTTGCCTTGCGCTATTCGATAGGCATTTCCAAACTGGGAGGAAGAGATTAACGCCGTCCCTAGCCATGTTCGACGCGTTTATCCCCGTCGCAGAATTTCCAGGATAATGGCACATTCTTCGAGTTCACCTGAAGAGGAATAAACTTCTTGTCTTGGTCCACCATCAGCCAGAGGAGACGATACAGAGCATCTGGAAAGCGTGCCTCTTCGTTTTGCCGCTCCTCGACAAGCTCAGCATCGGCGCCCTCGATTCCCAGCCGAGAGCCACATAGTGTGGCAGAATTCATCGCCGCTGATTTCGTAGGATGTGCGACCTCACTGAGCCGACCATAGTCACGACCGATACTTGGGCTGGGAAGTCCCCGTCCTCTGGCGAATGTGATTAATTTGCTAAGGCGGGCTGCCCACGAATCATTCTCTTCTGCTAACCACCGCGATGCTCTGCCGGCGTGCTCAGCCAATCGAAAATCGTGCGCGAGATTCCAGGCCTCCTCAAAAGCTCTTAACACGACTTGGAAACCGTCCGTTTCGCCTGCCTGAAACAGAATCAATAAGGAACGCAGTAGGGAGGAGGATCGTACGAGGAGCAGCAGAACGGCGGTCAGCTGGCTGTCGACGTGGAAGCCCTTACAGTCGTCGTGGCCAGCCACCCGAAAAAGCTCACGATCAATCTCATCCAGGCACGCACCGACTTGTTTATAGTCTAACGCCAATTCCGCAACCCGAAGCCGAAGAGCCGTGCGTCGCGCTAATCCCGGGTCTCCGTCTCCTCAGAATCTCTAAGTGTACGCGAACCCAGATATGCGCGGAATACACCGCCGTCTGACATCCGGCGGAAACGGATCATGCGAATCCAAGCGAGCCGGGCAATTGCTGCAAGAGAAGCCAGATAGATGGTAAGAACCAGTACGAAGGAATGCACATTATGAGTTCGCCCGAATGCCACGCGGACGGCGGGCGCGACGCCACACAGGGCCAGAATGACGAACGAACGAGAAAAATCGGAGGTCGCAACAAAAACATCTCGCTTCGGAAAACTATCGACGATGCGCGTCAGACAATAATCAAACGCGGAATCAACATCTCCCAGTGCCAATCCGGACTCCGCCCAAATCGCGCTCTTAATTAGGTCCCCGTCGGGTCCCGCCCAAATGTCGTCCCTGCCGCTCCTCAGAAACCGCTGGCCCCCGAGTTTCTTCACAGACCAGTCCGCGAGTTCTTGAACAAAGTGTCCGACCGCAAAGGATGCTGCGACAAACATCGTAAAGCCAACCGGATGCAGATCGTTCACGGAGGCGATGAATTGGTCCCAGCCCCGCACCAGGATCCACCCTTCGCATAGTAGGGACATTCCTGGAAGCACCAATCCCAGGAATTCGTAGATCCCCAGCTTGAAATTCGATATCACAGTGTCACTTCCTCTTACTTCCGTATTTCAGCAACACCCAACTGTCAATCGAACTCACAAACATCCGAATGTCCTTCTGCCCAGCGATTATCATGATCGGGGGATTACTGTCGCGTGCCGTGTGCTCGGCCAGCCAACCGAATACTCGCTTGTCATCCTCGCTCGGTTCGGTGCCGTACCCATCGGGATGCGAGTGCCATTCACCCAAATACTGCAGCTGGTTGCCGGTTCGCTCACGCACTCTGGTGACAGCCTTCTCGAGCCCATGACTTCCCCGAATGTAAAGCGTAGGCCATTCCACGCTGTCCGGCGGCGACGGAATTATGTCCACGAGGTAGGCGATTCGATTTTCCTGATCCAAACTGCCCACCAGAATGCCACCCGTTTCCTTGGGCAATTTGGCCTTCCGATATTTCTGGAGCTTGCCCGCGAACACCTCGTCGGTGCAAACACGCCATCCATGAATCTCCATGTCGATAACCGGTGATGCCTGCACGTCGTGGGCCTCGACGTTCATCGATGAATCAGCATGCCAGATGCGAATGACAGCGTCGGGGCGAATTAAATACTGCTGCAGCGCGTGGGACGCGATTCCCCCGTGCATAGCGACGAAATGTTGCGGAACTTGACTGCTGAGATCGCGGCAGGAGCGCGCGTACCGGATCCGGCCTGGTTCCCACTGGAAGTGCGCACCAAGCGCAACATTGCTTACTAGTTCTCGGTAATACTGAAATTCGAGCCAGTCGAGCCGCACCCGGCGAGCCTTATCCTCACAGAGAAGTACCAGATCAGACCCAGAAGGATTCAGGAAAACGGAGCATCTGCGTGTTCCGGTCTGTGGATGATAGGCCAGCTTTCGCGCAACGGGCAGGCTCGCCGACAAGTCGACAATCACCTCGACGTTCGAAAGCGTCCCGCGCAGCTCTGCTTCCTTTTCACCCGGGTGGAGGACGTTCGCCGCTAGGATGGCCGGCATCGCCGGCTCATCCAAGACAGCGTTCAGGCGTATTTGCATTCCATCCACCTTCAGTCGCCCCACGTAGCCCTGCTCCAGTTCGTGTCTCGCAGCGTTGTGCGGAAGGAACAAATCGTGGTCGACCCCAGTCCAGATTCCGAATCCTGCTCGCACAAGATTGTTGGCCACATGAGAACCGAGTGCCCCGAGCCCAATCGCTGCAATTTTCAGCGCGTTCGGTTCCGTTCCGTTCAATATTGCGGCGCCTTGTCGTGAGAGGGGAAAGATTGGATTGAGCACGTCCACAGTTGTTTCTTGGATTCGCTGTTCGTCAGGATTTCCGCTGAGTACATGTCCGAACGAATTGCCGTGGGGCGCCAGGATTCCCACCGCTACGCCCAGTTCGCCTACGGTTCCCGAAAAATGAAAGGCCCAGAGTTCACAGGTCTCGACGTCTCCGCCCGCCCGCCGTTGCTTGGGTAGTACAACAACCAGGACGGGATGTGCCCGCAGCAAAGCGGGCGGGAATTCCCAGGCAGCGAGACGATTGCGAATTTGCCCCACCAGATCAAAACCGACGCTGTTGAGCATCTCGTTCAGGCGGGCCATGTTTCTCGGATGACTTCGGATTACTCCGTGAACATGCGGCGGGCAAACGAGACACATCGCCGCAAAGCCGGTGGCGGCATTGCCGGGTCCTGCTACGTAGACCTCGCGGCCTCCGCTGGACCGAAGCTCGATACTCAGTGGCCGTGCCGCGGCCGTGCCGCTCATATATTCAAGGAAATTGGAAGGAAGAACCAGCGGAGGGAAATCTCCGAGCAGAATGGGCTCCAGCGGTTGATCTTCACCATGAAGTGTTCCCTTTGCCGTCTCCGACAGCCACCACCGGGAGCGCTCCACAAAGCTCGCCGGTGTCCACGTCAGTTTCAGTTCGTCAAAACTCTCTTCATACAGGCAGAGGCTACGCGGGATTTCCTCGTCGCGAGGATTAAGATGGGGTACATACGGAAAGTTTTCTCGGAGCGCCAGTACTTCGGGATTGAGTTCTTCCCGCTCCCGGAAAACCACTGCGAGCCGTTCGCGCGGGTGAATATCAAATACTCTTACTTGCGAGACCTCGACCTCAACTTCGAACACAATCACTTCATCGCCGTCCGGCGTCCTGCGGACTTCCATCAGTTCGGCGTGCGGATTCAACCGTGAGGCGATGAAACTGCAGAGGGACAGACTCCTCGGATATTTCAGCTCCGCTGGAGACACCGGGACGCCGGGAGCGTCTGCGTATCGAGTGCTCATTCCCTATCCGGCGCGAGGCGCTCGTGACGTCACGGCGGCGGTGGCGCCCGAAATGTAACGTTTTTTGATTCGTGCTTTCGAACCATCAATCTCTATCACCAAAGGTTCGGGCTTCGTGTGGTTGGGATGCTCCATCGTCACTTTGAACTCGCCCCCCGCCGCGACCAGGCAATCCTTGTAGTAGGCAGCAGCCTGTCGATGTGGCGGCTGATCGTCTTCATCATTGGATGGAATAGGTTTGCTCGTGGAAACGACGATCGCATTGCTTGGCAAGTTCTCTTCGAATATCCACTTCACTTCGTCGACCGGTTCAGTTTTTTCCTCGCCCTTTTCCGGACCGATCGCAGTGTAGCTGCAATGGTGCCACAGCTTCGTTACGTCCGATCGGAGCCTCTCATCGCGCTTCTTCGCCCTGGTCACGTTTACAATGTCGCTGATCGCCCTGTGTTCCAAATCCGACCCGAAAAGCACGCGCGTCAAGACGTCGTTTACCGTGAACGTAGCCTGCACCACCAGCGAATCCACGTTTCGGTCGATGACTTCGCTCTCGTTCAGACGCGTTGCGAAAGGCGAATGGACGAAAAATTCGACTCCTTCCACAGCCAGTCCGAATTCCGGAATCAGCTGGCCTGCGTCCGTAATCAGGTGCTGCCGGCTTTCCATCGTCAGACCTTCGCCTTCCAGCCATTCCTTGAGCATTACCGGGCGGGAAAAAACACGGATCCCCTTGCCCTCGCGCAGACGATAACGCGCCTCGGCGCGGATGATGCGATCTTCATCGCTGCAACCTTCTTCAATCAGCGCTGCGGCGGGGACCCACAGTTCATTGATTTTGATCCGGCCTTCGCCTTGATACTTTTCCGCGTGTTCAAGATAAAAGAACTCGGACGACTTACAGATATGGTCGTTGTCCAAGTGCGTAAATGCAACGACGTCGAAATACTTCCGATTCGGCTCCTTCAGATTTTTCCGCAACTCTTCGCCGAGCGCGATTCGAAGGTCCTCTGGATCGTCCTCACAGCGCATGTCAGCATAATCGAAGAGAATTTTCTGGCCTCCTGCGAGGTCGATCAAGCAACAATCCGCGTTGCCTAGAGGATAAAAAGTGAGTCTATGCATGACTGAACTCTCCCCGTTGCGCTCCGCGTCACCGACCAAACTTCGCGCCAAAGCCGCAGCACGGAGGTCGCATGTGGAATACGGCGTTGCAAGAATGGCATCCCCTATCGATGATCTGATTCGAGCTGCTCTTGCGTCCGGTGCCGGCCGAAGCAACAATCTATGAAATAGCAAGATAACATAACTTTCCAATATTTGCCAGTTTGTGTTATGCTCCTAGGCGGGAGGGATCGATCCTATGCCAAATCGTCATGTCCACCATCGCGCAGGCGCCGTGGCGGGACTCGCGTATGCTACCTGCCGTGCATGGGACCAGCCTGGACCTTATATATTGATGGAAGCCACGGGCGGTCTGGTCGGAGGCGTCGCGGGCGGGCTACTACCTGATTGCATCGATACACCTTGTTCTCCTCGCCACCGCGCAGCAGCACACAGTGTGAGCATTACCGGCACGGTGGGTTCCCTGCTCAACGACCAACTGCCCGCATGGCAAGCGACACTTCGCGACAACGCTTATCATTACGCCCAATTGCGGGCGTCGTCGCCTTCACTTCTGCCGCAAATCGGCTATGGTCTTCTCGAATTCCTATTTCGTTTTCTCGCCGGCGCTCTCGCTGGACTTCTCGCTGGTTATGTCTCTCACTTGGCATTAGACTCACTCACTCCCAGCTCACTTCCTATCCTCTGCTAGGGGGAAACATGGCCATTGATCAGATCGAGTTGGGCCGCCGGATTCGGCAGGCGCGGGAATCTTGCGCGATGACGCAAGAAGAAGTTGCGGGAAAGCTCGGTGTGTCTCGATCCATCCTTGTGCAAATCGAACAAGGCAAACGCCCCGTATCCGGGCTCGAATTGCGGACGCTTGCCTATCTCTTCGCGAGGGACATACGCGAATTCCTCGCCGACGAATTTGCCGAGGACGACGTAGTCCGCGCCCTTTTCCGTTCCCACGAAGATGTCGGGGAAGAAGGCGTGAGACAGGCACTTCGCGATTGCATCGCCCTCGGTCATGAGTTGACGAATCTTGAGGATGCCCTCGGCATCAGCAGAGCCACGCTCACCGTCGCTACGTATGCACATGCCATTCCTCGCAGTCGATGGGAAGCCATCCAGATCGGTGAGCACGTGGCGACGGAAGAAAGGCGGCGCCTGGGTCTTGGGTCCGCTCCTCTCGGCGACGTATCCTCACTCATCGAAGCGCAGGGAATTCGTACCGGAACCGTTTCCATGCCGGAAGCCGTCTCGGGGCTTACGATCAGTCATCCCAATGTCGGACCGTTCATCGTCATTAATGAGAGACATTTTCCGGAACGCCGTCGCTTTTCCTGGTGTCATGAGTATGCTCATGTCTTGCTGGACAAGGATACGATTGGTATGGTGAGCCGGGAGGCGGAACGAGACGATCTTCGCGAAGTACGAGCCAATTCTTTCGCGGCAAGTTTTCTGCTACCCGAGGTCGGCGTTCGTCAATTTATCGCATCTCTCGGCAAGGGAGCGGCCAGCCGCATGCACGCAGAGATCTTCGACGAGTCCGGAGTCGTGCCGATCGACTCCCGCACTGAACCTGGCACGCAGGAAATCCAATTGTATGACGTCGTTCAATTGGCGCACTTCTATGGTGTGAGCGTGCTCTCGACGCTTTATCGCCTCCGCAATCTCAAGCTTCTTTCGGAACCAGAATTTGAACGACTCAAAGGCATGGATGCGGAAGGTCGGAGCAAAAAGATTGGAAAACTGCTCGGCTTCGCGCCACTTGAGTCTGTCGAGCAGCGCGGCGAATTTCAACGGCGGTTCCTGGCTCTGGGCTTAGAAGCACTCCGCCGCGAGAAAATCAGCCAGGCGAAGTTTCTCGAATTGGCCCAGCGGGTGGGCGTCCCTCACTGGACGGCCCAGGACCTACTCTCCAACGCAGGAATCGACGATGCCGAACCGCAATCCGTTCTCCTGCCGGATTAGGAATGGCTGATCCATCTGGCACGGTCATTCGTGTCGTCGTAACCGACACGAACATCTTGCTGAATCTCACGCACATCGATCGACTGGACTTGCTCGGCAAGTTGCCGCCTTATTCCTTCGTCATCCCCGAGGAAGTGGTCAACGAACTGAAGGACCCTACGCAGTCCGCCGCAATTCAGGCTGCCATCGCAGGCGGTCTTTTGCAGGTCGTTCAGCTCAGTAAACTCTCTGAGTTGACCATTTATGCGGAGCTTGTTCAAAGCTTGGGAATCGGCGAAGCGGCGTGCCTCACCCTGGCGCAGTGCCGGAACTGGTTCATCGCTTCGGACGAGAAGAGAAAATTCTATAGGGAGACAATCGCTCGCTTGGGAGTGGGCCGCTTGCTGAACACCGTAGGCATCCTCGTCCACGCCATCCACCTCGGCGTCATTACTGTCGAGGA
>Ga0307474_10001354_pt1 | contig 17836 bp, 12 predicted proteins | sample atmos_gasesECM1C_2_FD_203312 | JGI IMG/M metagenome (GOLD analysis project Ga0307474, IMG submission 203312) | Hardwood forest soil microbial communities from Morgan-Monroe State Forest, Indiana, United States - atmos_gasesECM1C_05 | ecosystem: Environmental > Terrestrial > Soil > Temperate... | reverse complement strand
GCGCGTGTTAGTTGGTAACAATTGCCGCTTGTACCGCACAAAGCAAACAGCATTGGCGTTCGATGGCACGCGGCTACAAAGGACGAAGTCCAAGAAGCAGGGCAGGATTTCCTTTGACCATGATGTCGAGTTCCTGATCGGTGAAGCCTTTGACATGCATTGCTTCTACGAATGCGCCGACGCCGTCCAAATCCGCATACACCCTCGGAGCTTCGTTTTTTGTCCAAAACTCCGATATCAGACAATGCTCCGGCCCAAGTGTGCGAATCGCATCGGCACGCCGTCCACCTTCGCTCAGGATGTTTCGAAAGTCGAACTCGATAATCGCTCCAAGCTTTTTCGCTTCGAGCATTTGATCCATGGTCATTTTTCCGGCAAGGTCCATCGCGTGGGTAGCGATCATGTGCTCCACACCCTGGCGTCTTCCCTCTTGAAACACGAGCATTGCGTCTTCCGGCGATATATGCCCCGATGCGAGTGTCAAATGATTCTTCGCTACTACCGCGATGACTTCCTTTACCTCAGGAAGCAATTGACGATCACGGGATACCGCAACGAATGGTTTTTCGGGATAAGGTGGCTTGGACTCGATCTCTGAATCATTGGCAGGCATCCAGACAATCTTTCCCGGACCGCCATAAATATCGGTTGCCATGTGCTCGACCGCCGCGGGATTCATTCCTCCAACGGTCCGGTTCATGACGATGCCGCCGAAAATCTCTAAGCTCGGTATCTCTTGACGAAGCAAGAAAGCCAGCGTTGCTGTTGGCTCCGAGTGATTTTTGATTACCATCCCGCGCATTCCTCGCGCTTTTGCCAGACGAATCGTCGCAATTGTGGCCTCCGGGTGAACACCCGTGGGAAGAGGAGAATCCATGTGCAGGTGCATATCGATCGCGCCATTTAGAAACCGGGTTCCTTCGGCGGCGCGAACTGCAGAGTCCGCGCCGGAGCCGGCGGCTGCAGCGAGCGCCGCCCACGTGGCGAGCAATATCGCCACGAGTAACGCGAGCTGGACGTTTCTTCTTTTTTTCACAGATCCTCCGATCCGGCGTGCGAAATTGTTTCCTGTCACATCGAACTACAGGTTCATGAGCACCTTCTTGAGCACCGGCTCCTCTTGTCCTGAGGCTTTGCGCCAACTCAAGAGAAAGGAACACGCAACGATTCAGCTGGATCGCCCAGTGTCACGAATGAAAGACAGGACATTGGTGACGCATTCATCCGCCTTGATAACTGCGAGGTGATAGCCGTCGCTGGAAAGGACGACGAGACGCGAGTTCGCAATTTTCGCCTGGTACCTGAGAACCGTCTCCACCGATTGAAGAGAGCTTCGGTCGCTCGTGATAACTAACGTTGGCGCGGCGATCTTTAGAAGAACAGACTCCATGTTGAGGGCCGCTTCCACTCTGGCCATTCCAGACTTTGTCTCTGGTTGGGTTGAGCCCATGAGTGTGTTCCAGTAATCCACCATCTCTTTTGGGGCAGCGGACCCGAGTCGACGGCGTTGCGAGGATCCGGAGGAAGTGGCGAACGCTATTTTGGAATCCACTCGAGTGACTGGCGCGCTGACGAGCGTTAGCGTACGAGTGCGTTTTGGATAATCCGCGGCAAATTGCATAGCAATCGAGCCTCCGCTCTTAGCACCAACGATGTGTGCGGACTCGATCTCGAGCGCGTCGAGGACATTCGCCTGGATTGTCGCGAGATTCGCCATCGTCCATTCGAAGCTGGGCGGGATAGCAGAATGACCAAAACCGGGCAGATCGGGGCGAATCAGGCGAAACTCCTTTGCCATCCGAGCCACCCATCCAAACCACGCAACGCTCGATTCGTCGTTGCCATGAATCAAAAGCATCGGCTCAGGCTCAACCCAGGGAGCGCCCAGCCAATCATCTCTGTAAAAGATTTGGTCTCGCAAAGTGCCACAGGGCAGATCCTCGCTGCCGGATCGCGTCGCCGATTCGCCTGCGAAAGATGCCTCACGACGGGAATCTGCGAAACCGGACAGTCCTAGCGCCGCCACCGCTCCGCAGCCCGCCTGAAGTACTTTTCTTCTTGAAAACGTCGTCATACGAAATTGACCGCCGTGTTCGGAGCCAGGATTATTGGATTGCTGCTTGGACTCTGGTTTAGATTGCGGTCAATCCGGCAGAGCCATCAGCGGCGGAGCTGAAGCGCTCTTCGGCAAGGGCGTGCGCGCCACATTCATAACCATGGAAAGGAGCGAATAGAACCCGTCCGTGCTTATGATGTCGATAATCCCCCGCTCGCCGAAATTCGCCAGTGCGCGTGCATAGGTTTCGTCGCTGACGCTGCGGTTTGTGTGTAACTCATCGCAGAATTCGAATGCCGATTCTTCTTGATCGGACATTCCACGGGGGCGCCGACCGTCGCTCAGCGCTTTGACAATTTCCGGATTCAAGCTCTGCTTCGTTGCGCTCTTATAATGGGAGTTCCAAACGTATTGCTGGGTCCATTCTCGTGCAACGAGCAAAATCACCAATTCCCGAATCTTCGGCGGCAAGGCCGTTTTAAATTCCAAGTAATTTCCCATCGAGTTGACCGCGACCATTACGTCTGGACTTCGCAACAAGGCGACCATGGGGCCATGAATGTCGTAATATTCGGCAGTACACTTTGCCTGATCCATTTTGGGATCGCGGCACGCCTCGGATCTGGCCTGTTGGTCCGCCCGCCGTTTTTCAACCGCTTTCTCTTGCTCCAGAGTCAATTTCTCCGGCGGTATTTTCGGCATGCGCTCCTGACCAACCGCGGGAAGCGCCAAAGCGAGAGCCAAGCCAAATATCCAGCTCGCGCGCCTATTTCGTTTATGCAAATCGATTCTCCAGCTTCCCATACCGCCTCCATAGCCAACTCGGGGACGTTCTTATTTTGCTCACACCATCTATCTGGATGACGAACCGATCGGGAGGGTGTAGATACGCTTCGGCACCTGCCCGACTGGGATTTCCTTGAGTTCCTTCATTGTGTCGGTATCGATGACGGAAACCAGCATCAGACCGGAGTCCGTCACATACATGGTGTTTCCGTCGACGCTGAACGCGATCCACTCCGGCACGGCGCCGAGCACAGAGTTGTCCGGACGGCGCGTCTTCGGGAGATCGACGTGCCCGAGCAATTCGAGGCCGGGGAGAGAGTACGCAAAGACTGCGTTCGCCTCGGTGCTTGCTATCCAGAGCTTTTTTCCTCCCGGCTGCGTGCCAATGCCGTGGGATGGAACAGCCGAGCGCCCCGCGAGTATCCCGAAACCGCCGGGCGTATCTGGAAGTTTTATGCGACCGACTTCTGCACGCTTTGCAAAATCAACAAGCGCAAAACCGTTGTAGCCGGAGAGCTGGACAAAAATGCGCTTTGTGGAACCGTCCTCGGCCGTTTCGAAAGCCATCGGTCGCACGCCCCGGTCAAACTTGACGCTCCAGACGGCTTCCAGTGTTCGAGCGTCGATCACGGTTGCCTCTTTCCCTTCGATTGATCCGGCCACCACATACTTGCCGTCCGGCGTTAAGAAAATGTTGTGTACTTCGCCGCTCATGGGAATTGTCTTGACCACCTTTAATGAATCGGTCGAAATGACGTCGACTGCCCCTGGTGCGCTTCGAATCCCGACTAGGACCAGGCTCCTGTCCTTGGTCATCGTAAGGTTGTTAGGACGGCCGCCAAGCGCAATTCTCGCCAAGACACAACCTGATTTGCGTTCTAGCACCACGAGCGTTTGATCCGCTTCACTGCTAAGAAACAAACGTGCGCCGTCACGGGAAATATTTATGCCGTGCGGAACTTCCACTCCACTAATCACCTGGACGACCGAGTTGGTAGCGGGATCGATCGCTTCCGCAGTGTCGGCCGCGTTATTGACAAAATAGATCAATGCATCAGGCTCACTCTGCATTGTTTTTTCGGATGTCAAAGGCTCGGCCTTGGCGCCCACCACCCATTCGGACATCGCAACCCAGGATGAATCGGTTTTCGAGAAAAACTGCCTGCCACCTGAGTGGAACGGATCTCCGCCCGCCTCTGGCGCGAGAGGATGCAGAAGCAATCTGCTTGTGGTCGGGTCGCCGGGAACGACGTGCCGGGAAGCGCTTTGAAAATTGAGCCTCGTCTGAGTGTCGGTCCAACTCGATGAGCCCGGCGACAACTTTTGCAGCCGGAAATTATTATTGGTCTCAGTGTGACACGAGTAGCAGCGCGCGTGACCTGTTCGAAATTCGAGAAATATTGGCTGGACCCGCTGCCTAAAAAACTCGAAGTCGAGTGTCGGCTGCGATTGCGAAGGCGTTGCTGCGGCTTCTGTCGGCGAAGCCTTCAGAACCCAGGCTGCGATCATCTTCCACTCGGGGTCGTTCTGGGTTTTCCAGAATTTTCCCCCGGTATGTTGCGGATCGCCGCCCGCGTCGGGAGCGAGCGGGTGTAGCAGGAAATGGCTCTGGGTGGGCCGTCCCGGGACCACAAGCTTCGACACCGCGTCGAAATTCTTGCGAGATTGTGCTTCGGTCCATGTGTTACTGCCCGAATCCAGGGTCTGCAATTTCATGCGAGTTTGCAAAACGGAATGGCAACCGTAGCATGTGACTTCGTCCTCGCGGCGCTTCAAGAAAATTGGTTCGATTTGCGTTCGATACGTTTCAAAATCAAGTGTCGAACTGGGAGAGGATTCAGCTTGGTGGGGGAGGGCCGATGCAAACACCAGAAGTTGCGAATGGGAACTGTCTTTTATGAGAGGGAAAAAACATAGTACGGTCACGGATAAACAAATGGCTGCTGATTTTGCGGGACTCATTCGTTTGGGATCTCCTCGGGGTTATGACTGCTCTTTCGCCCGTTTAACATTGCAATTTCGCCATATAGGACCGCTTTACCAAATTACTTTGATACCAAACTGAATCTCACGCGATGGAATGGATGTCGCGTCAATTGACCCGGCGCCTCCAACCGGCGCGCCGGTTGTGCTGAACAATGTTTCGTTATCGATTGGAGGCAAGAAATCCGTATGATTCAGGACGTTGAAGAACTCGGCTCGCAGTTGGACGTTAAAGTTTTCAGAGATGCGGCGGATGTGATTATTTTTGAACACCGAAAAATCGAGATTTACCAATCCCGGGCCTATTACGCTATTGCGGTCAACATTTCCGAGAAGGTTTTTACAGGTTCCGGGAGTGGTCGCAAATGGCGTGCACTGCGCCTGGAAAGAGGCGGGCGCGCCTGCCGGAAGCGCGGGCAAAGTGAAGCAATTCAAATTGATGTAATTGGTTGGGTTTCCCGGATTTACCGTCTGGCATCCTGGGGTTCGATTGGGAAATGCCCATGGGTCATTACTGCTCAAACCCAGTGGGTCCCCGCCGATCAGAGGAGTAAAGGGTTGACCGGTCTGAGCAGTGAAGATTCCCCCGATCTCCCACCCTCCAAGAAGGTGCGACGCAACGGTCCCCCAGTCGCCAGCTAATGGTATGTCATAGAGGAAGTTCAGCACGAGCGTGTGTGCGATGTTGAAGTCGGTCAAAGACCTGCGGCCAGGCCAAAAATTAAACGGGCTGGCAATCGAGTTCGTAAAGGGGTCGCCGATGTCTGTCGCGGAACCGGTATCAATACCCTTCGCCCAGGTATAGGATGCCTGTCCTTGAAAGCCATGGCTGAACGTCTTGGTAGCACTTGCAATGAATGCATCGTAGAGTGATGTACCTCCCCAGTAGCTACCGCGAATATCGCCAATGTTCGGGTTCAGGCGCGTTCCGCTTCCAGCCGGGAACGGGAACATCAATCCGTATGGAGTCTGGGTAGGAATCACGGTGTTGATATCGTCCTCGCGGTTATACATGTGAACTCCGTGATGCCCGACATACCCTATGGTTGCGGACGTGGTAGAAGTGATTTGCCGCTGAATATTCAGATTCCAGATCATCAAATAATTTCGAGGCGGATTGGGCTGAATCCAAGCGCTTTGCAGATTCGAAGGACTGGCCGAAAGGCTAGCAACTCCACCGGGGAATGCGCCCTGCGGCAGGTTTTGCGCCGTAATCAACAAGTTATACGGCGCTGATTGAGTTTCTTGAATATAGAACTCATTGGTCAGCGGCAGGACGTCGAACATACCAAAAGCTGCCCGAACAGAGGTCTTGCCATCGCGGAACGGGTCCCATGCCAAGCCTACCCTGGGTTCAAAATTATGCAGTGTCGGATTCTGGATCAAAGGTGAGCCCAGGACTGGCGATGTTGCGGTGAGAACCTGCAGATTCACCAATTTGTTATTCACTTCGTTAGGGACAGTCGACATCTCGTAGCGCAGGCCGAGATTTAGAGTCAGATTTGGGCGAAACCGCCAATCGTCCTGCACATACGCGCCGACAATACTCTGCCTAAGGCCGGTGGTGACCAAGCCTGAAGGCGAGCCGGCGAAAGTGAGCGGCAGATTTGTCAGGAAATTCTGCAAAGAACTAAAAGTAAAGGTCCCGTCACTTTTCTGGGAAAAATGAATATTGTGCTGAACGCGCTCGAAATTTGCCCCAAACTTGATGGAATGATTTCCCTTAATGAAAAAAGCGTCGTCATACCCCTGGAACGAATTCCAATAATGTTGAGGCGCGATAATCTCACCCAGAGTTGGCGCCTTCGGTCCGCCAATACCTCCGTCAAATGTCGTAAGTCCGGTAATCGCCACACTCGAAGCCGGGGTATTCGGAAAAGCCCCCAAGCCAAGCTGGGCGGCTTGCGGGTTTAAGGCGCTGAGAGCCAACTGATCCAAAGCGACTACCCTGCTGAAGCCGAAGCGGGCGGAATTTGTGAGAACGGAACTGAAAGTGTGCGTTTCCTGGATCGCGACCGTAGTCCGCGTGGAGTCGTTTCCGTATAGGACATTGGCGAGCGCATCGGGTGAGTCGCTCAGCGCAGTGTCAAAAAGATAGGTTCCGGAGAGATTGTCTACCGCAGAAAAGCGGTGGTCGACCCTCGTTGTTATGAAATTGTCATGGACCGAATTGTTTGTAACAGTGGAAAACTTTGCAGTCTGACCATCACCCAAGAGGGCCCCATTCGGGAGAGGCCAAAACTTTAGATATTGCTGCGCAGCGGGATCCACGGTAACAGTGGTGGTAGTTCCGTCGCTATTATGAATAATTCCGTTACGTGAGTCTAAGGATGGCACCTTATCGATATGAGTCGTTCCGAGGCCCTGGCGGAAAATTTCGTAATCGGCGAAAAAGAATGTTTTGTCTTTTTGAATAGGCCCGCCCACTGCACCACCTAGCTGAGTGCGATGGAACGGCGGCACCTGTGGTCCGTCGAAAAAGTTTCTCGCGTCAAGGCTTGCGGAACGCAAGAATCCGTAGGCATCGCCGTGAAACTGGTTCGATCCCGAACGAGTAACGGCGCTGATCAAACCTCCCGAGGTTCTTCCATATTCGGCCGAATGATTGCCCGTGATAACGGAGAACTCAGCGACAGCATCGACCCCTAAAGCGTACCCGGAGGCACTGCCTGGACCGCCGCCCGAATAATCGACTACGCTGACACCGTCAATTGTATAGTTATTGGCTTGCGGTCGAGTCCCTGATACCGTCAACTCATTTCCGTTCCCTCGATTGCCTCTGTTCGCGTTTGTACCTACCGTGTCTTGCGTCGCAATTGTGTTCACCCCTGGCGCCAGAGTCGCCAACTGGGTCCAATCCCTTCCGTTGAGGGGAAGCCCAACTACGGTGGTGGAATTCACCACTGCGTCGACGCTCGATGAGGCCAATTCGATCGCGGGCACTCCGCCTGCGACCGTAACCGACTCGGCGACCGAGCCGATCGCCATTTCAAAGTTAATTTCCAGTACATCCTGCACGTGCAGCGCGACGTCGGGCTTGATAACGGACTTAAATCCCTGCTTCTCCAGTTCTATTCGATAGGTCCCAGCGGGCAATTCGGGAACGAAATAGCTTCCGGCCTCATTGGTCAGGCCCTGGTATCGAAGATTCGTGGCCCCATTTATAAGGGTGACGTGGGCGCCTATGATGACAGACTTACTTGAATCAGTTACCTGGCCAGTTACAGTTGCGTTGGAACCTTGGCCGAACGCAGCAGCCACCAGCAACACAAAAAAGATCGTTGTCACGAAGATCTTCATAGACGTGCCAATCCCCTTAGCCTTTCGGCATAGGCTGTATTTCGCCCACTTTTATCTAATACGATGGAAACCGTGAATCTGTACCATCGAGGAATCAAATAATTGCTGTGCTGGCTAAGAACAATCCCTTGATCGACTCCGTTGCGGAATATGGTTGGGCAAGACCGCGTCGTGTCGCCTTATAAGACAGTCCAGCAGACATCTCCGGAACTGCTTACAAGTCAGCCGCTGTGTTCGAGTTTATGTTTCGAGCGAGTTTTGTTTGCGGAGCTTTTTCTAAGGATGGTTGGCTTCTTTTCGGAGCAGTGCGTATAGGAAAGGCTTGCCAGTGGGCTTGGGACTGCCCCCTTGCGGCTCGACCGTGACGAATACGGAGTCCATTTTTTCGAGCTGCTCGGCGTTATCGGAGCGTAGAAGCCAGCGACGACTGGATTCGTTGTCGAGATAAAGGATTCCCAGGCTTCGCGCCATTTTTGCATTGGCGCTCTTGCCCCACACCTGAAACGCACTCGCCCTGACCGCCCCTTTTTGATTGTCGAGATCGAATGCATAAAAAATGAGGGACTTGCCGTGGGTATAAAATATGCGCCCGAAGGGAGGCCGAGTTCGGCTGCGGCTGTCAACGTCAAAGACATCCGCAATGTAAAGTTGCCGCGCACCCATGAGCTCGCGGATATCCCGGTCAGAATTTAGGAACTGCTCGTCCTCCACAATCCGACGTTCCTTATCGGACATTTCCAAGGATAGCCTGGCAACCCTGGATTCGAGATCGGAGTTTTTGGCGAGCGCCACATCTCGTTCGCTAAGCAAAGCAGCAAGCTGGCTTTGAATATTCGCGTAAGATTCTTCTGCGGTCGCAATTCGATTTCTTAGCGCATCACGCTGCTCTGTCACTTCCTTCAGCTGGGCCTTCGAGGCCGCGTTTTGCGACAGGAGAACGGCTTCCCGCTGGGTAAGGTCATTTAGAGACGAGCGCATCTTCTCGAGCTGCCGCTCCTGGCTCGTTTGGTCGTTGACAAGGTCTTGCACTTTTGCCGTTTGCTCGTCGAGACGCCGCTGTAAATTCTGCGCGACTTCCGCTTTTCCAAATTCTAGTGGGTCTCTGCGAGTGCTTTGAGGCCGACTTTCGGCGAGCCGCTGCGGCTCCGCCCATCGATTTCCGAGAACCTTGCCACCGAGGAAGAAGGATATCCCAGAGACTAGAAGAGTCAACGCGACGCCAGACATTGTCAGGCGAGGGAGGATGTCAGGTACAAAACCCCATCGCAAGTCTCCACTTGCCGCGCTTCTTTGTTGTTGATCTGCTTGAATCCTACGGAATAGCCTCTCGCGCCATGGCCCTTCGATCGATTTCTCTGGATACTCGACATGGTCGCGCTGAGAACCGATGAACGGTATTACTTCGCCGTAAAGAACTAGATATTGCCGATAGATTTCCGCACAATTTCTGCAAGACCTCAAATGGTCTTCAAGCCGAAGGCGCTCAGCGGCGGTCAACTCGTTTAATACCGCCATTGCGGCGAGTTCCTTAAACTCTTCGTGCTCGATGAGTTGTTTGTTCACAGCAGTCTATCTCTATCTTTGAGACGCCGCACGAAAACGCTTTCTCGCAGCCGTTCCATGCCTCGATACAAGTGATGCCGGATATTTTCCTTAGATTCTGCCAATTTATGCGTAATATCCGTCAGGGTCAAACCTTCGAAAAAGTATAATTCAAGCGTTCTGCGTTGCCTGTCCGACAGTTCGTTCAGCGCCTTGTCAATTTGAACACGATTGAGTTTAGAGCCCAATTCGCGATCGAGATCTGTCCTGTCCCTCAGCCTGTCGCAAGTCGCATCGACTTCGACTTCGTTGTAAAAACCCATCCGAATCAGATGGGATCGTCTGTCGTAGGTCTTGTGGAATGCGATCTGAGCAATCCAAGCCTTGGCTGTGCCTCGACCTGGGTTAAACTGATTTGCCTTCTTGTATACCTGCAGGAAAACATCTTGAACTACGTCTTCCGCCTCACCGCGGTCGTGCAGAATGCGGTTGGCAATGGCGAGCACAAGTCGAGAGTAGCGATCCAGAAGTAAATTCAGCGCACCGGAATCTCCAGCGCACAGACGCGCCATTACTTCCTCGTCGTCCGGGATCCGCCTTGCACCGTCAGCGGAAGACACTTCCTTCGTCGAATCTGTCTCAGATCCGTGCCAAAACAACGGAAGATTCAGCCCCGTGCGGTCTGATGGTGATCCCAATCGCACCCCTAACGAGAGGTCTACTTGCGCACTAAAGAGGTTTGAACGACCGATGGTAGCGCTTCGGTCAATCAACTCGGGTATTATCTTTAACACAGTATAACAATCTAACCAAGCTAATTTTGCCCCCCAGCTCAAGATAGCCGGCCGGTCGAACTGATATTTCGCGAGCTGGTCGGCCCTAAGCCAGAAGATGCAAAGCCTACGAACATCGCCGAGATTAAAACACTTAACCAACGACGTAACGGCCATCATTGCTCGAAAACGCGTCGCCACAATAGACGAGTTGCAAGACATCTCACGCGACGGTCCAATCGGTCAGCAACGACATGTTCTATGCGTTCGCGCTTTCGTAGAATGCGGTGAATCACGAATCGGGATTGTGATGAGTCGCAGCCCCAGCCGGAGCTGAGCACAGCCACTCTCCGTCCATACTTTTTCTGAAGAAGACGGCTCCCAGTAAGGGCTCCCAGTAAGTAGGACGAATTCGCTGAGGCCCGAAGGAACAACCGGTTCTGATTCAGTTTGCGCAATATGCGACTAGACACCGAGCTAAATGCGAAAAGTCAGGTCGATACCGCCAGGCACGGCAACCTCGAGATAGCAATCTGGCGCAGTCCAAGCTCCGAAAGGGAATTTTTTCTCTGCTTAATACCGACCATCCGCTGCGGCTGCTAAACACAAACACACATCCGGGAAAAGGGGCTTCGGTCAGTTTTTTCTGCACAGGAGGTAACCGCAACTCGCGGCCTCTTCAGCAGCTAGTAGGAAAGGATGCAGTCAATGATGTTGGCTTGCTTGTGCAGTACAGAGTTGCGGCGTGGCTTGCAGTTGAATCATCAGCTCCTTGGCTTTTTGATTATCTGGCGAAAAAGCGATCACGCGGTTGAGGTCTTGTATCGCGGAGTTCGGGTCGCCGAGCATGCATTCGCCGAGCGCAAGATTGTAACCGGCCCCGGTTTGCGCCGGATCTTCCTGAGCCACAACGCGCCAGAGCTGGACTGCTGCGGGTAACTGGCGATCCTTCGCTCGAATCACAGCGAGATTGGCAGCAGCAATGCTATCGGATGGATCCATGGCGAGCGCGAGCTCATATTCCCGTGCGGCCGCCGAAATGTCTCCAGAGACCAGCTCCAGATAACCCAGCTTGGCGTGCAGATCGGCGTCCTGCGGAGGTCGATCTTGCGGTGCTGCAGGGTTCTTGTATTCCTGCTTCTCGGCTTTTTCCAGCAGTTCCCTGCCGCGAACTGAAGCAGAAACATTACCTCCAATCGCGGATTGTGCGTATGCGAGGGCGAGATCGCGGTTACTCACCTCGGCACCGCCTACGGCAACCAGCTCCTCATCGTGCGAGGTTTCGGTTGCGAGCCATGCCGAGGGCCGCTTCACGATGAAGTGATCGGTCACCTGCTCATGTGCAACATTCTCGGTTTTCTCCCGTGCCATGTGGCAGAGCGTGCAGTCCGGCTGTTGCGGGTGATGCTGTGTGACGAAGGCCGAACTGCCGTGGCAGGTCAGGCACTTGTTGCGAAAGTATTGGACGCGCTCCTTCGGCGGGGGATCGCTGTGGGGATCGTGGCAGGTCATGCAGGTCATACGGCCGGCACTCTTGCGATAGCAGGCGCTCTGCAGCAGCGCCTCCCATTGGCTGGTCGCACGTCTGCCGGAGCCGATCTCGCCCCGGTGAACGAAGAACCGGACATCCTCAAATAGGTCATCGCCGGGACGGTAGCTGTTCAGCGATCTTCCCGGTTGATTCACGGCTACCTCGGCTTCGAGATGGCACTGCAGACAGATCGAATCGCGGCGGCTGCCGGTGAGGCTGGCAGGATTTAGGATAGGCCCACGGCCATTCTGCGCCAGATGCGCCGAGGCGTTGCCATGGCACGACTCACATGTGATGCCACCCTCTGCGAAAGGCGCATCCGCAAAGTGATTACGACTACCCGGCAGCGACATGGCCGCGCCGCTGGTATGGCAATGAAGGCAGGTCGAGTCCACCTGCAGGGTGAACGGCATTTCCTTGGCATCCAGCGACTTGGGATTCATGTCCCAGAGCAGTGCTTTCGAGTACCAGTTCACCGGGCTCTCGAACCAGAAGCCGTTTCGCTCGAAGAGATAGGTGCGACCGCGATGGCCAGACCCGATGTAGTAGACAAGCCGCTGCTCGCCACCGAGATTCATCGCCCCTTTGCCCTGGGGCCTATCGTAAGAGAGCCACACTTCTTTGTGGCGCAGAAAGAGCCGATACTCTATGCCCGATTCATGGTGAAGAAACTCGCCAGGAAGGAATCCCTCGGTTGCGTCTCCACTTGCACGCGCCATTGGGGTTCGTTCGTAGCTGTCATAGATTTGCTCATGGCATTTTCTGCAGACGGAGTCGGGAGAATCCTGAGCTGCTGCACGAGGAACGATAAGCAAAAGAATTGAAATTGACAGCAACTCGCATCGACGGCCTATCATGCAAAACTGCGGTCGCGAAACGAACTCACGTCTAACGGAGGAACCCAACCGAGAACTGCGCTTCCTGAGCAGCATACAACGCACTTAATCAAGGATGCAGCCGCAAGCCGTGGAGATTGCTGCGTGCCACGATCATACGCTTTCCGTGGATCGCGTGCTCTTCCTGCCGCGGGCCGGATCAGGGAACGATGCGCGAAAATACTGCCAGACTGTAATCAAGAATTTCCGCAAGCGCGACAACCATTCGAATGAAGGCAATGTGGGGTGGAGAAAGAACTGCGCCATCCCGCCCACGACTGTGCCGCGCGGCGGGAACGGCGCACCGATTTTACTGCTCACATAGCCTTCAGGAAGGTGGCGTATCGATCTTGTACGTACTTACGTGTGTCAGCGATATTCGTCCTCGATTCGGCGTCGCTCGTCGAGAGTTCCAAGTACTTAAGCAGGAGCAGGGAGGTTCTAGGTTCCCTGTCGGCTGTGACCTCGACTAATTTCGGCGGTGGTGGCAGTACTGTTCGTAAAGCCAGTGGGACCGATGTTTCGGTCTAAGCGCCCCCGCCGAAAAACGAACCGTGTTCGTGGGGGGCGGCCATGCTGGAGCGGCTGCACGATTATGCTTCAATTCCAGCAATCTTGGCGGGCGCAGTTTCGTTCGGATAGTTGAAGAAGAGCTGATTGCCGTCGGGATCATCGACCACCAGGACCCGGTAGCCCCACGAACCCTCCTTGACAGGAGCGCCCTTGGCCTCGAGTTCCGCGCGCAGCGCGTCCAACGCGGTGACTGCGGCCTCGCGCGTCTCCGGCTCGACGTTCAGGGAAATGAACATCAGCCCCTTGCCAATCTTCTCCGGCCACGTGTCGGCCAGGATAAGCGCGCAGCCCTGCCGGTCGACCTGTGCGACGTGCGCTCTGCCGTCCTCGTCGTAGCGCCAGGGGCTCGTGAAACCAAGCCGGTTAACGTAAAAGAGGAGCGAGGCCTCAACATCCGTTACGTGTAGGACGGGGCGTGCGAACCAGTCTGTCATAGGCCACATATCCTCAAAAGAAGATAACTCGTCCTAGAACTAATCACAAAGGTCGGGTTTGCTCGACCAGGTCGTCGCCTGATCACTTCCAGGGTTCAGCAAGCATCGATGTAGAACAACAATTTCCCGTGTTTTCCGATGGAACTCCGCCATTGTTTTGACAAGGTCCGCATATTGTCGATCAGAGTAGTTCGTCTCCATCATTGACACCCACCCGACACCAGCTACCTCTCGTGTCCAGCGATCAGAGGACGGCTGCTTCGTCACCATTGGGTTGACTGAAGTAGAGGATGGCCGAGTACAATGCGGGACTGAGACTGGGAAATGCTGCTCTCAACAAATTGAATTCGACACTCCTGCGCAGTAGCGAGGTTTTATATGCAGATCTGCTCCTTATTACCGTCGGCCACCGAGATTTTGTATGCACTGGGTCTGGGAAACTCGATCGCGGGTGTGACCTTCGAATGCGATTTTCCTCCCGAGGCTGCACAAAAAACCGTAGTCGTGAACACCAATCTTGCCTGTGATCTCACCTCGGCGGAAATCGACCGCGATGTAAACCAGTATTCCTCTCACGGGGAGGGCCTCTATCGAGTCGATATCAGGAAGCTGGAAGCAATCAAGCCGGACCTCATCGTCACGCAGGAACTGTGCGACGTGTGCGCCATCAGCACATCGTATGTAGCCAAGGCTGTTTACCAGCTTTCTTCAAAACCGCAGGTGCTTTCGCTGACGCCGCATACTCTGGAGGATATGTTGGATGACGTTTTGCGGGTTGGCGAGGCTACCGATCGGGATGCCGAGGCTCGCACGCTGGTGTCGTCGCTGCGGGAACGGATCGCCAGAGTTGGCGAGATGACTAAGTTGCAGAGACCTACGGTCGTTTGTCTGGAGTGGCTGTCGCCGCCTTTCAATGGAGGTCACTGGATCCCGGAGATGATTGACTTGGCGGGAGGAATAGATCCCCTTGGCAGGCTGGGGAAGGACAGTTACCGCATGGAGTGGGACCAGGTGTTGCGCGTCGATCCCGATGTAGTCCTTGTCATGCCGTGCGGTCATAATCTGGAAAGGTCGGTCGAGGAATACCACACCACCCAATTTCCGGAAGGATGGAAACTAGTGAAGGCCGTACGCAACGGCCGGGTCTATGCGGTGAATGCAAGTGCGTACTTCTCTCGTCCGGGACCGCGTTTAGTTACCGGACTGGAAATTATGCACTCGCTGCTGCAGGAGAACCATCCACAGGAACGACTAGCAAACAGTTGGACACGCTTGTAGCTGGCACCATCCCTATTCGGTGAAACTCAAAGTGTGAGGTGCGGGAGCTGACCGCACTCACACTTAATGTTTGACGTTTCCTTTCTGTCGCGGTATAAATCACGAGTCTGGTATTTGGGAAGGCGGTTAAAATCCGCCACTGCCCCGCAACTGTATTCGCTGAGAACTGAGCTCAATTACGCCACTGGAAGAACGTTCTGGGAAGGCTGCTCAGGTTCGACGAAGCGTAAGTCAGGAGACCGGCCAGACGCTGACCCAAGGCGTATTCGACTTCGATGGGAGAGTCGGAGAGCGTTCTGACGATTGATCCTCAAACCCGCGTCTGAAAGCTGCCTGTAGAATCCCGCTCGCGTCAGGGCCATTTCTATCCCCAGGTGAGCATGCCGGACAGATCTCGAAAGGCCATCACGTTAGTGCTGGGCGGTGTGCGAAGCGGCAAGAGCCGATACGTGCAGACACTCGCCGCAGGCGTTTCGCCCGTGGCGTTTGTCGCGACTGCCCGGCCGTCAGACTCAGACGAAGAGATGCGCCTGAAAATCGAACGGCATCGGGCCGAACGTCCAACGGAGTGGCACACGATCGAGGAGCCGCTGCATATCGACCGAGTACTCGTACAAGAGGGCTCCAAGTACCGGATGCTGCTGGTCGATTGTCTAACGCTTTACGCGGCGAATCTCCTCGATGCTGAACGCGGGAATCTGATCGCCATTGAGGAGCGACTGCAGAGTCTCTACGCGGCGCTGAGCTCGGTGCCTTGTTCGGTCGCGCTGGTCTCGAATGAAGTGGGCAGCGGCATTGTTCCTGTGTCTCCCGAGGGGCGCAAGTATCGTGATCTGCTGGGAGAAATCAATCAGCGGGTCGCGCGTGCCGCGGAAAACGTCTTGCTCATGGTTGCCGGACTTCCCCTTGCACTTAAAGGAACCGCCGAGGTGCGCCCGTGAATGCATTGGTAGTGGCGGGCACGGCCAGCGGTGCAGGCAAGACTACGGTGGCTCTCGCCATCATCGCGGCGCTTCGGTCGCGTGGTTTGACGGTGCAGCCCTTCAAGTGTGGCCCAGACTTCATCGATGGCGGCCATCTTGCGGTTGCGGCGAGCCGTCCCGTGCGCAATCTCGATACCTGGATGCTCGACGCCGAAGCCAATCGCGAGATTTTCTCCCGTGCTTCCGCGAGTTGCGATGTTGCCGTAGTCGAAGGGATGATGGGGCTTTTCGACGGTGTAACCGGAAGTTCGGAGGAAGGCAGCACGGCCGAGATTGCCAAACTGCTGGGTTTGCCTGTCGCTCTGGTTCTGGATGCGGGGAACAGCGCGCGAAGCATTGCGGCTGTCGTCCGAGGGTTCGAGACTTTCGACGCGGAGCTGCGTTTTGCCGGCATAGTGTTGAATCGGGTGGCCGGCGATGCGCACTTTCGGATGCTGGAATCGGCGATCCGCCAATCGTCCCTGGTTCCTGTGCTCGGCTGGCTACCGGTAGAGGCAGACGCAGCAATTCCAGAACGACACCTGGGGCTACAGACCGCTGCAGAAGGAATTGGTGCCAGCCTCTCCGCTCTCACGCGTTTGGGGAGCCGTCTCGACGTCGAGCAAGTGCTGAGTGCGACAGTCTACAACCAAGAATTTGCGACCGCACCCATAAGCACTGCTGAACCCAAGTACAAAGGCGTCCGTGTAGGGGTCGCTCGCGATCGAGCGTTTTCGTTCTATTACGAGGACAATCTTGATCTCCTCCGAGAAAATGGCGCGGTGATCGTGGACTTCAGTCCGATCAAAGATTCCGTGTTGCCTGAGAACCTTCATGCCCTCTACTTCGGCGGAGGATATCCCGAACTGTACGCGGCTGAACTAAGCCACAATGGCGGCATGCTCCTTGAGATCCGTAATTTCGCGAAAGCGAATAAGCCAATTTATGCCGAATGTGGCGGGCTGATGTACTTGGCTGAAAAACTGACCGTGATCGAAGGACACAGTTATTTCATGGCAGGCATCCTTCCCATCGCTATCGAGATGACCAAGTCCTTAGTTCATTTCGGATACGCGGATGTAGAGTTCGCGCACGATTGTCTGCTTGGGAAAAAAGGAACCCACGTGCGCGGTCACAGTTTTCATTGCTCCCGCATCCTCGCTCACGATTCTTTGCGTTATGTCTATCGCGTTCACTACTCGCTTTCCGATCGAAGGGAGCAGGAAGGTTTCGTTCGCGGTCGTGTGCTCGGGACTTACATCCATCTGCATTTCCGCTCCAATCCCTCTCTCGTCTCATTCTTTTTGCGGCAGGCGGGTTCCGCGCGGACTTTTGCGGAGGTGCAATGAGCATGGGAATTAAACTCGGCGCCATCCTACTGCTGACTTCAATTACGGTGCCGTGCTTCGCCAGCCGGACCGTGAAAGACGAACTGGGACGCTCGGTCGAGGTCCCGGATCATCCGCATCGAGTGGTTTGTCTGGTCCCAAGTGTAGTGGACATTGTGTATTCGCTGGGCGCCGGAGACGACGTCGTTGCTATCAGCGATTTCACAAAATACCCGAAAGAGGCTCTTCAGAAGCCGAGCATCGGACTTCCCCTCAATCCCTCAATGGAAACCATTCTTGCCTTGCACCCGGACCTCGTCCTTGGCAGCGGCGACATGAACACGCTGGAGTCCGCAGGCCACCTGCAGCGTCTCCGGATTCCCGTGTTCATAGTGGATCCACACGGGATTGAGGG
>Ga0307474_10001353_pt1 | contig 17839 bp, 14 predicted proteins | sample atmos_gasesECM1C_2_FD_203312 | JGI IMG/M metagenome (GOLD analysis project Ga0307474, IMG submission 203312) | Hardwood forest soil microbial communities from Morgan-Monroe State Forest, Indiana, United States - atmos_gasesECM1C_05 | ecosystem: Environmental > Terrestrial > Soil > Temperate... | reverse complement strand
TGAATCTCGGCGGCGGTACGTTCAATGCGACCTTTGAAACTGGCGGCGTCCAGACGCTCACCGTGACCGATGCGATGGCGGCGACGATCCGCGGCGTCTCGAACGCGATCCAAACAGCGGCCACCGTAGGTGAATTTGTGGCTACTGGCAACATGACGGTCGCGCGCGAAGGCCATACCGCGACTCGATTGCCGAATGGAAAAGTTCTGGTGACCGGTGGCCAAAACGCGACCGGCGTCCTGGCGTCAGCCGAGATTTTTGATCCGGCGACCGGGATGTTCAACGCGACCGGAAACATGGGGACGGCGCGAGTGGGCCATACCGCGACGCTGCTGAAAGACGGAACGGTGTTCATCACCGGAGGAAGCGCTGATGCCGGGGCGGAGATATTCACGCCGGCTAGCGGCATGTTTGCGCCACTAAAAGCGATCATGGAAACCGTACGCGTCGGACATACCGCAACGTTGCTGAACGACGGAAGAGTTCTGGTCGCTGGAGGCGGAGACTCAACGGGAGGGCCCTTCCAACAGGGCAGCGGACAAAGTTCTGCGTCGGCGGAAATTTTCGATCCGGCGACGCGGAAATTCAGCCCAGTGGCGAACGATATGCTGACTGGCCGGATCAATCACACGGCAACGTTGCTTTCCGACGGAACCGTGTTGTTGGCGGGAGGAAGTGAGACTGTTCTGACGACCCTTTCGTTCGCAGATGTATTCTCTCCGGCCACCAATTCGTTCAGCACGACCGCGGGCGAAGGAACTCCGGCCTTCTTTCTCGCAGCTGCGTCGCTTCAAAATGGAAGCGTGCTGCTGGCCGGCGGTGAAGTCATACCGAAGACGACATGCACCATGGGTAACACACCGAACTCCACTGCGAGTTCAGTCGTTTTCGATAAAACGAGTATGTCTTTTTCTGACACAGGCGGCATGGCCACTCCTCGCACGCGTCACACCGCAACGGCGCTCCCCGACGGCACGGTCCTCGTCACCGGAGGCGCCTCGGGGGTAACGTTTTGCAGAGGAGGGCGGTCTGCCACAGATTTTGTGTCTCGCTCGAGCGCCGAACTGTTTAACCCGAGCATTGAAATGTTCACTCCAAACGGCAGCATGACTTCGGCGCGTTTCGGACACACCGCAACACTACTGAGCAACGGAAACGTGCTGTTGGCCGGGGGCGTTGACGAAAACGGAAATACCTTAGCTAGCGCAGAGTTATTTCGCTAGCGCCGGAGTCCTTCGATTTCGAGACTCGATATAGTCCCTGCGATATCTAAAGCCACATGTCCGGTAACGCGACTAATCAGGAGTTGAGAAAGCCGTTTTCGTTCAATGAGTTATGGTTCTACCTCCTAGGCCGTCACCATGTACGCCCGTTCTAAGCGGCCTATTTCTCCTCGCGGTCGAAGATCAGAACCGCAAATTGCCCAGCCTGCAAAGAAGGAACGTACAGGCGATGAGTCTTGGCGTCGAGCGCCATGGTCTTGGAACCTTGCGCAGTCGAGATACTTCCCAGTGCGGTGTAACTGTCAGCCGAGTCCTGTTGAAAAATAGCGATGCTGCCTTCGCCCAGCGAATTGAACACCAGTTTCGTCTCAGGGTCGAACGCCGATGCGTCGACGTGATCTCCAATCGGGTAGCTGGCAACAATCCTTCCGGTATCAGCGTTTGCGACGGCCATCAAATGATTTCGGCACCCGATGAAAATCCTGCGATTGGTTGCGTCAAAAGCCATGCTGGACGGCGAAGCGCACGGCGCCACGGGCCAGCGATTCGCAACCTTCAATGATTTTGAGTCGATCTGTACCAGTTCGCTTTTATCCTCGAGATTCACCCACACCTTGCCCGCACCGTCCGCAACTGAAAATTCGGGTCCGCCTCCCAGATCGATCGTCCCGGCTACCGAACCGTCCGCCGCATTGATAGCCGTCGTACTGTTGCTGCCGCCATTCATCGCAAAAACCAGATTTGTCGCGGGATCAAAAACAATGGCGTCGGGTTTTTTGCCGGCTTTCACCGTTGAAATCGCCTTCAGCGTCTTGAGGTCGAAGACCACCACGAAATCCGATTTGCCAGCGCTGATGAACCCGCGGCCCAAGCCGGGAGCCAGCGCGATCCCGTGGACTCCCTGCGTATATAGAATGGTTCCGACGCTCTTCTGCGTGTCGGCGTCGAGCACTTCCACTTGAGTCGCGTGCGAGATGTAGACGCGGCGCGCCGAGGCATCGACCGTAAGGTAATCCCACCCGCCGGCGCCGGGTAACGGAACTTGACTGGCCAGGCGATAGCCAGACGGGGTCGCCGTGGCCGCGATCAGCCCTACAACTGCCACGACGCAGGCGAAAATTCCTTTCATGCAGCCTCCGCTAAACGTTCTTACGCTCGGAAAATCTAAGTCTTATTGGCCTTTGATGGCAGCGGCCGAACCGTGACATTGCCCCGAACCTGAATCCGTAAACGTTTTCCCTGGTTCGGGAATAAATCGCCAGTCATATCCGTTGGAATGCAGAGTGAATTTCAAGACCCCAAACGCGGTGTTATCGCGCACTTCGCTATTGGGCCTGGGCGTTGCGAACAAGCGATGACTTTTCCCGCCCGTGCCAGCCACAAATTCACGAATTCCATTCTTCGGATCAGCAGCGCCGGTCGGTGTCTGCGGCGCAAAGCGCTCGTAGTCGTGGTCATGCCCGGATACCACGACATCGGCGTGAGCATCGTAGAGCGTCTGAAAGAGCGGCTGAATTTCCGGATCGTTTCCGTGCGTTAAACCCGAACTGAACAGCGGTTTGTGGAAATAAGCGAGGGTGCAGGCAGCAGGATGCGTGGCCAGATCGTCGTGCAGCCACCTTTCTTCGCGCGAGCCGGCATTGCAGCCGCCGACTTCTTTGCACTCGCTGTTGAGCACGATGATGTGCCACGCGCCGAGATCGTAGCTGTAAAAGCCGTCCTTCGGATCGCCCGCGATCAAACCAAAATATGCGAAATAAAAAGTGGCCCCCGCCGAATGAAATTCGTGATTGCCTACGGCCGGTTTGGTGCGGGATTTCACCCGCCCCCAGGTTTTCTCGTAGCAGGTAAAATTCTCCTTGCTGCCGTCGGGGTAAGCCAGATCCCCAATGGCCATCACCGTGCCAGGATTGGCTTCGAGAAGCTTCGCTGTTGCCTCGGCGCCTTCCAGGTCCGAACAATCCGCGATGTCGCCCGCTCCGATCAAGACAGGATCGTCCGCGGACGCCTTCGTTGCGGCTTGATTTCGTTTCCCGCCATGGGGCGCAACCACCGACGATCCGGACTGATCCCCGGGCTCATCTGCCCGGTACGCCGCAGCGAAACTACCCATCAAGACGAGCACGAGAGCGATTTGTTTCACCTGCACCCCTTGCGTACCGTTTCACTCAATCATGCGCGCTTCTGACTGCTAAGGTTGTACAGATTTCTTCCTCAACCTACGCTAAATCCAGGAGTCAAAATTATTTGCAGCGCGCACCTCAGAATTTCAGCCGCAGCATGAACTGCAGCTGGCGTGGCAGCCCGGTGCCGGTGTTCGGCGAAGCTGCGTTGTCATTGTTGTTGTTGAAGTTGTTCGTGGTGTTGATCACGCCAAAGTCCTTGGCCCCGCTCGTGACAAAGGTCTGACCAGTGGGGTCATTCGGGTTCGGCACGTAATCCAGTGTGAGGTTGTGAGGATCGCCGAGCTGCACGTGATTTAGAATATTAAATGCCTGCACTCCAAACTCCAATGCGAACCGTTCAGTCAGTTTGGTCTCTTTCATGAGCGCGAGGTCAATCTGCCACGAAGGCAACGCGCGAATAATTCCGTTTCCTGCATTTCCAAATCGAGTCACGGCACCTGGAACACCGGGAGCACCGGTCATAGGATCTGGAGCCTGGATGGCTAAGTTTTGCGGAGGAGCTTGAAACGCGGCGGCATTGATGTACGGAACGCCATTCTTCCCGCCGCCCGGCAAATAAAGTGAGACGCCCGGGACCAGGTCGGGCCGCTGCGAAGTTTGATCGTTGTCGTCCGGCAGTTGAATCGGTTGGACGTTATACGTGACCGTCAGAGGATGCCCGGTGTGGTATAGCCCGATGCCGCTGACGCTCCATCCTCCCAGAAGCTTTGACCACAGCCCGTCGCCGTTCCAGCGTGCCTTACCCGGTCCGATGGGAAGCTGATAGATGGTGTTTGCCGCGAAATTGTGACGAATGTCAAAAACACTGGGGCCGATATCGCAACGCAAGCAGTTCACATTCTCCGGCCCGTTGGATTCACCGCCCCCAACTGAACCGTCGTTGATGGAGTGGGAAAGCGTGTACCGTGCCTGAAAGGAGAAACCGTTGTCGAAGCGGCGCTCGACTGTAAATTCCAGTCCGTGGTAACTGCTGGAACCGATGTCTTTTTTAATATCCACCGAACCGAATGGGTCTGAACTGAGGGGATTGGTCGCATTCGGTGGCACACCGGCCGTTAAGGGATAAAACTGGTCCAAGGGTCGGATGCAGTTTCCGTTAATATCCACAGGGGTCTCACACAGATTCACTGCTCCTCGGGAAAACAAGCGCACACCGTGAGAGCCGAGATATTGAGCGGTAAAGAGAAAACCCTTAGGCAGTTCGTGATCGACGGTGAGCCCCCATACCTCGACATACAGGTCCCGGCGTCCCTCACGCTGCAACGCTCGAGGCTGATTCGCCGCTTCGGAACCAGCCGGCAGAGCCGACAAATCGGGAGCGGCCTGCTGAAATCCGGCTTGGAGCGGAACGCTCTGAACAAAAGCCCGGAAGGTGTCGCTCTCCAGGCCGGCGTTCAAGTCGTCGTTTTGCGCTGCACCGTGATAAATGCCGAAACCGGCCCGAATCACGGTTTTGCCATGCAGTGCCGCCGGAGCCCAGGCGACGCTCACCCGCGGATCAATATTCTTGTAGTCCGGATTATAGAGCGCGGGATTTCTAGGACACGGTGCAGTATCGATCGGGCTGATCCCCAGCGGAACATTTCGTGAGTGTGAACCCAGACAAACTCCGTGAAACTTGTCCAGGTCGAAGACGGTGGTGGCGTTGTCCGCCTCGTTCGCTACCCCGTAGTATTCGTAACGGACTCCAAGGTTCAACGTGAGGGTCGGCGTAACCTTCCATTCGTCCTGAAAATACGGCATGTAGAAAGTGCGCCGCAATTTATGGCAGCACCAAGGGGCGAAGAAAGTAAGCGTGCTCAGTTGCGCTCCGATTACGGTGTCGTCGTTCCCCGCAAAAACGAGACTGTTGTTGTCGGTTTGGCCCTGATTGAGGCGCACACGACGAATCTCCATTCCGGTTTTGAACGTGTTCCGCCCGTGGGTGAAGGTCAGATTGTCGACGATTCCGTATGTGGTTCCGACCTCGACGTCTTCGGAATTGTTGTTTATGGTTTCGAAGTTGGGCGTCGAAACCGAGTAAGGCAAAACACTCTCCTGCGGATTATGGAATGGAGACCGATTCACATAGACCTTCGCTTCGTTCGAAACGTTCGGAGCGAAGGTATGCTGTAGTGCGATGAAATAGTTGGCGGGATGATTGATGGTGCGCAGCTCGTCCAGCGCGTTGCCATTGGGCCCATCGACCAGGCTGATATCCCGTTGAGCGCGTCCGTACAATGTCGTCTTCTCGCTGAACTTGTAGTCGAGTCGGAACAGCCAGGTATCTTCATGTACAGTTGTCGGCTGCACGTGAGTGAAGTTCTGCGCATCATTCTGATCGGGTGCGGCCGGCACTGACCCTGGATCAAGCGGCGTGAAGAAGGCGTCGGGAAATACAAATCGCGGCGCGCACGTCCCGACCGTGCCGGTGGACTTTTGCCAGGGGAACGATTGCAGGATGGGACACAATAGCTGTGGATTTGGGGGAATGAATGGCGGCGTATTGGAGGGATCGGTGCGGCCCGTGACCAAGGCCTCTTGCAGGAACGACGCAGTCGGAACAACCGCAGTGGTGGTCTGACCTTGATATTGGCGCAGTCCTTCGTAATTTATGAAGAAAAACAGCTTCTCCTTAATTATTGGGCCGCCCAGAGTCATTCCATACTGCCCCATCCGGAACGGAGCAACCGATGCCCCATCCGTGAAATTGCGCGCGTCAAACACGGAATTGCGCAGGTAGCCGAAAACCGTGCCGTGAAAATCGTTGGTCCCTGATTTGGTGACCACGTCAATCTGGCCGCCGGCCTGAGTACCGTACTCCGCGTCGTACAGCGCACTGTCTACCCGATATTCCGCGACCGCGTCTTCGGAAATCTGCAGCCTGGTTTGCGATTTTTGTGCCTGTTCCTGAATTCCTCCAGCATCGACCCCATCGAACGAAAAGTTATTATCATCGCGCGCTCGGCCGGCGAAGCGGATCGTGCGCTGATCTCCGCCGCCATCGTCCTGCGCAAACGGCGCGAGCAGCGTCAATTCCGCCCAGTCCCGCCCATTGGTCGGCAGATTTTCAATCTGCTCGCTGGTGATAACGGTGCTCGCTTCCGCCGAACTCCGCTGAGAAGGTGCGGCATCGTCCGCCCGCACCTCAACCCGTTGATCGATACTGCCCACGTCCAACTTGACGTCGGTGGTGTGAGTCTCACCCACTTGCAGTTCCACATCTTCAATGAGTTTGGTCTTGAAACCAGCGCGCGAAACCTCCACGGTATAAAACCCTATGGCAATTCCAGGAAAGCGGTAATGACCGCTGGCATTGGACGTCTTTTCTTGCGTCTGTAACGTGGCCACGGCTGTAATTTTTACGTTCGCACCGGAGACGATAGCTCCCGTGGAGTCGGTCACCGTTCCTTCGAGATTGGCGCGATCCGTTTGGGCGCGGAGCGATCCTGGGAAGAGCAGGGCGGCCAAAACCGCAACCGCTGCGATTAACAGCGACCAGTGTCCGCTTGGCACCGCCGCCTTAATCTCAGTGAACGGAAAATCAGAACGCATAGAGTCTCCCCGTAGTGTTTTGGCACCAAGACTTGATTCCGCCATTAAGCGTGACCAATACGTACCCGGCGTGAACGTATTTTGATCGGCACTTTAATAGAGCCTGAATTTTTTTCAGGTTCTGAAGGTTCCCCAGGATCTCGCGACGGACGGCACCTGCGGTCGACCTCATACCGCCCACACCCCGCGTCGCTATTTGGTGACGCGAATCTGGTCGAGCACGCTGCCATCTTCGGAAACCTGCTTTAGCGCCAGGCTTTTTCCGTGAATGTCCACCACGGTGAAGGAATGAATTTGGGACACAAATTTCGAAGTAAACTTCTGCCAGCTCTCCGGTTCGGTCTGTTGCTCGGGATTGTAGAGGGTCTCTCCGCCGGCTCCGCTGACGACATAGATGATTCCATGCGGATCGGTCTTGCTTACGCCGTCAAAAGTAGTGTCAAGCGAAAACGTGCCGTCGACCGGATTGGCAATGATGTTTTTCCATGAAGTGTTATCCGAGTTGTCCGCTGGGTCGATCTGAAAATTCAGCGGCCTGGAACGTTGATAGTTATGAACATGGCCGCTGAACACGATGTCGACCTTTTCGCGTTGAAAGATATCCGATAGGCAGCGCATCCATTGATCTTCAAAATGTTCTCTCGACGAGTTGAATCCCGGGTGATGAAACGCTACAAACCGCCATTGCTTTGCATTCGCCCGCTTCAGATCATCTGCCACCCACTTTCTGAGATCAGGATCGTTCCAATTGACGTAGTAGTTAGAGTCGAGAATCAGCCAGTGCGAATTGCCCCAGTCGAAGGAGAAATTCTCCATGGTCGGGAATGCAGGTCCAGCTCCGTTCTCGAACGCGAACTCGTTCGTGGCATCTGGCGGAGCGGGCGAGTTTGGTCCTCCTGGCTTCAGCGGCGGCCCGTTGAGAGGCTGAATCCAATAGAGAAAATAAGCGAGAACGTCGGGCGCACCTTCGTCCCGTTCCTCATTCGTATCGTGGTTGCCCGGCGCGGCGATCATCGTCGTTGAGGTCAGCAGCGGCGCCCCTTGCTCCGGACTGGCCTCCGCTGACTCATAGATTGAAAAGAAATTCGAGCCATATTCCGAAATTCGTCCGCCTTCGTAAACGATGTCCCCTGGAATCACGATGAAATTAGGTTTGGCCAAATAGGATTGGTATGCGACCTTACGCTGACTGGCCGTATTAGCGCCGCAGTCTCCGAACACAACGAAACGATAATTTTGCCGCTCGGAATTCTTCGCCACCGCTTGGCCCGTAAAAACGGATACTCCATTTCTTAGTAGCCGATAGTCGAATGGACGGCCCGGCCTGAGACTAGTGATCGTCACGTCGTAAACGCGGTGAGTTGGGACAGACCGGATATCCACCAGCCTGAAATGTGGCCCGGATGCGCTTTTCCAAACAGTGTCGGAAGCCTCCTTGTACTCGACAGCCCAACGCGATGCATCCGGTGAGGCGTGCCACACTACATCAATTCGAGCTGAGGAATCACCGAGGGCCACGTTTCCAAGCTGAAGATAAGGATTCCAAATGGTTCGATCTTGATCCGCAGGCCTCATCACTTTTCCAAGTCTCGATCCGAAGACGCGCCGAGCGGACGAGCGGGTTCCCAAGCTAAGGAAGCCCACGCTAAGGATTGCGATGACGAACAAAAAAGTGTTGATGCGGTATGCTGGAGTTACTAGCCTGCTTTTAGTCAATGGATTTTCTTTGGCAGCCGGCTTTCATTCTTCAGTAGAGTTGGCCGTGCAATTGCAGACGCCGCGTGAACGAATGTCTGTGGATAGTTGAATAGAGCCTGAATTTTTTTCAGATTGCGGCGGCTATCGGGACCTCATTCGGCGAATCGGCCAGCATTGCTTGCGCGACAGGCACGTTCACTCGGAAAACCGAACCGGCCCCGGGCCGGCTTTCGGCGGTTATGGTGCCGCCGTGCATCACCGTGATCCACCGAGCAATCGACAGTCCCAGTCCCGCGCCACCGGTGTTACGGGAGCGGGCCCGATCGCTGCGATAGGATCGTTCGAAAATAAGTGCTAATTCATGTTCTGCAATTCCGATTCCGGAGTCGCGAACTACAATTTGTGCTTGGTCCGCTGCCGCAAGTAGTTCGATTTCGCAGAAACCGCCTTCGGGCGTGTACTTAATCGCGTTGTCCAATAAAATCAGCAACAATCGGTCAATGGCAATGGAGTCCGCCCGAACCCAGACCGGCCGGCCAGGAGTGCATAAACTGACATCCAGTGACTTGTTCGCTGCGAGTTGGAGCGCTCGCTCTTTGCCCTTTCGCACATGGATTTCGAGGTCAATCAGATGCAATTCCATTCCGGTGGTGCCGGCGTCCGCTCGCGCCAGCGTCAAGAGATTCTCGAGTAGACTGGTCGTTTCTTCGGACGTGCGGAGAATTTTCGACAGCGCATCAGTGTATTGCTGCTCGCTTCGTGGCCGGCGTAGCGTGACCTCGGCGACCGTGCGAATTACCGCGACCGGCGTACGCAGATCGTGCGAAGCATCGGCGGTAAATTGAGTAATACGTCTGAACGAGTTGTCTATTCGTTCCAGCATGGCGTTCAACGCCTCGGTGAGGCGCCGCAATTCGTCGCGGGCCCTCGGGACTTCCAGGCGTTGCGAGAGGTTATCCACGCCAATCCGCTCCGCGGTTTCGATGATCCTTGTGACTGGGGCGAGCGATTTGCCGCTCAGCCAATATCCTAGCAGCGAAGCAAACACCACCAGCAACGGAACGGTGTCCCGCTCAATGTCGCGAAAATTATCGAGTGCTCGGTCGAAAGGCTCGGTAGGTACCGCCGCATGAACCTCATAGGTCTTACCGCTGGTTTGAAACCTCTGTAGCGCGATGCGATATTGAATGTGGCTGAGATTCGTAGTGAAGAATGTTGCAGGTCCATCGCCGATTTTAGGCAGTTGAACTTCAGCCTGCAAAAATTGCGGCGAACGGAAAATCCAGTTCTGCTTTTCATCGGCGACTTCGAAGAGTGCGCCGCTGGGCCACCAGCTGGCCAATTCGGCTAACTCCCTCTGAACTTTCGTGTCGCCTTTTGCCGAGCCTCGTTCGATTAAGCGTTGTAAACTCTGCAGATTCATGCTCGAAGCGTCGTTCACCGTAACTTCAACGCTGCGTCGGAAACCCACGTCACTGATCCACACAAAAACGCTAAACGAAGCGGCCAACACTACAAAATACAGAGCTGTCAGCCGCGCGCGGATCGTGATGTTCATCGCAGCTCCGGTATGCCCATGGAATAACCAGCTCCGCGATGGGTCTGGATCAACCGCGTGGCCGACTCGCGATCGACCTTCTTCCTCAGCAATCGAACAAATGCATCGAGCGTATTTTCTTCCACGTCACGCCGGTTGCCCCAAACGTCCGCAATGATGGCCTGCCGCGACACGACTTTGCCCTGATGGCGGGCCAGCACTTCCAACAAACGAAATTCGGTAAGGGAAAGAGACAGCGGGCGGCCCTGCCGAAATGCGCGTTGCGCAGAGACGTCCAATACGAGATCGCCGGCTTCCAGAATATTCTTGGGCTTGGCTCCAGTTCGGCGTTCAATCGCCCGGATTCGCGAGAGAAGTTCGACAAAAGAAAATGGCTTGGTCAGGTAGTCGTCAGCGCCCAAATCGAGCCCGCGCACGATATCGGCCAGCGAATCACGAGCCGTCAGCATCAGGACGGGCGTTTCACAACTTCGCAGGCGCATTCGTTCGACCACTTCGAATCCGTTGAGGTCCGGCAACATTACATCCAGAAGAATCAGGTCAAAATTCGTTTCCTCCGACCTGCGCAGTGCGACCCGACCTTCTCCACATAACTGCACGCGAAATTGCTCTTCTTCCAGCCCTCGAACCAGGACCGAAGCGAGTTCCGGCTCGTCCTCAACCACTAAAATATTCATGGGAATGGGAAAGGCGGATTCTAATGGCGCTGTTGTATCCGCGAGATGAATGCAATGTTACGCAGGTGTCACACTATCGAATCCTTTACCAAATTTGTGAGCCATCGAACACAGTGCCTGGTTAACGCGGTAACCGGACAAGTGGGATCAAGCCCGAACCCCACTTGTCTGGTAGCGCGACAAATCCGGACTGAACCTGCATAGTCCAACGATAAGTTCCGAGTTGCCTACAACACGCCCATTACCGCACGCCAACTGATTAATTGTTAATCGGAAGCACTAATCCGCAGCGAGAGCTGGCTCCTGAAAATATTCGCTTGACTCCTGAGTCACGGCGTCGCTTATTATATGGGAGTGCCATATATGGACAAGACAGCGTCACACGTGGAGTGCAAAAAAGGTAGTGCCGAACTCCTCATTCTTTCTCTCATCGAAGCCCGTCCGCGCCACGGGTACGAAATTAGCAAACTTATCGAGCAACGCTCTGGCGGCGCTGTTCGTTTTCACGTCGCCTCGCTCTACCCACTGCTCTACCGTCTTGAGCGCCGCGGCTGGCTGTGTGGACGCTGGGTCGAAAAAAGCGGCCAGCGCCGCCGCCGTTACTATCGTCTGACGCGCCAGGGCCGCAGAGTCCTCGCCTCTCAGCTTCGCGGCTGGCACGAATTTGTAGTCGGTATTAATCGCATTACCGAGGTGGAAGATGCCTGAATGGAGGCCGGAAATTCTCCGCCGCCTTGCTCCGCTGAAACTCTCCGCGGCGCGCGAAGGGGAAATTGCCGAAGAGATCGTGCAGCACCTTGAGGATCGCTACAACGAACTCCTCGCGACTGGCGAGTCCGAAGAAGTAGCTTTTCGCACCGCAATTGACGAACTGAAAGGCGATGATTCCTTCACTCGCCTCCTCCGCCCTGTCGAGAGGGATTTGTATCGCGAGCCCGTTGCGTTGGGAAAACGCAGCAGCGATTTTTTCGCGGGCGTCCTTCAGGACCTTCGCTTCGGCTTCAGGGTGCTGCGCCTCAATCCCGGCTTCACCGCTATTGTGGTGCTTTCCCTGGCGCTGGGCACCGGGGCGAACACCGCCATCTTTCAATTGATCGATTCGCTGCGTCTGCGCACGCTGCCGGCAAGCAATCCGCAGCAGCTCGCGGGCGTGCGCATCCTGGACACCTCCTGGAGGCACGGCCGCGTCCATGGCCGCTACCCCGACATCACCAACGCCCAATGGGAGCAGATCCGCGACCACCAGCGAGTTTTTTCCAGCATGCTTGCATGGGCGACCGAAGGAGGATTCAACCTGGCCCCCAGCGGCGAAGCACGCTACGCCTCGGGCATCTGGGTCAGCGGCGATTTTTTCAAGACGCTGGAAGTCCGCGCACTGCGCGGCCGCACTTTGACCGCGGAGGATGACCGCCGCGGCTGCGGCTCCCGGCCCGCGGTGATCAGCTACGCCTTTTGGCAGCGGGAATACGGCGGCGGCCCAGACGCTGTGGGTCGGATGATCTCACTCGACGGCCATTCGTTTGAGATCGTCGGCATCACTCCGCCCAGTTTCGCGGGCATTGACGTTGGACGTCAATTCGACGTGGCCGTGCCACTGTGCTCGGAAGCGCTCATGCACGGCGAATCGTCCCTGATGGACCTGCGAAATGGCTATTGGCTCGCCGCCGTGGGGCGTTTGAAGCCCGGCGTGACTATCGACCAAGCCAACGCGGAAATGGCAGCGCTTTCAAGGGGCATCCTGGAGGCGACGGTTCCCCCGCAATACGATGCGGAGGGGCAAAAGCACTACCTGCAGTACAAGTTCGGCGCATTTCCGGCGGCTACGGGATTCTCGAATCTGCGGCGGAGCTACGAGACACCCTTGTGGACGCTTCTGGCCATCGCCGCGCTAGTCTTGCTGATTGCCTGTGCCAATATCGGCAATTTGCTGCTGGCGCGCGCCAGCGCGCGGGAGCGCGAAATCACCGTGCGCCTTTCGCTCGGTGCGTCGCGCGGGCGTCTGGTCCGCCAATTGTTCTTGGAAAGCCTGCTGCTTGGCTCGGCCGGCGCGCTTCTCGGCGCCGTGCTGGCGCAATGGATCAGCCGTTTCTTGGTGGCGTTCATCGGCACGAGCGCGCCCGACATCTTCGTTGACTTCAGGCCAGATTGGCGAGTGTTCGCCTTTACCATGGTGATCGCGCTGCTGACCACGATTCTTTTCGGAATGGCTCCCGCCTTCCGCGCCACGAGCGTCACTCCAGCGGCGGCGCTCCGATCGGCCGGCAGGGGTCTGGCCGGAGGCCGCGAGCGTTTCAGCCTCCGCCGCGGTTTGGTTGTCTCGCAGGTGGCGTTCTCGCTGGTGTTGCTGGTGGGAGCGATGCTCTTCGTACGCAGCCTGAAGAACATCCTCTCCGTGGACGCCGGCTTCCAGACGGCCGGCATCATGGAAGCCGATCTGGATTTTAGCCAACTGAAAATTCCCGCGCCGCAACGCCAGACTTACAAGCTGAATCTGATTGACCGCTTGCGCGGGCTGCCCGGCGTCGAGGGAGTGGCGGACGCCAGTGTGGTGCCGCTCAGCGGCTTTGGCTGGAGCAACAACGTCATCTTGGCCGGCGCCACAAAACCCGCCGACGTGAGCTCTTCTTTCACGCGAGTCAGCCCGGACTTTTTCAACACCATGGAGATGCCCATCGTGGCCGGCCGCGCGTTCAACGAGAGGGATAGGGCCAACTCGCCGAAGGTGGCAGTGGTGAACCAGAGTTTCGTGAAAAAAATCCTCAACGGCGCCAATCCCATCGGAGCGCATTTTCAAATTGAGGAGGAAGTGGGCCACGCTCGGCCGATTTACGAGATCGTGGGACTGGTTCGCGATACGAAGTATTACGATTTGCGCGAGGAGTTCGTGCCGGAAGTCTACGTCACCACGGCGCAGGACGATGATCCCGACGAGGGCGCCCAACTGCTCGTGCGCTCCAGCCTTCCGGTCCAAACACTGACGCAGGAGCTGACAAGCGCGCTCGCCGATGCCAGTCCTGAGATCGGCACGGAATTCCACGTGATGCAGTCAAACATCCAGAATTCGCTCCTACGCGAAAGGCTGATGGCCATGCTTTCCGGATTCTTTGGCGCGCTAGCCACGTTGCTGGCGATGATGGGATTGTTCGGTGTGATGTCCAATTCCGTGGCGCGCCGCGCCGGAGAAATCGGCTTGCGCATGGCGCTCGGCGCGCAGCGGCGGAACATTCTGGGCATGGTGCTGAGCGAAGCCGGCATGATTTTAGCCATCGGTTTGTTCATCGGTGTGGCACTAGTTTTGGCCCTAGGTAAAACCGCCACCGCCATGCTGTTCAACGTCAAGCCCTACGATCCGCTGACCATTTCGCTCTCAGCCATTGCTCTCGCCGCCGTGGCCATTATCTCCAGCTATTTACCAGCGCGCCGCGCAGCGCGGCTCGATCCCATGGTCGCCCTTCGCGACGAATAAAATCCTTCGGATGGTCGGTGAGCGATACCAAGACACCTGAAAGCGTGGCACCTGGATGACAAGCAAACCGGAACTCATTCTCACGTCCTGGTAAACGCGGTTACCGGACATCAAAAATTTACTCACCTCACTGACGGCTGGTAGTCAGTGACAATCGCGGCTAGCAGGTCGCTCCGTCGCAGTTGTTATTGTTTTGCGACGTTGTTCCGTTTCCGGAGCCTATGTTGCCAGAATTATTGCCAAAAAATGAGTTGCTCCCAAATGTTGTAAACTCAACCCCCATCCCAAGAGTGGCGCTGGAACTGATGTGGTTTCCGGTCACCGTGGCAACGCTCGCGAACAGCCCAGTTCCATTTTCGAACATGAAGCTGTCCTGGACGACTCCTAGCACAAGCTCGATTCCGAATATCCGATTCAACGATGCCACGCAGCGCCGGACGATTCCGCTGGCGCTGATGCCAATGGTATTGTGAGCTACGCTGAGTTCCTCGATCAGCGCGCCATTGGCGCTGACTCCGGCGCTCGCCATTCCGGTGATCGAACCATTCTTCACGGTCGTGTTTGTTTGTTGGCTAAACACACCGTAACCAGTTATCGAACCCGAACAGGAAACTTCCGTTACCGCAAACGTGCACTTTAGCGGGCCGCTGATGTTGAAGCCGTTCAGATCCAGCGCGACGTTATCGGCGGTGATGTCGATCCCGTCAGTATTTCCCGGAACGACCAGGTTTCCTGAAAGCTTGTAGCTGCCGGGCTGGGTAATCTTGAAAGGAAAGCCGCCTAGGGCCATCACCGACGATTGATTGATGAGGATTTGACCGTCAACCGCGAAGGCCGGCACGGCGCACAACACGCCGGCTCCCAGCAGAATCGCGAGTGCGAATTTCGATTTAAGCTTTGACATGCGTCTCTCCTTGAGTTTTCACATTTTTCAAAATTGGTTGAGCAGCCGCGTTACACGGACGAGGCGGAGCGCCGCCGCATGACCCGCAAGGTCGGCATCAAGACCAGACCAAACAGCCCGCAACCGAGCAGCGAAAACGACGCCGGCTCCGGCACGGGCTTGCTGTTGCCTGTATAGGAATAGCTGGTCACGTTCCCCTGGATGTCGGTGATCCCATCATCTTCCAGCAGGTCGAGGGGAGGGTAGAGTCCCGGAATGATCGTCGCCCATGCGTTCGTCAGGTTCAGACCCGCGGACGGAATCGCGAAATTCAGCGACAGCGAGTTGCCCACCAAACAGCCATCGCCGGTAGTCAGGCAGCCGAACAAGCTAATGTCGTCGGACGCGCCGTTGGCAGACACCGTGAGGCTGATCGCTTCGAAACTATCCTCGGACGCCGGCGCCGCCGGGTCACTAAGGAGCAGCGTTCCGCCGGTAAGGTTGTAGGTTCCGGCCGCCGAAATGGAGCCGACAAAATCCAGGGTGAGCGCGAAGCTGTCTCCAAGCGCGACGCCGTTAAGTCCCGGATTGTTCACGGCGGGGCCGGTTCCATCGGAGGTCGATTGGGTGATCGACCCGCTGACGCTTACCTGGTCGGCTCGCGCAAAACCGATAGGCACCATAGTCGCCACTGCCATCGCTGAAAGAATCCATGCACGCATGTCATGCCTCCGCGGAATTCGCTTCGGGTGTAGAAACCTCTTGCCTCAGGTGCGCTGTGGAATCTCAAATTTAAACAAATTACGCAATAGTGGCGGTGTAAGGGCTGCATCAATTTTAGATAAAGGCCTAAGTCACTCATTACACGAAATCTAACTTGCCAAACGGAATCTAACGGTGCACCATACCGCCCATCGATCCCGCCCCAATGAAAGCCCACAGCCCCATTTTTCGTTTTGGGCCCTTTGAATCTCGTCCTCGGACCCGCGAGCTTCTGAAAAATGGGTCGCGCCTGCGGATTCGCCCGCAACCTTTGCAAATCCTGAATTTGTTGCTGGACCGGGCCGGCGACGTGGTAACCCGCGAAGAACTGCGCCAGGAGTTATGGACTTCGGACACGTTCGTCGATTTCGAGCGCGGTCTGAACAGCTCGGTTATGGAATTGCGCGCTATCCTGGGGATTCGGCGGCCAAAGGCCGCTACATCGAAACGGTCGTTAAGATTGGTTACCGTTTCATCGCCCCAGTTGACCTGGTCGAGTCGCCCTCGGCGACCGTGACTGAGGCGACGAGGCCGGCGGTCGCTGCGACAGCAGAGATAGAGGTCGAGGCGGCCACGAAACCGCCGTCGAACAGCGATCCGCGTCGGCAAATGTGGCGTTGGGGGATCGGCCTGGCGGCTGTGATCGCACTCGCGGCAGGTCTTGCCTATGTCCAGTTCACGCGCTCGCGAGAGCGACGCGGAACCGCAGCCAGACGGATCACCCTGGCGGTGCTGCCGTTTGAGAATCTGACCGGCGACGCGGGCCAGGATTATTTCAGCGATGGCCTGACGGAAGAGATGATCGCGCAGCTAGGGCGCCTGGACCCCAACCGAATCAGCGTTATAGCGCGGGCGTCGGTGATGCATTACAAAAACAAGCCGGTACAATTGCCGCAGATCGCGCAGGATTTGGGCGCGCAGTATGTGCTTGAGGGGAGCGTTCGGCGGGACTCGGATCGCGTGCGAATCAATGCCCAGCTGGTTCAACTGAAAGACCAGGTGCCGCTGTGGTCGCGCCAGTACGATCGTCAGCTGAGCAATATATTGACCCTTCAGGCCGAGATTGCTTACGAAGTTGGCGATGAAATTCAGATGATTTTGGGGGATGGCGGCGCCACGAAGCAACGCGCCGCTTTTGTTGCCCCAACCACTTCCTACGAAGCCTACGAGGGGCAACCGCGGAGCGGGAATACCGGCGCGCCATCGAACTCGATCCCGATTACGCCACCGCCCACCAGTGGTATGCAGAGTGTTTGGGTTTTCAGGGACGTTTCGACGAGGCGTTTGCCGAGAGCGAGCGCGCCCGCAAGCTTGATCCCTTGTCGCTGATTATCTCCGCGGACTACGCCGCGCTACTTTACTTTTCGCGCCAATACGATCGCTCCATCGCGGAATTTCGCAGAGTATTGGAAATGGAGCCGAACTTCCCGCGTGCGTACATTGTGATCTCCCGCTGGTGAAAAGAGGACTATTCCCCGAGGCGCTGGCCGACGTGGAGAAATGGAAACGCGTGGTCGATTCTCCCTGGCCTTCGGCGGTGGAGGTTTACGTGTATGCGCGTTCAGGGCAAACGGCTGAAGCTCAGCGCAAGCTGCAGGAATTGCAGCACGCTACCCCGCACGAGTTCAATGATCCGGCGGCGATGTTGATGGCTCATGTGGGTATGGAGAATCGGGACGAAACCTTCTCGTGGCTCCAAAAATGTTACGACGCCCGCTCCCCTCTCACCACCCTGAAGGTCGATCCAATGTACGACGCCCTACGCTCCGACCCGCGCTTTCAGAGATTGCTGCAGGACGTCCATTTAGCACCGTAAAATCTAACTCGCCCCAGCTAACGATAAGAAGACGGA
>Ga0307474_10001352_pt1 | contig 17843 bp, 15 predicted proteins | sample atmos_gasesECM1C_2_FD_203312 | JGI IMG/M metagenome (GOLD analysis project Ga0307474, IMG submission 203312) | Hardwood forest soil microbial communities from Morgan-Monroe State Forest, Indiana, United States - atmos_gasesECM1C_05 | ecosystem: Environmental > Terrestrial > Soil > Temperate... | reverse complement strand
GGTGTCGAGGAAGATGACATCGATGCCCGGCCGCACCTGCGACACGAGGCGAACGATGACGGCGTCGGTCATCGACGAGGTGATGCAGATCCGGTCGCCGAACGTGTCGACCGCCCACCGGACGACGTCCTGCGCTGGCGCGCCGGCCAGCGCCTCAGCCGCCTCTCTGGCCAGACTCTCCATGCGGACGAGCTCCTCCAGACGGGCAGGTGTCGGGTCGGCGGTCGCCGGCTCTCGGGTGGCCGGCCGGGTCGGCTTGGTCGCTTTGCCGCTCACCGGATGGCTCCGGTTCCCGCAAAGCGTAGCCGGAACGAGCGGACGCAGCTGCGACAACGCCACTCGCCGTCCGCTTCCTGGGGCTCCAGGTCTTCCTCCCCGCAGTAGGGGCAATAGAACGGAACCGCGCGCTCGGCCGGGAAGCTCTGGATCGGCGGGGTCGGCGGCACAGGCGGGATGGTCATGTGAGGTCCTCCTCCTTGGCTCTGGCGGCCCAGGCGGCGAACGTCTCGCCCTGCATCCGGTTGGCTTCAAAGCGCCTCAGCACCCGCTCGACATAGTCGGGCAGCTGGTCGGCGGTGGTCTTCAGTCCCCTGATCTTCCTGCCGAAGCCCGAGGTCTCGGCGTCCCCCCCATCCAGGCTTCCCCCCAGATGCACCTGGAATCCCTCGACCTGCTCACCGCCGGGCAGCGTCACCAGCGTGCCCTTGAGGCCAATGTCGGCGGTCTGGATCCGCGCGCAGGAGTTCGGGCACCCGTTGACGTTGATGGTGATCGGCTCGGTGAACTCGGGGAGACGCCGCTCCAGCTCGGCGATGAGCTCCGACGCCCGTCCCTTGGTCTCGACGATCGCGAGCTTGCAGAATTCGATGCCGGTGCAGGCCATGGTGTGCCGGCGGAACGTGCTCGGCGTTACCGGCAGGCCGGCCGCGTCGAGTTCGGCGGCCAGCCCTGCGGTCCGGTCCCCGGGGACGTCCAGGATCACCATCTTCTGCTCGGTGGTGGTCCTGATCCGTCCGCTGCCGTACTCGGTGGCGAGCCGGGCCACCAGGTCCAGCGAGTCGGCCGACATCCGGCCCACCCGCGGGGCGAAGCCGACGTAGTAGCGTCCGTCGCGCTGTTTGTGAATCCCGACATGATCGCGCTGGCCGCTGCCCGGAGCCTTGGGCGCCGGCCCCTCGGCCAGCCGGTAGCCGAGATAGTCGCGTTCGAGCACCTCGCGGAACCGCTCGGGCCCCCAGTCCGCCATGAGGAACTTCAGCCGGGCCCGGTGCCGCAGCCGCCGGTAGCCGTAGTCGCGGAAGATCGACGTGACGCCGGCCCAGACCTCCGCGACCTGTTCCGGCCGGACGAAGACCCCCAGCCGCTTGCCGATCATCGGGTTGGTAGACAGCCCGCCGCCCGCCCACAGGTCGTACCCGGGTTCGCCGTCCGGGCCGGGCACTCCGACGAACGCGATGTCGTTGATCTCGTGCACGGTGCACTGCACCGCGCAGCCGCTGATCGCCGACTTGAACTTGCGCGGCAGGTTGGAGAACGCGGCGTCGCCGACGTAGCGCTCGGCGGTCTCGCGGATCTGCGGCGTCGCGTCGATGATCTCCTCGGCGTCGATGCCCGCCAGCGGGCACCCAAGGATCACCCTGGGCGTGTCGCCGCATGCCTCGGTGGTCGACAGGCCGACCGCCTCCAGGCCCGCCCAGATGGCCGGGACATCCTCGATGCGCACCCAGTGCAGCTGGATGTTCTGCCGGTCGGTCACGTCCGCCGTGCCCCGGGCGTACCGGCGCGAGAGGTCGGCCACGGTGGCCAGCTGCTCGCCGCTGAGCTGCCCGCCGTCGATGCGAATGCGCATCATGAAGTAGCGGTCGTCCAGCTCCTCGGGCTCCAGGGTGGCGGTCCGGCCGCCGTCGATGCCGGGCCGGCGCTGGGTGTAGAGGCCGAACCAGCGGAATCTCCCGCGCAGGTCGGCCGGGTCGATCGAGTCGAAGCCGCGATGGGCGTAAATATTGATGATCCGGTCGCGGACGTTCAGGCCATCGTCGTTTTTCTTGAGCTCTTCGTTCTTATTCAGTGGCTCACGGTATCCAAGAGCCCACTGACCGTCACCGCGGCCCTGGCGGCGGCTTCGCTGGCTCCTGGCATCGGGCGGCGTGGTGCGGCCGGGTGTCGTGCTGGTCGGCGCGGGCATGTGCGGCGTCCCTTCGGTCACGGGGCGCGTGCCGGGTGCTTGCGGGCGGCAGCCTGCGCGGGAGCCTTACCGCTTGGTCCGGCCCCGGGGCTGCTGGCGGCACGCGCCCGTCAGGAATGACGGGCTGTGGTCAGCGGCCGCGGAAAACAGAGCGCGCTCCCGATGCGAAGGAAATCAACGTGCCGACGGATGACAAGCAGCGGGTCGGCCGGGCTCAGCGGCGCAGGCGGGCGCGCCGCCCGGGGCCTGCAGCCCGCTGGCGCGGGGGGCTGGTCATCGAGCGGATCCGGTGCCGAAAACACGACGCTGGCTCCCATGTGTCATCCCAACGGCGCGACATTCACGCCTATTCCGCCCGCACAGGATCAACCCTGCCGGATCCAGCCGAGCTGCGGCTCGGCACTCCGATCCGGCTGACGGTGCTGGCAGTCACACCAGGTCCCGCCCGGGCACTTTTCGTGGTGCTGCTGCCGACAGGACACGCAGATCATGTCTCCATTGTCCACGGGGCCCGATGGCGGCGATAGCGGCGACCCCGTGCCGAGGGCGGTGGCCCAGCCCGCGGCGCGGCCGGTCAGGCCGCGTTGGCCCGCCGCATCCGGCGTCGGCGCTCGGCCGACCGCTCGTCCTCGTTCAGCCCGCCCCAGGTGCCGTACTTTTCCGGGCGGCTGACGGCATAGTTAAGGCACTCGCTGCGGACCGGACAGGCGGCGCACACGGCCTTGGCCTTGCGCTCTCGGATTTCGCGTTCGGGCTGGCGCTCACCGTCGGGACCGAAGAAGAGCACGACTTCCTTACCGCGGCACGCAGCGTCGTCTTGCCAGCCCCAGTTCGGCCGTGGAATCAAGACGGCCTGACGGCGTACCTCAGACATGGATAACTCTCCTCAACCAGCTCACCGTGTAGTTCCTCGCCTAGCGGAGCGTCCGGCTCACTGGACGCACTTAAATCTCGCGTGATGCGGCATTCGCCCCGTCGCAAGATGCAACGCACTACGCCGCCGTAGTGTTCCCACGAGCAGGGGCATCGCCTAGTGCGCGAAGTGGCGGCCACACAGCCGCCTGGCCAGCAAGCCGACCCCACATCATGCCATCGGTGGCCGCTTCATGCAGGCGAGATCGAAAACTAGTCCGCGGGTTTACCGGCCGCCGGGTCCGGGCCGGCTTAGCGCAACTGCCTACGAACTAGACAAAGCCGATGGTTCGGCGTCACGATGGGCTCCATGTCGGCATCAGATGCGGCTCCGCTGCCCCGTCTGGGCGAGGTGTTCTTCGACGTCCGGGGGAATTCCCGGAGCATGCGGCTCAGCTGGTACGCGGATACCGGAGTCGCGGTCCTGAGCATCTGGCAGGGCGGGATGTGCACCGGGACCTTCCGGCTGGCCATTGCGGACCTGCCCCGGATGGTGCAGACGCTGCAGAGTGGCCCGGGTGCGCCGCAACCGGACTGGGACGGCGAAGCGCCGGGCGCGGGACCCGTCGCGGGGCCGGAGTCGGCCATGACCCGCATGCGGGCCATGCCGCCGCTGCCCGGCGAGGACCTGCTGGCCGCGTCGGAGGGCCCGAGAACCGGGGCCGCGGACTACCTGGCCGGGCTGCCCGACGATGCCCGGCCGGCCCCGGCTCAGTACCCGGCAGGCCCGGCCGACGATCCGCGGGCCGCCTCGACCCAGTACCTGGCCCCGCCGGGCGACTACCGAGCGGATCCGCCCGATCACCGCGCCGCGCCGCCGGATTACCTGGGCGGGCCGCCCGCGGACCGGATCTCGTCCCCAGCCCCGGACTACCCGCCCGGCTCGCCGGCGGACCGGGCGCCGACTCCCGACTATCTGGGCGGGCCGCCCGGCCACCGGGCCGCCCCTTCGCCCGACTACCTGGCCGATCCGCCGGCCCACCGGGCCCCCGCCGCGGCCGATTACCCGGTCGACCCGCCTGGCCGCCGGGCCGACCCGCCGGCCCACCGGGCGGACTCGCCCGGGCACCGGGCGGACCCGCGTGGCTACCCGGCCGACCCGCCGGGATATCCGGCCGACCGGCCCGATTACGCGGCCAACCCGCCCGCCAGCTACCTGACCGGACCGGCGAACTACCAGGAAGGCCAGCCGGGCTACCGGCCCGAGCACCTGGCCGACCTCCCGGATCCGTCCGCGGTTGGCCCGGCCGGATACGGGGATGTGCTTCGCCCCGGCGGCGGTCCCGGTGCCTGGAGCCCGGGCGCCGACCGCCCCGCTAATCCTGGCGAGCGCCGAGGCCCGGCCGACTACCCGCAGGATCCTTACCCGGGCGGCTCGGGTCCGGTGGATTATCGGGATGAGTCATCGGTGCCGTATTACCACTCAGACAGTTCGGCCCACGGCGACGGCGAGCCGCCCGCCCGAAGTGCCGCCGATTACCCCGCGCATTACGCCAGCACCGTTACCGATGATGACCCGCTTGGTCCGTCTCGGGATTCGTTTCCCTACGGCCGTCCGCCTGGTGCTCGCCACGCGGCGAGTCGGCATGCCGCGCCTGACGAGCCGTTCGACTGATCTGCGGAAGCTTTCCTAGGGCGGATCGGTAAATCCCAAAGACACCCTGAAAACACGTGGTCGGGCCGCCGTTACAGGTGCCATGTGCCTGGGGATATATTCGCCTCGGGGGAAGGGGGAGCACAAGTGGCACAGAAGGTATCGGTCACATTCGCTTGTGACTACGACTCAAAAGAGATCCCGGAAGGCGAGCACATGGTCCGGGCGTTCAGCCTGGATGGCCGGGACTATGAGATCGACCTATGCGAGAAGCACAGCCAAAAGTTCGATGACGTGCTCAAGCGGTTCTCGGACCGGGCGCGCAAGGTAACCGGCCGGGTGTCCCGCACCAAGCGCAGAACGGCGGCGCACCGCCAGCACAGCGCCGAAGTCCGCGCCTGGGCCAAGCACAGCGGCATCGACGTCAGCGACCGCGGCCGGATCCCGGCCAACGTGATCGAAAGGTATGACGCGAGCCACCGCTGAGGGCTGCGCTCAAGAAGGCTGACGGCCGGTGTCGCGCCCGTCGGGCTGGGCCTGCGAGGGCGGGGGTTGCGCCGGCGGGGCGGCGCCGTGGGCCTGGGTTTCCTGCGCTGGGGCCGGTTGCCCCTGGACGTCCTGGGCCTGGATCTTCTGCGCCTGGTCTCCCCGGGCCGGCGCCTGCGCCGCTTGGGCTGATTCGCCGCCCATCGCGGCCACGGCCTGGTCCGCCGCCGTCATCCCGGCGCCGTCCTGCGCGGCCGGCCCGGCCGGCGATGCCGCGGCTCCGGGCGCAGGTCCGGCCCCCGCGGGCGGCGGCACGGCTCCGGCCGGGCCCACCGCGGCCGCCAGCACCTGGGAATTGGGCACGTGGATCGGGCCGTTCGCGGTCGCCAGCGTGACGTAGGTGATGCTCACCTCGCTGACGGTTCCCTCGAGCAGGCCGGACAGTGCGCCGGACCTGATGCCGACCTGGTCGCCCACCCGGAACGGCCTGGCCATCAGCAGAACGATTCCGGCGAAGACGTTCGCCAGGCTCTGCTGGGCGGCGATGCCGACCAGCACGCCGGTCAGGGCGCCACCGACGACCAGCTGAGTGACCGCGATGTTGAGCAGTTGCAGGGTGATCACGATGGTGGCCAGGCCGCCGACCAACAGGACGGCGAACCGCACCACGGCGGCGTGCGAGGAGCCGACCGACCGCCCGAGGACCTCCCGGGTCTTGTTGCCCAGGCCGATGGTGCCGATCCCAGCCAGCAGGCAGAAGGCCACGGCCATCCCGTAGGACAGGGCGAGGTTGCCCGTCTTGCCCAGAGGGGCGAGCACGCTCGTGTTGTTCACGTCGTCATTGGAGACGTAACGGGCCTGGACGGAGACGGCCGCCGCGACCACCGCGATAACGAGCGCGAACACGTAGCGCCACGGCCGCGTACGCGCTTTCACCTTGGCCATCTGCTGACGCGCCGCCTCGAGCTGGTGCCTTTCCTGGAGATCCACGTGCCTACGGTACCGACGCGCAAGAGCGCCCGGCCCCGGGCAACCTCTCGGTTTCCCGGGGCCGGGCGCCGGTCCGGATGGAGGGGCGGGGTCAGTCGCCGAGGTTGAACAGCGGCCCGCCGACCGGGAATACGGCCTTGCCCTTGAGGCCGTTCATTACCCCGGCCGCCGACGTGTACCAGGCGACGAGGGCGGTGATGATACCGAGGAAGCCGCCGACCTGGATCAGGCCGCCCGTGTCCGGCGGCAGGATCGGGGTCTTGGTGGCGAAGTTGCCGATGAACAGGAAGATCTCCGTCAGCTCCAGGGTCAGGAACACCAGGAAGACCGCCATGTTCAGCTGGGTGCTGATGATCAGCATGTAGGTGTTGAAGATAGCGAAGGCGAGCAGGATCCAGCCGAGGTCACGGTTGATCTGGATCGGGTGCGTGGCGGTGGGGGCGATGAAGTGCAGCCACAGGCCAACGCCGATCCAGAACCCGCCGTAGGTGGAGAACGCCGTCGCGCCGAAGACATTGCGGTTACGGAACTCCCACATGCCGGCCAGGAGCTGGCCCAGGCCGCCGTAGGCGATCGCATAGCCCCACCAGTCCCCACCGGTCGAGCTCTTCGCCCAGCCGGCGTTGATGGCGGACAGCAGGAACGTGGTCAGGGCGAACGCGGCCAGGCCGAGCGGAGCCGGGTCGGCGATGCCGGTTGCCGGTACCGCGGGAGCAGTTGCCGGTACTTCGGGGGCATCTGTGGTGCTCAAAGATTCCTCCTGTAAGGCATGCGCCGCCCGCACCTGCCGGCATAACTCGCCCGCGGGGCAGGGCAGGCGCTGGGGGTGGACGGAAGGAGCACAGTGGGCCGACGACGCAGGACTCGCTGCCGGTTCAGTAAGCCCGGGCAGCGACCGCGGTAGACACTTACAAAGGCGGCCATATACGGACCTTCCTTCTCTTCACAGCTGGCTCAGCAGAACCAGATGGAAGATCTGCCCTGAGCGTAACTCCGGAAGCGCGCTTTAGGGAGACCCAGTTTCTGGCGTTGTCGGCCGTTCTGCACCGGGGTCCTGACGGGAGCGACTTCGGGCCAGCACCCGGCCGAGCCCGGCCCGGGTCGCCACCACCACCAGCCGGTCGGCGGGCCGGAGCTGCTCGCTGGGCCGGGGCGACCAGTCGACCCCGGTTCCGCCTCGGCGCCGCAGCGCGATAAGCCGCACGTCGCTGCGGTCATGTACGTCTTCGATCCGGCGTCCGGCCACCTCGGCCCCCTCGCCGACGACGATGTCGGCGATTAGCAGCACGTGCCGGCCCACCGGGATCGTCCGCAGCACCTGGTGCTCGAGCATCGCCGCGGCGAAGGCCGGCGCCGCCAGGTACGACACCGATCGCGAGATCGTGTTGCCCACGTTCTTCTGGACCCGCTCGGCAAGATCGTCGTCGTAGAGCCGGACCACGACGCGGGGCTTGTCGGCGAGGGAGCGCGCGTGCAGCGCGGTCTCCAGGTTGACGATGTCGCTGTCGGTCACCGAGACCAGGGCCTGGCACTCGGCGATGCCGGCGGCCAGCAGGGTCTCCTCCCGGTAGGTCTCGCCGATCACGACCTTCAGGCCCAGGCGGCGGGCCAGCGGCACCCCGGCGGCCTTCTCGTTCTTGTCCACGCAGACCACGCCGACCCCGAGGTCGTGCAACTGGCCCAGGACCCGGGTGCCGACGTTGCCGAGACCGGCCACGATCACGTGATCGCTGATCGGCCGCTCCCGGCCGTTCACCGATCCGGTGAGCCTGGCCCCGACCACCGCCGCGGTGACCAGCGGGAGGAATGCCATCCCGTCGAAGGTGAGCAGGAACTGGGCGATCTTCTCTGGCGAGCGCACGCCGGGTCCGGTCAGCGCCGCCCCGGCGGCGTCGAGGAACGTCAGGTACAGAGCGGTTGCGGGGGAGTAGTGCACGGCCGTGGCCAGCAGGACGAAGCCGGCGACGAGAATCGCGATCAGACAGGCGAACGCGGCGCCGATGCGGTGCCAGAACAGCATCCGCAGCAGCCACGCCGCCGCCCGCAGCGGATGCCGGCGCTGCCGGGCCAGGGGATTGCGCGGGGTCCCGTCGGCCACCGCGAGCACAAGCTCGGCGCTGGCGTCCTGCGCCGCGGTCAGCCGGGGCGACCCCCCGTCGGCCGCGGCGGCCACCCCGCAGATCACCTGCTGGGGGTCGGCTCCTTCGCGCCGGGCCGCGTAGAGCGTGCGCCCGGCCAAGCGGACATGGCTCGGCGTCGGCTCGCCCAGCGCGGCGGCGACAAACGACGGCGCGGCCATCGAGGCTTCCGACAGCACGGCGCAGTCGGTGAAGAACGTCTGGATCCGCTCGCCCAGGCTGGTATTGAAGATCGCGACCACCAGCCGCAGGCCGGCGTTGAGCTCCTGGGCCCGCAGCGCCGCGTGGAAGTTGCCGAGGTCGTCCTGGCGCAGCAGGGCCAGGGCCCGGGCGGACGGCAGGTCGGCCGCGAGGAACGCCTGGTCGTCCAGGTCGGCGCGCTCGATGAGCCGCACTCCGGGCAGCCGGGCCAGCATGGGCCCGTGTTCGCGCCGTGCCGAGGGCAGGATCACGGTGACGCGCTCGCCGTACCTGACGGCCAGTTCCTCGACCATGCGCAAGGCGAGGGCATCGTCCCCGCACACAACCAGGTGATCGCGACCGGCACGGATGCGGGGATCAGTGGCCACGGCGCGATCCTAACCAGCACCGGTCATATCATCAGGAAAAGCCGCATCCCGGCGGCCGGCCCAGGCCGCCGAGGCGTCGAAATCCGCGGCCTCGCCCGGTGCTCAGGGCGAGGCGAGGCGGCCGAGCTGCGCTGGTACCCGGGCGGCCGCGGCGCGATCCAGCAGGAACAGCGTCTGCTGCCTGCCCCGCGCGCCCGCCGCGGGGACCTGCACCGGACCGGCCGCCGACAGCGCCAGCCGGATGGCGCCCGCCTTGTCCGCGCCCGAGGCGATAATCCAGACCTCGCGCGCCGCCGTGATCGCCGGGAGCGTCAGGGTCAGCCGGGTCGGAGGCGGCTTGGGTGCCCCGTGCACCGCCACGACCGTCCTCTCCTCGTACATGGCCGGCATCCCGGGGAACAGCGAGGCGACGTGTCCCTCCGGCCCGATGCCCAGCAACAGCACGTCAAAGGACGGGACCTGACTGTGATCCTCGGGCTGCGACGCGGCCAGCAGCCAGCCTGCGTAGCGGGCGGCCGCGGCCTCCGGGTCTCGCCCGTCCGGCCCGTCGGGCCCCGGCATCGGGTGTACTCGCTCCGGGCTCGCGTCGACGTGGTCAAGCAGGGCCCGCCGCGCCCCGGTCTCGTTGCGCTCGGGATCCCCGGCGGGCAGGAAGCGCTCGTCGCCCCACCAGATGTCCACGTGCCGCCAGTCCACGGCGTCCCGGGCCGGGGCCGCGGCCAGCTCGGCGAGCACCTGAGTGCCGATGCCACCGCCGGTCAGCACGAGCGACGCGTGACCACGCGCCGCGCAGACGTCCACCAGCCGGGTGACCAGCCGGGCGGCCACCGCCTTGGCCAGCAGCTCGCCGTCCCGGTGAATAAGGACCTGGGGGGCGCTGATGGCGCTATCTCCTCGGGCCGGCGGCGAAGCGGGCCAGCGCCTCGCCGTACACCTCGTCGGGGTTGAGCCTGCGCAGTTCCTCGGCCATCAGCTCGGCGGTGTCCCTGCGGTGCAGCGCGACCCGGCGCTCCGGCTGTCCTGGCCGGCTGAGGGTGGCGGTCCGGCCGTCCGGCCTGGAGATCGTGATGTCGCCGTCGGTAGCGGTGAAACGCACCTCGGTGATGCCGGGCCCAGCCGACTCGTCACGGGTGAACGGCGCGCCCAGGCGACCGGACAGCCAGGCCGCGATCAGGTCCGCGCTCGGGTTCCGCGGCTCGGCGCTGACCGAGCCGCCGGTGATTTCGCCGTGCGGCAGATCCATGGTGGCGGCGAGCAGGGAGCGCCAGGGCGTGGCCCGAGTCCAGGCCAGGTCGGTATCACCGGGCCGGTAGCCGGCCGCGAGGGCGGTGAGGGCCTGCACCGGGTCGGCGGCGGAGGCGGCGTCGGTGACCCGGCGCTGCGCGAGCATGCCGAGCGGGTCGCCGGACGGCGCGGCGGGCCCGCTGCGCGGCCACCAGGTGACGACCGGCGTGTCGGGCACCAGCAGCGGCGTCACCACGGAATCAGCGTGCAGTCCCATCGGGCCGTACATCCGCAGCAGCACCGTCTGGCCCGGGGCGCCCTCGCCGGTCCTGATCTCGGCGTCGAGCCGGGACTCGGCTCCGAGCTCCCTGGCGATCACCCCGAGCACCCGGCAGGGATGTTCGCGGCCCGCCTGGCTGGCCGCGCGCACCGCGTCGTACTGGGCCGACTCGTCGGTCATGATGATCAGATTGAGCACCATGCCGGTGGTGGGCCCGCCCATCTGATCCCGGGCGCGGGTCAGGGCGTCGCGGACCGCATGGGTGTTGGTATCGGTCAGGTCTATCATCATCGCGCCTCTCCCACTCCCTCTCGCGGAGCTGGCCCCGCGGGCGGGGGGTTGTCGGGGGGTTAGAGCCGACGCCAGGACCGGCCGTCGCGGGCGACCAGTGCATCCGCGCTCGACGGGCCGGGTGTCCCGGCCGGATACTGCTCGGGCTTGGCGTGCCCGGCCCAGAACTCTTCGATCGGGTCGAGGATCTTCCAGGACAGCTCCACCTCCCGCTGCCGGGGGAACAGCGGCGGGTCGCCGATCAGCACGTCAAGGATCAGCCGTTCGTACGCCTCCGGGCTGGACTCGGTGAACGACTCCCCGTAGGCGAAGTCCATGTTGACGTCGCGGACCTCCATCGCCGACCCGGGCACCTTGGAGCCGAACCTGACCGTGATGCCCTCGTCCGGCTGGACCCGGATCACCAGCGCGTTCTCGCCGAGCTCTTCGGTGTCGGTCCGGGCGAACGGCAGGTGCGGCGCGCGCTGGAACATCATCGCGATCTCGGTCATCCGGCTCGGCAGCCGCTTGCCGGTCCGCAGGTAGAACGGAACCCCGGCCCATCGCCTGGTGTCGACCTCCAGCCGCATGGCCGCGTAGGTCTCGGTGGTCGAGTCCGGCGCGATTCCGTCTTCCTCGAGGTAGCCCGGCACCTCGACCCCGCCCTGCCAGCCCGTGGCGTACTGGCCGCGGGCCGTGCCGACGGCAAGGTCCTCGGGGATCTTGACCGCGGACAGCGTCTTCTCCTTCTCCAGCCGCAGGGAGTCCGCTTCGAAGGAGACCGGCTCCTCCATGGCGGTGAGCGCCAGCAGCTGCAGCAGGTGATTCTGGATGACGTCGCGGGCGGCGCCGATCCCGTCGTAGTACCCGGCCCGGCCACCGATGCCGATGTCCTCGGCCATGGTGATCTGGACGTGATCGACGTAGCTGCGGTTCCAGATCGGCTCGAACAGGGTGTTGGCGAACCGCAGCGCCAGAATGTTCTGTACGGTCTCCTTGCCCAGATAGTGGTCGATGCGAAAGACCGAGTGCTCGGGGAACACCGCGTTCAGCATCGCGTTGAGCTCCTGCGCGCTGGCCAGGTCATGGCCGAACGGCTTCTCGATCACGACCCGGCGCCAGGGCTGCGCCACGCCAGCTGGCGTCTGCGGCGGGGTCGACAGGCCGGACCGCTTGAGCTGCCCGACCACCTGCGGGAAGGCCTTCGGCGGCACGGACAGGTAGAACGCGTAGTTCCCGCCGGTGCCGCGCTCCTCGTCGAGTTGCGCCACGGTCTCGGCCAGCCGGTCGAACGCCTCGTCGTCGCCGAACTCGCCGGGCACGAAGCGCACGCCCTCGTAGACCTGCTGCCAGACCGCGTCGCGGAACGGCGTGCGCGCATGCGCCTTCACCGCGTCGTGAGTGAGCCTCGCGAAGTCTTCGTCCGCCCAGTCCCGCCGGGCGAAGCCGACGAGCGAGAACCCCGGCGGCAGCAGGCCGCGGTTGGCCAGGTCGTAGACGGCCGGCAGCAGCTTCTTGGTCGCCAGGTCGCCGGTGACGCCGAACAGGACGAGAACGCATGGCTCCGCGACGCGCGGGATCCTGCGGTCACGAGGATCGCGCAGTGGATTCGATGTCATGCGGTCCCTCCGCCGTCGTGCCGCACCGGCTCACTCACCAGCCGAGGGCGCGGCGGCCATCTCGGTCCTGATTGTCTGGAGCAGCTCGCTCCACGACGCCTCGAACTTCTGGACGCCCTGCTGCTCCAGCACCGCCACCACGTCGTCGTAACCGATGCCCAGCGCCTCGAGCTGCTCGAACACGTTCCTCGACTCGTCGTACGTGCCGTGGATCGTGTCGCCGCGCAGCGTGCCGTGGGCCTGGGTCGCGTGCATGGTGGCCTCGGGCATGGTGTTGACGGTGTCCGCGGCCACCAGTTCGACCACGTACATCGTGTCGGCGAACGAGGGGTCCTTGACGCTGGTCGACGCCCAGAGCGGGCGCTGGACCGGCGCTCCCTTCGCGTGCAGCGCGGGCCAGCGGGCCGAGCTCTCGTCAAACCGCTGCTCGAAGAGCTCATACGCGAGCCGGGCGTTGGCCAGCGCCGCCTTGCCGCGGAGCGCCTCGGCCTCGGGCGTGCCGATCTTGTCGAGCCGCTCGTCGACCTCGGTGTCCACCCGGCTGACGAAGAACGACGCCACGGACGCGATGCCGGACAGGTCACGCCCGGCCGCCGCCGCACCCTCCAGGCCCGCCATGAACGCGTCGATGACCTGCCCGTAACGCTCCAGCGAGAAGATCAGGGTCACGTTGACGCTGATGCCATCGGACAGGCACTGGGTGATGGCGGGCAGCCCCTCGACGGTAGCCGGGATCTTGATGAACAGGTTGGGCCGGTCGACCAGCCACCACAGCGCCTTGGCCTCGGCGATCGTCTTGGCCGTGTCCCGGGCGAGCCTGGGGTCGACCTCGATCGAGACCCGGCCGTCCAGCCCGTTCGTCTCGTCGTATACCGGGCGCAGCACGTCGCAGGCCCAGCGAATGTCATAGGTGGTGATCGAACGCGAGGCTTCGTCCACGGAGACGCCGCGCACCGCCAGGTCGGCGATCTGGTCCTGGTACGCCGAGCCGCTGGAGATCGCCTTCGCGAAGATCGTGGGGTTGGACGTCACGCCGCGCACGTGCAGGTCCCGCATGAGCTGCTCGAGGTTGCCCGTTGACAGGCGCTCCCGGCTGATGTCGTCGAGCCATACCGAGACGCCGGCCTCGGTCAGCTGTGCGAGTGTGTCGTTGGGGCGGGAATTCATGACCCTTGCTCCTTGCGCTAGTCGCCGGCGCTCTGCCTGGCCAGGCTGGTCCGGGCGGCGTCGGCCACCCGCTGTGCGGTAATCCCGAACTCGGCGTACAGGGTCTGGTAGGCCGCCGATGCGCCGAAATGCTCCAGGCTGACGCATTCGCCGAGATCACCGGCGAAGGCGCGCCAGCCGAGGGCAATGCCAGCTTCAACGCACACCCGGGCCCTGATACCTGGGGGGAGTACTTCCTCTTGATATGAAGCATCTTGCTCGGAGAACCATTCCACGCACGGCATGGACACGACGCGCGCGGACGTGCCGCCCCGCTGCAGCATCTCCCGTGCTTCCAGCGCGAGCTGGACCTCGCTCCCGGTGGCGATCAGCACCACGACGGGCCGCCCCCCGTCGCCCTCGGCCAGCACGTACCCGCCGCGCGCCGTGCCCTCGGCGCTGGCCAGGCCGGCCTCGGGTGAGCGGTCAAAGACCGGGACGGCCTGCCGGGTCAGGCACAGTCCCGCCGGGTGATCGGCCCGCTGCAGGATCGTCCGCCACGCGACCGCGGTCTCGTTCGCGTCGGCGGGACGGACGACGTCCAGGCCGGGAATGGCGCGCAGCGCCCACAGATGCTCGACCGGCTGGTGGGTGGGCCCGTCCTCGCCGAGCCCGATCGAGTCGTGCGTCCACACGTAGGTGACCGGCAGGCGCATCAGCGCCGCGAGCCGCACGGCCGGGCGCATGTAGTCGCTGAAGACCAGGAACGTCCCGCCATAAGGCCGGGTCAGGCCGTGCAGCGCGATGCCGTTGGTGATCGCGCCCATGGCGTGCTCGCGGATGCCGAAGTGCAGGGTCCGGCCGTACTTGCTCCCCGGGTACAGGCGGGTCTGGTGCACCTCGGGGATGAACGAGGGCTCGCCCTCCATCGTGGTGTCGTTGCTGCCGGCCAGGTCGGCCGAACCGCCCCAGAGCTCGGGAAGCACCCCGGCGAGCGCGGTCAGGACCTTGCCGGACGCCCTCCTGGTGGCCAGGCCCTTGGCGTCGGGCGGGAACGAGGGCAGCGCGGCCGCCCAGTCCTCGGGCAGCTGCCGCCCGGACAGCCGGCCGAGCAGCGCCCGGCCCTTCGGGTTGCCCGCCCCCCACGCCGTGAACGAGTCCTGCCAGGCGGCGTGGGCCCGCTTGCCGCGGTCGCCGGCCTGGCGGGCGTGGCTGACCGCCTCGTCCTCGGCCGGGAACGTCACCGCCGGATCGAAGCCCAGTATCCGCTTGGTGGCCGCGACCTCCTGCGCGCCGAGCGCGGCGCCGTGTGCCTCGCCGGTGTCCTGCTTGTGCGGGGCCGGCCAGCCGATGATCGTGCGCAGCGAGATCAGCGAGGGCGCCTCCCGGTGGTCCCGGGCCGCGATCAGCGCCCGGAACAGTGCCTGGACGTCCTCGGCGTAGCCGCCCGGCTGGCGCCAGCTCAGCCGCTGGACGTGCCATCCGTAGGCCGTGTACCTCGCGCAGACGTCCTCGGATTTCGCGATCGCCGTGTCATCCTCGATGGAGATGCTGTTGTCGTCGTAGAGCACGATCAGGTTGCCGAGCTGCTGATGGCCGGCGATCGACGAGGCCTCGTGGCTTATGCCCTCCTCGATGTCGCCGTCGGACGCGAACGCGTAGATGTGGTGGTCGAAGGGGCTGGCTCCCGGCGCCGCGGCCGGGTCGAGCAGGCCGCGTTCCCGGCGCGCCGCCATGGCCATCCCGACCGCGTTGGCCAGGCCCTGACCGAGCGGGCCGGTGGTGGTCTCGACCCCGGGGGTCAGCCCGTGCTCCGGGTGACCGGGGGTGCGGCTGCCCCAGGTCCGGTAGGCCTTCAGGTCGTCCAGCGTCAGCCCGTACCCGCAGAGGTAGAGCTGAATGTAGAGGGTCAGGCTGGAATGCCCGCAGGAAAGCACGAACCGGTCCCGGCCCGGCCAGCCCGGGTCGGCCGGATCATGCCGCAGGACGTGCTGGAAAAGCACATACGCGGCGGGGGCCAGGCTCATGGCGGTGCCGGGGTGGCCCGACCCGGCCTGCTGCACCGCGTCCATCGCCAGGACCCTGACCAGGTCGACGGCCCTGGCGTCGGTTTCAGACCAGTCAAGCGCGACATCACCGGGCAGGCTGCTCACCGCGGCATGGTCTCCTTTCCGGTGGGCAGGGATACCAGAACGACCCTATCTCCCGGGGCGCCGGCGCTAGCTGCCCGTGCGTTAACCGCCGGTGAAGTCCCGCCGGCCTCCGCTGCCCCGTCACCGCGGCCGTTGCCGTGCGTCGGCCTGCCACTTGGCGGCCGCGCCGGTCACCCGCTCCGGTCACCCGCTCCGGGCTACCGCCTGGGGGCGTCGGCCGGCAGCGGCTCGGCCGGGGTAACGGCGGCGGGCGCCGCGTCCGTGCCGCCCGCCGCGGGCTCGGGCACCCCGTCGCCCGCCGTCCGCCCGGCCGGCGGCACCGCCGCGCGGCCCCGGTCGCGCAGGGCGAACACCAGCAACAGCGCGGTGATCCAGATCAGCACCGAGCCAGTGACGTGCACCCAGACCAGCCCGGCGGGCAGCCCGCTGAAGTACTGGGCGTAGCCGATCACGCCCTGGACCCCGATCAGGCCCAGCAGCACCCAGCCCAGCCTGACCGCGCGCCGCGGGGCCCCGGCCAGCCGCAGGCCGAGCACCAGTGCGATGACCAGGCCGCCCAGCAGCCAGCCGATGTCCGCGTGCAGCTGGGTGACGCCGGACAGCGGCAGATGGAAGCGGGGAATCCGGCCGGCGCCCGCCAGCGGCCCGGTTCCGCTGACCACGGTGCCCGCGGCGAGCATGAGGCCGAGCACCCCGACCGCGCCGGCCGCGAGCAGCCGCACCTCGCGCGCGACCAGCGGCCGGGCCGGGGCGGTGCCCTCGCCGCACCGGACGTACAGCGCGACCGTGGCCGCCACCAGCGCCATCGACAGCAGGAAGTGAATGCTGACCCAGACCGGGTCCAGCTTGGTCAGCACCACGATCCCGCCCAGCACGGCCTGGGCCACGATCCCGGCTGGCTGGGCCAGGGCCAGCCCGACCAGGTCCTTGCGGCGCCGCGGGCCGCCGGGGCGGTACTGCCAGGCGGCCACGCAGACCAGGATCGCGACCACGAAGATGGCGACGGTTACCAGCCGGTTCCCGAACTCGATCCAGCGGTGGATCAGCGGGTCGCCGGTGTCCCCGCCGGCCACGAGGCTGCTGGCCGTGCACCGCGGCCAGTCCGGGCAGCCGAGCCCGGATTCGCTCAGCCGCACCCCGGCGCCGGTCATCACGATCGCGCCGGACGCGACCACTCCGGCCAGGGCGATCCGGCGCATCGCGGCGGTGGACGGCGCGAGCACGGCGTCGAACAGCCGGCGGTACGCGAGGTGGCCGGGCACGGACTTCATCGTAGAAGTGTCCCGCACCGGCCGGGGCCGGGCCAGCCCGGGGACGGCTTGCGGGACGTGGCTATTCCCAGCGGAAGAACCGCGCGGCGAGCGCGATCCCGGCCACGGCCCAGATGACGAGGACCAGCAGGTCGCGGCCGGGCAGCCCGCTGCCGTGCTGCAGCACCGACCGCATCCCGTCCGACAGCGCGCCGGACGGCAGCAGCTTGAGCAGTGGCTGCGCGCCGGCCGGGAACTTCGTCAGCGGGAACAGCACGCCGCCGATCCCGAGCAGCACCAGGTACACCAGGTTCGCCGCGGCCAGCGTGGCCTCCGCACGCAACGTCCCGGCCAGCAGCAGACCCAGGCCGCTGAACGCCGCGGTCGCGACGACCATCAGCAGCACCGACCAGGCGACCGCGGCCGGCCCGCCGCGAGGGCTCCAGCCGAGGGCCAGCGCCACCACCACGATCAGGGCCGATTGCAGCAGTTCGACGGCCAGGACGGTGAGCGTCTTGGCGGCGATCAGGCCGCGTCGCGACAGCGGCGTGGCGCCCAGCCGCTTGAGCACGCCGTAGCGGCGTTCGAACCCGGTAGCGATCGCCTGGCTGGTGAAGGCGGTGGACAGCACGGCCAGCGCCAGGATGCCCGGCGCCAGGAAATCGATCCGCGGGCCCGGCCCGTAACTGACCAGGTTCTCCTGGCTGAACGCGGCCAGCAGCAGCACCGGGATGATCACGGTCAGGACCAGTTGCTCGCCGTTGCGCAGCAGGGTCCGCAGCTCGAGCCCGGCCTGCGCCCCGATCATCCGGGCCGGCGGCGCCGCGCCGGGCGCGGGGGCCGGCCAGTCCTGCGTGATCTCGGTCACGACCGCAGCTCCCGCCCGGTCAGCTCGAGGAACACGTCCTCCAGCGTCCGGTTCTCGATCCGCAGGTTCTGCGCCAGCACGCCGTGCTCGGCGCACCAGGCGGTGACCGCGGCGAGCAGCCGGGGATCCACCCGGTCGTGCACCTCGACCACGTAGTAC
>Ga0307474_10001350_pt1 | contig 17865 bp, 18 predicted proteins | sample atmos_gasesECM1C_2_FD_203312 | JGI IMG/M metagenome (GOLD analysis project Ga0307474, IMG submission 203312) | Hardwood forest soil microbial communities from Morgan-Monroe State Forest, Indiana, United States - atmos_gasesECM1C_05 | ecosystem: Environmental > Terrestrial > Soil > Temperate... | reverse complement strand
CGCAAATGGTGCAGGATGGCGTGGCGCTGATTCAGGCGACCGGCGCCGATGTCGTGCTGGTCGATCCGCAATATTCGCCGCAAGTGACCGCGCATCAGGAGGATGCCAGCAAGATGGTGAAGCTCCTGAGCCGCGTGGCCCAGCTTCGCCATATCGGCGTATTCCCGCGCTTCGAGGTGATGCGGCAATGGCACGAGAACCAGGCGCTGCCGATCGAGACTTTCGTCATCGCCGACGGCCTGCACATGAACGACTGGGGCTATGCCTGCTTCGCGCAACTGCTCGGCGACGACATCATCCGCTCGGTCGGCCAGATCAAGCTCGGCATCAACGTGCCGGTCACCACGCAGGCCAACCGGCCGATGTGACGCCGCCAGGCGTCATCCCGGGGCGCGCGTTCACGCGCGAACCCGGGATCTCGATCCTCAAGTCACCAAATTCACGCCTTCTCCAACCCCGCGTGCAAATCCTCGATCAGATCGTCAGCATGTTCGAGCCCGGTCGAGAAGCGGATGAATCCGTCGCTGATGCCGAGCTCGGCGCGCGCTTCCGGAGAAAGCCGTTGATGTGTCGTGGTCGCCGGATGGGTGACGAGGCTCTTGGCGTCGCCGAGATTGTTGGAGATGCGGGCGAGCTTCAGCGCGTTCAGCGTGCGGAACGCCGCCGCCTTGCCGCCCTTGACCTCGAAGCCGACCAGCGTCGATCCGGCGCGCATCTGCTTCTTCACCAGGGCTGCCTGCGGATGATCTTCGCGGCCGGGATAGATCAACCGCGAGATTTTCGGATGCCGCGCCAGCGCGTCCGCAATCTTGCCGGCGGTCTCGGTCTGGGCGCGTACCCTGACCGCAAGCGTCTCCAGCCCCTTCAGCAGCACCCAGGCGTTGAACGGCGACAGCGACGGCCCGGTCTGGCGCATGAAGTTGTGCAGATGCTCGGCAATGAAGGCCTCCGACGACAGGATCATGCCGCCGAGACATCGGCCCTGGCCGTCGATGTGCTTGGTTGCGGAATAGACCACGACATCGGCGCCGAGCGCGAGCGGGCTTTGCCAGATCGGCGTCGCGAACACATTGTCGACGATCAGCCGCGCCCCGCCGGCGTGCGCGATGTCGGCGATGGCGGAAATATCGAGCACGTCAAGCGTCGGATTGGTCGGGCTCTCGAGGAAGAAGCTCTTGGTGTTCGGCCGCACCGCGCGTTGCCACTGGTCGAGATCGAGGCCATCGACGAGCGTGGATTGAATGCCGTAGCGCGGCAGCAGATCTTCGATCACATAGCGACAGGAGCCGAACATCGCCTTCGCCGCCACGACATGATCGCCGGCTTTCAGGGGCGCGAGCATCGCAGTCGTCACCGCCGCCATGCCGGTCGCGGTCGAACGGCCGGCTTCGGCCCCCTCGAACTCGATCATGCGCCGTTCGAACATCGAAATGGTCGGATTGGAGTAGCGCGAATAGATGTAGCCGCTCTCCTCGCCCTTGAAGCGCGCCTCGCATTGCTCGGCCGTGTCGTAGACGTAGCCCTGGGTGAGGAACAGTGCTTCCGACGTTTCGCCGAATTCCGAGCGGATGGTTCCGGAATGAACCAGCCGGGTTTCGGGGCGGTAGCGGGCAGGGGGGGACGCAGACTTGGTGGGCGTAGACATGTGACCTCCGTCGCGACCGTTCCTCGAAAACGGCCACAAAAAAACCGGCCTGGAAAAATTCCATCAGGCCGGGATCACACTGTCCCCGGCCTGTTTAGCGACTTATTTAACGTGGCTGCAAGCCGGCCGGCTCAAATCACCACGGGATAAGTCATGCTCTATTCCCTCGCACCCTTTCCGTCAAGGCGACCATCGGTTAACCGGTAAAAGCCCGCAATTTTAGGCATTTGGGGCTTCTTTCGAGGACCGCACCCCGTGAGCTTCACGCTTTCGCCCGGCGCCAATGGCATCCTGCCCGACCGCATGATCGCGGCGATGGCGGATGCGGGGTTGATCCATCCGGCCTATCCGTTCGTCGAAAGCCAGATCCAGCCGGCGAGCCTCGATTTGCGTCTTGGCGATATCGCATACCGGGTGCGGGCGAGCTTTTTGCCGGGGCCGGGCGCGACCGTCGCCGAACGCATCGATGAATTGAAGCTGCACGAGATTTCGCTGGCCGATGGCGCGGTGCTGGAGACCAACTGCGTCTATATCGTGCCGCTCCTGGAATCGCTGACGCTACCCCCGGAAATCGTCGCGGCCGCCAATCCCAAGAGCTCAACGGGACGGCTCGATGTTTTCACCCGCGTGATCGCCGACGGCACGCGCCGCTTCGACATGATCGGCGCGGGCTATCACGGCCCGCTCTATGCCGAGATCAGTCCGAAAACGTTCCCGGTTTTGTTGCGCGAGGGTTCGCGGCTGTCGCAGGTCCGCTTTCGCACCGGCGATGCGATCCTCAACGCCGACGAACTCGACGCATTGCATACGCTGGAACGATTGGTCGACGTCGATAAGGCCGACCTCGCCAACGGCGTGGCGTTGAGCGTCGATCTCTCGGGCGAGAAGGCCAATGGCTTCGTCGGCTACCGCGCCAAGCGTCACACCGGCGTGGTCGATGTCGATCGCCGCGGCGGCTATGCGGTCGAGGAGTTCTGGGAGCCGATCGCGGCGCGGCCCGACGGCAACCTCATTCTCGATCCCGGCGAGTTCTACATCCTCGCATCCAAGGAAGCCGTTCAGGTGCCGCCCGATTATGCCGCCGAGATGGTGCCGTTCGATCCCCTGGTCGGCGAATTCCGTGTGCATTATGCCGGCTTCTTCGATCCCGGATTTGGCTATGCCGGCGCCGGCGGCAAGGGTGCGCGCGCCGTGCTGGAAGTGCGCTCGCGCGAAGTGCCGTTCATTCTCGAGCACGGCCAGATCGTCGGCCGGCTTGTGTACGAAAAAATGCTGTCGCGGCCGAACGCGATGTACGGGCAGCGCATCGGCTCCAACTATCAGGCGCAGGGCCTGAAGCTCTCCAAGCATTTTCGCGTGTGAGCTGCCTCAGCGCTTCGCCGGCGTCACGCGCCAGATCGTGTTGCCGACATCGTCAGCCACGAGCAGCGCACCGGTTTTGTCGATCGCAACCCCGACGGGCCGGCCTTGCGCGTCGCCGTCGCCGTTGAGGAATCCGGTCAGGATGTCGCGCGGCTGGCCTGAGGGCATGCCATTGGCGAACGGCACGAAGATCACCTTGTAGCCTGCGTATGGCTTGCGATTCCACGAGCCGTGCTGGCCGACGAAGGCGCCGTTGGTCATCTCAGACGGAAACAGCTTGCCGGTGTTGAATGCCAAGCCTAGCGACGCCGTATGCGCACCGAGCGCGTAATCCGGCGCAATCGCCGTTGCGACCAGATCGGGCCGCTGCGGCGTTACACGCGCATCGACATGCTGGCCGTAATAGCTGTAGGGCCAGCCATAGAAGCCGCCGTCCTTCACCGACGTCATGTAGTCGGGCACGAGATCGTTGCCGAGTTCATCGCGTTCGTTGACGACGACCCACAATGCGCCGCTTTGCGGCTGCCAGGCTGGCCCGTTCGGATTGCGCAGGCCAGAGGCGAACAGGCGCGACTTTCCGCTCGCACGATCGACTTCAAGCACCGCGGCGCGATTGGTTTCCACATCCATGCCGCTATCGCCGATATTGCTATTCGAGCCGACCGTTGCATAGAGCTTCGATCCATCCATGGAGGCGACAAGATCCTTGGTCCAGTGATGGTTGAGGGGACCTCCCGGCAAATCCGCAAGCTTGGTCCCTGCGGCGGTGATCTTGGTGTCGCCGGTGCGGTAAGGAAACTTCATGATCGCGTCGGCATTGGCGACATAGAAGTCGCCGCCGACCAGCGCCATCCCGAACGGCGAATTCAGCCCTTCAAGGAAAGTGGATCTGGTTTCCGCAACACCGTCGCCGTCGGCATCGCGCAACAGCGTGATGCGATTGGCGCTGGTCGTATCGGCACCGGCGCGGCCCATGACAATCTTGGTGATCCAGCCCTTGATGCCCCTGTTCTCTGCCGGGCGCTCCGGTGCATTGGTCTCGGCCACCAGCACGTCGCCATTCGGAAGGACACGCACTGTGCGCGGGTGATCGAGCCCGGTCGCAAACGCGTTCACCGTCATGCCATCGGCGGCGATCGGCTTGCCGCCGGCGGGCCAGCCGATCGCCTTGGCGACGTTGACGGTCGGGACAAGCGATTTTTCCGGCTCGACCAGCGTGGGCTTGGGACCGAAGGTCTGCCCGACTGTTGCGGTTTCCTGCTCGTTGCAGGCGGTGAGCAGAGAGGCGAGACCCATGATACAAATTGCAAACGCTGGCTTTGCGGGCGGAAGACATAGATTGCGCATGTGGGGCCCTCTGCTCAAAGACGGTACAATACGGAAAGCCGAAATACGTTCACGGCACAAAGACGGAAAAACCGTGCGGCGGCGAGGCCGACGTTAGGGGGCGGAGATGACAGGAGTCCAACTGGAAACGCAACAAGCCGAATGGCAGCGATGGCGAGCCGCCGCCGAGCTTTATCACGCCTGCTTCACCGGCCTCATTCTCACGATGGTGAGCCGTCGCGGGACCTCTGATGCTGCCGAGTTCGTCTTTCGCGTGTTTCGCCGGCAACAGCAGGAGCGTTTCCTGCCGGGTCTCGAAAAGCTGGGCCTGAGGCATCTCCCGCCGGCCGTTGCCGCCGCGCAATATCACTATCTCTCGAACTGGATCGGCGGCGTCCACGTCGAATATATGTATGAAACCGACCGCAAGGCCTGGATCCGCTATCCGCCGCCGCGCTGGATCTGGAAGGGAACGGCGATCTGCGGCGTGCCCGGTGAGGTCTCGCGCGCGATGCTGCGCGGCTGGCACGCCAATAACGGCGTCTCGCTCGAAAATCCGCGGCTCGGCTTTGTCTGCACCAAACAGAGCGTGGACGGTCAGGATGGGCTCGAAGGTTACTATTGCGAATACGACCACGCGATCGACGCCGATCAGCGGCTGGTATTTGCGCGTCATCTCGAGGCGCCCTTGTTCGATTCCGCAACGGCGCCGGCCTTGCCGGTCTCAAGCTGGCCGAAGCCGCGGCTTGAAAAGGCGTATCGAAACTATGCGATGGAATATGTGCGCACCGCAGCACCCGTGCTGGTGCAGTTGCTCGGTCCGGAGGATGCCGGCCACCTCCTGAGGCTGACCGGAAAGCTGATCGGCATGCAGTATTTCGACGAGGTCGCACGCGGCCTTGCCTGTGAGGCGGGCGATGCGCGAGCTTTCGCCTCGTTCTTTCACGCGCTGCTCGAGGCGCAAGGCGATTCGGCCGAACTCGCCCAAATCGGCAGCGTGTTCGAAGTCAGGCAACAGACCTGGAAACTGATGGATGATGTCGGCGATCGACATCCGGCCTGCAGGAGTGTCTTGCAAGGTTTGTCTGAGGGGCTCGCGGCCGCTTGCGGCCGTCGCATTGGCGTCACCTTGACGGCGTCGGCCTCAGGCTTCGCGCCCTTCGTCTGGACGATCGGCTAAGCGGCTCGCACTCTCGCATTGCGGAATAACGCCTGTTTGAGCAGGGGCCCATGCGCTCCCTGCACTGGCTTCAGGTCGCATCGATGCTTACCAAAGCAGCGAGAAGCGCCGAGTCGCGCAGGAGAGGAAATGTCCGAACTAGGGGGCGCAGCGATGGCCGGCGCCGGCAGCGAGAGCCCATCGCTCTCGCTGAAGAACGCGCTGATCGAAGGGCCGATTTTCTCGACGCTGTTGCGCTTGGCGTGGCCGAATGTGATTGCGCTTTCCGCCGGCACCTGCGTGGTGATTGCGGAAACCTCCTATATCGGCCGGATCGGCGTCGAGCCGTTGGCGGCGATGGCGCTGGTATTTCCGTTCGTGATCCTCACCATGACGATGTCGGGCGGGGCGATGGGCGGCGGCGTCGCGTCCGCAATTGCGCGTGCGCTCGGCAGCGGCGACGTCGATCGGGCTTCGACGCTGGCCTCGCACGCCATGCTGATCGGCTTGTGCTTCGGGGTGCTCTTCATGGTCGGCATGCTGATCTTCGGCCCGGCGCTTCTCGAAATGCTCGGAGGCCGCGGCGGCGTGCTGGCGCATGCGATCGCCTATACGCAAGTGTTCTTCAGCGGCGCGGTGCTGCCCTGGCTGATGAATTCGATGGCCGGCATCCTGCGCGGCACCGGCAACATGAAACTGCCGTCGCTGATGATTCTCTGCGCGGCCGTGCTTCAGATCGTCTGTGGCGGCACGCTGGGCCTTGGTCTTGGTCCGATCCCGCAATTCGGCATGCGCGGCGTCGCGGCTGGCGCGTTGATCGCCTTCTCGGTCAGCATCGGCGTGATGTCATGGTATCTGTTTTCGGGACGCGGACGCGTCGTTCCGAAGATCGTCGGTCTGCACATTCAGTGGGACATGCTCGCCGATATTCTCAAGGTCGGCGTGCTCTCGTGCTTCTCGCCGTTGCAGTCGGTGCTGAGCATCAGCATCTTCACGCATTTCCTCGCGCGGTTTGGCACGGAAGTCCTCGCCGGTTTCGGCATCGGCTCGCGGCTTGAGTTCATGCTGACCTCGCTCGCCTTCTCCTTCGGGATCGCTTCGGTTCCGATGATCGGCATGGCGATCGGTGCGGAGCGGGTCGCGCGCGCGAGAAAGGTCGGTCTCGTGGCCGGTGTCGTGTCGTTCGTCACCATCGGGGTGATCGCCACCGTCATCGCTGTCGTCCCCGACATCTGGGTCAACATCTTCACGGACAATGCCGGCGTGCGCGCCGCCGGACACCGTTATCTGTCGACCGCGGCGCCGATGTACGCCTTCATTGGGCTCGCGATGTCGATGTATTTTTCCTCGCAAGGCGCGGCCAAAATGCTGGGTCCGGTGCTGGCGCAGACCGCGCGCCTCGCCTTCATCGCGGTCGGCGGCTGGTGGCTGGTGACGCGCGACGCAACGGCTCCGGAGTTTTTCGTCCTGGCCGCGGCGTCGATGGTGCTGCTTGGCGTGCTGTCGGCGGCAAGCGTCTTCCTGACGCGATGGGGGCCGAAGAGCGAGCCGGTCCTGGCAGGCCCTGCGGTGCTGTCAGGCGTGATCGACTAGCCGCGGTCGCGTCTTATCGACTACATGTGATGCCGGCGATATCGGCGGCCATGCCCGCCACCGAAACCGCCGGCCATCTGCATGATCTGCGGGATCATGCTCATCATCTCGCCGCCGTTGCCGCCGAGCATGCCCATGATGTCGCCGCCGCCAAAGCTGTCCGGCGAGAAGCCGCCGCCGAAGCCGGGCATGCCGCCGCCAAAGCCACCGCCGTCCGCCATCCTGGCCATCATCGGCCCCATGGCCTGCATCATCTGGCCAAAGCGACGCTTGCCCATCTTGGCCTTCATCATCTCCAGCATCGGCGCCATCTGGGTCATCATGTCGCCGCCCGCGCCGCCGAAAGGCGAGAGTTGCTGTGCCTTGGCAGCCGAAGGTGCGAGCGCAAGTCCGACGAGCAGTGCCGCGGTCAGGCCCGCTCCTCTCAAAGCTCCTGTCATGGTCCGGTCCTCGTCAAGCGCCGCGCCGCGGAACGCGGCGCAAAGTGAGCGCATCGGGAAGACCTAGGGAGAAACCACGCCTGCTTCTGTGAGAAAAATCACAGAGCGCCACCGACGATCATGCACGCGCTAGTGGAGTGGATTTGACATTCGCTGCCCGTCTGCGGCGAATTCGTTAAGCGAATGTCAAATCCAAACTCCACTAGAAACCAATATATTCTAGCGGTCCTTTTGATTCTAACATTCGCAAAAGTGGCCGCTGAGAGGGGGTGCGAATGTTAGAATCGGACCGCTAGCGTTTTCTGCATCGCCGGGACCGCAAGATCCATCTGGCTTGCGATATAGGGCGCAACCTCGTTCGGAAGCACGTCGATGATCCAGACGATCCGGCTGCGTGCCTCGCCATCGCTGAGCACCTGCACGGAGCCGTTATAATGTCGGACGCCCTCGCGGCCGAGGATCGCATAGACCAGCCGCCGCCGCGCGTCGTCGCAATCGACGAACTCCTCCGCTATCACGTTGCCGTTGTGGAAGGTGCAGATGCGCGTGTTGCCGTCGAGGCGGCAGTCGGTGACGAAGCCTGGATTCAGCCGCTGATGCACCGCGCCGAAATCGCGCACCGCATCCCACACGGCATCGGCTGGCGCATTGATCGGAATGTCCTTGTGGATCGAAGCCATGAGTATGATCTTCCTGCAAGAGAGCGATGTGCCGCAAACTCTATCACCTCATGGTGAGGAGCGCGGTTTCGCGCGTCTCGAACCATGAGGCCTCGATGGTGGCCTCATCCTTCGAGACGCTTGCTGGCGCAAGCTCCTCAGGATGAGGACAGGTGTAAGGGCGCTTACGTATGAACCGCTTCGACATTGTTGCCGTCGGGATCGATCAGGAAAGCCGCATAGTAGGTCGGACTATAGTCCTTGCGCGGTCCCGGCGCGCCATTGTCGCGCCCGCCGGCCTTTAATCCCTCGGCATGGAATTTCCCGATCGCGGCATGATTGGGCGCGCGGAACGCAATGTGGGCGCCGGTCGAGGCAGGCCCCTTGTGCAGATACAACCAGAGCGCCGGCTCTCCCTTGGGGCCAAAACCCGCGCCGCTTTCGTCTTTCGAACACAGCACAAAGCCGAGCGGGGCCAGCGCAGCGCTGTAGAACTTCACGCTTGTCTCGAGATTGCCGACGCGAATTCCGAGGTGGTCGTACATGATCGTCTCCATTTCATCGCAGGCGGTTTTGGGCCCGCCAGACATGGAGACAATCCTAGTCAGTGCAGCGCGGGGGTCGCTTGGAAAATCTTGCGCTTTCCCATCTTGCGTTTTCCTCGGGCGGCGTCGCGGAAGGCGCCTGGAGAGACGCCGGCGGCGCGATGGAACGTCCGCACGAAGTTGGAGAGATCGCCGAAGCCGACATCGTAGGCGACATCGGTGATGGCGATATCCTCCTCAGTCAGCAGGCGGGCCGCATGGCGCAGCCGCGAGCGCACCAGATATTGATGCGGCGTGACGCCAAGCACCCTGGAAAACAGCCGCAGGAAATGGAACGGGCTGATGCCGGCCTGATTGGCAGCGGCGTCAAGGTCGATTGGTTGATCCGAATTCGCCTCGATCCATTGCGCGGTCTCGACCGCACGGCGGCGATCGCGGGTCTTGATCGCGACCGTCTTGCGCGTCCGGTCCGACACTGCATCGACGAAGCGGCTGGCGAAGAGATGGCCGACCTCGTCAAGGCCGATATCGCTGCGGCCATCGGCAGCGGCCTGCGCCAGTTCGCCCAGCACCATCAATTCGGGCAAGGGCGGCGCGGCGCCGATCCGCCAGGTCTCGGTCCGTCCGCCGATCGCCTCGACCAGTTCCGGCTCAAGGAAGAACGACAGGCACTCGTCGCCGCAGACGTGGTCGTGGGTGCAGACATATTCGTCGCCGGGAAAGCCGACCAGAACCGATCCCGTGACCAGCTCGAAGGTCCGTCCGCGGCTTTGGCAGCCGAAACTGCCCTTGCGGACATAGGAAACCGAATGGCAGCCAAACTGCTCGGCGAACGGCTTGTCGCCGGGACCTGCGGTGCACCGGAAATCTGACACCGCGATCGAGCGGTGCTTGAGCAGAGGCGTCCTGATCATAAAAGGAAAGCTAGTGGGGCAGCCGCGGCGGTGCAACGGGCAGCAGTACGTCCAGCAAGGTTTTGCTCGCCGGGCTGCCGGTCCCCTCGATCGACAGCAGCCGCCGTTTGGAGATCAACCCGCCGTTTGGCGACATCTTGTCGGTATAGCCGCCCGCTTCCAGCACGCGATGGCAAGGCACGATGATGACAAAGGGATTGCGGGCAATGGCCTGGGCGACCGAGCGCACGGCGCTGGGCGTTCCGAGCCTGGCGGCGACCTCGTTATAGGTCAGGGTTTCGCCCCGCGGAATCCGGCGCATGATCTGGTAGACCCGCTGGTCGAAAGCGTGAATGCCGTTCATATCGAGCGTCACGTCGGAGAGGTCGCTCGCGTCGCCGTGAAGCAGCGCGACGATGCCCTCGATCGCCGATTCGACTTGGGGTGGAGGGCGCGTTTCGCGGGCTTCGGGATAAAGCAGAAAAAGCCGCCTGCGGGTTTCGATCTCGCGGGCTTCGGGAAGCTGTATGCTGACAATCCCCCGCTCGCCCCATGCGATGCCGCATCGGCCGATAGCCGTGTCGAAAATGGTGTACGCCCGCCCCGACATCACTCACGCCCCCGAAGCATCATAGCACCGGCCCGCGCGCCCGCATCTGAAAAATGAAGGTTCGGTTAAGACGGCGGGCTCAGGGTGACCTGTTGCAAGGCACAATCGACCCGGCGGAGGCGGTGACGCCGTACCGGGAGCAACCGCAATGCTTCGCTCGCGCGTGAGGGTCGTACACGCGGTTATCACCGATTGTTCAATTCATGCATGGACGGCGCTTTGCTAGACGTCTCGCACCGGACCTCCCCCGTCCGGAACAACCCGGCAAGGCCGTCAAGCGTTTCAACCTCGCTTGGCGGCCTTGCTGTTTGCGGCGAGTGTGTCGTCGCATGCTCGCCAAGCGCATGACGATCGAAATCCCAACGCCGAAAAGACTCCATTGCGAAGGTTTTGCGATGCCGCTCCTCACGATCGATGCGCGGCGGTTGACGTCGATGTGATCACGTTTGTGATCGCTCTCACATCAGCGTCGAAAAGCTCGATTTTGCAGCCTTTGCGTAACGCTGTGGCGAGTGCGCTACAGAAATTTTCCGCCGGTTAAAGCAGAAGCGCGCACGTGGGGTCCCGTCCGGGGCTTTGGTCAACTCTGCTTTTCGCGGCGCATGCGTACGCGCCGCGATCGTTCTTTAAGGAACCAACATGAAGAAGACTTTCATATCGGCTGTGGCCGTTCTGGCATTTGCCTCGGCTGCTCACGCCGATGAACTTTCCGACGTCAAGGCGCAAGCCAAACAACTGCGTGAACAGATGAGCAAGCGTCTTGCCGATCTCGAGAAGCGGCAGAAGGCGCTTGAAACCGAGCGTCCGGCGGCGCCGGCCGTCAGTCCGGTCGACGCCATGGCCGCCGATCTGCCTTACAAGGCAGCGGTCAAGGCCAAGGCGCCTGACAACGACGATCTCTGCATCAAGGGCATCTGCATCTACGGCAACATCGACATGGGTCTGAGCTATCAGAACCACGGCGCTCCCTTGAGCCCGCTCGCCGTCGGTCCGCTCGATTATCTGGTGTCGAAGAACTCCAACGGCGCGTATTTCGGCGCCGGCCCCAACCAGCTCTCGACGTCCTTCATCGGCTTGCGGGGAAAACAGGAAATCGCCGACAATCTCTACGCGGTGTTCAACGTGCAGACGCTGTTCGACCCGGCAAGCGGACAGACGTCGAGCGGCATCGGCTCGGTTGCGCAGAACAACGGGCTCGCCGTCACCCAGCAAACCGCGTTCAGCGATTCATCCAAGGCCGGCCAGATGTTCAATAATGTGGCCTATTTCGGCGTGAGCTCGCCGACTTACGGCACCTTGACCATCGGCCGTCAGACCGCGCTGAGCTCGGATCTCGTCACCAACTATGACGCGCTCGGCGGATCGAACGCCTGGTCGGTGCTCACCTATCAGGGCGCCAATGGCGGCGGCGGCGATACCGAGGATCGCTCCTACGACAACTCGTTCGAGTACCGCCTGAACCTCGGCCCGGTCCGGCTTGCGGCGGAAGCGCAGCTCCGCAACGGCGGCAACAGCGGCACCGGCAATGCCTTCGAAGGCGATATCGGCTTCGACTATATGGGCTTCTCGATGGATTTCCTCGGCGGCAAGATCTACGACGCCGTGTCCGCCGCGCCCTTGAGCATCGCGCAGGTCCAGCAGGCCTCCGTTCTCGGCCTTGCCGTCGGCAACGGCCAGGTCGCGGGCACGGTGTCCGACAACACCGTGTTCCAGGTCGGCGCGCGCTACACGATCGGCCCGTGGAAATTCTTTGCCGGCTACGAGCATGTCGACTTCGCCAATCCGAACAATCCGCTCGCTGCGGGCGCGTTCCTGGACGGCGGGTTCATCGTCACGGCGCCCACCAACACCAACTTCACCACCGACAAGATCCTGCAAACCGCCTGGTTCGGCGTGAAGTATTCGATCATGCCGTCGCTCGACATCACCGGCGCCTACTATCACGAGTGGCAGAACAGCTACGTCATCGGCAACGGCTCCAATCCGACCGGCTCGTGCAGCAATGTCAGCTCTGCGGGCTGCTCCGGTACGCTGGACGCCGTCTCGCTGGTGGTGGACTGGCGTTTCGCCAGGCACATGGACATGTATGCCGGCGTGATGTGGTCGCAGGTCGAGAACGGCCTGGCCAACGGCTTCCTGCTCGCCAATGGCTTGCCGGGCGCGACCGGCAACAAGGCATCCGCCGTCGATCCCGGCGTCGGCCTGCGCTACCAGTTCTGAAGGACTGAGCTGATCTGACAAACAAGGCAGAGACATTCGAGAGCGCTTCAGGCGCGTTCGAGAGTGCCTCTGCCTTCTCTATTCCATCCGCTCGACGAGATGCGCGCGCGTCGGCGAAGGGTCGAACCGGTCGGCGAAATATTGCGTTTCGTGGATTACCTGTCCGTCGCGGAATTCCATGATGCTCACGACGTATGATGGAATGCCGTCATAGGTCAGGATGAATTCGGTGATCCAGAGATCGCCGCTGCCGATCATGCGCCGGACCTTGAAACGCTTCTTGTTGGGCTGGACGGTCCGGCTTTCCTGAATGTTGCGCCGGGTGCGGATCCGTTCGCCCGATTGCGGATACTCAAGCACGGCGTCGTCACGGTAGATGTCGTGTTCGACCTCGAAATCGCTCGCGTCCGAAGCTGCCCAATGGCGCTCCAGCGCAGCGCGCACGGTTCGATCGTCCATCGTACCCTCCCGCCTCGCAGGCCTCGACCGTCGCAAGACGTCGTACGTCAATGTGCGAGTGTGTCACCAACGAGGCAGATGTGGTTTAATCCGGCGGGATTGTCGATAGTCGGCCATCGAGGAGACTGCCATGAGCAATCGAATCCTCATCTTTTACGGCTCCTATCGGTCCGACCGGATGGGCATCCGCCTCGCCGAATTCCTGCTTGCGCGGTTTCGGCGCCGGGGCGATGACGTCGAACTGATCGACGCCAAGGCGATCAACCTCCCGATGCTCGACAGGATGTACAAGGAATATCCGCACGGAAAAGCTCCGGAGCCGCTTGAGCGTCTGGCAACCAAGATTCGCGATGCCGACGGGTTCGTGTTCGTGACCGGCGAATACAACTGGGGCATGCAGCCCGGACTGAAAAACCTGACGGATCATTTTCTCGAGGAATGGTTCTGGCGTCCGGCTGCGATTGCGAGCTACTCGGCGGGCCGCTTTGCCGGCGCGCGGGCGTCGACCGCCTGGCACGGCACGCTGTCCGAGATGGGGATGGTGGTGACTTCCAGCACGATCGCCGTCGGTCCGATTGGACAGACGCTTGACGCCAATGCTGCGCCGACGGGCGAAGGCGGCAAGGCTCTCGAAAAAGCATTCCCGCGCTTTGCCGACGATCTGGCGTGGTGGATCGAGGCGGCCAGGACGCAACGGCAGCGCAAGCCGCCGCCGTATTGATCTAATGTGGCTTTGGTTCGGAAGTCCGCACGACCAAGCCGCGGCAGCGAGTAGCCCGCGTAAGCGCAGGAATGAATTAAGCTCCGGATGCCGCTTTGCTCATCCGGGCTACGCTTGCTAATCGGCGATCGCATATATCGGCGTCGAGTATCTGCCCCAGCCTGTATAAGTTTTCATCATCCAGAATGCGGGATTTCCGTTAGCCTTAGTAGACCAACGGCCGCCGACCTGTTTGGCTAGGAGTGCCAATGCGGTTTCTTCGTCCGTACAATGGCCTACAGGAATCCATTTGCCGTCAGAGCCCTCAAAGCTAAACATCTCCATCGCGCTCTCCATCCATGCCTACTTGCCGAAGTAGTGCGCCAGCAGAGGCAATACAATAAAAAGCACGACAACCAATGCAGCGACTGCACCCCATAAAAGCCAAAATCCCAGCGCTAAGGCACGTTTCATCTTCACAAGGAAAGGATGTTGCAACTCCCATATCCTATCCGCGACGAGAGCGTGCTGAGTAGGCCACATCTCGACGAAGCGGCTGTACATCGCGAGAGTATCGGCGGCTTGTACTTCTCGCCATGCGAGCTTCACTGGGATGGTAGTACGTATTGAAGCCCACTTATTCGGATCGCACTCCGGTCCGAGTTGTTTTCTCAGCAGACTGACCATATCGGGTTGGTAGATGCCACAAGCCGGGCAAAAGACAGCCTCAATCCCTTCATCGAGGGCGCGAGTTAGATTAGCGTGCGCACGTTCTTTCGCTTTACGCGACGCGCTTTCGTTGGCAAGAAAGAAAGCGCTATGGCCGCCTCCATATGCGCTGCGGTGCAAGATATATTCATACTCTTGCGAACATCCGATACATCGGACATGCCGGCGAGCTGAGCCAGACTCCGATGCCGTGTAGGTACGATAGGCGTAGAAGAAGCCGCCACCCGACATACGCCACCCGACCAAAAAGCCCTATGCGCGTTTAGATTCTTATACCTGTCTACGCCACGTTCGCCCCCAAAAACATGAAGTGCTTTTGGCACGACCTTGTGCCGGGCGGCAGCAACGGATAAGAGTACCGCTAGCAGAATACGCGGAGAATAGAAAATAACTCGACGCAAAAACGTCGCCTTTTCAAGGCTCGCGGGCGTAGTTCAATGGTAGAACGGCAGCTTCCCAAGCTGCATACGAGGGTTCGATTCCCTTCGCCCGCTCCAGCCTTCGCCTCGGGCATCTCTAGCCCGGCTTCACATTGAGCCCGCTTTCGCCGGCGATGTCGTGCGAGAGCCGGCGTCCTGAATTTCCAACCCTCGGCCGCTCTCACCACGATGTCGTCATAGGTTCCGGCAACGGGGATCGCGGGGCCGGATTCGCTGTCACGCACCACGAGGAAGTTCGAGATCACTGTGGCGCTTTCGCCTGGTCGTGAAAAAATGCTTGCGCCGGGCGTAACAATGCACCTCCTCGTTGCGAAGAGCGGGATAACCCAAAGGAGGATCATCATGGTCTCGCGCCTCGCTTTTTCGTTTGGATTGCTCGCCTGTCTCTTGCCGGTGGCAAGCTTCGCTGCCGAACGGCCTGTCGTCGTCGAACTCTTCACCTCGCAGGGCTGCTCATCCTGCCCGCCGGCCAATGCCTATCTGAACGAGCTGTCGAAAGGCCGGCGTGACGTATTGGCGCTGGCGTTTCATGTGACCTATTGGGATCGGCTCGGCTGGAAGGATCCGTTCTCTATGGAAGCCGCGACTGATCGGCAGGGCATCTACGGCCGCCGCTTCGGCGACGGCTCCTACACGCCGGAAATCGTGGTCGATGGCGCAGCCAGCGCGGTCGGCTCCGATCGCGCCGAGGTCGGCTCGGCGATCGAGAACGCCAGGCGTAACGGGCGCACTGCGGCTGCGGTCAATGTGAGCAAAAATGGCGAGCAGGTGTCGATCGAGGTTGGCGCCGGCACAGGCAGCGCGAAAATTCTGCTGATCGGCTTCGATCACGAACATACGACCGCGATCGGCCGCGGCGAAAACTCCGGCCGCACCTTGACGGAAGCCAATGTGGTGCGCTCGATCCGCGTCGCGGGTCAGTGGTCGGGTGCGGCGCTCCGCCTCAACGAGCGCTTTCCGGAAGGGCAGGATGTCGCTGTGGTGCTGGAGGCGCCCGACGGCCGCATCATCGGCGCGAGCCGCCTGAACGCAGGCAGCTCGACCTGATCGTGGACATTGACGGTTGCGCTATGGCGCAACCGTCAGCGTCGCCTTCATGTTCGGATGAAAGCGGCAGTAATACTCGACGGTGCCCGCTTTCTTCAGAACCAGCGTGCCGAATTCCTTGGGCGGCAACATCACGTCCCAATCGCCGTTGCGCGCGGTTGCGGTGTGAGCGAGAACGTCCTTGTTGACCCATTCGATGGTGTCGCCGACCTTGGCCGAAACCTCGGCCGGCTCTATTTCGAGGTTCTCCATCGAAATCTCGATCGTCGCCGCTTGTGCCGAGACGGATGCTCCCAGAACAAGGGCTACAACGACAGGGACGATCCGTCTCGGTTGCATGAGCGTCAGCCCTCCTACTTCAGCATCGCCGCGACGTGTTCGGCGTGCTGCTCATGGCCCTGGAATATCTTCAAGCCGGTCTGCAGCAGGCTCTTGAGTTCGGCATTGTTGGCGGACGGAATGAGCGTCGTCTCCAGCGCACTATCGACCGCCTTGTGATAGGCGACTTCGTTGGCGACATAGGCCTTATCGAAGGCGGCGCCGCTGAGCTTGTCGAGTTCCGCAATCTTGGCGGCGGCGTTCTTCGACAGTGTCTTGCTGGTGTCGTTGTCTTCCGGCGTGACGTTGAGCTTCTTGACGAGGTCGAGCGCCTGCTTGTTCACGGCTTCATGGTCGCGCACCATGTCTTCCGCGAATGACCTGACGTCCTTGTTGCTGGTTTTCCTCAGCGCCTGCTTGGCCGCGGCAATGTCGATCAGGCCGGCGGTATAGGCAATATGGGCGATCTGTGGGTCGGAGGGCTTGGCCGATTGCGCCATTGCGGCGCCGCTCAACAGGCTTACCGCGGCAATCGCCGCGCTCAATCGAACGAACATGGTTTGACCCTCCAATGAAGCCCGAAGGCGATGCCGGTTCGGGGCGTTGTTTTCTTGCACTGGAGTTGGATGGAGCGGGTCTGGAAAGGTTCCCGAAATTTATTCGATGATTTTCAGCCGCCGCAAAACCGTTTCGGTCAGGCGCTCGCAGCGCTGGCCGGCAAATGGAAATGCTTCCATCACGACGGGGCCGATTTTCCTTTCGACGTTGTCGCGCAGCATGGTGCGGGCGCGGTGCAGCCGCGTCTTCACCGTCTCCGGCTTCAGCCCGAGAATGTCAGCGGTTTCCTCCACGTTCATGCCTTCGAGCACGCGGGTGATGAAGACGAGGCGGAAAGGTTCGGGCAGCTCATCGATCGCGTGCTCGACGACGTGCTGGATTTCGCGTTGAGCCATGGTCTTTTCCGGATCGAGGGAAGCAGAGAGGGGGAACTGGATGATCTGGGCCTCCAGCATACCCGGCGGCAGCGAGGCGATGTCGACGGTGGGCCGCGCGCCGCGCAACCGCCCCAAGGCTTCGTTGATAGCAATGCGTGACAGCCAGGTTGCGAGGCTCGAGTCGCCAAGAAAACTGTCGAGATGGGTGAAAGCGCGTACGTACGTCTCCTGAACGACGTCTTCGGCCTCGCTGTCGTTGCGCAGGATGCCGCGCGCGAGCCGGTAGAGCCTGCGATTGTTGGCCTGCATGATGGCGCGGATCGCCGCCTCATCGCGGCCGCGGGCCCGCGCAACGAGATCGGTGCTCGTGTCTCCGGCTGGTTTCGTGAGCTGTACCTGACGCATGGTGAACCCCTTCATGACTAGGGGATTGGATGCCAAATCCGCCCAAAGGTTCCCGCAAATTTTGCGAAATGATAGGTGGGTCGGGGGCGCGCGCCAAGAGCCGGCAAAGAAAAGGGGCTGGCAAAGGAAAACGGCCGGCAAAAGCCGGCCGTTTGGTTAAAACGCGTTCGCAATTCCGCGCTTATTTCGCCGCGGTCACCATGATCTCGACATTGTATTTCGGCGCCGCGAGCTGCACCTCGACGGTGGCGCGGGCCGGCGTGTTGCCCGGCGAGACCCAGGCGTCCCACACCGCGTTCATCTCGGGGAACGTCTTCATGTCGGTGATGTAGATCGTGGTGGTCAACAGCTTGGATTTGTCGGTGCCGGCTTTCTTCAGG
>Ga0307474_10001348_pt1 | contig 17872 bp, 17 predicted proteins | sample atmos_gasesECM1C_2_FD_203312 | JGI IMG/M metagenome (GOLD analysis project Ga0307474, IMG submission 203312) | Hardwood forest soil microbial communities from Morgan-Monroe State Forest, Indiana, United States - atmos_gasesECM1C_05 | ecosystem: Environmental > Terrestrial > Soil > Temperate... | reverse complement strand
AACTGGATTTTGGACCGGATCAGTGGCAGGCGCGGACCCATGTTACCGGCGAAACCTTTCGCAATGCCAATCGGTAAATCGGCGCGCCCGCTGCAACAAATCGACGTTCGAATTTTGTCGTTGGAAGGTCGGCATTTTCGGAATCGAGAATTACGAACCGAGAACCAGTTCGACTAACCCTGCCGATCTGTTCGAAGTAATCGAGTTGATCCGTGGCGATTCGCAAAGTGCCTTCGGATTCCAATGCGCGGTGAATGGAATCGAGAAAGTCGTTTGTAACGATACGGCGACGGTGATGACGGCGTTTGGGCCAGGGATCGGGAAACAATAAATAAAACGTTTCAACCGACGCTTCCGGCAGCAAATAACGAACGGCGTAAGTGCTTTCCGCGTTCAGGACCCGCACATTTTCGAGAAGCGTGGACTTCCGGCAGGCCTTTGCGACGCGGCCCGCCAATTTTTCAACGCCAAGAAAGTTTTTCTGGGGATACCTCCGTGCGAGTTCGCATAATAGATCCCCATCACCGCAGCCCAGATCGACATGCAGCGGCGCTTCGCGCCCGAAAGTGGCGAGGAGATCGAGAGGCGCGAAATAAGTTTCCGGGACCAGTTCGATCACGGAACAAAATGGAGCCATTGCGAGGCGATTCAACCTCACAACTGGTGAAAGAAGTTGCGCGGATGGCAGCAGTAATTTCCGGTGGCAAGAAAAAATGGGACTTATTCAGAACGGTTCGACCAGATTGCTGTCTAACGTCGACAAAATGAAGCTCTTTCCGCTGCTCCTCACTCTTAGTCTTGGCCTGGCCGTCGATGTTTCAACCGGGCAAACTTCGCCCGGACCGACAAAAACCGCCGTTTTCGCGGGCGGTTGTTTTTGGTGCATCCAGCCCGCGTTCGACAAAGCACCGGGTGTGATCAAGACAACCGTGGGCTACTGCGGTGGAACAGAACCGAATCCGACTTACGAACTCGTGGGTTCGGAGAAAACCAACTACCGGGAGTCGATCGAGATCGTTTACGATGCGGCAAAGATTTCTTACGACCAGTTGCTCGACATTTACTGGAAGCAGATCGATCCGACCCAGTCAGACGGCCAGTTTACCGATATTGGGCCAAGCTATCGGGCGGCGATTTTCTATGCGACCGACGAGGAGAAAAAAACTGCCGAGGCCTCAAAATCCAAGCTCGCAAGCTCAGGAAAATTCAACAAACCCATCGTAACTGAAATTCTGCCGTCGATGAAATTTTGGCCGGCGGAGGATTACCATCAACAGTATTACCGGCAGAACCCGGAACATTTCGAAGCGTTCGAACGCGGCTCAGGTCGCGTGTCGTTTCAGAAGAAGAATTGGGGCGAAAAGCCGTAGAGCCTATTTTAGCGGTAGTGGTCCTCGCTAAAATCTCGCCAGCTGCGCCTGCTGTGATTCCACGAACTCGGCTCGATCGACTGAGAGATTTTCGTTAAGCGTTTTCCCAAGTTCCTGCGCGAGCACGATGGCGATGGCGCGCGCGTCCCGGGTGTAAACCGGAATTGGGAACGAGCCGGCGTTACGATCGTAGCCGTAAATCGTTCCGTCGGTTTCCCAAACGCAGTAGGCGTGTCCGGCGGGATGATTGTTGTAGCGGACGAGGAGGATTCTCGCCCAAAAGTTCGTGTCCAGGGCGTGCTGAGTTTTGACTGCGGCCAGGTAATTGCAGGCTGAAATGACGCAGCCGTTCAGGACCACGAGCTCGTCATCTCCTGGAGAAAGCAGGACGGTCTGCTGGGGGCGGCAACTGAGGGTGACGCAGGCGGAGAGGATTGCGCAGTGATAAGTGATTTTGGCGAACGACGGAAGATTCATGAAACCAGGGCGAGCTAGTAGTTATTGTTGTTATAGTTTTTATAGAACAGAGCCGCTTTATTGTGAAGCTTTATTTTCCATCACTGCAAGAAAATTCCGCGCTCGCTGGTAAAGACGCGCAATAGTAGGGCGTCGTTCAAAAACAACGACGACTTGGACCCCTCTGATCAACCCTATCTTGGGAGATTTGGCCGGGCAGCCTCAGTTGCTGCGGCCGGACGCGTTTTCACCACTGATCAGGGGTCGTTTTGAAGAATGTGCCCGGAATGCGATTTCAAGTATTTCTCCAGCTCGGAGACTGCCTGAAAGGATCCGGTTTCGACGTCACGCTGGGCCGCAACAGTCTTCGCTACGTAGCGCCCGAACGAAGAAATTTTGGAGGCGAGGGGAATTGAACCCCTGTCCTCGTCGCTATCTGCGCAGACATCTACATGTTTATCCGGCGCTAAAGTCTGAGAAGCTGACGTCGCACCGGCGCGCTGCCAGCTTCCGAGCGTCCGCGAGTTCGATCTTGCGAATCAGGCGCGGTCGCTCCGCCGATTCGCCAGCCTGCTGTCCCCGTTTTCGCCGCTAGCAGGCGTCGCTGCGAAAACGTCACGGTCAATTAAGCCGCGAGAGCGAGATCTTCGTGATCTGCGTTTATTTGTTTTGGTTCGGTTTTTAACGAGGCCAACGGACCATCCTCGACATGCCGCCTGCGCTTCCAACAATGAGTCGAAACCAGTGCGCCCCCGTCCGTGGAAGATACTGTCCGGTCGTATCCTGTGCAAATTGTGGGTGAAAATCGAGCGTTGGGCCTTTAGTGTGTCTAATCTGCTACGGCTTTCACATGTGAGGTAGATGCAAGCTTACGTTGATAATCTGCCGGCGACCCGCGCCCCCAGACTTCTGGGTAAATCACGCGCCGGTCTGTTGCCAGTTGGGCGCGGCACGATGGTTGCCATTTCTTTGGTTCTAGTCTGCTTCATAGGCTACATCGATTACAGAACCGGATACGAACGCTCGCTCTCACTGTTTTACCTCGTGCCAATTTCACTTGGCACCTGGTTTGTTGGATTACTCTTTGGACTACTGATGGCCACCTTGAGCGTAGTGGTTTGGGTCATGTCGGACTTGGCGGCCGGTATTCCAGCCGTGAGAATTTGGAACGCGGCAATGGCGCTGGCCTCCTATTTCGCCTTCACCGTCGTTCTGTACAAATTATGCACACTCCTTCGGGAACTGGATCAGCGGGTGCGCGATCGCACGATCGCGTTGCAACGCGAAATGGCCGAGCGCGAGCGGCTCGACCAGGAAATCGCCGAGATCGCGGACCGCGAGCGACGCCGACTCGGGCAAAGCTTGCATGACAGCGTTGGCCAGCATTTGACCGGCACCGCGCTGGCCGCGCAGGTGTTGCGCGAAAAGTTGGCGAACCGTTCCGCAAGTGAAGTGCCCGATGCCGACAAAGTGGTTCGTTACCTGGAGGAGGGGATCGATCTGACGAGAAACCTGGCCCGTGGCTTCTTTTCGCCCGAATTGGAAGCGGACGGTTTGACTGTCGCTTTGCAGGGGCTGGCGGCAAACGTGAGCGAGCGATTCGGAGTTGCCTGCACTTTTAGAGGAAATGACGGTGTGCGGGTCCGCGATTCGACAACTGCGACCAAGCTGTATCACATAGCGCTGGAAGCGACGACAAATGCGGCGAAGCACGCGCATCCCAGCAAGATCGACATCGAGCTCGCCAGAAAAGGACAACGGCTCACCCTTGCGGTATCGGATGACGGCAAAGGGTTCCCGGAAAGACTGCCTGAGCCGCCGGGCCTTGGATTGCGTCTCATGGCCCATGGGGCGGCCTTAATTGGCGGAAAATTTTCTGTTCAGCGTAACCGCAACGGCGGAACAATAGTCACATGTAGATTAACTGCGGATTAGACGTCTTAAAATGAAAGCAAAAACCAACAACGGAGTCTCTCGAAATCACCGGGTCTTTATTGTGGACGATCATCCACTCGTTCGCGAGGGACTCGCCAACCTCATTAATCAACAGTCAGATGTAACCGTTTGCGGAGAGGCGGAGGATTCCGCCGGTGCAATCTCCGGTATCCAGACAATTCAGCCTGATGTGGTGCTGGTCGATATCTCCCTGAAAAACGAGTCGGGGCTGGAACTGGTGAAAACATTAAAGAACCAGTTTCCCGACCTCGCCGTCATCGTGATATCAATGCATGACGAGGCGCTTTACGCCGAGCGAGCGTTGCACGCGGGTGCGCGCGGTTATGTGATGAAGCGGGAAACGACCAAAAACATGCTCACAGCTATTCGGCGAGTCCTCGAAGGCGATGTTTACGTTAGTGATCGCGTCGTCAATTCGATGGCGAAACGCATGAGCTCGCGCAAAACGGCGGCGGCCGAACCAGTCGAGCGCCTGAGCGATCGCGAATTGGAAATCTTCCGGTTACTCGGTCAGGGGCGAACGCCTTCCCAAATTGCGGAGGACCTGCGTTTGAGTCTGAAAACAGTTCAGGCTTACTGCGCGAGGGCGAAAGAAAAGTTCGGCGTAACGTCGCTCACCGAACTGTTACGTGCCGCGATCCGCTGGGAAGATGCGATGCACGTAAAGTAAAGTCGTTAGGCTACTCAAGGTAACGCGGACCTAACGCGAGCCGGCCGGATACTTGCCGCAGCGGCGGCAAGGTTCCCAGTCGTAACTCGCAGTTGGCAAAAATTCACCAACTGCTCGAGCATTGCGGGGGGATTGGCTTGGAGTTCTTCAAATTGAAGCCGCCGGTAGTTCGGTGAATTGGCGAGTTGTTCGCTGGCGCGCAGATAAATTTCGACAAGTTCCCGGCAATAGTCGAGATCGGCCAGATTTGGCGTGGGCGGATCTCCGGCCGCCTGGAATTTCAATTCGCGTTCCCGGATGCTCTCGGCAGCAGCCAGGGTGTCCCGGACCACATGCAGGATTCGTGCATTGGGAAAAAGCTCCAGCCAGGCCAGTGCGAACAGTGTGGTGCGCGGCTCTTTCCAGCCCCAGGGCGCTCCGAATTTCAGGCGCGAACGAAGCCACCATCCCTTCGGATTGTTTCGATATCCGAAAATTGCCGCGAAACGGTCATTAAGATTCGATCGCAGATACTCGGTGCAATCGCGCCGGCCTTCGGTTGTTTGCATTCGTTCCAAGAACGGTTTCGGGTTGGACCAAGACCCGCCAACTCCTTGAAGATATTTTTCGTGCAGCCGCTGCAACGCTTTTGACTCGCGGTGGCTGTCGAGCCGTTGACCGATTTGTAATCCCAGAAGCTCGAGCGCGCGGGCAGTTGCGCTGGTGCCGGAGCGATGCGCGCCGATTATAAGAACAGGGGGCTTCATTCGAACGATCAGACGGTGTAGCCGAAACGCGCGTCCAAATGTTTGAGCGCGTCCGCGGCGAACGCCTGGTCTTCCGGTGAAAGATAATCGCGATAGCCGCCGACTTTTCCACGCCGGACTTTGAACGACTCCGGATTTCGCACGTCTGTCGATCGGAGGATCTTTGAATCGAAAACACCGGTCGTTTCAAGCCGTTGCATGTTCCCGAAATCGGAGAATTCGAGAGCATGCTTGAACGCTCCGGGATCAGGCGACGTTTCTCCGAGCGTGGCCAGCAAAGCGCGAAAGTTTTGCTCCGGCGCGCCCCGCAACGATTCGTAATGAAGCAACGTGAAATTCTTGTGGCGTCCGAACTCGGCGAACCAGTCGTTCATCGTCCTAATGATCGACATAATGCCGTAACGGCGATCGCGCATCAGGTCGCCGACTTTTTTCTCTTTGATCTGTTGTGGCGTCTCGCGCGTGCGATGGACCAGCTGCATGTAAAGGGAGACGAACGCATCGCGCGGGTCGCGCACAAGCAGGATGACCCGGGCTCGGGCCAACTCTCGCGCGGGCACGAGATATTTTCCGCGGATCCGGTCCCAAAGTCTTCCTTTCATTCGTTGCTCGGCGAAATCGTGCGAGAAGATGAGCCGGGGAATAGTCGGATCGTGGTAGTGGTCAGGTCTGAGGGTGAATGGCCGGCCGGCGCGTTTGCAAAAATAGGCGCAGAGAAAAGTCCGGACCCATGTTCGCCCGCTTTTCGGCACGGAAATCACGATCGCGTCGCCGCCGGAAAGCTCGCGTGCGCGACTGCTGAAATTCCATCGATGAAACGCGCTGCGCGTGATTGTAGATGGTGAATCGCCCGGGAGCTGGGCAACTTCGCGCAAAACTTTTACGTAACCTTGGGCAAACGTTTCCAGCGAATAACGCTGCTCAATCAATTCGCGCCCGCGAGTTCCGAACAGTTGTCGTTGTTCCGCGTTCGCGATCAAACTCCCGAGCGTCTCAATCCAATCCTCGATACTCCTCGCCAGAAAGCCGTTTTCGCCGTGCGTAATGATCTGGCTGTTCACTCCGACGTCGGAAGCGACCACGGCCGTGCCGACACCCATGTACTGTAGGATCTTGTAACCGCACTTACCGCGCGTCCAAACCGAATCCCAGAGCGGCATAATGCCAATGTCGAAACTGGCGAGGTTCGCCTGCTCGGTTTCCAATCGCCACGGCTCGTTTTGAACCACGACGCCATCGAGCTGCAGCGGCTTGTCGCTGATCACTTTCAATTTCAGACCTGGGAAACGCGCGCTCAGCTGCTGCAGTGCGGGATGAATATGGCGCAGATAGGGTAGTCCATCACTCAGGCCGAGCCAGCCGATGGTTAGGCCGAGGCCGTCGTTGGGCTGCTTCAATTTATACTTGGTCATATCGATCGACGTCGGAAGAATCACCGCGCGTCGCCCGCAAGCCTCCGCGAACGAGGCCAGAAAATCGTTTCCCGCGACGACTGCTTCGCAATGGCGCACCGTTCGCAGAAACTTCTTGAACGTCTTTGCCCGCAAGGGCCGCCGATGCTTTTGCTCTCGAAACATCACCGCGTCGTCAAAGTCGAAAACGATACGGCGATTGGCTCGTTGCAAGAGACTGAGTTCGAATTCGTTGAATCCGATCGTCTTAAACAGCACAACCACGTCATGCCTGGCCGCTTCCTTAAGAACACGCAGCCGCTCAGCCAGACTGGATCGCCGCGCCGGAAGCACGGTCGCGTCGACTCCGAGCCTCTGGTAGTGCTCGAGACAGTCGCGCAAACGCAACCGCGTGCTTGGCGCATTACCGTGTTCGACGACGCACAGGACTTTCATCTCAATCGGACGAGTCATTTTCCCACTTAGTTGACGCCAATTCCAGTGGCGAAGCTCCTTGATTCACTTCCGGTTGGTTCAGAAAATCGACATCTGTTACCTAGGCCCGGCCGGTGCCCCAGCGCCGATGAAGAAAACGCTCCCACGGTGAAAATAGGATTTTATCGGCGAGCAGCCCAATCAGCACAATCACCAGCATGATTCCGATCACCTGGTCCATTGCATTCAGTTCCCGGCCATAATGAAGCAGATGACCCAGTCCGAATCCGGTGAGGATCGTAACGTAAATCTCGGCGGCCATCAGTGATCGCCAGGCAAACGCCCAGCCTTGTTTCATTCCGCTGATCAAGTACGGAAGCGACGCCGGCAGAATGACATGGATCCAGCGATGGAATGGACCCGATCCCATCGTTCGCGCCGCGCGCGCAAAGATCGGCGGCAAGGTGCGCACCCCCGTGTCGGTGGCAATCACAACCGACCAAACGGTTCCCATGATTACGACGAACAACATGGCCCCTTCGGTTTGCCCGAACCACAACAGCGCTAGCGGCACCCAGCACACGCTGGGCAATGTTTGTAATCCAAGCGCGAGAACGCCGACCGTGTCTTCGAAAAACTTTGAAGACGCGGTCAGCAATCCGAGCGGTAGACCGATTGCCAACCCGATGATGTATCCAATAAAAAGTCGTCGCAGCGTAACTAGCGATGCGCTGAGCAGAGTGCCGTCGCGGGCTGCGCCTACGAGATAATCCAAAACCGCGCGCGGGGAGGGAAGCAAAACGGGCGACCAGATTTGTGCCCGGACGAGCGCAGTCCAGATGGCCAGCAAGCTGACGAAAAACAAAATCGCCAGCAATGTGCGTTTCATAATGCGGCCATAGCCGTCTCTTTGTATCCCTTCAACACCGCCGTCAGTTTCGCTGCGTGTTGTGCGATCTCGATGCTGTTGAAATCTCGTGGACGCGGGAGCTTAACTTCAAAAACATCGCGTAAACGGCCGGGTGTCGGCGACATCACCATCACCCGGTCGGCCAGACAAGCAGCTTCGCGCACATTGTGGGTGACGAAAATGATTGTCTTGCGCCGTTTCTCCCAGATTCGCTGGATGTCCCCATAAAGGTTCTCACGCGTCATTGCGTCGAGGGCAGCAAACGGTTCGTCCATCAGGAGCACGCGGGGGTTCGGTGCCAGGGCACGCGCCAGCGCTACTCGTTGTTTCATTCCTCCGGACAGTTCGTGCACGTTTGCTTCCATGAATTTTTCAAGACCGACCAGATGAAGAAAGAATTTTGCAACCTCGCGTCGCTCCGAGTTGCGCAAGCCTGGCTTCAGTTTCAGACCGAACATCACGTTGCCGAAAACATTCAGCCACGGAAACAAGGCCGATTCCTGAAACATCACCAATCGATGACGCCCCGGATTGAATACCGGTTGATTATCAGCCAGCACCTGGCCTTTATCGGGATGCTCAAGCCCCGCGATGATGTCGAGCAACGTCGATTTTCCACAGCCGCTAGGCCCGACGATGACGATGAACTCCCCTTCGGCCACTTCAAATGAGACGTCGTCGAGGGCATGAACAATCTGTCGCTTCTGTTGAAACCATTTCGATACATGATCGACAATCAGTTTCGCAGGCGGCGGACCTTTGAGCTCTTCCTGTAGAGACATTCAAGGATTCTCAAACAACTTGGACAAGTCCGGCGCAGTCTTGATGAATCCGGCGCGCACTGAGTTCTGCACAAATTTTTCGACAGATGCGCGAGGGGTTTCCGATGTGAAATTGATGCGCTTCCACGCCGACGAGAAAACTTCGGCGCTCATGTCGCTCTTGGTCTCCGCCAGTAGCTCGGCTTTGATCAGCTTTTGCGCTTCATCGGGATTCTTCGTGATCCAATCGGTCAATTCCGCGTGTGCTTGGGCAATTTTCTTTGCCAGCTCGCGCTGTTGGGTCATGAACTTCGCGCTCGAAACCAGGACGGTTGTGGCAACTTCTTTTTCTTCGACGATCACTTTGCCGGAGGCTTCCTGTTCGAGACGAGTGAGCCACGGTTCGACGGTCCAGACTGCTTCGATTTTTTTGCTCTTGAACAGGGCAAGTTGATCCGGATTCGCAGTCGGAATGACCGAAGCGTCGCCACCGAGCTGAGTAATCTTCAGGCCACCCTCCGTTAGCCACGCCCTGCACGAGATGTCCTGGGTGTTTCCCAGCTGCGGTGTCACGATCTTTTTTCCCCGAAAGTCGGCGGGCGCTTTCAAGTTCTGGTCCGGTTGCACAATCAACCCGGCTCCGCCATTGGCCGCGCCGGCAATCAACCGAATCTCTGCGCCGTTCGATTTTGTGTAGGCGTTAAGCGCCGGTCCCGGGCCCACATAAGTCAAATCGATCGAATTCGCGAAAATCGCTTCCATCGCGCTCGGTCCGGCGTTGTAAACGAACCATTCAATCTTCGTGTCCGGGCCGAGCCGTTGCTCAAACCAGCCCTTGCCCTGGCGCGATAACGCGTGGGCGATGACGCCTTGCGCGTGGGTGATGTTTGGAAAATGCCCGATCCGAACCTTTGTTTCGCCGGAAGCGGAACCCAGGATTGCCGCGGCTGTCAGGATCGCTAAGATCGACATCTTCATTCTAAGTAAGGCGCGATCTTGCCAGAGAGTCGAACCGACAACAACCGCCGATCTTCGGGGTGCTGATTACTTCAACGGTCGTGCAACCATGATTCCGCTGTCGCTGCGATAGGTGTGCAGATAGGCCGACAAACGTGAATCAACCAAAACCCGTCCGTAATTGTGCGGAGCCGACGCGTGCATGAAGTGCAACACTCCGTCGCTGGTGCGCAGCGCCAGGCCGACGTGAGATGTCGAAAAAAGTCGGCCGTCGTGTGAAACGATCCCAATAATGTCGCCGCTTTGCAGTTTTCCTTCGATTTTCGCCACGCGGTTCTTTGGAATCTGGTAAAGCGGCCGGCGCGAAACATCCGATTCCATTTGAGCAAGCGGGCCGAGCAACGACTTGTTCGCGGCGAGATAACGATAATGTCGCCAGCCGGAGGTCATTTCATGCGCTGCGTGCGGCACGCTCGTTCCGCCAAGCTTGGTCGTGAGATCTTCAACCAGTCCGCGCCGATTATTGTCGTAGAGCCAATCCTCCAAATAATGAAGGCGCGAAAGGTACTCCCCGGTGCAGACGCCCCCGCGGTAACGGTCGATTTCGATGTAATGCAGAAAATTTTCGGGTGTCCAGTTCTCCTCCGGTTCGTTCAGCATTCGCGCGAATGCGAGCGACGTTTCGAAAAATGTCCAGCAATCGAGTCCATTGAAATTGACGGATGGCGACTCGACCCGGTTGTCGATTTCCAGAGTGTAGGATTTGTAACGCGTGCCGGTCAACGCTTGGCCGACCGCCGCCGTCCGTTCGCCGATTGCCAGGGATTTCCAATCGTTTTCTTTCGCCAACGAGACCAAGCGATTGAACTGCGGTTCGCCCTTGAAAACGGTCTTAAACGGCAGCCGAGACTCAAACGCCATCGCTGTCGCACAAATCAAGAATATCGGAACAAGAATCCTCCAAGCCCTCATAGCGTCGAAAACTGAAATCGAAATTGTTGATCAATCAAGTTGTAGCCACGCGCCTGTGGCGCGTCCGGACGGCCCGCAGGGCCGTGACTACACCGCGTTCTATCACAAGAGTCATCCTTTCATTCGGTCGCGTAATGAATATACACGCGACTTTAGAAATTCTTTTGGTCTTTCGCCCCGGATCGGTTTCATGAAATAGCGCAGTGAGCGCCGACTGAGGCGCGGCTCGTAGCCGAACTCCGGCATTAAATCGCGACAATGCCATTCCACCCAGCCGACTTCGTCTTCATGCAATTCGTTTTTCCAGCGGCTAACCGGCGCAGTGCTGATCTCGGCGAACCGGGTACCGGCGGCGGAATTTCCAGCCCAGGACCGACCCACTTTCGTCGGATTGAGCACGATCTCTGGATCGAAACTGATCTCAAGATAATCGCACACCTTTTGCATCGATGTATTTGGATCGAGCGCGAGGTCTTCATAGCCGACGACCAGGCCGGGAAATTCCCCGTTACGGAGTCTCTTCGCCAGTCTCGCGGCCGCGCGCCAGTGCGCCACCACGTAGTAAACTGAGAATCGCCGCGTCTTGCGAGTGTGCTCCAGCGCGATCTGCGCCGCCAGCAGTGCGCGAGGGTCGCGCATCGTTAAGAGCAGTTTTGCTTTCGGGAATCGATTGAAAATTTCCGAAGCGTAATTTCGATTCGCCGGAGTTTTTTCCACCCACCATTTCACTCGATCGAGCGGGACACCGACGACCGCCGCGTAGGCTTCCAGCATCAACACCAGCAAGTCTCTTTTCTCGTTCGCCGGATCGAACGCTACTTGCTCGAATGTTTCCAAGAACATCTGTTTGGGAAATCCCGCGTAATCTTGCCGGCCGCGCATCGCCTGAAATCCGAACAGCACGTTCGTCCACGATTCCTTCGTTAGGTAATCGAACTGAGCGCGACGTCTGCAGTCACGATACTTCGTGAGGACGGTCGGGAAATAAGCGGTGTCCTGCGGCATGACCAGCAGCTCCGGATGGCTGTCGAGCAACGATACCAGCAGAGTCGTCCCCGATTTCGCCGCACCGGCGATGAAGCAGGCGCGCTCGTCGAACGTGAGATTCTCCATCGAGATGAGTTTAAATCTACTGGCTTGCAGGCACAAACTTCCGATCTTTCCCGCATGCCGGCCACTGGTTCTGGTCACTTGTCACATGTCACTGGTCACTCTGATTTGCTCCGCAAATCAGCAGTCGCGGAACGCGCCGAACAGCTGCTGCCGGAATATCAGCAGATCATCGTGAACATTTCGCCCGAGGCCGGCTTCGGCGGGATTTGGGAGAGTGAAATGTTTTTGTTTTACTCCGCGGTAAAGCCGTTCGCGCCGCGACAAATTCTCGAATCTGGCCGCGCTCGCGGCAAAAGCACGCTGATTTTGGCGCGCTGTTTCCCCAAATCGCGAATCGTCAGCGTCGAGTACGAGCGCGAGTCTGAAAACGCTCCGGCGGCTGAAGCGAAACTAAAAAACGAATCGAACGTTCAACTTCTTTACGGCGATTCGCGCGAAATCTTGCCTGAACAATTGCAAGCTGGGGACGCGGTGTTAATCGACGGTCCGAAGGATTTTCGGGCGCTCAAACTGGCCGTCGATCTCCTTCGCACTGAAAAACCGTGCGCGGTGTTCGTTCACGATTTCCCGCCGGACTCGCCGCCACGAAAATTCGTCGAGCGCAATTTTCCAAGCGCATGGTTTGGGGACGATCCGCTCTTCCAACGTTTCCAGAGTTTGGATGTCGAGCGCGACCCACGCGCACGCGGTGTAGGGGCGGCCGTATCGGCCGCAACTCCGCGACGTTACGGAATTCTTGTTTGCCTTCCTTCACGGTTGCCGAAACTCGACCTTCCGTCGCGTGTTCGGCTGTCCCTTTCGGCATAGCGAGCCGGTTTGATTCTTTAACAGGCAGGCTGCACGTCAATCGTAGGCAACGAAATGTTGAATGTTTAGATACGACCCCGTCGTTTGCTTCACCTCCGCAAGTTTATATCGTTGCTCGACTGTGCCGAATCCTTTTTCGAGAAAGCGGAAGATCGTTCGCCACGCGCAGGACGCCGGCGCGAAAAAATCGAAGCGAGTGAAGCTTCGACCAGGCAGCGATTGGACCAAGCGCAATTTCATCACCAGCGTCTGGATTCCTTCGCTTTTCACCAAACGCTCCGGCGCACGAAACGCGCGTCCGTTGTTTCCAAACGTGCAACCCGGCCAGATTTCCATTACCTGGATCGGTCACGCTTCGTTCCTGATTCAAACGCACGAAGTCAATGTCTTGATCGATCCGATCTGGTCGATGTGGCTCAGTGTGATCAAACGCCTCAAGGAACCTGGCTTTAATATTCATCATCTGCCCTCGATCGATTTCGTCCTCGTCACCCATGCGCATTTCGATCATCTCGATCGGCGAACGTTGCAGGCGATTGCCGCCGATCAGCCCATCGTTGTTCCGGTCGGCGTCGGCCGCCTAGTCCATCGCTTGGGATTCAACATCGTGCACGAGCTCGATGAATGGCAGACGATCGAGCTCGGTCCGCTTCGAGTTTCGCTCACACCGGCGCACCATTGGGGAGCGCGTTTTCTGGCTGACACGCATCGCGGTTTCGGCGGTTTCGTTCTTGGCCTGGATGGTCGGTCGGTTTTTCACTGTGGGGACACCGCCTATTTCGAGGGATTCAAAGAAATCGGCGAACGCCACAACATCGAGATCGCGCTCCTGCCAATCGGTGCCTACGATCCGCCGCTTGCTCGCGAAGTACATATGAACCCGGAAGAAGCTGTGCAGGCGTTCACGGAACTCAGGGCTAAAACTCTCGTGCCGATGCACTACGGCACTTTTCGCCTCGGTTACGAGCCGCTCGAAGAACCGCTCGAGCGTTTGCGCGAATCCGCGCGGGTTCACGGCATCGAAGACAAAGTGCTGATTATGACCGAAGGAAAACCGGTCGTGTTTTAGGAATTTTCTAGCCACAGATGAACACAGATTTGCGGATTCATTCGTCTGCATCTGTGAAAGTCGGTGTCAATCTGTGGCGAAATTCTTTCGGCCCGGTCTGGGCCGGCCTAATCGTTGTTTTCTCTTGCCTGGTTTTTCTCTGGCACGATCCCCTCGTTTTTTGGAACGACGATTATGAATTGTCGATTCTGCCTGTGTTCGCGGACGTCGCGCGCAGTTGGAGCGAAGGTCATTTTCCGCTGCTAAGTCCCTACTCCTGGGTCTGCAGCAATCTCGCCGGCGAATTTCAATACGGAACATTCTCAATTTTTATAAACGTCGCCGTAGTCTCGATCTGGAAATTTCCGCTGACGTTTCCGCAACAGGCCGCTGCCCTTTCCATTACGCATCTTTTTGTTCTGGCCGTCGGCGCGTTTCTGCTCGCGCGCGATCGCAATCTCTCCGCCTCATTGTCGATCTTCGTTGCGCTGATCGCCGCGTTGAACGGGTGGATTATTTGCTGGGGTGCGACGGATTGGTTCGGCGCGCTGGGCGCTTTCGCATGGTTGCCATGGGCCTGGTGGGGGCTCGAACGTTCACTGGACCGACGACGCGCTCGTTGGCGATTTCTTTGGCCGGTTCCTTTTGTCTACCTGCTCGTCACCGGCGGATTTCCTTACACAGTTTTGATGCTGGTGCTTTTGATCGGGTGGCTTGCGATGAAGTCCCGCGTTGAAACGAAGAATTGGATTGCGGTCTTACCGATGCTCGGCGGCGTAGCGTTAGGTTTTGGAGTCTCAGCTCCAGCCTGGCTGGCAATTTTCGATTACGTGCAGGGCTCTGGGCGTTCATTGCAGTCGGCGGGCGCGCATTGGCAATGGATCGTGCCGTGGCGCGCGTTACCGGCGTTCATTTTGCCGTGCTGGACGGTCAACTGGGTCGACTTTTCGACCCGTTATCGCCCACACGCTGGGACTGAGCTGGCCTGTGGCTTGGCCGCGCCAGCCGCGCTCCTTGCCGGATTCCTTTGGCGACCGCGATTGCTGGTTCGGCGAATGAAATGGGAGCTGGTCCTTCTCGCGGTGCTGCTTGTTCTATGCATGGTCCCGATGGCGGGCGTTTTTCGTTGGAGCTTCCGCTGGTTGCCGTTTTTTCATCTCCTGCTCGCACTTTGCGCTGCCGAAGTGCTGCAACTGCGACCTCGTTTAGCGACCGGGTCTACCGCATTCCTGCTTTTAATTGTCGTCACTATTCCGATGTCGATTTTCAACACCGGCGGAGCGAACGGCGCGACGTTGACCTGGATTTACTTTCAGATTGCCGCGATATGGGCATTGTTCGAATTATTTCTGCCAATCCCCAAGCTGCGGCAATGGGCGCCGCCGATTGCGACGTTCGCGGTCTTGCTTGCAACCTACCTTTGCGTTCCGCCGAACTGCGGCGTGCCCAAATACAATTTTTCTCAGGAATTAATGAAGTCGAAGCCGTTGGACCAGCGACGTCTCTATCTGGCGGTATATTCTCCAGCTGAATACGCTTATCGCCGCGAATATCGGAACGGACCTGTCGGTCAGGTCGCGCGACCCGGGAGCACACCGATGTGGGCGCAGCTGCACTTCATCAATGGATACAGTCCCATCCTCGCCGCCGGTGTGGCTCGCGAACTGAAATTTTTCGTTCACGGCGAAATCGACGGCGAGCTTGGACGATACTTGGTTGAGAACCAATCGGGCCCGGGCGGGCTGCTCGAACAGCTTGGCGTCGACGGAATTGTGATCGCTCCCGAAATCTCGGTCGAACCGCCGGGAGCGGACTGGAAGCTAAAATTTTCGAATAACGATGGGCGCCTTTACGAGCGAGTTGGCGAGCCATTTGCGCGGGTGCGATCGGTTGCGTGGATCGATTCAATGCCCGAGCGCGAGTTTGTGACCGCCGAAATTTCGGAAACTATCGATTCGCGAAATTATGCCGAAGCAGAAATAGATGTTCCGTCGGGAGCAGAATCCGCACTTCTGACTTTTTCGCGACCGTACTTTCGTGGTTATCAGGCGCGTATCGGGAGTCACGCGCTTCAGGTTGATTCGTACCGCGGATTGTTTCCAATCGTCGAAATTCCGGCCGGCACGCACGGCCGTGTAACATTGATCTATCGACCGTGGTGGCTAGTAACGGGTGGCGCATTATCGATCTGCTGCGCAGGAATCTGGCTTTTTGGAATTGTAAGGGCGGTTCGTGCACGCACGGCATGAAACGCTTTCCGTCGTTGGGCCAATCGCTCGCGCGCTGTGAGTTCGCGGTCGCGATTTTGCTGACGCTGGTCCCGGATCTGTTGTCACGCGCCGAGAATGTTGTCCGGCCGGTCACAAAATTTTTCTGGTTGGAAACTTGGGCCGGCACCTGCGACTCAGCCGGAACCGTTACCCCGAGCGCCGTATAGTCAATTCGGTTGGCAAATGGAAGCTTACACCCATCAGTGGAAGTCGGAGCTGACTTACTCGATCGAGCTCCGTGCCCTCCATGGTACGAATTTACCTGTCGCTGGGCAGGAATCCGTCAATCCACTCGAATATCTCGGCCTTTTTGAGGTTTCAGGTTTGCGCGAACCTTAAATTGTGTAGATCGCAACCGGTTGGTCGACGCCCTTGACTGGTTGCGGTGTAAGTTCACGAAGCTCGACCGTTTGTTGCATCGCAGCGCAGGTCTCTTTGCTCACCAGGAGCGAAGTTCCGAGTGTTTTGTTCAACGCTTCTATTCGCGATGCCACGTTTACGGTGTTCCCGATTACCGTAAATTCCATTCGCTCCGGCGAACCGATGCTGCCAACAATCGCCGGACCGGTATTGATGCCGATCCCGATTTGAATCGGATCCTCGCCGCGGGATTTCCTCTCCGCGTTTAGCCGTTCCAAAGTTCTTTGAATCGATCGGCCTGCCGCCACGGCGTCGTCGGCGTGATTGAGACTGTTGTTGCCGATTCCGAAGAGTGCCATGAAGCCGTCGCCGAGAAATTTATTGATCATCCCGCCGTGCTCGCCCTCAACCGTTTCAACCATGACTCGGAGAAATTCGTTCAAAAGGCCGACGGCTTTCGTTGGCGACAAATGCGCGGACCGCGCGGTGAAGGAACGAATGTCGACGAACATGACCGTAATGACCTGCTCAGTTCCGCCCAGACCAGGATCGCGGGTCAGTATTTCTTCTGCGGCGCGGCGGCCTACGTGTGCCCCAAAAGTTTGCCGCAACCTCTCCTTTTCGCGGAGCTCGGTCACCATGCGATTGAACTCACCAATCAACGCACCGAATTCATCGGCCCGACGCAACGGAACCTGGACGTCAAGCTGACCATGAGTGACTGCTTGCGCGGCGCCGCGCAATTCATCAACCGGTTGGGAAACCGAACGGCCGATCAGCAACGCGGAGAACAGGGCAAAGGTGACTCCAATGACTCCGACGAAGACGCCAAACAATTGCGGATTTGTCCCGGGCGATGGCGGCGCAAAAAGCAGCAGCAACAGGGAACCGATCGGACAAATGCTGGCGGAGACCGCCCACATGAATCCGCGCATCCGCAAAGAGATCGGATGGATCCCTTGCAAGCGGTCAGGACGTGCGTCGCGGAAGAACAGCGGAAACAATCCCCACTGGCTCGCCAGTTCGATCAGGAAAAAACTATGTGTGGTCGCAATGAAACCGGAGACACCGAACGAGATTGGCAAGTGCCAGAACAACTGCGCGCTCTTCGGCCGCCCTGCGAGCGCAAGGCAAGTCAAGAAAACAACTGCCCCGAGGAACCAGGCGGCGCCGGAAATCGCTGCACCGTACCATGGCAAATGAACCAGCCGCCGTCGGACCGGATCAAGCTGCTTCGCAGCAATGTTCTCGCCGAGAGCAAGCCGTTGATAGGCCGGTCGAAGTGAAAGGATTAACCAGAGCCAGACTCCAACCGCGGCCGGATAAGCGACCGCATTCCAAATAATCACGGTCGAGATGAATCTTTGTTTCAAACCTGCCGCCACCAGCAACGGATCGATGACAGTCATGTTGTACCAAATGTTGAACGCACTTCCGACCAAATGTGGGATCAGCGGGGCGAGTCCCGTGACCAGAAACGGGTGTCGCTTCAGGGCAGCGTCCATGGCTTAAAGTAATCGAGAAGAATCACTTGCCCGGGCAAATTCTCTCTTCGTGTGTCGCGCAGCAGTGCGGGAAAATTTGTCATTTTTCCGAAGACAAATCCGCGATCCATCGGGGCAAACATGTCGTCCTGATGACTTGGCAGAA
>Ga0307474_10001347_pt1 | contig 17874 bp, 17 predicted proteins | sample atmos_gasesECM1C_2_FD_203312 | JGI IMG/M metagenome (GOLD analysis project Ga0307474, IMG submission 203312) | Hardwood forest soil microbial communities from Morgan-Monroe State Forest, Indiana, United States - atmos_gasesECM1C_05 | ecosystem: Environmental > Terrestrial > Soil > Temperate... | reverse complement strand
AGATCGGCCGGGCGCATCGTGCGCTCATGAAGAAACTGCATCCCGACCAAGGGGGGTCGACGTACCTCGCGGCCCGGGTAAACGAGGCCAAGGAGGTTTTGCTTCGTACGCATCACAATTAACTCCGCACGCCATCACGCCGAGAACCGCGAGCCGCTTCTGCTTCCGTTTCCGATTGAACGCTTCGTAAACGCACGCCGTCGGCTGGCGATCCTGCATCGGGGCAGATTTAACCGGAAAATCTTGACGAGAAGTTTTCAGGCCCCGGATTTATCCGGACTTTGCACCGGATACCGCCGCCGCTCAGTTCCGGACGGTAATGCAGGAAATGTCGCTGCGCTTGAGCGTCCGGCAGACCGCTTCGGCCTGATCGCGATCAAGCCCGGCAAAGCGGGCGCGGAATAGCTTCTTGTCGCCCTTGGTAAGCACCGGCTCGGTGAACGAATCGGCTTTGTTGAGCAGGCCGTGCGCCTGGCTGCGCGCCGCTTCGATACGCTGCCGTGCTTCGCTTTCGGTTTCGAGCGCGCCAACCTGAACGATCCATCCCGTGTGGGTCGCCTCTGGCTTGCTGGCGCCGCTTTGCGGATTGGGCTGCGGCTGGGGACGCTGGGCGGGATCGGCGTAGGCCAGCGCCTGAGCGGGAGGAGGCAGGCTCGATGCGGGCAAGACGCCGAGGATACCGTTGCCGGTACCATGGTTCGCCGGCTGCGGTGGCCACTCAGGCTTTGCAGCTTCGACCTTTGCGGTCTCGGGCTTGGCTTCAGCCCTTCCGGCCTCGACTTTTCCAGTCTCGGACTTTCCGGTTTCAGCCTTGGCGACGACCGCGTTCGATGTCTCCGCGACTTCCGCCCGTGCCGGTACCGCGCTCGTGATCGCCGCCATCGGCTGTGCGGTGCCAGCCGAAGCGAGCTTGGCACCCGCCTTGATCTGCACCGTCTTCACCTTGACCGGCTTCATCGGTTCGGACGAGCCGGGGATGGCCGCGATCGCGTTAGTCTGGATCACGCCGCTGGTCAGCGGCGCTGGTTCGGTCTTTGCCTCCGACTTGGACTCCGGCCTGGCGTCGGACTTGTTGTCGGACCTGATCTCGGATCTCTGCTGGGCGAGCGCCGCCGTCGTTGCTGGAACAGCACTTCGCGGTCCAGATGCGGTCTGAGGCTGAACCGTTTGCGCCGGCTGGATGGCCGCGTCGGTCTCGGCGACATCCGTGTTTGCGTCTGCGGAATTGCGTTCGGTAATCGCAGCGACATTGCGTTTGTTCGATGCTTTTTCGAGATTCTCCGCCAGCAGGTTACGCATGATCGCGTCGCGCGAGCCGCCGCTGCGGCCGCCCATGACGACGCCCACCAAATGGCGGTTACCTCTGCGCATCGATGTCACCAGGTTGAAGCCGGACGCGCGCGTGTAGCCGGTCTTGATTCCGTCGACACCTTCGACGGTGCCGAGAAGATGATTGTGGTTGGAAATCGAATGGCCGCGGAAGGTGAACGACACCGTCGAGAAGTAGCGATAGTAACGCGGAAAGCGATCCTGGATGGCGCGGCCGAGCGTGGACTGGTCGCGAGCGGTCGTTACCTGCTCGTCGTCAGGAAGCCCGGACGCGTTGCGATAAACGGTTTTGCTCATGCCGAGAGAGCGCGCTTTTCGCGTCATCAGCTCGGCGAAATCGTCTTCGTCGCCGGCAATGGCCTCGGCGATCACGACGGCGGCGTCGTTGGCCGAGCGCGTGACCAGTCCCTTGATCGCATCTTCCACGCGGATGGTTTGGCCGGGGCGCAAGCCGAGTTTGGTTGGCGCCTGTTCGGCAGCGCGCGCTGAAACCGGCATTTCGGTATCCAGCTTCATCCTTCCGCCGTCGAGGCGCTCGAACAGCAGGTAGAGCGTCATGATCTTGGTGAGCGAAGCAGGATGGCGGCTCGCATCGGGATTGCTGGCCGAAAGCGTCGCCCCCGAATTGGCGTCGACGACGATCGAGGAAAACGCCGGGCTGTAGCTCTCATGCGCCTCAACATGATGGCGTACATGGTGATGCCGGTAGCGGCGTGCCTCGGCGGTATTGGTGGTGAAGGTTGAAGCGGTAGTGACCGCGACGAACCCGAAGAACCAAGCTCGCGAAAAACGCGAGGAAGCCAAGGTTGTGCGAAGCATGAACTTCCCCGTTCCCCAATTTCCGTCTTGATCACCGGCCCGTGAGGCCAAATTATGCCCGACCGCGGCCGACATTTCCCCGCTCCAAAAACCGAAAACGGGCGCTCGCTCCGCCCGGCCGCTCGCTCAGCGCGCCATTCAATCTAAGGCGCTGTAGGCAAACGGATTTCGGACACCGGCTCAGAGCCGGGCGGCCCTCAAATCAGGTTAGGTGTCGACGGTTTCAAAAAGATTAAGGAAGCCTTGCTCGAATCGGTCCTGATTCGACAAGCGCTCGCCGCGTTTGTGCATTGCACAAATTCTCCGTATAGACAGGGGACCCCGGTCTTGTGGCGAAGAGGCCGAGATCGAAGACGATCAGAACTATGGAGAAGTTCGAGGCGGTCATTGCTCGCGCAACCAACTCCAGAACGGTTTCAAGCCATCGCAAGCGCGTACGGCGACCACGCGATGAAATCCTTTGAGGACGGCAAGGCATTGGTCGAAAAGCTTTCGGGCGCGAAGTCGCTTGACAAGGCGTAACTCGTTCGCGAAGTCCAGTCGATGCCTTCGTGGTTTAGTCGCAGAAGACTGCAGGCCTTTACGGCGATCTCGCCAAGCAGTTTGTAAAGTCGCTTGAAACCATCGTTTTGAAGTTTACGGCGGCTGCCAGCCACTGATCGCGCCGCGGTTCCTGGTAATTTCGAAAAGCCCGGCCGTTCGGCCGGGCTTTTTTCTTAGGCTGGCATCGCCAGCAATCGATCCATCAGCCTCTTGAATAAAATTTCGTTATCGGCGTATGGCCGGCTCGACCAGCGCGGCTCCCACGCTTTGTCAAACCGGCCGGGATTGATTAACGTTTGGCGGTCTCCGATCCCGAGAATCGGGTCTGCCGCAAGTCGTCAGGCATCATCTGTACGCTTGCGATAAACGAATGTTAGACCCATATTCCTGCTACTGATCCGGCCGCTCGGTCAGGCGGGAACGGCGATCTGGAGGGGTGTCCGGGTTGATCGACGGCTCCCTGGTGAGAAGGTCGACCGCTCGCTGCCCAGCGCTTTCCTTGGGGTTTCTAACGCCTGTGCCATGCCACGCCTGATGACCAGACCCGATCCGTTCCTGCCGCCGGTTGCTACATCCAATCCCAGAATGGGCGATGACGAAAACCGCGCAGGCGGGAGCGGCGGTCCCGTTACCTCCGTCATCACCAAGGTCAAGCCGAAGACCAAGAGACCCAATCTTTATCGCGTCCTGATCCTGAACGACGACTACACGCCGATGGAATTCGTCGTTCATGTGCTGGAAAAGTTCTTCCAGAAGGATGTCGAGGCCGCGACGAAGATCATGCTGCACGTTCATCATCACGGTATCGGGGAATGCGGCGTGTTCACCTATGAAATCGCCGAGACCAAGGTGACGCAGGTGATGGATTTCGCGCGCAAGCACCAGCATCCCCTGCAATGCGTGATGGAAAAGAAGTAGCCCGTCACGTAGGAACGGGTTTTGCATCTATTAACCAGGTAAGCCCGGACAGCGTAGGGTAACCAAGAAAATTCTCGTGAGCGCGCGGGAAGAGCCCTGCACGGTCACGGAACCGGTCTTTCGCCATGACCGGATGTAACTATATATGACAAAGGTTGTTGTTGCCTGAGGGGGCAACGACGATCATGATGGTGGGGGCCACAGAGGACGCGAATGCCGACTTTTTCCCAAAGCCTAGAACAATCCCTGCATCGTGCACTGGCGATTGCAAACGAGCGGCACCACCAATATGCGACGCTCGAACATCTTCTTTTGTCGCTGATCGATGACTCGGATGCGGCGGCCGTCATGCGTGCCTGCAGCGTTGATCTCGACAAGCTGCGCACCAGTCTCGTCAATTATCTGGAGACCGAGTTCGAAAACCTGGTGACGGACGGCTCCGATGACGCCAAGCCGACCGCAGGCTTTCAGCGCGTGATTCAGCGCGCGGTCATTCACGTTCAGTCCTCGGGGCGCGAAGAGGTCACCGGTGCCAACGTGCTGATTGCGATCTTTGCCGAGCGCGAGAGCCATGCAGCCTATTTCCTGCAAGAGCAGGACATGACCCGTTACGATGCGGTCAATTACATCAGCCATGGCATCGCCAAGCGCCCCGGGGTTTCCGAGGCGCGTCCGGTCCGCGGCGTCGACGAAGAGACCGAGACCAAGGGCAACGAGGACTCCAAGAAGAAGGGCGAGGCACTCGAGACTTACTGCGTAAACCTCAACAAGAAGGCGCGCGACGGCAAGATCGATCCGGTGATCGGGCGTAACTCCGAGATCAACCGTACCATCCAGGTGCTTTGCCGCCGGCAGAAGAACAATCCGCTGTTCGTCGGCGAAGCCGGCGTCGGCAAGACCGCGATCGCAGAGGGGCTCGCCAAGCGCATCGTCGATAGCGAAGTGCCGGACGTGTTGTCGGCGGCAACCGTGTTCTCGCTGGACATGGGCACGCTCCTGGCCGGCACGCGTTATCGCGGCGATTTCGAAGAGCGCTTGAAGCAGGTGCTCAAGGAACTCGAGGCCCATCCGAACGCCATCCTGTTCATCGACGAGATCCACACCGTGATCGGCGCCGGCGCGACGTCGGGCGGCGCGATGGATGCGTCCAATCTGCTCAAGCCTGCATTGGCCTCGGGCACCATCCGCTGTATGGGCTCGACCACCTACAAGGAATATCGTCAGCATTTCGAGAAGGACCGGGCGCTGGTGCGCCGGTTCCAGAAGATCGACATCAACGAACCGACGGTGGAGGACGCGATTGCGATCCTCAAGGGCCTCAAACCCTATTTCGAGGACTATCACCGGCTGAAATATACCAACGAGGCGATCGAGGCCGCGGTGCAGCTGTCCTCGCGCTACATCCACGACCGCAAACTGCCGGACAAGGCGATCGACGTGATCGACGAGTCGGGGGCAGCACAGATGCTGGTTGCGGAGAACAAGCGCAAGAAGACCATAGGAATCAAGGAAATCGAGACCACGATCGCAACCATGGCGCGGATTCCGCCCAAGAGCGTGTCCAAGGACGATGCCGAGGTTCTCAAGCACCTCGAACAAACGCTCAAGCGCGTGGTGTTCGGCCAGGACAAGGCGATCGAAGCGCTTTCGGCCTCGATCAAGCTGGCGCGGGCCGGCTTGCGCGAGCCGGAGAAGCCGATCGGCTCCTATCTGTTCTCAGGTCCCACCGGCGTCGGCAAGACCGAAGTCGCCAAGCAGCTCGCCGCCTCGCTCGGCGTCGAACTGATCCGTTTCGACATGTCCGAATACATGGAGCGGCACACGGTGTCGCGCCTGATCGGCGCGCCTCCAGGCTATGTCGGCTTCGACCAGGGTGGTCTGCTCACCGACGGTGTCGACCAGCATCCGCATTGCGTGGTGCTGCTTGACGAAATCGAGAAGGCCCATCCGGACCTGTACAACGTGCTGTTGCAGATCATGGATCATGGCAAACTGACCGACCACAACGGCAAGCAGGTCAACTTCCGCAACGTGATCCTGATCATGACCACGAATGCGGGGGCCTCGGACCTCGCACGTCAGGCTTTCGGGTTCACCCGCAGCAAGCGGGAAGGCGATGATCACGAGGCGATCAACCGGCAGTTCGCGCCGGAATTCCGCAACCGGCTCGATGCCATCATCTCCTTTGCGCATCTCAATGCCGATGTGATCGGCATGGTCGTGGAAAAGTTCGTGCTCCAGCTCGAGGCTCAGCTTGGCGACCGCGACGTCACGATCGAATTGTCCGAGCCTGCCAAGGCGTGGCTGATCCAGCACGGTTATGACGAGCAGATGGGCGCCCGGCCCATGGCGCGCGTGATCCAGGAGCACATCAAGAAGCCGCTGGCCGACGAGGTGCTGTTTGGCAAGCTCAAGGGCGGTGGCCACGTGCGCGTCGTTCTGGTGAAGGACGAGACGGCCGCTGAACAGCAGGAGAAGATCGGCTTCGAATTCGTCGAAGGGCCGGTCACGCCGAAACCGGAGAAACTGCCCGGCGCCCGCAAGCGTGCGGTGCCGCGCAAACCCAAGCCGAGCGGTCCGGGCGGAGGTGGCGGAGGGTCGAAGGGACCTGCCTCGCGCGGACCGCTGGTCAAGGTGTGAGCCAGCGACATTGAACAATCAGAAAGCCGGCGTGTCGCATGACCGCCGGCTTTATTGTTGAAAAAACGGTTGGGGTAGCGCGCCATGATCATCGAAAATCAGGCCATGGTGACGGATGCGGTGATTGAGGCCGTCTGGCGCGTCGAAGACGCGCGTCTGCGCGAGATATTGGCGGCGCTCGTGCGGCATCTGCACGGTTTTGTTCGCGAGGTACGTCTGACCGAACGCGAGTTTCAGGAGGCGGTCCGGCTGATCGCGGCGATGGGGCAGAAGACGACGCCCTCGCACAATGAAGTCGTGCTGATGGCGGGCTCGCTGGGCGTGTCATCCCTCGTCTGCTTGCTCAACAACGGCAACCAGAGCGAGCGCGAAACGCAGGCCAATCTGCTCGGGCCGTTCTGGCGCGACGATCAGCCCTTGATCGCGAGCGGCGACACGCTGGTGCGCTCACCGACGCCGGGGCCGGGACTTCTCGTAAATGTCTCCCTTGAGGATATGGACGGCAATCCGATCGCGGGTGCGGAAGTCGACGTCTGGCATTCCTCGCCGGAAGGTCTTTACGAGAATCAGGATCCCGGACAGGCCGAGATGAATCTGCGCGGACGTTTCATTTCCGACCAGGCCGGGCGCTTTCATTTCCGCAGCGTAAAGCCCGCAGGCTATCCGATTCCCGTCGACGGGCCGGTCGGCGAGTTCGTGCGGGCGACCCGCCGGCACAATTATCGGCCGGCGCATCTGCATTTCATGGTCTGCAAGGCGGGCTTCAAGACGCTGATCTCGCAAATCTACTCGCCCGATGACCCGCATATCGATTCAGACGTGCAGTTCGGCGTTACGCGAGCCCTGATCGGCAACTACCTGCGCCACGACCAGCCCTTGCCTGAGCCTGGTTTTGCGGCGCCCTGGTACTCTCTTGATCAGCGCTTCGTTCTGGAGCCTGGCGAGGCGCGACGCCCGCAGGCGCCAATTCGTGCCAAGGCCCAGGCGGCAGCGCTGCAAGCGCGCTAACGATCGGCTTCGGCCGGCCAGCCGGCCGGCACGCGCAGCATGCCTGGCTCTCCTGGGCCCGGCGAGCAGCGAAGCGAGGGTGCTCGGCCGATCCCCAACCCGCCGCGCTCGACGGGAAACCTAGCCTGACCGGCGGTCCTTCTGTAATCTCGGGGCGGAGACCGCTTGGAGGGATCTCGGCTATTTTAATGATTTGAGCAGAGAGGGTTGCGCTGTTGTTTTAGAGCCCGAGCGGTGATCTGGTCCACCCAGCAAGCCCGCCGGATTATTTCAGCCGAGGGGAAAATGATGCTGCGGATTGGTTGTCTGGCATTGATGATGGTCTGCGCCGCGAGCGCGACAACCGTATCGTCCGCCGCCGGCGCGAGCCACATCCTGATCACGGAGGACGAGGCCAAGCTGCCACCGCCGAAGGGGGCAATGACGGCGGATCGGCGCGGAATCACCCGGGGTCCCAAAATCGAAGTCATCGTCGACGGCGCGCAGGTTCATTCCCCGGTCCATCTTCAGCTCAAATTCGAATCCTTTGGCGGAGCCAAGATCGATCCGGATTCCATCAAGGTCACCTACATGAAGACGCCGAACGTGGACCTGACGGAACGCATCAAGTCATTCGTGGGGGCCAACGGACTGGATATGCCGGATGCCGAGCTGCCGCCGGGAGATCACATGATCAGAGTCGATATCAAGGATTCGGAAGGACGTGTCGGCAGCACCAGTTTCGTGCTGAAAATTTCGCCCTGAGGGTGACAGGCGATGGTATGTCCGTATTGTCAGAACGAGAATGCGCAAAGCGCGCTGGTTTGCGCTTCCTGTGCACGTGACATTGTGGTGCCGAAGTCGCTTCTTGCGGAGCGGGACGGTCTGCTTCGCAAGCGCGACATCCTGCGGCACGAGCTGGCGGTTGCAAGCACCGAGCTTGAAAAGTTGAGGCGCGCCAAAAAGCGTCGGTCGACCTGATGGAGTGTCCGTTTTGCGCCGAGACCATCAAGGATGAAGCCATCGCTTGCAAGCACTGCTCGCGCGATTTGGGCGTAGCCTTGCCTGTGATGCTCGAAATCCAGCAGCTCGTTTCCGAGCTTGACCGGTTGCAGAACGATATCGACCGGGTCAATGCCGCCCTCGCGCGGATCCGTTTTCCCTGGCGCTATTCCTTCATACGCGCACTCGTCTACGTGATGGTGCCGATCCTGCTGCTCGTGGCGGCCCATATCCTCGTCACGATCACGCTGAACGTGACGCCGCTTTATCTGCGGATGGCATCGGTCATCATTCCCTTGCCGTTCGGATTCCTGCTCTACGCACGCGAGAAAATCGGATTTGGCGGGACCTTCCTGGTCGGGGTTGTGACGGCGGCGCTGGCGGTGACCTGCATGCTCGCCGTCACGGGAATCAACGATCATGTCCCGATCGTGCCGGGCCCATGGATCGAATGGCTCGAAGTGATCGAATACGCCGCCAGTATTGCGCTCGCCTATGTGACCGGAAATCTGATTGGCTCCCTGATTTTCGAGGTGCTTCCCAAGACGATGGCGCAGGGTGGACGACCCAACGCGCTCGCTTACAGGATTGCCGGGATTCTCGGCCAGCATGTGGGAGAGGAGCAGCTTCGCCGCCGCGCGCGGACCATCCAGGATCTGCTTCGCACCGTCGGACCGTTGATGGGGATTGCAGCAACCGCGGGCGGATCGATCTACGCCGGCCTCAAAAGCATCTTTGGCTGGTGAGCTTTTCAATCAGAATTTGCGAGGCCTATCGGATCAGCCCGGCCAACCGCGGCAGCGTCAGGCTGATTTCGGGGATGCAGATGATGAGCAGGAGCCCGGCGAACAAGGCCAGCATGTACGGCACGTAGGTGCGGAAGTGATAGCCGACATTGATCCGCGCAAAACGGAGCGCCATCAACAGGCCGACGCCCATTGGCGGCAGAAACAGCCCGATGCCGACTGCCGCAGTCTGCACGATATTGAAATGGATCGGGTCGATGCCCATTGCTTCCGAGATCGGGAACACCACGGGGATGAGCACGACCGCGGCGGGCAGACCCTCCAGCACCATGCCGAACAGGCAACTCATGACCGCGGTTGCGGTCAGAAACAGCCACGGATGCGCCTTCAGCGGCGAGAGAAGCTGGCCGAGCAATTGCGGCACGCCACTCACCCCCATCAGATATTGATAGACGGAAGCAACCGCGAGCAGGAACACCACGGCGGCGGTGAGGATCGCGCTCTCGTAGGCGATTCCGCCCATCTCGCGCCAGGAGACATTGCGATAATAGAGTTTTGCGGCGAGGAACGCGTAGCCTGCGACCACGGCGCCCGCTTCGGTTGCGGTGATGATGCCGAGGATGAAGCCGGCCAGAATCACAAATGGTACGACCATCGGCACCGCGGCATGAAGCGCCGCGCGACCCAGGCGGTTGAGGCTTGGCCGGGCGTCGACCGGCCAGTTATTCTGCCGCGCGCGGATATAGACCACTGCCATCAGGCAGAGCATGATCACCATCGCCGGAATGAATCCGGCGACGAACAGCGCGACCGCCGAGGTGTTGGTGACTTGCGCAATCACGATCATGAAGATTGCCGGAGGCACCAGCATGCCCATGGCGGTACCGGCCGCGATCAGGGAAGCCGAGTCGCGCTTGTCGTAGCCGGCTTTGGTCAGTGGCGGCATCAGGGCGGAGCCGAGTGCGGAAACTTCCGCCATCTTCGACCCGCAGATGTCGGAGAAGAAATAGGCGACCACGATCACCGACATGCCGAGCCCGCCCTTCACCCAACCGATCATGGCGCGGGCCAGTTCGACCAGCGCGTGGCTCATGCCGCAGCGCTCCATCAGGTTGCCCGCAAACACGAAAGCGGGAATGGCGAGCAGCACCCAGCTTTGCGATCCCGACACCAGCGCCGAGGACAGCTGTTGCATCGGATAGCCGCCGATCCATAACCCCGCGATACCGGCCACGCCGAGCGCGAACACGATCGGCATCGAGAGCAGGATCAGGACAATGAAGATGGCGGCAACGATCGCAAGCAGCATGAACGACCCGCCTCTAATGCTGTAGATCGCCTTGCGGCAGCGGCGAAAGCATCATCGCGAGGCCGTAAATCGCGATCAGGACGCCGCCGACTACCGAAGACGCATAGAGCCAGGCGAGATTGATTTCGAGCCCTGGGGTCGCGAGCGTGCGGTTGAGCAGGCAAAGCTTGAAACCGTACCACGCCACCAGGAGACCGACGGCCGCGATCAGCGCGTGATTGAAGCGGTGGACCCAGAGCTGCGCCAACTCAGGCAGGCGATGCACGAAAATCGACAGCGAAAAATGCGAGCGCGACGCAATTCCGATCGCAGCTCCAATCAGCGTCAGCCAGGCCAGTGAGAGCTCGCCGACTTCCTCGACCCAAGTGAACGGCACCGGGTCGAGGTCGAGCCAGTCGGTGATGGCGCCGACGAAATAGCGCAGGATCACGCCGACCAGCAGGTTGACGATTGCAAGCGAGATCAGCGCCGTGACCGCAAATTTCGGGACGGCTGAGAGGATACGCAGCATAAGCGGTGCAATTCCGGCTAAGGATGAAGGCGAGGGACCGGATGCATATCCGGCGCGCGCATTTTAGCGTTTGGATCAGGCCTTGAAGCCTTCGATCTCGTCCCACAAGGCGCCATACTGGCTCTTGTAGGCAGGCCAGATCTTCTGTTGCGCCACTTTTCGGAATTCCTCGACCTTGGCTTCGACGACGGTCATGCCGAGCGGCTCGAGCTCTTGCTTGGCTCTTGCGAAATTGTCGACCGACTCGGTGGCCTCGCGGATCTTGCCTTGCGCCGCGCGCGCTAGATCCATCACCAGCTTCTGTTGGGGGGCGGACAGGCTGTTCCAGATTTCGAGATTCATCACCGCGTTGGTCGGGCCATAGTTGTGGTAGGTGAGGGAGGCATATTTCGATACTTCGTAGATCTTCAGCGCCTTCATGTTGACGACAGGCAGGTCGCCGCCGTCGATCACGCCCTGCTTGGCTGCGGTGACCACCTCGCCATAAGCCATCGGCACGGCGTTGCCGCCGAGACCATTGATGGTGTCGCCGAAAATCTTCGCCTGCTGCACACGGATCTTCATGCCGCGAAGGTCTTTCGGCTCGACGATCGGCTTCTTCGCGGTCCAGAAGTGGCGGAAGCCGTAATCGAAATAGCAGAGCACCTTGAGCTTGTACTTGTCTTCGATTTGCCTGCTGAGCTTGTCACCGATCTGCCCATTGAACATGGCGTAGGCGGAAGCGTAATCCTTCACGAGATAGGGCACGAGGAAAGCGCCCATTTCCGGAAACACGGTGGCGGCGGCGCCCGCAGGGCTGCCCATCGCAACGCTGCCGGATTTGACCGCGTTCATGATCTCGAGCTCCTGCGGGATCAGGGTCTTGCCGAAGAACTGCATCTCGAGCTCGCCGTTTGAGCGCGCCGTCAGCTCCTTCGCCATCCAGTCGAAAGCTACCGCGGCCGATTCCGGCACCGCATTGATGTGCGCGAATACCAGCTTCTTCGGCTGGCTCTGGGCAAAGACGGGCGCGCGAGAAGTGGCGAGAATGCCGGCCATTCCGGCGCTTGCCCGCAAAAGCGTGCGGCGATTGAGCAGGACGCGGCGGGACGAAGCGGCAGACATGAGGATTCCTCCAAAATGCTTTTTTCTTGCGGGTCTTTACCTTATGGGCCTTGTGGCCTTGCGGCCGATCCGGCAGGCCGGCCAAGGCGATCGGGAGCTTACAGCATGGTGGTCGCGTTGAAAGAGGGATGTTGGACGCTCTTTTGCGGCCGCAACATGCGACACCTCGCCTACCGCAGCCGGCGCGATCTTTGCCACGCGATGGGTGGCGGGCTCAACGTGTCGGGCTCTCGGGCGCGTCAGGCTTCTGGCTCAGGCGACGGATTTCCCAGGGCAGGATGATCTTTCGGAAGATCACCGGGTCTGGCCACGTCGTGGGGGTTCGTCCCATATGCCCGCCGGCGGGATTGATCCAGGCCTCACGCGGCTCGATGCCGCTGTTGAGGAGAAGCTCCAGATCGTCGATCGGCACCTGGGTGTCTTTCGTGCCGCCCACGATCAGGATCGGCGCCGTCGGCTTGCCGAGCAGGTCCTGGGCCTGCAGCGACATTTTCGGCAGAAAGGCGATCAGCTCGTCGGCGGATTTCGAGCCATAGACGAACAGGCTCGCCGGAAGCAGGTCGAACAGATATTCGCGGGTGTACATCCGCCCCCGGAAGAAATCCGGCTGAAACGTGCGATGGATCGGCGGCGATTGCGCGACGGCGCCCGCAAGCCGGTTGGCTTCGGTGTGCGCGAGCTTCGCCGCCCAATAGCCGCCAAAACTCTGGCCGTGCACGATGATGCGGTTCTTGTCGATCTCACCCCGTGTCGCAAGATAATCGAGAACGCGCGAATACATGTCATCGGCGGTTTCGTCGGCCTTGCGCGGCGCCTCGCCGGTTCCCGGGCTGTCGACCGCGAAAAAGCCGATGCCTTGCGGCAACGCCGCCGCATAGGTTTCGGCAACCGTTTCCTTGCGGCTGTCGAGACCCGAAATCGCCAGCACCAGCGGCACCGGACGCGGCGCATTGGCAGGGAGCCGCAGATAGCCGACGATTTCCCTGTCGCGATAGGGAATGCGCACGACCTCGAGCGGCGGATCGAAATATCGGGCGTGCTGCAAATAGGCGTCGATGGCGCGCCGATACGCCGCCTGTTTGCCGGCGGAAGTCGGCGCCGGCCATTGCCCGAAATAATAGAGGCGCCAGGCCTTGATAAAGTTTGCATCGGCTTCCGCAGGATCGCTCGCCGCCTTTGCCTTTGCCATGTAGCCATCGGCGACCGCACTCCACGCAGCCGCCCACTCGTCCGGATCGCGGCTTCGGATGCGCCCCAACGCGTCGCTGGTGTCAGCCGGTTGGATGCCCAATAGCGGATACGCCCCGGTCTGCGAGCGGGCGAGCGTCTCGGTCTTGATCTCGTCGATGCTGCGATCGGCGGTCTGGGCGGAGGCAAGCTCTCCGATCAAACACGTCAGCGCGGCTAAAAAGACAACATAAAATGCGCGCATGCTTTCCCTGACCGCTTCCTTTTTGGGTTTGACATTCGCCATGAGGACTCGCGGCTATGCCGAGGCGAATGCCAAACGTACCGAGCCGGCGATTATGGCAATGGCGGAAGGGGTGTAAAGGGAAGCGTGTTTGTTGAACGGGGCGAAGCGCTCAAAAGGCCCACCACTCATCTCGCGAAACGATCTTGGCAGTGCCGATCCATTCAGCTTTCGCCGATCAGCTCCTTGATGCGGCGCTGCAGTTCGCGCTTTTTCCTTTCGCTCCGGCGCAGACGCCTGGCGAGGTCGGAGCCGGGCAGCTCGTAAGGAGATTCCGGACTGAACGCGACGCCAACGAAATTGTCGCGCCACCAGATGATCCTGGCGAGGAAGGAGCGGCCCTTTCGCGCGATCGTCAAGCGCAGCGGCTCTTTGGGAAGCCGAACGCTTTGGCAAAATTCCAGACGGGCACCGTTTTCGGAGATGTTGCGAACCACGCAATCCCTCGATCCGCCGTGTTCGCCCATCTCGGCGACGCCGCCAAAGATCACCTTGTCGCGCGCGCTCTGGCGCCGTTCCGACATCGAAGAGCTCCCACAACACAGAGGGAGCACTTTTACGCGCCTTTGCCGGCGGCGAAAGCCCGTGACCACCAAATTGCCGTGTTAACCTAAATTGAACACGCTAATCGACGGTCCGGATCTCACATCCGCCCGCCGCATAACCCCTCGAGATTAAGATTAATCCGCCGGCACTTTCATTGGCTGCCGACGAGTGCCGAGAGGCGGCTCGTCAGTTTGCGATCGTCAGATCTGGCAGCCCGCAATCGACGCACCCAATCGAGCGGCATCGGAGCCTCGTTGTCGATCGCCCTGAAGGCCAGGCCAGCCCTGTTGGACTGGCGCCATGCGACCCTGGCGGCAAATGCGCGATTCTTCTTCGCGACCAGGAGGTCGACGATGTCGGGCAGCACCGCGGGATCGGAAAATTCGACGTGGGCGCCGGCTTCTGAAAAATTGCGGATAACGCATTCCACGGTCGTTTGGCGCCGGTTGTGGCCGACAATGCCGCCATAGATGACGCGGCTTCGTGTGCTTTGACGGCGTTCGATCATCGCTTCACTCCCGATTGACACCAGCCGATATAGCCGCGCTACCTTCGGTAGAAAACGTGGAACTTCGTCATGTTGTTCTTAAGGTAAATCGATTGGTAAGCCGAGTCACGCCGCGCTTTCGCGCAAAGCGCGCGCGATTTCCTTTTGTGCGTGGAATTCGCGCCGTCGTCGAGCGAGTTCCTCCGCGCTCAGGGCTGCGATGTTGTTGTAATCGCGTTTCCAGGAAGCATCGCTGCTCCAGCGCAAGGGCGATTGCACGGTGGTTTGCGCGGACGGTGCGGTCTCAAGCAGGCGCAGCGCGAGCTCGAGCGTGAATGCCTGCGAGGGGACATCGTGCGGTTTGCCCGCGGAATTGCCGAGCGGAAGATCGGAAAACAGAAATCGTGGCACCGCCGCGTGCTCGACGATGTCCTTGGCGCAGCCCATCACCACCGTGGGAACGCCGTTCGCCTCGAGGTGTCGCGCGACAAGGCTCACCGTCTGGTGGCAGACCGGGCAGCTCGGCACCAGCACGGCGGCATCGACGCGATCATCCTTGCAGCGCTTGAGGATTTCCGGCGCATCGGTTTCGATGGTGACGCGGTGGCTGCGGTTGGTCGGCGCCCCGAAGAAGCGCCGCGCAACTTCTCCGATCTGCCCTTCGCGCGCCAACCTCTGCAGTTGCGGCAGCGGAAACCAGGTGCCGCTGTCCTCGGCCGAGGTGTGCACGCGGTCATAGGCGATGTGCGAAATCCGAAGATCGTGCGGGCTTGCGGTATCGCCGTCATAGACCGAATAGAATTTGGCAGAGGCGTTGTATTTGGCGCCGGGGCCCTGGTCGCCTTTGCCGGGATCGAACGGTGCCGCGGTCGTGATGATGGTAACGCGGGATTGCGCGAGCGGCTTACTTAAAGGCTGGAACGGTGCGTCGACATGGTGCGCCCAGCGATAGGGCGTGGTGTACCCGATCGCCGCATAATATTCCCGCGTACGCGCCATGTAGGGGATTGGCCTATCATCGTCGGGTGCAAAGCCGAATTCGTCGCCTGCCATCTCCTTACCTCCCATAGACGCGCAATGTTCGGCAAATTAGCTAAACTGCGGGCTCCCCTTGTCAAGCATGGACTGCGCGAGGACAGGTCTGCGATGCGAATGGTCGGCTCTCCCTGCGCGGCGGTTTGCACGGTGCTCGCCGTCCTCGCATGGGCTGTTGCGGCGACGGCCCAGGAGGAGACCCCGCCTGCGAACCTCGGCGGCGGGATAGCAAGGCCAAGCGTGGAGGAACTCGCCAATCCCCTCGACGAAAGCCAGGACAAGACGGCGAAACACGCAGGCGAGGCGCGGGAGAGCGATACCAGGGAAGCCGTTTGCCTGATGATCGAGGCGGCAGCCAAAGCCAACGATTTGCCGCTTGAGTTTTTCGCCCGCGTGATCTGGCAGGAAAGCCGCTTCCAGCCCGACGCCGTGGGGCCCGTCACGCGCAGCGGCCAGCGGGCGCAAGGCATCGCGCAATTCATGCCAGGCACAGCAAGCGAGCGCCGTCTGCTCGATCCCTTTGACCCCGTTCAGGCGCTGCCGAAGTCCGCCGAGTTTTTGAGCGAATTGCGCAACCAGTTCGGCAATCTTGGTCTCGCGGCTGCGGCCTACAATGCGGGACCGCGGCGGGTTCAGGAATGGCTTGCAGGGACGGGAGGAATGCCGCAGGAGACGCGGCACTACGTGGCGGCCATTACCGGCACCACGATCGATGAATGGGCCAAGGCCGGCAAGAGCGCCAAAATGTCCGACCAAGCCACCCACACCGGCTGCCATGAACTGATGGCACTGCTCAAGCGCGCCCCGAACTACTTTGTCAGCGAACTCGAGCAACATGTGAAGCTCGGTGCCGAGCGGCCGTGGGGCGTGCAGCTTGCCGCCGGATTTGACCGTGACAAGGCGCTCGCGATGTATTCCCGCGCGATATCGCATTTGGGGAGCGTGATCGGCGATCAGGATCCGATGTTGCTCGGTTCTATCTTCCGCAGCCGGGGCACCCGGACGTTCTACCAGGTACGGATCGGCGCCGACACGCGGCCCGCCGCCGACGATCTCTGCAACCGCATCCGGCGTGCCGGTGGCGCCTGTCTGGTGCTGCGGAACGGCGCGAGGGGGTGAAGAGTCAGTCGCTCTAGATTGCGGGTGCGATGCTGCCGCATCGCCCCGGAATGTCGTTTCGGCTGCATGCCAGCCGTGAGCCCGGCTTCGCTTGACGCCAGCCGATTTCGTCAGCGTTATGCGCTCCTCAATCCAAGGCGGTGCATCTCTTGGCTCTTGGCGCTCTCGATTCAGCCCGTTGGAAAAGCTACTCGCGCACGTTTGCCTGGGGAATGCGTTCGGTCACCTCCATGGTCCTCAGTCTGGTGCTGTTCACGACCTATATCGGCATCGGCGCGCTGGCGCATGATACGCGTTTCAGCCTCGCCTGGGCGCTCGCGAGCACGCTGTTCGTTTTTGCAGGTCCGGCGCAGATCATATTGATCTCGACGCTCGGTTCGGGCGCGACCGCGATACAGGCCGCGATTGCAGTTACGGTCAGCGCGATCCGGCTGTTCCCGATGGTTGTGTCGGTCCTGCCCATGATGCGCACGCCGCAGACGAAGCGGCGGCAACTCATGCTGGCCGCGCATTTTGTCGCGATCACCTTGTGGGTCGAATGCTTTCGTCTGTTGCCAAAAGTGCCGCGCGATCGCCGGATCACTTTCGTCTATGGGCTCGGCACCGGTCTCGTCGCCGTATGTCTGACCGCGACCACGATCGGCTATGCCCTTGCGGCCAATCTCGCAGGACCGCTCGCAGCCGCGATCCTGCTGTTGACGCCTTTGGCGTTCCTGCTCTCCACCGCGCGCAACTGCCGCCGGCTCTCCGACATTCTGGCGCTGCTGTTGGGGCTCGCGTTGTTTCCGCTGGTCGCAAGATTCCACACCGGCGTCGATATCCTGATCAGCGGAGTTGTGGCCGGCACCATCGCCTACGCCGTCCACTGGTGGCGAGAGCGGCAATGAGCGAGGCGCTTACCCGTTTTGTCGGAGACTGGCACGCGCTGCTGGTGCTTTTGCTTGCAGGCTTCCTGCCCAACGAGATCTGGCGCATGATGGGAGTCTGGTTTGGCGCCGGCCTCGATGAGGGCTCCGAGCTCCTGGTGTGGGTGAGGGCGGTGGCGACCGCCATCCTTGCCGGCGTCATCGCACAAATCATGATCCAGCCGCCGGGGGCGCTGGCGGGCGTGCCCGACTGGTTGCGCTACGCGGCGGTGGCCGGCGGCTGCATTGTCTTTCTGGCGACAAAGCGTTCTATCTTCGCCGGCGTGGTCTCCGGCGAGCTGTTGATGCTTGCTGGCAATTGGTGGCTTGGGTAATTAGCTTCGAGCATGATCCGAAAAAGTGGGAACCGGTTTTTCGAAAGGATCATGCTCAACTAATAAAC
>Ga0307474_10001346_pt1 | contig 17882 bp, 17 predicted proteins | sample atmos_gasesECM1C_2_FD_203312 | JGI IMG/M metagenome (GOLD analysis project Ga0307474, IMG submission 203312) | Hardwood forest soil microbial communities from Morgan-Monroe State Forest, Indiana, United States - atmos_gasesECM1C_05 | ecosystem: Environmental > Terrestrial > Soil > Temperate... | reverse complement strand
CCACCACGGTTCGCGCAATATCTCGCGGCGGTCGAACGCCTCGACCGCCTCGCGCGCGAACGCTTCGGCAGGCGTGTCATCCATCTTGCCATACGCTGGGTGCTCGACCGCTACGAGACAAATATCGCTCTGTGGGGTGCGCGTCGCGCCGACCAACTGGCGCCAATCGCCGGCGCTCTCGGCTGGACGATCGATGACTCGACCATGGCCGAGATCGATGCGATCCTAAATGAGACGATCCGGGATCCGGTGGGCCCGGAATTCATGGCACCGCCGGATCGTGCCGCTGCATAGTTCTGATTTGCGCCGGCGGACGGTGGATTGCCGTCACAGGCGATCTCTCAATCCGACGTGATCTCTCTAAACGGCAATTTAATCGCTGCGCCGCGAGTGCCCACTTAAATATTGAACAGCAACTGCAGACAACGAACGGTTCAGCATGAGCAGGATCAACACAATCCACGTCAGCCCGGATCGCTTTGACACCGGAACGGCACAAACGCCGGGATCCGAACGCCGCGCCGCGATCGCGCCTGAGCTTGGTATCAGCTCGGCGATCTGGGGTGGACTGTTCGAAGTGGAGCCGGGCGCGCGGACCGGGGTTCACCATCATGGCAGCCAGGATACCGTTGCATTCGTTCTTTCCGGCGCCTGCGAAATCCGATGCGGCGAACGCGGCGAGTTCGTGGCTCACGCAAGCGCCGGCGATTTCATCAACGTGCCGGCCCTCCTGCCGCACATGGAGATCAATCCATCAAACGTGCATCCGTTCCGATGGGTCGTCGTGCGCAGCACGCCAACTCCGATCGTGGTGAACCTTCCGGATGCGGTCTGGCCGTAAGCAAGACACCTTAGACTAGAACCGCTCCAGAGGCAGCGGTCTTTACGGAGCCGTCATGGACGAAAAACAATCTGTCATACCACCGTTCGAAATGACCCGCCGCGCCCTCATCGAGACTGGCGCTACGGCGGTTGCTCTGAGCACGCTTCCGCGCGCCGCTCTCGCGGCCACCGCAGCGGATCAACATGAGCTTCCGCCTTTCGTCCCGGTCGAGCTCAGGGTGAATGGCCTGTCGCATACTCTGACGCTTGATGCCCGTACCACGCTGCTCGATGCTCTGCGCGAGCACTTGGCGCTGACCGGCTCAAAGAAAGGCTGCGATCACGGTCAATGCGGGGCCTGCACAGTCTTGATCGAGGGCCGACGGATAAACTCGTGTCTGACATTGGCCGTGATGCATGACGGGCAATCCATAACGACAATCGAAGGGCTCGCCGAGGGCGGAAACTTGCATCCGTTGCAGGCCGCCTTCGTCGAACACGATGGATTTCAATGCGGGTACTGCACATCGGGCCAGATCTGCTCGGCAATCGGGATGTTGGCCGAGAGTCGCGACGGCATGCCGAGCTATGTGACGGAAGATCTCAGCCGTCCGCATGCAAAGCTCAACGACACGGAGATTCGCGAGAGGATGAGCGGCAACATTTGCCGTTGCGCGGCCTATCCGAACATCGTGGCGGCGATCAAGCAAGTTGCAGGACTGGAATAATGAAGGCCTTCACTTATGAACGTGCGGCGTCCACAGTCGAAGCCGCGACTGCTGTGGTCAAGCCTGGTGCCAGAATTATCGCAGGCGGAACGAACCTGCTCGATCTGATGAAGCTCCAGGTGGAAACGCCATTGGCGCTGATCGACATCAGCCGGCTTCCGCTCGACAAGATAGAGGAGACGCCCGAGGGAGGCCTGCGAATCGGCGCGCTGGTGCGAAACAGCGATCTCGCGGCCGATCCACGCGTCCGGCAACGCTACGGCGTGCTCAGTCGCGCCCTGCTCGCAGGCGCCAGTGCGCAATTGCGCAACAAGGCGACGACCGGCGGCAATCTGCTGCAGCGTACCCGCTGCAACTACTTCTATGACGTGACCAAACCCTGCAACAAGCGCGTGCCCGGCTCCGGATGCGCGGCGCTGGACGGGTTCAACCGGATTCACGCCATTCTTGGGACAAGCAGCGAATGCATTGCAACGCACCCCTCCGACATGGCGGTTGCGATGCGTGCGCTGGACGCAGAGGTGGAAACGGTCGACAAGGATGGGGCCAGCCGCAGCATTCCGATCGCCGAGTTTCATCGCCTGCCGGGCAACACGCCCCAGATCGAGACGTCGCTGAAACCCGGCGAGATCATAACCGCCGTAACACTGCCGCCGCCGCCGGCGGGCACGCAAATCTACCGCAAGGTGCGCGATCGCGCGTCCTACGCATTCGCACTGGTTTCCGTCGCCGTGATCGTGGACTCGACCCGCGGTCGGATTCGCACCGCTCGTCTCGCCTTTGGCGGTCTTGCGCATAAGCCGTGGCGGGTCTCCGGCGCAGAAGAACGCTTGGCGAATAGCTCTGCCGGAACGAGAGCCTTCGACGTTGCGGCCGATGCCGTGCTGGATGGCGCGCGGGGCTATGGCGGCAATGATTTCAAGATTGCGTTGACGCGCCGGACCCTCCACGCTGTCCTCGCCGAAGCCACCCAGACCTGAGGAAATGAAGAGATGGAAATGAATTCACCCGTCGGCGCCAATGCGCTTGATGCGGAAATGGTCGTCGGCAAGCCTCTGAATCGTGTCGACGGACGACTGAAGGTCAGCGGCGGCGCGCGATACGCTTATGAGATGCAGCAGGACGCGCTGTACGGCTTTGTGGTGGAAGCGTCGATCGCAAAGGGAACGATTGTCGCGATCGATACCCGCGAGGCGGAGAAGGCGCCCGGCGTCTTGCTTGTCATTACTCACCGCAATGCGCCTGAACAAGGTGCCGGCGATCACCGGGAAGCGCACCCGGTGCTGACCAGTCCCGAGGTGACACGGTACGGACAACCGGTGGCGTTTGTGGTAGCCGAGAGCTTCGAGCAAGCGAGGGCGGCCGCCTACCTCGTCCACATAAAATACCGTGGCGAGAACGGAAACCACACGTTGCAGAAGCATCTCGATTTGGCCCGCGTGCCGCATCCGAAGGACGGCGCCCCTGCTGATAGCGAGGTCGGCGATTTCGTCAGCGCCTTTTCGAATGCATCGGTGCAGATCGACACGACTTATACCACGCCGCTGCAGAGCCATGCCATGATGGAGCCCCACGCCACGCTGGCCGTGTGGGAAGGCAACAATCTGGTCCTGCACACCGCCAATCAGATGCTGAACCAGGGACAGAAGGTCATCGCAAAGACCCTCAAGATCCCTGTCGAGAACATTCGGCTTATCAGCCCCTTCATCGGCGGCGGATTCGGCGGCAAGCTCTGGGTCAACGCCGATGCCATCCTGGTCGCGATTGCGTCGAGATATCTCAAGCGGCCGGTGAAGACCGCGCTGACCCGCCAGCAGATCTTCCACGTCACCACACATCGCTCCGATACCATCCAGCGCGTGCGGCTCGGTTCCGATCGAGATGGCAGGCTGATAGCGATTGGCCATGACGTGTTCTCGGGCAATTTCCCCAGCGAGCAGGTCTATGAAGGTGCTGCGATCCAGACCCGCTCGCTCTATGCCGGCCCCAACCGGCTGACGCGGCATCGCCTCGTGCCTTTGGATATTCCGGTGGCGTCTTCGATGCGCGCGCCCGGCGAGGCGGTAGGACTGTTGGCGCTTGAATGCGCGATGGACGAGCTTGCCGAAAAGCTCGACCTCGATCCGATCGAGTTGCGCATTCGCAACGAGCCGGGCGACGATCCCGAGGAACATATCCCCTATTCCAGCCGGCACTTGATTGCCTGCATGCAGGAAGGCGCTCGGCGGTTCGGATGGGACAAGCGCAATTCGAAGCCGGGTCAGGTGCACGACGGACGCTGGCTCGTGGGAACAGGAATGGCCGCCGCAACGCGTGGCAATCCGCTACGGCTTTCAAAAGCCAATGTCCGGCTGGGCCCCGACGGAATCGCCACGGTCAAGATGGCCATGACCGACATCGGCACCGGGACCTATACGATCCTGGCACAGATCGCAGCAGAGATGCTCGGCGTGTCCGTCGACAATGTCCGCGTCGATTTGGGTGACACCAATTTTCCGGAAGCCGCGGGCTCGGGTGGTTCATTCGGAGCTGCCAGCTCGGGCTCCGCCTTGTTCGAGGCCTGCCAGGCCTTGCGGGACAAACTAGCAGGCGCGGCCGGTATGGATCCCCAGAACGTGCGCTTCGCCGATGGCTGTATCGCCTCGGGCGAGCGATCGGTCAGGCTGACGGAAATCGTAGGCTCCGGCATTGAGGCCGATGGAGAGATCAAACCGGGAAAGACGAGCAAGGACTACTCGCAACAATCATACGGCGCACATTTCGCCGAGGTGGGCGTTGATCGAGACACCGGCGAAATTCGCGTCCGGCGCATGCTCGGCGTCTTTGCCGCCGGGCGTGTCCTGAACGCAAAAACCGCGCGTTCGCAGGCGATCGGCGGCATGGTCTTTGGCATAGGGGCCGCGCTGCAGGAGGACATGGTCCTCGACGCACGCTTCGGCTATTTCGTCAATCGAGACCTCGCCGAATATCACGTTCCTGTCCACGCCGACATTCCCGCAACTATGGACGCCGTATTTCTAACCGAGCTCGATACCAAGTCCAATCCTCTCAAGAGTAAAGGCATCGGCGAGCTCGGTATCTGCGGCGCGGGCGCTGCAGTCGCGAACGCGATCTACAATGCCTGCGGAGCGCGCATTCGCAACTATCCAATCACCCTGGACAAAATTCTGCCGGCGCTGCAAGCACAAACGTAATCCAACCGGAGCTCCGTAATCCCTCCCACTTCTGGAGCCTGTTCAAGGACCGTAGCGACTGCAAGGGGCAGCGCGCGAAATCGCAGGGGCACCGGATAGCCTGGACGCTCGGGTCCTCATCATCCCGCAAATGCGCCGCAAGCTTCTCGAGGCGATACCATTTGACCAAGTTCGCGAGCCGATCCAAAGGCCGCATTGGCCCCAGTTCCCTTCGGCAAGAGCGCCTCCACAAAGCTCGGGTGTCCAGTAGACGATCTGATCGGCAACGGCCGCGACTGCGGCAACGTCGGGGACCACAGCGTCGAGCAGCACGGCGACACCGCGTCTGGAAGCATCACCAGTCTGGGCGCTATGTCGCCGACCTTGTTCCTGTCAAAGCAGTAGCAGCAGCGGTTTGCCTGGACCTGCTCCCTTCGTTGCCTGTAGCGCCGTCCGCATGACCTCGGGCAATTCACCGATGGCAAGATGGCTGCCCGAAAACTGTCGCGGCGCAAGCGGCACACGTGAAAGCACGCCGTGGGATCCGGAAAGCGAGACCGTTCTCGGAGCGTATATCCTGATTTAGCGACCGCAGGGAGGAGTTTGATCTCCGGCGCGACGCGGCAGACCAGGAGCAGAAGGTCCAAGCGGTTGACGGCGCGGCCGCCTTCTAGCCCAGCAAGCCAGGGAGATCCTTATGAGACGGTTGTTGATCGGGGCGGTAGTTTCCGCCTCCAGTTGCTGTGCTCCCGTGTTCGCCCAGGGCGGCGGCATGGGCACATCTACTCCTCCACTGAGCATGACGTCGCCGCTCGGAACCGATCCCGGTACGCCAGTCGCCGGCACCGGGATCCCAATGGGAGCTGCGGTTCCCTCATCACCCGTCGTCAGTGCGCTGCCCGCCTATCCGACAGGTGCAGGCGGTACGACATGCTCGACATTGGGGACTCCGCCAGCGGCGATGTTTGGATCGCCCTCCAGCTATGACGGGGGTGGCGTGACGCTGAGCGGAGCTGTAACCCCCGCGACCGCGTCCACAGTGGCCACAGCAACATCCGGTACCATGGCAACATCCGGAATGTCGGCCGCAATATCCGCGACCTCGGGATTGTCGGTAACCTCCGGAATGGCGACAACGGCGGGATTGTCGGGGATGTGCGGCTCCGGCTCCAGTGGCGTTGCGTTGTCATCGACCCCAACGTCAACATCGTCCTCCACAACAAGCACTCGAGCGGGCATACCGCTGGATTCCACGGAGATCAGCAATCTTGCCGTCAGCTCCTCGGCAGCGGTCCCGTTGCCGAGCGTATCGCCGATCGTAGGCACTGTGGGGCCGACAGCGGCGGTACCAACGATCCCCGCTGCTTCCTCCATGACGACGGCCACCGTGCCGTAAACAATCTTGACTTGCAAGCGAGGGCGATTATGAAAAAGAAGGGCATCATTGCCACTGCCTTACTGACCACCTTCGTCGCGGCCAGTGGCCTTTTTTACTTCGCGCATATTCGACCACTGGAGAAGGCCGCAGCCGCAGTCCCACCCGCTGCGCCGCCTCCGGTGCCGGTCGTCGCTGCGACCGTCGCCCAGCATGACGTCCCGGTCTATCTCGTCGGCGTCGGTACGGTGATCGCCTACAACACCGACGTCGTGCGTGCCCAGATTCAGGGCGAGATCATCAGCGTCAACTTCACAGAAGGCCAGAAAGTGCACGCTGGCGATCTGCTCGCGCAGATCGATCCCCGCCCCTATCAGGCGCTGGTCGACCAGTACACTGGACAATTGCAACGCGATCAGGCTCAGCTGATGAATGCGAAGGCCAATCAGAAGCGGTACACGCAGCTGGGAGACAAGGGTTGGGCCACCCCACAATTGATGGAGACCCAGAACGCGCAAGTGGGCGAGCTGGAGGGAGCTATCAAGACCGACCAGGCTTTGATCGATGCCTCGAAAGTGCAGCTCAGCTACACCCGGTTGATAGCCCCGATCGATGGCGTGGTCGGCATTCGTCAGATCGATGTCGGCAATATCATCAGCCCGTCGACGGCGAGCGGTCTATGTGTCGTCACGCAGCTCGATCCGATCTCGCTGATCTTCACGCTACCCGAAACGGTGCTGGCGCAGATTCAGCAGCAACAGGAAAGAGCCAAGGCGCCGCTCAAGGTTATCGCCTACAATCAGGACAATACGATCAAGCTGGATGAAGGCGAGCTCGGCCTCGTCAACAACGAAATCCTGCAGACGACCGGCTCGATCCAGCTCAAGGCGAATTTTTCCAACAAGAACAACCGACTGTGGCCCGGCGAGCTTGTCAACGCGCGGCTGCTGCTCGATACCCGGCATAACGGCCTGACGGTTCCGGCAGCGGTCGTGCAACAGGGCCCCAAAGGACCCTACGTCTGGGCCATCAATCCTGACAACACGGTGGCAATCCACCAGATCAAGGTCGCGCAAATTAGCGACGGCCAGGCCCTCATCGATTCCGGCCTCGATGCCAACGAGCAGGTTGTGGTTGATGGACAGTATAAGCTGCAGCCGGGCGTTCACGTCGCACTGCTGCATGGCAAGGCAGCTCAGGAAGAAGCAGCACAAGACGCAATGCAGGCGCCGATTCCATGAACATTTCCGCACCCTTCATCGAACGCCCGATCGCCACCGCTCTGGTCATGGTGGGATTGCTTGTGGCTGGTCTGGTCGCCTACCCGCTTCTTCCGGTGGCGGCGCTGCCGAATATCAACTATCCGACGGTCACGGTGACCGCCCAGTTGCCCGGCGCCGACCCGCAGACAATCGCAGAGACGGTGACATCGCCTCTCGAGCTGCAATTCGGCGAGATTCCCGGCCTTACGCAGATGACGTCGGCGAGCGCGCTCGGCTACGCGCAGGTCACCCTGCAGTTCGAATTGAACCGCAATATCGACGGCGCGGTTAGCGATACGCTATCGGCAATCCAGACCGCGTCCGCCTACCTGCCCAAGAACATCCCATATCCACCCATGATCCGGAAGGTCAACCCAGCGGACACGCCGATCTACGTGCTCGGCATCAGCTCGGACAGCCTGCCGATTACTGTGGTTGACGCGTACGCGCAAAACATTCTCTTGCAAAAGATCTCTCAGATCTCCGGCGTCGGGCTTGTCGGTATCGGCGGCGAGGAGCAGCCGTCCGTCCGGGTGCAGGTCGATCCGGCGGCGCTGGCAGCCCGCGGCATCAACCTCGAGGACGTGCGCACGGTACTCGGCCAAGCGAACGTCGATCTTCCGAAAGGGCAGCTCAACAGCCCGCGCCAGACCTTCACGTTCAATACCAACGATCAGCTGTTCAATCCCGACAAATATGCCGACCTGATCATCGCCTATCGCAACGGATCGCCGGTGCGCATCCGTGATATCGGCCGCGCCATCAGTGCGGGACAGAACGAGCTGATTGCCGGTTGGGAAAATAACAAACGAGCCATCGTTCTCGCGATCCAGCGTCAACCCGGCGCCAACGTCATCGAAACCGTTCAGCGCATCAAGAATATGATGCCTGTGCTCCAGGCGTCGATCCCGGCCGCGATCAAGATCGACGTCATCTCCGATCGCACCGAGACCATCCGCGCGTCTGTCGCCGACGTCCAGTTCACGTTGATGCTGACGGTCGCGCTCGTCGTCATGGTGATCTTCATTTTCCTGCGAAGCTTCTGGGCGACCGTTATTCCCGCCATCACCGTGCCGCTGTCGCTGATCGGCACCTTCGCGATCCTTTACGAAATGGGCTACAGTCTCGACAACCTGTCGCTGATGGCGCTTTCCATCGCCGTTGGGTTCGTGGTCGATGATGCTGTTGTCGAGATCGAGAACATACAAAGACACATAGAAGAGGGCCTCTCGCCATATGATGCTGCGATGAAAGGATCCGGCGAGATTGGTTTCACTGTTGTAGCAATCACGCTCTCGCTCATCGCCGTGTTCATTCCACTGTTCCTAATGAGCGGTTATGTTGGACTATTGTTCCGCGAGTTCGCAATGACGGTCAGCGTGGCGCTCCTTCTCTCGCTGGTGATCTCGCGGACGCTGACACCCATGATGTGCGCGTACCTGCTCAAGCCGGAAAGCCATGAACATGGCTGGCTGTACCGCATATCGGAGCGTGGTTTCGATGGCATCCTCAATGTCTATGAAGCCGGCCTCAAAATCGTGATGCGACACCGCTTCATCACCCTCATGGTGATGCTCGGCACGGTCGCGTTCACCGGATACCTCTACGTCATCATTCCCAAGGGCTTCTTTCCCCAGCAGGATACCGGATTGATCATCGGCCAGTCGGAGGCTGCACAGGACATCTCCTACCAGGCGATGACCGAGCGCCAGCAGGCCATGCTCGACGCCATCATGCGGGATCCGGCCGTGCAGTCAGTGGGGGCTGCGACGGGTGCCGGCGGCGGCCTCTACACGCTCAACGATGGCAGAGTCTTCATTCAGCTCAAGCCCAAAAGCGAGCGAGGCTCGATCGACAACGTCATGGCCCGGCTGCGGACCAACCTCGCCAAGATCCAGGGCATCACGCTCTACATGCAGGCCGCTCAGGACATTACAATCGGCGCGCGGCTGAACAAAACGCAGTTTCAGTACACCTTGAACGATGCCGACCCAGGCGAGCTCAAACATTGGACCGACCTGTTCTACGAGAAACTCAAGTCGCTCCATAGCGTGGCCGATGTCGCCACCGACCAGCTCAATGCCGGGCCGTTGCTCGACGTCACGATCAAGCGCGACGTCGCCTCGAGCTATGGCATCCTGCCCTACACCATCGACAACACGCTCGACGACGCGTTCGGCCAGCGCATCGTTTCGACCATCTACACCACACTGCAGCAATACCACGTGGTTTTGGAGGTCACCCCAAACTTCCAATATTCGCCCGACGCATTGAGCAACATCTATGTCAAGTCATCCAGCGGGCAGCAGGTGCCGATATCCACGCTGGTCGACACCGTGGAGACGGTTGCGCCGCTTGTGGTCAACCACACGGGCCAGTTCCCGTCAGTGACAATCTCATTCAATCTTGCGCCGGGCGCCTCAATCGGCCAGGCAGTCAGCGATATTCAGGCGGTCGAAAAGGAGTTGCACCCGCCGCTCTCGCTGCAGACCAGCTTCCAGGGCAATGCGCAGGCGTTCGGAGCCTCCCTCAAAAGCACGCCGATCCTCATACTTGCAGCGCTGTTTGTGATCTATCTGATCCTAGGCGTGCTCTATGAGAGCATCGTTCATCCGATCACGATTATATCGACCCTGCCCTCGGCTGGCGTCGGAGCGCTACTACTCCTGATGGCAGCGCACTTCGATCTGAGCGTGATCGCGATCGTCGGCATTCTTCTGCTGATCGGCATCGTCAAAAAGAACGGCATCATGCTGGTGGACTTTGCGTTGCAAGCCGAAGAAAGCGAAGGGCTGACGACCGACGAGGCGATCTACCAGGCCTGCATCAAGCGCTTCCGGCCCATTATGATGACGACCACGGCGGCCCTGCTTGGTGCCGTGCCCATGATGATCGGCACCGGCGTCGGCTCCGAGATCCGCCAACCGCTGGGTTACGCTATCGTCGGCGGCCTTGCAGTGTCGCAGGTTCTCACACTCTACACGACGCCAGTTGTCTACATCTATCTCGATCGGCTTCAGCGCTGGCTGTTCGGGGAGAAGCAGAGTGCAGCCTCCGGCAACGTTCAGCTCACACCGGCCGAATAGCTCAGGTGGTTGGCTTTGCTCCTGAGCTGCACCGTCTCTTTAGATACTCGGTCGGCAAACGGGAGATCGTGCATGTTGCTTCTAACAAGGCGCTCTTAAGGTTTTGCCTTCGTTCTTCCAATCGCAGCGACGTCTTTCGGTCCGGCGTACTCATCACCAGTTTCGACGACCCCTCGAGCCCCACCAGGCGCCTTCGGCATTCCTAAGCGGCGACGTTGTTCGGCTCCGCTCCGGAGGGCCTCATGACTGTCGAAAGCCTCAAAGGCGATCAAGTCGATTGCTTTTGGACAGACGAGAACAGCACGCCACGTTTCCGGTTGACGTGCTACGCAGATTTTAGATGATGCGCACTGTCATGGCGCTACTTCTTCTGGCGGCAAACAGGATGGACGACACCTCCCGTCAGCGGATCCTGTCGCGATCGCGAAGTCCGGCAGCCGCTGACCGATGCAGATATGTGGTTTATGACGACAACCGATAGCAAATCAAACGCAGTTGCGCGCGCGCTTTCGCCTGCGCAGATTGGGGGGCGACGTCAAACGGGCGTCACGCTCGAAACCAGGCATTTGTCGCGAAAGGTGGGACCGCGAGCCGTTGTCGATGACGTCAGCGTACAGGTCTTCGCAGGTGAGATTCTCGCGATCGTCGGGCCCAGCGGAGCGGGAAAGTCGTCTTTTCTGCGGCTTCTCAACCGACTCGACGAACCCACATCTGGCGCAATTCTGCTGAAATCTGAAGATTACCGCTCCATTGCGCCGCAGGACCTCCGGCGGCGCGTCGGCATGGTCATGCAGACAGCCCATCTGTTTCCCGGCACTGTCTCCTCGAACATCGCGTTCGGACCAAGGCAGCGCGGCGAAGTCCTGACGACGGAGCGGATCGAATCGCTCCTGAATCGCGTCGGCCTGCCCGAATTTGCGGAGCGCGACGTCGGCTATCTTTCCGGCGGCGAAGCCCAGCGGGTCGCACTTTCGCGAGCGCTGGCGAATGCTCCCGAGGTCTTGCTTGCTGATGAGCCGACCTCTGCGCTGGATGAACACTCTGTGCGCGCAATCGAAGAACTCATTCTCGGCATCGTTCAGGAACGGCAAATGACGTGCGTGATCGTCACGCATAATCGTGCGCAGGCGCTTCGCTTAGCGGGACGGACCATGGTCATGGAAGCGGGCAGGCTTGTCGCGATCGGCCCAACCAGGGAGGTGCTGCATGATAGCTGAGCTCGGGAACAACATCGGCAGCGATGTTCTTTTGGGTCTTGCGCAGGCAATCGGCGCGATCGCGCTATGTGCGGCGGTGGTCTTGCTGTGTCGCTTGCATGCTGTCCGGGTAGAGCGCGAGGCGGCGGTTTCGCTGGCACGCGGCCTCGTGCAGATGGTTCTGGTCGGAGTAATCCTGGCCCTCCTGCTACATGGCAACCTCCTGATCGGTGCTCTCATTCTGTTCATGATGACGATCGCCGCGGCATTTACGGCTTCCCGACGACTCAAAGGAGTGGATGGGGCGCTACTCCTGTGCTTTTGGTCGATTGCTGCGGGCGCTGGAGCCATCATCGCCGCGATGCTTGCCACCGCGAGCCTGCGGCCAGAGATCTCCATGCTCGTCCCGGTAGGCAGCATGATCATTGCCAATGCGATGAATTCGTGTGCGCAGGCGATCGAGCGCTTCCGGGCCGAAATCCTCTCCCATGTGGGCCAGATCGAAGCGAAACTTTCGCTCGGTGCCGAGCCCAGGGTCAGTGTCGCACCTTGTCTTCGGAGCGCCGTCTATGCGAGTCTGCTGCCGCGGTTCGACATGATGAAGTCGCTCGGGCTGGTGTGGATTCCGGGCGTCATGGCAGGCATGGTGGTCTCGGGCACAAGTCCGGTTTACGCGGGTATCTACCAGTTCATCATCGTTGCCATGATCCTGGCTGCCTCCGGTATAACGGGTCTTGTTGCGACCCTTCTCGTGCAGTCGCGAGTGTTCTCCCCGGCGGCGCAGCTGACCCTTCGACCGGCGGAAGCCGAGGTCTCAAGCCGCGCCCGCTCCGGCGCACTGACCTCCAAGCATTAGCGCGAGGCAGCGGGCTTTGGACCACGCCGTATAGCTTCAGCGACGATCTCGGACAATACAGCCGCGACGTTCGTAGCCAAATACACGACCGGAGCGGTTACGAATACATGCGTTATGCGGCACCCCGCGATTCGCAGACCGCCTTCACGGCTATCGCGGGAACCTTTCCTGCTAGGGGCTGCACGGCGTTCAACAGCACGAATATCAACAATGCGGCCGGACGTGTTCAAGGCATAGGTCACCATGCTGCCCGATCATCTCTAAGGTCGGCAGTGCCGTCTGCGCGGTTCCTCTAATTCGCTTCAGCCCGTCCCGATCGAAGGAGTGATCGGGTATCGGGGCAGCCCTCTCAGCAGGCGACTTATCACCGCCCAAGAAATCACCGCGACTAGCGTGAAAGGCAGAACGACCTCAAGCGCGAACCATGGTCCGAGGTGCAACAGAGCGGGACACATCGCCAGAGCGGTTCCTGGCGGATGAAAGACCCGTAGCAATGGAAGCGTAATCATCGCGGCGAGAGCTGCCAGCATCGCCACGCCGGCGCCAGGCCCGAGGACGAGGCTGAATACGGTACCGGTCGCCGCACCAAACACTGAGCCACAGACGACTGCAACCGGCCGAGCAACCGGGGTATCGGGTAGATAGACCAGAATTGTCAAAGTCGCGGCGAAAGGCGGGAGCAGTAAGCAAGCGCCGTCTCGGAGATCGAGCCACGTTAGAGCGCCGATCAGCCCTGCCATCCACAGGCAGCCGAGTAAGGCGGTAGGAATCACCGTGCGCCAGCCCTTGACCATGCGGTTCGGCATGTGAGTTCACCAACACGGTCCAGCATCTGTCTGCGGCCGGACGGCGCTCGGATGTTCCTTAAAGGCATCCAAAACGCGAGCGGAGTAGACAAGCGCCGCGCCGGCGTTGACGGCCGTTGCGACACCCAGGGCTTCTACAATCTCTTCCCTGGTCGCCCCCTGCTTGATCGCGGCCTCGGTGTGCACTGTAATGCAGCCGTCGCAGCGCAAGCCAACGGCGACCGCCAACGCAATGAGCTCGCGGAACTTGGCTCCGAGCAGATCCGTTTTCTGACCGGCCGCGCCAAGCGTTATATATCCCTTGATGGTGTCGGGGCTGAGCTGGCCGATTTCCTTGACTTCGGTCGCCAGTTGTTTTCGATAGTCGTTCCAATCGAGCATCATGGTAAGTGTTCTCCAATCGAGCAATTTGAGAGACCGTCGTCGGTTGGCGACGGAAACAGATTGTCAGGTGACGATCCCCCGGTACCGGCACTCGGTCATAATCCCAGTAGCGACGTGGTAGAGGTTGTGGCAGTGAAACGGCCATCGCCCCGGATTATCAGCGTCGAATGCGATCCGAACACGGCTCATTGGCATGACGAGAACCGTGTCGCGGACCGCACCATCGATTTGCCGCCCGTCAATCGCGATCACCTGGAATGCGTGACCGTGCAAATGCATTGGATGCGCCATCGTCGAGTGACTCGCTCATAGTCCTGTCCTTTCGTCGTTCTCGTGGGGCCTGCAGGAGAACAGCAGCCATGTCAGTCCGATGCTCAAGCCGCAGTTCACGACAAAATCGACTGCAGACGCGAAATTGCTTTGGCGATCCGCACTGGCGTCCCCGATCTCATCGGAGGTCGCATTGCCCAAGGCGATTGCTGCGGCCAGCAGTGCGAGCAGCATGATGGAGAGCATCACGTCAAGCCCGCGCGGCCGTTCAGAATGTATCGCCGATGGTTTGCCGCTATTCAGCTTCGTTATTGTGCGATGTCCGACCAGGTCTCGATCCAGCTTCATGGCGATTCATCCAGGTGCTTACTGCATGGATGTAGGACCTATGCTCAATTTGAAGCATGACGTTGCGGATCATTCCCTTGCCCGGGTGGATCAAATTGTCTTGGGCATGCGGCTCGCCGCTTGCCGTTGGCATCGCGCCGTCGACACAGGCGGACCAGCCCCGGCATTGAAGCTAACCGCACACCGAGCTACGGATGCTGGATCAACACATGCGATCGGCTGGCTTCATCTTCAATGAGAGGCGGCTCACAGATGACCTCGCGCCTCTGACTCTCACCGAAACAGCATCGCGAGGCTGCATCATGAGGGGTTTCGACGATTTACAACAGAGCCTCGAAATCTCCTCGACAATCCTGACGAGGCGACTTGCCGCCCTCGAGCTGAAATGCGAACCCACTCCCCTTTCCTGTGCGGCCAGCAAGCTCAATCAAACGTGATCTTCAATTGGTCCAATGGTACAGGGAAAAGTCCCTACTTAGTGAGAGGTGTGGCGTGTACTTATAAAGCAGGTACCCGCGTCCGCATGACGAAGACGAGTACCTATGATGCGCTGAGCAGCCTCGCGCCTCTGTTACGAGTGCGTCCGGAGCTTGAAGATTTATGCCGCTTCGGCGGCGATTGGGAGTCGTCGCACGATGTCGCGCAACTGGGCTGGGTTTCACATTGTCGTACGTGGCGAATGTCTGATTGACCGTCTAGGCCGCGCAAGAATGCGCTTGAAAGCCGGCGATATATTGCTGTTGCCCCATGGCAGCGCACATCCGCGCGAGGGCGCGTTAGCAACGGCCAAGACATCCCGCCGATCGCCACCGAGTATCGCGACTCCGCACCAAGTCCAGCATGGGTGTCTCGGTTACCACTGAACTCATCTGCGGCCGACTGCACTTCGAACAAGCCTCTGAAGGCATGCTTATCGGAGCATTACCCGAGGTGATCGTTGTCAGTGCAGGAGACAAACCCGTCGTGGATCGGTTGCGCCCACTCATGCATTGGATTCGAGAGGAGACGGATGACGCAAGTCCGGGCGGGGTGGCCATCGCTACTGATCTGGCTAGCGCGATGTTCATACTGATGCTTCGCCGATATCTGGCTAGCGATCCGCCGGTCGACGGACTGCTCGCCTTACTGGGCGAACGCACGACGGCGCAAGCGGTGGTCGCAATGCTGCGCGATCTATCTCACGAATGGATCCTCGACGAACTCGCCGCTCGGGCAGCTACTTCGCGCGCCACTCTGGTCCGGTCCTTCGACCGAATAGCAGGGGTTGCTCCGCTCGCCTTCCTGACTGAGCTTAGGCTCGCTTTCGCCCGGCGTCGACGTTCAACCACAGATGACCCAATCGCTCGGATTGCTGCCGAAGTCGGCTATCGGTCCGAAGCGGCGCTCAGTCGCGCATTCAATCGGCGTTTCGGAGTCAGGCCGGGCAAATTCCGAACGACAGCACCCCGGGTGGGAGAGCTTTGCCAGTAGCGCTTCGTACGCACACGAATACCGCTTACATTCTCCCCTGCTTATCTACTTCATTCGCGCATAAAGGTTAAAAAGCATCCAGAGCATACCGGCAATCGTGAGCGTCACTAACACGCGCGAGACAACTTTCACGTCGTCCATATCGAACCCCAAGTATTGACAATGCTAGGACGATAGAGTGCTTCGCAAAGCTGTCAAAGAGCAGCTTAGGTGGCCCTTTATTTCACGTAGCGAACGGATTATCTGCTCAGGCCGCCTTCAATCGGGTAATTTCACTCTGAATATGGTGAACGGCCCGGAGGGCGGCAGATGGTTTTTGAATGTCGCTTGCTCCCAAAGGTGGGAGTCCGCGATGTAGAGATAACCCTGGCTGATCGCAAAGCCATCGGCCCAAGAGAGCCGCCCAGGGGCACGGACGAAGAGGCGCGATTTTAGTTTGTGTGTAGCGGGGTCGAGATCGAGCGCTACGACAGTGCTGTGTTCGAGATCCCCGCCGTAGAGCGTCCCATGCTCGTCCATAATCAAACCGCCGGTCAGCTCGGCAGAGCCGAGATATTGAACCTTGCGTGACAGTTCATCTGGCGTCAGTCGAGTGTCGATCAAGGCACTCGTAGGTGCTCGCCAGTAGTTGTGATCGGTCAACGGCCGATAGTAAACCCATTCGGCATCCGGAGAGAGCGCGATGCCGTCGGCGTTGATGGCGACCGTTTTGCCAAGAACGGTCTCCGCAGGTTGATCACCGATCATTAGGTGCTGCTGAGGATCGGCTAAGGTTGAGCGATCGCCGATCAGAACCTGACGTGATGTTCCTTCCTTGAGGTCCAGCACGACCAGGCTGCCCCGATTTCCGATATTCGTCAGGTACGCATACCCATGGACGAGGTCGATGCGTACATCGTTGAGGGAATCGGTAGGGGCGACCGTGCCGTCGAAACCATAGCTACGTATCACTTTGTTGCTGGCGAGGTCGAACTCGACCAACTTGGGCTTCGCGCTGGGACCGGAGCCGGTCATCACCGCTCGCCCGGAATCGAGCGCCCAGAGATGGTCGGCCTTGTCCACCCACATAGCCTGCGGAACCACCCACTCATGCTCCGTGTCTGAACCGGAAGTGTTCCAAGTCTGGTCAGGATACGCGGTCACCGCGCCGGTTTGCGCATTTACCTCGACGAGCCTATCGCCCGACTGGGCTGCAGGAGCACTGGCGAAGATGCGGCCTTCATGAGACACCCCAATGCCGACGAGCTTAAACGTGTCGAAGGTCTTGACGGTTTCAAGTGGTGGTCCGTAGTCGCCTTTCGGCTGGGCTGGTGCAATCGTCGAAACACCGACGATAACGGCAGCACAAACCAGCGTGTTTCGCGTAATCTTCATTATATTCACTGGCGTCTCCCTTATCGTTTCGGGACCGATACACGCGCGAAGCCTCTCATCAAGTAACGATCCCGCTAACCACCACGAAAGCAATGCCGGCAACAATGGGAACCGCTGCGAGCGTGCTCAGCGCGACCACCCCCATTTCGGGTTTCGTTTTCGTCCATCCCGGACTCCGTCGATTGTCAGGGAGACAAAACGAGGAATGAGCAATGGTAGTTCCCCAATCGCGGAGAGCCTAAAGGATGCCCCAGGGGCACCGCGCGAGGCCCCAGCAAGGCCATCATGAAGCTCCCAGGAGTGCGTGCTCAGGATATGGCCAACAAGGGCCATCTCCCTGTGGAAATTACAGGCTCTTGCCCGGGGGGCATACCTACCTAGTACCCGGAATCAGAGCTGAGTGATACGGCGGCCTTTGAAACGGCGTTGACGGACCTTTTTCTTGGTCCAGACGAAGGGCTCGGCTTTGTCGTTGTGCGCGTTGATGTAGGCATCGATGTGTTCCTGAAGCTGCTTGAGGCTTGTGATGGAGGTGCCGCTAAGCGACTGCCCCTGCAAGATCGAAAACCATACCTCGACCTGATTGAGCCAGGACGCACTTGTCGGCGTGAAATGAAATTGCACATTGGGGTGGGCCTTGAGCCAATGTTCGTTTTTCTTGTGGGTGTTGAGGTTGTCGAGGATGACGTGAAGCTTTCGGCCCGGAAAGGCCGCGGTGACGCTGTTCATGAA
>Ga0307474_10001345_pt1 | contig 17886 bp, 19 predicted proteins | sample atmos_gasesECM1C_2_FD_203312 | JGI IMG/M metagenome (GOLD analysis project Ga0307474, IMG submission 203312) | Hardwood forest soil microbial communities from Morgan-Monroe State Forest, Indiana, United States - atmos_gasesECM1C_05 | ecosystem: Environmental > Terrestrial > Soil > Temperate... | reverse complement strand
GGTGAATTCCCAATGCCCGGTCATCGCCTCGATGCCGAGAAGGTTCGCCGCCTCGACCATGTCGGCGCCCCTCATCGTGTTGGAAAGCCCGGTGCCCTGCCAGCAATCGCCGCCATCGAGCAGTAGCGATCGTCCTGCTCCTATGTCGCCGCGCAGGCGATCGATCAGAGTTTTGAGGTGGGCGAAGCCACCGAGCTTGCCGAACCGGGCGGCGGATTTTTCGAAATCGAGAGAGGTGAACGCGTATACGTCCGCGCTATCGGGCTCGATGGCGAAGCGTTCGAGAAAGGCGCGGCCGACCAGATGCGGCGGCTGTCCGGCGGCCAGGCCCAGGCCCAGATTGACGCTCGGTTCACGAAAATAGCCCGGCAGGAGCTGTGCATGCGTATCGGTGATGTGCAGGATGCGGGCATCGCCGAAAGGTTCGAGGTCATAAGCGTTCCTGTTGTCGGCGCTTTTCGCGCGCGACGGCCATGCGCTCGACAACGCGACGCCTGCGAATTTAAGAAAATCGCGGCGGCCAATGGTCATGCGGTGTCTTTGCGCCATTCGTCGCCTTTCCTCAGCGGATTTCGAGATCCTTCCAGGCTTCTCGTTCGCTTGTCGCCTGGAAAATCGATGCCTTGGCGAGCCGCTCGGCTTCTTTTGCCAACTCTATCGCGGAATCGAAATCGCTCTTTTCGGCAGCCTTTTTCGCCTTGGTCAAAGCGGCTTCGGTGACCGTCCATTGATTGCGCAGGCGGCCCGCTTCTTTCTCCGCGGCCTCGGCCGCGGCATAGGCCGATTTGAATTCGCTCTCGGAGCCCGCGGCGATCACGGAAGCCGTGCATCCGATCAGCCACAGGATGAGGGTGAGCGATGAGATGCGCCAACGCTCCTTCGATGAGACGATGTCGATCATGGCCGCGTGCCCGGTCCGGAAATCGGCAGTCCGTTGCTGAGGTAGGAAAGGTAATATTCGAGATCGCGGTATTCTTCCGATTGCGGCTCGAGCGGCAGGCCGCGGATCTGGCTGTTGCAGGTGGTGAAGCGGCGGCTGATCGTGCCCATGCCGCCCCATTCGGAACGGTAGATCGGCATCGCGTTCAGGATTCCAAGTGCGGGCGCGAGCACTTCGGCGCGCATGTGCTCGCCGGGGTACTGCACATGACAGGTGGCGCAGGAGAAGTTGAGCTGGCCGCGCCTTGTGTAGAAGTAGCGCTTGCCGTTCTGATAGGCCTTTAGCGCGCGAGCATCATCGGGGATTTTGATGTCGAACGGCTTGCCGCGCGAGGTGAATGCCATATAGGCGGTCAGCGCGGCCATGGCGTCGCCGACATAGGGGAGCGCCGTTTCGCCATTGGCCTCACGGCACCTGTTGAGTGCCAATTCGAGCGTGACCACTTTGCCTTCGCTGGCGTCGAAATAGGGATAGTTCTGGCGAATGCCGACGCCAGCAGCGGGAAAACAATCGGCATAGGTCTTGCCGTTCGCAAACGGCGTGGCAAACAATTCCTTACCCTTCTCCAGCGAGAATTCGTAAGGCGGAAACTGATCGATCTCCTGCCATTGCCGGCGCATATCCTCGTTCAGCGCGTAGGGTCCGTTGGCGAATTCCTCAAGTTTTACGTCGGGGAATTTCTTGACAAAGTAATTCCGGAATGCCGCTGCCTCGGTCACCGGATCAGGCCGATCCGCACCGCCAGCCGGTTGCGCGGACGAGAGCATCGAAGCCGCAAGAGCAGCCAGGATCGCGGCCAATGCCATGGAGCGGGATCGCGCGCTCAATTCTTTCGTGGCCTCTTTCAAGCGAAGCTGGCCCCAACAAAACAAAAACCCGTCATTGTATCTTCACTGTAGCGGTATCGCTCTCGCCTTTGTTGTCGATCCAGCTCACCTTCAGATCATCGCCCTTGTTGCCGCCCTTGAAGCTGAACTTGACATAGGGGTCCTTGGAGACCGCTGTGCCCCAATCGGCGACAAAAACTTTCTTGCCATCATGTTCGAAGGTCAATTCCTGGATGAAATGCGCAGGAATGAATTCGCCTTTGTCGTCCTTCACGAAACCTGAGTCCATCGGATGCTGGATCAACGTCTGGACGTCGGTGGTCTCACCATTTGCGATCGCTCGTACGCGAATGCTCGAGGCCATCTGAATTTCTCCCTAGCCACCGCAGCCGCCAATCGTGACTTTGACTTCCCTGGCCGCGCTGTAAAGCTTGCCGCCGGCTTCCACGATCACGATGACGTTGCTGGTTTTCGCCATTTTAAGGCGATTGGCCACGTTCGGCATCGTGCCCGGCGGGATTCGGTAATACGCGGCAAGCGGGTTCGGATTTTCCGGGACCACGAATGATATTGTGGTGACGTCGGCAAGCGCCGTCGAGACGGAGACCGGAACTACCGCGCCGTTCTCGGCGATTTCCGGCGCGTCGAGCTTGATCTTGTCCGACGGCTCGGCGGTCCGGCCATACAGCAGCTTGATCGCCTCGTTACCGTCCTTCTGCTTGAAGGCATCGTCCGGATATTTGTCGTTCGCCGCCGCCAGGGCCGCAACGGGGCGGAAGGAAATCATTCCGAGACCAGCGAGCGCGATCGTTCCGGTGCCCTTAAGGATCAGGCGCCGCGTGACCGGCAGGCTGTTGAACGGCGTCGTCATCCAAAATCTCCCAACTCGCACGCCATTAAAGCCGTGCGCGGTTAAAGCGTCTGCAGGAAATCCACGATCGCGTTGATTTCCTGTTCGGTCAAAATGCGATTCCGTCCGAATGGGGGCATCATGGTTTGCGGATTGCGCCTCGTCTCGTCGGTCAGGATAGCGATCAGGTCGTTGCGATCGGGATATTTGCTTTTGATATCTTTCAGCGCGGGTCCGATCGAGCCGGGAAGATCGCCGCCCTTGATCTCATGGCAGCTCAGGCAATTTCCCTTGGCGCGATCGAAAGCAAGCCTTTGGCCCTCGGCCACACTGGATTGCGCCCAGGCCGCCATCGTCACTGGCACGGCAGCGGTAACTATCAGCGCCCACGAAAGCACAAGCGGCAGCCGAATTCTGGTCGGGCGATGGTCGGTCAAGGCGCAGTTCCCGCGATCATTAGAGCATGATCCGGACCCGAAGGGCCGCGTTAGCGCAAGGTGGAAACCGGTTTACCGGAAAGATCATGCTCAAACAACGAGATGGGAACACGTCCCGATTCTGTCTAATCGGAACGTGGTCCGGTGCCAACTATAACCGGTCAAAGCACAAACGCCATCGGCTGACAACGCGGGGGCGGCCCAAACGGACCGTCATTCCGGGGCCCGAGTGAAACGAGCGAACCCGGGATCTCGAGATTCCGGGTATGGTGCTGGCGCGCCATTCCGGAATGACAGCTTTGCGGTTTTTCGTCCGCCGCTTTAAAGCGGTTCAATCGACTGCAGGGAGCCCTGTATGCCAGAATACGTCGTTGAATTCGGCCAGGATGGCCGTGCGGGCGAAGCTGACGGGCGGCTCGACGCGCCGGCTTTTCACCGCAACCATCAGGCGATCCGCGCCGTGCTGGTGCAGTTCCTCGCCGGAAAGTCCGGAGACGCGATTGAGGTCGGCAGCGGCACCGGCCAGCATGTCGTCGACCTGGCCCATCATCTTCCCGACATCACCTGGTGGCCGAGCGATCTCAACGAGAAGCATCTTAAAAGCATCGAGGCGTGGCGGGCCTATTCAAAGCTTGCCAATATCCGTCCACCGCTGCGGATCGACCTGTCCGACCCCTGCTGGTGTCCGGAGATGGACAGTAGCCGAGGCCCCGGCGAATTAGTGGCGATATTCTGCGCCAACGTCATCCACATCGCGCAATGGCGCGTGGCCCAGGGCCTGTTTGCGGGCGCCGGGCGCTACCTTCACGGCGGAGGATTTGTTTTCCTTTACGGCCCCTTCAAGCGCGGCGGCAAACACACGGCGCCGAGCAATGCGGCGTTCGATTCAAGTCTTCGCCAAGGCAATTCCGAATGGGGCGTGCGCGATATCGAAGCCGTGCAAGAACTCGCCACCAAGGCCGGCCTTTCTCTGCTCGAGATCGCGGAGATGCCGGCCAACAATCTCACTTTGGTGTTCGTCAAGACAGCCTGAACCGCGATGCATGGCGCGCCTCCATTTGCACCGGTTGATCGGGCCGATTCGTGCCTTCATGATGCGCGCATCAAATAACACCTCGACAGCACCAATCGGGGGCATCTTTGGTGCATTGAGTGGAAATAGAAGATGATCGATATGACCGCAGCTGAGGGCGCGTTGGACGACGCCCGCGCCCGTGCCAACGTGGCGCGCTTGGCGGCGGCGCAGGCGCTCACCGGTGCCAACGCGGCGGTGATCTTTGCGACCGGCGCCATCGTCGGTGCGGCGCTCGCCCCTCACGTCTCGCTCGCGACCGTCCCGATCTCGATGTATGTGCTCGGGCTTGCCGGCGGCACCCTGCCGAATGGCGCGATTTCGCGGGCCTATGGCCGCCGCGTCGCCTTCATCATTGGCACCGGTTGCGGCGTGCTCACCGGTCTCATCGGCGCCTTCGCCATCCTGCGCGGTTCGTTTGCGATGTTCTGCTGCGCGACGTTTCTCGGCGGATTGTATGGCGCGGTGTCGCAATCCTATCGCTTCGCGGCGGCCGACGGGGCAAGCGCGGAATTCCGCCCGAAGGCGGTGTCGTGGGTGATGGCCGGCGGGGTGTTCGCCGGTGTCCTTGGTCCGCAGCTCGTGCAATGGACCATGGACGTCTGGCAGCCTTATCTGTTCGCCTTCAGTTTTGTGGTGCAGGCCGTCGTGGCGCTGATCGCCATGGCGATACTCGCGGGCGTCGATGCCCCAAGGCCGGCGCCGTCCGATTTGCATCTTGGCCGTCCGCTGCTCGAGATCGCGCGCCAGCCACGGTTCATTGCAGCGGCATTGTGCGGCGCGATCGCCTATCCCACGATGAACCTGGTCATGACGTCGGCGCCGCTGGCGATGCAGATGTGCGGATTGAGCGTGAGCGATTCGAATTTCGGCATCCAGTGGCATATCGTTGCGATGTACGGCCCAAGCTTTTTCACCGGCTCGCTGATCGCGCGGTTTGGTGCGCCAGCCGTTGTCGCGGCGGGTCTTTTGCTCGAAGCCGCCGGCGCCGCCGTCGGTCTTTCCGGCGTCACGGCGATGCACTTCTGGGTCACCCTGATCGTGCTCGGGATCGGCTGGAATTTTGGATTCGTCGGCGCTTCCGCTCTGGTGCTCGAGACGCATCGGAGCGAGGAGCGCAACAAGGTTCAGGCCTTCAACGATTTCCTGGTGTTCGGCATGATGGCGGTAGGCTCGTTCTCCTCCGGCCAGCTTCTGGCCAATTACGGGTGGTCGACCGTCAATTGGGTGGTGTTTCCGCCGATAGCGCTGGGATTGGCCGTGCTCGCCGCGGCCTCGTTGACGAGGCGCCGCTCTGCTTTGCAACAGGTTCCGGCCGTCACGCCCATGCCGGAAGGCTGAAACGAAAAATAGCGCATGATCCGGACCCGAAGGGCCGCGTTAGCGCAAAGTGTGCAGCGGTTTTCCTCGCGACAAACGCAGAATGCGTTTGCGCGGAGATCATGCGCAACAATAAACTAAATCGCGATGGCTATTCGACCCAAGGCTATCACGCCTTAGCCCACGCGTTGCGCCAGCAGATCGTCGACATCGAGCCTGCGCGTGAACATGGCCAGCGAGCCGTCCGCCTTGCGCGGCCATTGGGCTTGCGGCCGGTCCCAATACAATTCGACGCCGTTGTCATCGGGATCGCGCAAATAGAGCGCCTCGCTGACGCCGTGATCGCTGGCGCCGTCAAGCTGAATCCCCGCAGAAATCACCCGATGCAGCGCGTCCGCCAGAGCGGGTCGGGTCGGGTAGAGGATCGCGGTGTGAAACAACCCGGTCGTTCCCGGCGGCGGCGGATGGCCGCCTTTGCTCTCCCAGGTGTTCAATCCGATGTGATGATGATAGCCGCCCGCGGAAATGAAAGCCGCACCGGAATCGAGGCGCTGCATCAGCTCGAAGCCGAGCACGCCGCAGTAAAATCCGAGCGCGCGATCGAGGTCGGCGACCTTGAGATGGACATGCCCGATCCGCGTCCCGGCGATGATGGGTGGGTTTTGTGCCATGGTCGCCTCCCGCAAAAATGCTTCATCACGATCTAGGTTCGCAAAACCGCTCACGCAAGCTCCGACGTCTCTCCTTCGGGGAGTTCGAACTCGAACGTGTTCAGTGTCATCGACACCATGGTGTAATAGCCGCACAGGCCGATGATTTCGACGAGCCCCCGCAGGCTGAGAACCTTGATGGCCTCATCGTACAGGGCCGGGCTCAAGCCACGGGCCTCGTGCAGCGATTTGGCGACGTCGTAGATCATCTGGGCCGTGGGGTCATCGAAAGGCGGCGTGCGGCGATCCCTGATCGCCTCGATGATCTTCGCATCCATGCCGCCCTTGAGGGCGAGCCGCTTGTGCGCGTACCACTCATAGTGCGAACTGAAGTGGCGCGCCGTGACGAGAATGGCGATCTCCGACAGCTTGGCCGGGAATATCGTGTCGAAGCGCAGAACCGCGCCGAGCCGGGTGGCGTGCCGCGCCATTTCCGGGCTGTTGAGCCAGGCCATCATCGGCGCCGGCGGCGCGCCGCGTTTTCCCGCGATCGCCTCGTCGTAGGTTTCCTTCTGGTCGGGGCTCATTTCGCCTGGCGAAAGCAACTTTAGCCGCATGTCAGGTTCCCTCGTGTTTTTCCGTTGCCGGCTTTGCGAATACACGGGATCGTCGGCGAAGGCCACATCCCAACCTTACATCTCAAGGCTGCACAGCCGAGAGCACGCCAGCTTGAATTCCGCCATGTGGCAGCTAAGGTCGTGAGCCGAAAAACATCACGGAAACGCACGATGTCCGATCTGGAGAATTTTCGTCGCGAGACCCGCGCCTGGCTTGAGGCCAATTGCCCGCCGGAGATGCGGCGGCCGATGACCTCCGACGAAGACACGTTTTGGGGCGGCCGCAACGCGACCTTTTCGTCCGAGCCGCAGCGCATCTGGTTCGAGCGAATGCGCGACAAGGGTTGGACCGTTCCGCACTGGCCGACAGAGTATGGCGGCGGCGGTCTTGATGGGGAGCGAGCCAAGATCGTTATGCAGGAAATGGCGGCGATCGGCGCCCGAGCGCCGCTCGTATCCTTCGGCATTTCGATGCTGGGGCCGGCGCTCCTGAAATACGGCACGGATGCACAGAAGAAGGAACATTTGCCGAAGATCACCGCCGGCATGATCCGCTGGTGCCAGGGCTATTCGGAACCGAATGCGGGCTCCGATCTTGCATCGCTGCAGACCCGCGCGGAAAGCGACGGCGATGATTTCATCATCAACGGCCAGAAGATCTGGACCTCCTATGCAAACTACGCCGACTGGATCTTCTGTCTGGTGCGGACGGACCCTGAGGCCAAAAAGCACGACGGCATCAGCTTCATCCTTTTCGATATGGCCTCGAAGGGTGTCTCGACCAGGCCCATTCTCCTGATTTCGGGCCGCTCGCCATTCTGCGAGACATTTTTCGACAACGTTCGGGTGCCGAAATGCAACGTTGTCGGCGCCGTCAACCGCGGCTGGGACGTCGCCAAATATCTGCTGCAGCACGAACGTGCGATGATTTCGGGCATGGGCGAACGCGGTGTCGGGCGGCCGATCGGGCAGGTCGCCGCGGATTCCATTGGCACCGACGAGCAGGGACGTCTGGAGGATCCGATTTTGCGCGGGCAGATCGCCAGTTTCGAGATCGACGAGGCAGCGCTCGCTTGCGCCGCGGAGCGAGCGGTCGATCTCGCCAAGGCCGGGCAGGGGCATCCGGCGTTTTCCTCGGCGATGAAATATTACGGCACCGAACTCAACAAGCGCCGCTACGAGATCCTGATGTCCGCCGGCGGCATCGATGCGCTGGAGTGGGAGAGCGATCGCTCGAGGAGCGGCACGCGGGCGCGTGCCTGGCTGCGGACCAAAGCGAACTCGATCGAAGGCGGCACTTCGGAGATCATGCTTGGCATCGTCGCCAAGCGGATTCTCGATCTGCCGGGGGCGTGAAGCTATCGCCATCAACCTGAAAACCTATCAAGCGGGACATCTCTCATGGCTCTCGTCCTCACCGAAGAACAGGCAATGCTGCGCGACAGCGCGCGCGGCTTGATCGGCGACAAGGCGCCGGTCTCGCACCTGCGCCATCTGCGTGACAGCAGAGACGTGACCGGCTTTTCCCGCGAGCTTTGGCAGACCTTCGCCGAAATGGGATTTTCCGGGCTGCTGGTGGCAGAAGAATTCGGCGGCAGCGGTCTGGGCTGCGTGGAAGCGGGCGTCGTGATGGAGGAAATCGGCCGCAATCTCGTGCCGTCACCGTTTCTTGCCACCGCCGTGCTGGCGGCTTGCGCGCTCGCCCGCGCCGGCAGTGCCGCGCAGAAATCGGAACATCTGCCGAGAATTGCCGACGGCTCGAAGCTTGCCGCGCTCGCGGTCGATGAGGGCACCAAGCATCGGCCGCTGATGACCAAGATGCGGGCCTCACGTTCCGGCAATGGCTTCAAGCTTGATGGAGACAAGGCTTTTGTGGTCGACGGCCACACCGCCGATCTCCTGATCGTAGCGGCGCGCACGGCCGGCTTACCCGGCGAGGTCGGCGGGCTGACGCTTTTCCTCGTCGATCCCAAAAGCAAGGGCGTCGAGATCGAACGTACGGTGATGGTCGATTCGCACAACGCCGCACGGATCAGGTTCGACAATGTTGAGGTCAACGCCGATGGCGTGCTCGGGGAAGTCGATCAGGGAGGCAGCGTACTGGAAGGCGTTCTCAACATCGGCCGCGGCGCGGTCGCCTGCGAAATGGTCGGCGTCGCCGAGGGCGCCTTCGCTCGAACGGTGAGTTATCTCAGGGAGCGCCGGCAATTCGGCAAGGCGATCGGAGAATTCCAGGCGCTGCAGCACCGCGCGGCACAGCTTTATATCGAGATCGAGATCACACGCGCGGCCGTGCTCAAGGCGCTGCAGGCACTGGACGCGGATATTGCAAGCGCCGCGAGCGCGGTGGCAGTGGCCAAGGCCCGTGCCGGTTCGACCGTGACGCTGGCGGTGCAGGAGGGCGTGCAGATGCATGGCGGCATGGGCATGACCGATCAGTTCGACATCGGCTTCTTCATGAAACGCGCAAGGGTCTGTCAGGAACTGTTCGGCGATGCCAATTTCCACGCCGACCAATTGGCGCGGATGCGGGGGTATTGAATTATCCCCTCATGGTGAGGAGCCGCGCGCTTGCGCGGCGTCTTCTACCATGACGGCCTCATCCTTCGAGACGCGCTTTGCGCTCCTCAGGATGAGGGCAGGGATCATCCGCGTCGAAAGTCACCTGATCGGCGGGGCGTATTGAATGCCGCCGGCGTTCCAGAGCTGGTTGAGCCCGCGCGGAATCTTCAGCCTGGATTCCGAGCCGACATTGCGCTCATAGACTTCACCATAATTGCCGACACGCCGAATGATGCGCGCGGCCCAATCCTTGCTGAGTCCGAGATTCTCGCCGTAATTGCCTTCGGTGCCGACCAGCCGCATCACGTCCGGCTTTTTGGATTTCAGCGCCTCATCGATGTTCTGTGACGTGACGCCAAGCTCTTCGGCATTGAGCATCGCATATAGCGTCCATTTCACGATCATCATCCAGTCGTCGTCGCGCTGCCGAACGACGGGTGCTAGCGGCTCCTTGGAGATGATATCGGGCAGGATGACGTGGTCGCCCGGCTTGCTGAGGTTCAGACGCAACGCATAAAGCTGAGAGGCGTCGGCGGTCAGCGTGTCGCACTGCCCGGAACCATAGGCTTTGATCACGTCCTCGAGTTTTCCGAACTTCATCTCCTCATACTTCATGTTGTTGGCGCGAAAATAGTCGGCGAGATTGAGCACCGTCGTGGTGTCTCCCTGTACGCAGACCTTGCTGCCATTGAGATCGAGCGCGGAATCAATGTTGCGCGCCTGAGGGACCATGAAGCCTTGGCCGTCATAATAGGCGACCGCCGGGAAATACAGATCATAGGAGGTCTCGCGCGACATACTCCAGGTCGAGTTGCGCGACAGAATATCCACTTTCCGGTTCTGCAATTCCTTGAATCGCTCGTTTGCCTCGAGAGGGATAAACTTCGCCTTCTTCGGATCGTCGAAAATGGCCGCTGCAACGGCGCGACAGAAGTCGACATCGAAGCCGGTCCAGTTGCCCTTGTCGTCGGGAATCGAGAAGCCAGGCAGGCCCTTGTTGACGCCGCACAAGACTTCGCCGCGGCGGATCGTCCGTTTCAGGGTTCGCGTGTCGTAGAGCTCGTAAGCGGCGGCAATGGCGGCGACCGCGACTGCGACCGCCAGCCCAATCAGGAGGCCGCCTCGGAATGTCCGCATGATTTGTCTCTCACCAATGTCCGGAACGAAAGCCGGTGATTACAATTCCGGCTTCTGCCGCACGACCACCTTGGTGCCTACCAGCACGCGATCGTAGAGGTCGGCCACGTCCGCATTGACCAGCCGGAAGCAGCCGGACGAAACCTTGGTGCCGATGGTATCCGGCCGATTGGTGCCGTGGATGCGGTAGACGGTGGTGCCGAGATACATCGCACGCGCTCCCAGCGGATTGCCGGGTCCGCCCGCCATGAAGCGCGGCAAATAGGGCTGGCGTTCGATCATCTCCGGCGGCGGCACCCAGTCGGGCCATTCCGCCTTGCGCGTGATGTTGAGCAATCCTTGCCACTGGAAACCGTCGCGGCCGACGCCGATGCCATAGCGGATCGCGCGGCCGCCGCCCTGCACCAGATAGAGATGGCGTTCCGCGGTCGCGACGATAATGGTGCCTGGCGCTTCCGTCGTGCGATAGAGCACCACCTGCTTGCGCCATTCGGGATCGAGCTGGATGGAATCGTCGGGCAACAGACCGGGCTGGTCGCCGATATCCGGTTGCTGGGCAAAGCTGTCCGAGCTTGAAAGCATCAGCCCGGCCGCCGCGATCGCCGTCCAGATCAGGTGCCGAAATTTCGTCATTCGAGCTTCTCCCCGTTAAGCGCGATGCGTTGGCGGCAAGGGTGATGGCCGCCGCTCAAACCACGGTTCCATAAAATCCCACGGCAGACACAATGGCAAGCAGCCAAACATCCAGCTGAAATATCGAGGGTTTCTGCTGGTAAGAAGGTAGGAGCGATGATCGGTCTATTTGGGCGCGAGCCATAGCCTCAAGATCAACGATATCGCAGCGAGAGTGCCCGCGCCGGCGAGCCAAAGCGCGGCAAACCACAAAAGACGTTGCGCAAGGTGCCGTCTTTCCGGTTTCGAAGACATCAATGATAGCCGCTTTCAGGTCTGACCTTGCCGCGAAATACCCAATAGGCCCACGCGGTGTAGGCAAGAATAAGCGGTATCAGCACGGAGACGCCGAACAGCATGAAGATCTGGCTGGTTCTGGGCGATGCAGCCTGCCAGATCGTGATGCTCTGCGGCACGATATAGGGATACATGCTGATGCCGAGCCCGGCATAGGAGAGCGCGAACAAGGCGAGCGACAGAAAGAACGGCCGGTAGTCCTGCCTGTTGGCGAGGCTGCGCAGCAGCATCGCGGTCACAACGGCGACCGCGATCGGCACCGGCGCGGTCAGGATGACATTCGGCCAGGTGAACCAGCGCTGCGCATATTGAACGCTGAGAAACGGCGTGGCGATGCTGACCGCGCCGATCGCGCCCAGCATCGCGAACACCAGCGCCCAGCTCAGGCGATAGGCCCTGTCGCGAACCTCGCCCTCCGTCTTCATCACCAGCCAGGTTGCGCCGAGCAGCGCATAGCCGACAAGAAGGCAAAGTCCGGTGAGAGTGCTGAACGGCGTCAACCAGTCCCACCATCCGCCGCCATACTGTCGGCCCTCGACATGAATGCCCTGCAGGATCGCGCCGAGCGCAATTCCCTGCGCTAGCGTCGCAAGCAACGATCCGCCGGCAAAGGCGAGGTCCCAGCGGTTTCGCCCGCTTTGCGTGGTGCGCCAGCGAAATTCGAACGCAACACCGCGAAAGATCAGGCCCACGAGCATGGCGATGATGGGCGTGTACAGCGCCGGCATCAGCACCGCATAGGCCAGTGGAAACGCGGCCATCAGGCCGCCGCCGCCCAGCACCAGCCAGGTTTCGTTGCCGTCCCAAACCGGCGCGACGCTGTTCATGATAACGTCGCGATCGCTCTTGTTCGCAAACAGCGGAAACAAGATGCCAAGACCGAGATCGAAGCCGTCCATCACGACATAGACAAACACCGCAAAGGCAATGATGAACGCCCAGATCATGGTGAGGTCGATGGCAACGCTCATCCGACGGCTCCTTCCGCAGAAGCCGCGGCGGCAGCGGGGGTGATGCCGGCGGCGCGTGCCGGGATGTCAGATGGTAGCCCAGGCTCGCCCGGATGCGGTGGCTGCGCCATGAGGCGCAGAATGTAGATGACACCGGCGGAGAACACCGCGAAATAGACGATGACAAAGGCGATCAGCGAGGAACTGACCGCTGGCGAGGCCAGCGGCGAGGCCGAGTCGGCTGTTCGCAACAGCCCGTAGACCGTGAACGGCTGGCGGCCGGTCTCGGTCGTGATCCAGCCCGCCAGCACCGCGACAAAGCCCGCCGGACCCATCGCAGTTGCGTAAGCATGCAGGAGTGGCGATTGGTAGAGCTTGCCGCGCCAGCGCTCGAACAGGCTAAAGAGGCCGAGCCCCATGATCAGAAATCCGATCCCGACCATGATCCGGAACGACCAGAATGTGATGGGAACCGGCGGCCAGTTTTCGCGCGGAACGGTGTCGAGGCCGGCAAGGGGCGCATCGAGCGAGTGTTTGAGGATCAGCGAGGACAGTTTTGGGATTTCGATCGGAAATTTAACCTTGCCCGCGGTCTGGTCCGGCAAGCCGAACAGGATCAACGGCGCGCCGTCCTTGTGGCTTTGATAATGACCTTCCATCGCCATCACCTTGGCGGGCTGATGTTCCAGCGTGTTGAGGCCATGCTGGTCGCCGGCGAGAATCTGGATCGGCGCCACCAGCGTGGCCATCCACATCGCCATCGAAAACATCACGCGCGGACCACCGAGATGGGAATCGCGCCACAGGTGAAACGCGCCGACCGCGCCGACCACGAGCGCCGTGGTGAGATAGGCCGCCAGCACCATGTGCACCAGGCGATAGGGAAATGAGGGATTGAAGATCACGTTCAGCCAATTGGCGGCGACGAACTGCCCTTGCGCATTGACGGCGTAGCCGGAGGGCGTCTGCATCCAGGAGTTGGCGGACAGAATCCAGAACGCCGAAATCAGCGTTCCGATGGCGACCATCACCGTTGCGAAGAAATGCAGCCGGTGGCCGACGCGCTTCAAGCCGAACAGCATGACGCCGAGAAAGCCCGCTTCGAGAAAAAACGCGGTCAGGACTTCATAGGCCATCAGGGGGCCGACCACGGGGCCGGTCTTGTCGGAGAACGCCGACCAGTTGGTGCCGAACTGGTAGGACATCACGATGCCCGACACCACGCCCATGCCGAAGGCGACGGCGAAGATTTTCAGCCAGTACTGGAAAAGATTGAGGAAAACATCACGCCCCGTCCACAGCCACAACGCCTCGAGGACGGCGAGATAGCTGGCAAGCCCGATCGAGAAAGCGGGAAATACGATGTGGAACGACATCGTGAACGCAAATTGCGCCCGCGCCAGTACCACCGCATCCCAGCCCTCGAACATGACAAATGCCCGTCCTCGACCGCTGCGGGACGGAACTTATCACGGCAAGGCTGGCGGTGATACCGCCCTATGGGGTGCGCGCTACGCGGCTCAGCTATTGACGTTTAGCAGGCGACCAATGACGCGGTCGATTTCCTCATAGCGGCCTTCGCCATCATGATGGAAAACGATTCTCCCATTCTGATCGACGATATACTGCGATGGCCAATACTGGTTGCCATAGGCATTCCAGGTCTGCGAATCGTTGTCCTGAGCGACCGGATAGGTGATGCCATGCCGCTTCAGCGCGGCCTGCACATTGGCCGCCGACCGCTCGAACGGGAACTCCGGCGTGTGGACGCCGACGACCACAAGACCACGATCCCTGTATTTCGCATAGAGCTGGGTGACGTGGGGCAGCGTGTTGACGCAGTTGACGCATCCATAGGTCCAGAAATCCACCAGTACCACCTTGCCGCGCAGGCTTGCCATGCTGAGCGGCGCGGAATTGAACCAGTTGGTGATGCCGACGAAATTCGGCGCGGTACCCTGCAACGCGGCGACTTCGAAGGGTGTGGCTGATTCGCGCGCCACCTCGCCGGCAACGCCGGCGGGCGCCGCGCCGATCAGGCAAAGTGCAATCACCGAAACAGATGTAGCAAGCGATCGTATCGTCATTGGCCTCTCCTTGTTGCGAACGGTCACAGACCGATCTGGCTCGTCGGATAGAATGCCGTCAGCCACGCCACGATCAGCGTGTCGTATTGAAAATAGGATGCGATAGCGAACGCGATCACGACGACGCCGAAGCCGAGCTGAAGCTTGCCGGATATCTTGGCGATACCGCGTACGCGCGTGGTGACGGCCTGGCCGCCATAGGCGATCGCGAGCATCGGAATGGCGGCGCCGATCGAATAGACCACAAGCAGCGCACTTGCCCATGCCGTGTCCTTCGAGGTCGCGACGACGGTCAGGATCGAGCCGAGCACGGGGCCGGCGCAGGGGGTCCAGACCAGGCCAAGGGTCGTGCCAAGCACGAATCCGCCGAAATTGCCTTGATGGAGCGCTGTACTGCCAGTGCCCGTCAGCTGCCCACCAAGCCGGGCCGAAACCCACTCGAACGGCGTCGGCCATACCATCAGCAATCCGAATCCGAGCAGCAGGATCGCCGCGGCACTTCGCAGCACTTCGGGGTCGAAATCGAAAATGCCGGCAATCGCACTCAGGAACAGGGCGGCGGCGGAAAACGAAGTCACAAAGCCGAGAGCAATCAGCGCCGGGCGCGCGCTGCCGGTTTGGCCTACAGAGGCGCCGAGCAATATCGGCAATACCGGAAGCGTGCAGGGTGCCGCCACCGTGACCACGCCCGCAAGCAAGGCAAGAACAAGATCGAGCATCTAATGCAACCCTTCGAACGCAAGCAGGCCAGCCTTGCGGCCAGAGCTCCGATTCCGAAGTTCGCAAGCTATCGCGGCGACCTCTGATGCGAACTTCGGAAGCAAAGGAGCTCTAGCAACTTGTTGATTCGAGTAGCGGCTTTGAATTTGAGGTTCCCATCGCGAACTTGCCGCGATACCGATAGGTACTTCAAATTCACCGCACTATGTCTTGTGCTGAGTCTCCTTCGGGACCCGCAGGTGAGGCGTTACGGTACCTGCGTCACGTGTTCGTGAGGCTTTTATCTGGAAAATCCGCGTTGCGGACTTGCAGATACGAAAGCGACCCGGAGGGGGGTCTCCGGGTCGCTTGAACCGGCTTCTCGGGGGAAAGAAGCCTCTCAATCAGACGTCGATCACCACCTTACGCGGCAAGGCTGTTCACGCCGGCCACCTTCAGCAGATCGGCGAGCTGCTTGCGGGCATAGAACATCCGGGTTTTCACCGTGCTTTGCGGAATTCCGATAATCTCGCCAACTTCCTCCACCGACTTCTCGTGGTAGTAGACGAGGTTGATGATCTCGCGGTGCGCCGGCGACAATTTCGCGACACAGGCACGCAGAATGGCGCTGGTCGAGGAGCGGTCGAGCGAAGCCTCCGGAGTATCGGCCTCGTCGGCGATCTCGAGCATCTCTTCCTGGTCGATGTCTTCGTGCCGGCGCTGGCGCAGGGCGGTCAGCGCCTTGAAGCGGGCGATCGACAGCAGCCAGGTGGAGACCTGCGAGCGTCCTTCGAACTGGTTGGCGGTTCGCCAAACGTCAAGGAAGACCTGACTGCTCAGATCCTCGGCCATGGTGGCATCCCGCACCATGCGCAGGATGAAACGGTAAACCCGCACGTTGTGGCGGGCGTAAAGGATGTGCATCGCGGTCCGGCCGCCATCGGCGATGCTTTCGAGCAGCATTTCATCCGAAGTCGCCTGTGCAGCGATGATGCCCTCGCGAGCTGCGGAATTGATGGCAACGACGTTCATGACGATCTCCCAGTGTCGCCGTTTGCGGCGTTCGTTACCGAAATTGTTAGTGAGGGAAGGTTTCGGGACGTCTGCACGAAGGGCGGAAAATGGTTTCGTGGGTGGGAGAATTGTTTCGTCGGGCCGCCCGCGACGAAACATTCGGGGAGGAAAAGCCAGCAATTTGAAGGAGATGGATTTCAGCAGGCGGACCGGGCGCCCAACGCGCGGATTTCCGGAACAAAGGCGGCCTTGCGGGGTCCTGAGCGGTTTGGCCCTGAGCGTCCCCCCGGCCTCCTTCCTCAATCGCAGGACAAAAGCCTGACGGGAAACCCTTGAGAGACGGGAAGGTCAGGCCTTGTCGCCGATAGGTGCAAACAAATATCCGCCGCCCCTCACGGTTCTGATCACAGCGGGCTTGGTGGGGTCGATCTCGATCTTGCGCCGAATGCGCATAATTCGCAGGTCGACCGCGCGATCAAAAGCTTCGCTGTCGCGCGCGTTCGCGAGCTCAAGCAGCCGCTCGCGCGACAGCACCCGCTTTGGGTTGGCGGCGAAAACCTTCAGCAGTCCGAATTCGGAAGCCGTCAACGGGTGCTCGTTGCCCTCATCGTCGCGCAGCGCCTGGGCCTCGAGATCGAGCCACTTGGTGCCGAAGCGAACCAGCGCTTCCTTCTGCGCCTTGGCGGCGCTGCTCTCCGCCGCGGTTGCCGGCGCCCGGGCCGGCGCACTGCGTCGCAACACCGAGCGAATCCGCGCCATCAATTCCCGCAATTCGCAGGGCTTGGCGACATAATCGTCGGCGCCGAGTTCGAGCCCGACCACACGGTCGATGGGACTTGCCGTGGCGGTGAGCATAATCACCGGAACGTTGGTGCGGCCCTTCAGATCGCGGATGATCGAAAGCCCGTCTTCCTCGGGCATATTGAGATCGAGAACTACAAGGTCGGGCACGGCAGCCTCGATCGCCTCGCGCAAAGCCTTGCCGCCGTCGCAGAGCGTCACGGTAAAACCGTGCATCTTGAGATAGTCGCCAACCATCTCGCGGGCTGGCGCCTCGTCATCGACGATGATGATGTGCGGATTTTGGCTCATGGGATCACGCGTCTGCCGCAGGCAAGGTGATGGTGAAGGTGGACCCCTGTCCGGGCCCGGCGCTGTTTGCGCTCACCTTGCCGCCGTGCATGTCGACGATGCGCTTGACGATCGACAGGCCGAGGCCGGTGGAGCTTTCGCCGGCGGTGGGTTTGGCGGAAAGCCGCTGGAACCGCCCGAACAGGCGGCTGAGATCCTCGGGCGAGAGGCCTGCGCCTTCATCGGCGACGCGGATTACGGTCCTTTTGTCTTCATCGTTGACCAAAACCGAGATCCTGCCGCCGATCGGGCTGTACTTGATGGCATTGCTGATGAGATTGTCGATCGCTTCCCGCATCCGGTCGGCGTCGCACATCATCACGAAATTCGGTGGCGCCGAAACCGCGATGGATTGCTGCTTGTTGATCGCAAGCGGTTGATTGGCATCGGCGACCTCGCTGACAAGTGCTGCGATGTCAACCGGCTCGCGGCGAATGGAGATGTCGAACGCATCAGCCATCGCATCCGAAATCAGATGGTCGACCATCGTCGTCAACCGCTTGGTGGCATCGCGGATGTGTTCCACCTGGGCCGTTATGCTCTCGCGGGAGGAACCGGCGGCGACGAGCTCGGTGAGCATTTCGGTGCGGCCGAGGATCACGCCCAGCGGGTTTTTGAGATCGT
>Ga0307474_10001344_pt1 | contig 17891 bp, 21 predicted proteins | sample atmos_gasesECM1C_2_FD_203312 | JGI IMG/M metagenome (GOLD analysis project Ga0307474, IMG submission 203312) | Hardwood forest soil microbial communities from Morgan-Monroe State Forest, Indiana, United States - atmos_gasesECM1C_05 | ecosystem: Environmental > Terrestrial > Soil > Temperate... | reverse complement strand
GAGCGCAACCTGGACGCAGTCGAGCGGCTCATTCCCATTGCGCAGGCGTCAGGGTTGTCGCTGACCCACATGGCAATGGCCTTTGTGATGTCGCACCCCGGCGTGACCTCCGCGATCCTCGGCCCGCGCACGATGCCGCAACTGGATGATCTGCTGGCCGGCGCCGGCGTTGTCCTCAGTGACGAAATCCTCGATCGGATCGATGAGGTGGTTGCGCCCGGTGCCGATGCGGGACCCATGGGCGCAGTCTATGTGCCGCCGGCCTTGACGCAGGCAAGCCTGCGCCGCCGCCCGCCCACCGAGCGCTCAGCGGCGTGATGAGGCCATGAATAAGCGGCGTTAAATCGCTGCAAAAGAGGAGATTGCCATGCAGCACAAACTCGTCGCACTGGTTACCGGGGCTAATCAGGGAATCGGACTTCAGATCGCAAAGGATCTCGTGGCACGCGGTTTGACCGTGCTCGTCGGATCGCGGAACCGCGAGCGCGGCGAGGCTGCTGCCAAAGAAGTCGGGCCCGACGCACGCGCACTGCAGCTCGACGTGACGGATCGGTCTTCGATCACCGCCGCGGCGGAGCGCATTCGCAACGAGTTCGGTCGCCTCGACGTGCTCATTCAAAACGCCGCCATTTCGAATACTCGAAAGCTGCCCGGCCAATCCGTCGAGGCGTACGCAAAGACGACCCGACCGAGCAACGTGTCCCTCGATGAAATGCGCGCGGTGTGGGACACCAACGTGTTCGGCGTCCTCGCCGTTTACCAGGCGATGCTGCCGCTCCTGCGCGAAGCGCCGCATGCCCGCATCGTCAACGTGTCGAGCGGCGTTGGCTCGTTGAAGACGAATTCCGACCGGGCCTTTGCCTACCGTACGATCTTCGGCCCTGTCTATCCTGCGTCCAAGACGGCTCTGAATGCGTTGACGGTCGCCATGGCGATCGAGTTGGAGGAGGAGGGGATCAAGGTCAACGCGGTCTCCCCGGGCTTTACCAAGACGAACCTCAACGGCTATGCGGGCACGGAGACGGTTGAAGCGGGCGCTCGCGAGGCTGTGCGTGTCGCGTTACTCGGCCCGGACGGCCCGACAGGGACGTTCACGCGCTGGGAAAATGAGACGATTCCGTGGTGATCTAGTCTCGCTCGACCTGAATGGCTTCAACCTGGATGTGGAGTGTCACTTCCATTTTGAACCCATACCTTTGACCGATGGTGATGCCAAAGTCCGCGCGGTTAAACTTGGCGACCGCGTCGGCACCACACACGTGTTTCTGAGTCGCCGGTAGATCGATCGCACATTTGAAGGAATCGATCCGTAAGGCGACGGGCTTCGTGACGCCATGAAGAGTGAGGGAGCCGGCGACTGTCGTTGGGGACCCGTCAATGAAGCCACCCAGCGTGCCCTTGTAGTATGCGGTCGGATATTTCTGTGCTTCGAAAATGGGCGGTGCGGTCGAGTTGACGGCTTCTTCATTCAACTTGTCATTTCCGAATTCCACGCTGGCGATGTCAATAGCGACATCGAGCGTGCCGGTGCGTGCAACCGAATCCAGAATAATGGTGCCACTCGTCCTCTTGAAGAGACCGCGCCAAATCGAAACACCACCCAGGTGATCAACCTCGAACTCGGGGTGAGTGTGATTCGGATCGATGGCGTAGGTGACCGGGGAGGCCGAAGCGAGCCCGGGAATGGCCAGCAGGGCACAAAGGGTGGCGTAGTTCATTCTACGAGATGACCAACTGCAGAATGAAAGAATCATTTCTAGCCCGCAAGTTCCTTCAACGCGTGCACGAAGACGTCAAGATCCGCCGTGGATGTGTAAACTTGCGGCGTCACGCGCACTCCGTGAACGCCGGCGCCATCGATGGCGACGGTGTACACCTTGTACTTCTCCAGAAGAGTGCGCGCGAGATCGCCCGGCGTCATGCCCTGCACGCCGACATTCGCGATGCCGCAGGACCGTTTGGCATCGGTCGGGGTGTTCATGACTACTTTCCTCAAGCCGCGTACCTGTCCGGTCCAGTACTGCTGTAGATAGCGTAGTCGCGCCTCCTTGCGCGCACTGCCTATCATCTCGTGGAACGCGAGAGAGCGCTCGATTGTCAGATCGGTGTGCACGGGATGCGTGCCGGTGTGATTCAGTTTTCGAATATCGCCGGCGGCCACGGTTTCGTCAGCATAGATGGGCCAGAGCTTCTCAATGCGGTCGCGCCTCACATAGAGAATTCCGGCGCCGAGTGGTGTAGCAAGCCACTTGTGCAGCGATGCCCCGTAGTAGTCGCAGTGCAAGTCAGGGAGTCGATAATCGAGGTGGGCGAAGGTGTGCGCAGCGTCGACCATGACCGGTACGCCACGCGCGTGAGCCATATCGCAAATGGCGCTCACCGGCAAAATGTGCCCGGTGATGTTCACCATGTGCGGGATCATCAGCAATCGCGTCTTCGGCGTCAGCGCGCCGGCGTATACCTTCACGATCTCGTCGTCCGACGTCGGGTCCATCGGGATATCGACGAACCGATTTACCATGCCGAAGCGTCGTGCCTGTAATTTGAACATATCAATCATCGAGCCATAATCCTGGTTGGCGAGAACCGCTTCGTCCCCGGGTCTCCAGTCGAATCCGTTGATCACTGTGTCAAGAGATTCAGTGGTATTGCGGGTGATGATCAACTCCTCCGGTGAGCACCCCGCAAACGCGGCGAGCCGTCCTCGGATCCGAAGCTTGTCATCGACCTGCCGCGTGCGCATATAGTGTGACGCTTCGACGTTGACCGAGCGCACGTTGTCAATGAATGCATCGAGCACCGGCTGGGGTTGGAAGCAGTAGTAGCCGTTCTCCAGATTGATATAGTCGCTGGTCAGCCGGAACTGGCCTCGGACAGCCGCCCAGAACGCCTCATCCTCGGCGACCGCGGTAACCGGCTTCGTTGCATACTGTGCCAAGAGGTTGGGGCCGAACATCAAGCCTAAAGACGCACCACCGGCTGTACTCAGAAAGCGGCGTTTGTTCATGATAAGTCTCATTGCACTTGCTAGTATGTTCCGAATCGCTCGTGACGGCGCTGAATATGTAACCTGCGCAGGGGAGCATTCATGCAAGCAGCGTGCAAACGGCGCACAAATAAGTCAAAGGACAAAATCGCGGTTGTAGCGAGACACAGACATCTCGCTTAAATGGAGACACTTGCGCGAAACTCGAACGCCATAACCGCCGGAGTCCCGCTCAATGTCGCCCCTCATTCATGTCGTAGACGGTCTCTTTGGTCTCGCCGCTGTTTCTTCGTTTGCCGGTTTTGTATTTCATTTATTGACCGGAAGCCCCGACTTGGCGCTGATGTGTTTTGTCGGCATCGGCGGGAGCGCAGCGATGGTGTGGATGCTCACCACCTGGCGACGCGCATAGGATTTGAATCGATCGCGTTTTGCGTGATAGCTTAGGATCGAAGTCGTTCCTCTGGGTTGAACTTAAGTTGCACCGGGTCGGAACGCGCCAATCGGCAGTGCGTCCGCATGCAGCATTTCTTCGTCGAGAATGCCGGGATTCTTCAAGTACGCAGCGGCAAAATCGACGGCGTCGCTGCCCCAAAAAATCTCCAGTCCTTCGATCATGAGCGGATCGCCAGGATTTAAGCCCGTCGCCCACAGCGTGCGGAAGATGATCTCGATGGCTGTAGGCGTACTGCCGGCCGCAACGGCTAGTCGCAAAAAGCCCAATGGATTAAAGGGATGTGTCGCCGGCATTCGAAACGGTATCTGATTCTGGCGCGCAAGCCAGATGCAGGAGCGATAGGTCCACTTGCGCTTTGGTGCGATTTCCGCCGGGCCCTTCTGTCCGAAGTGGTTCAGAAGTCCCGCGAATAGAACCGGCCGGTACTGGATTTGGCTGCCCTCAGGCAAGCGGCGAAGCGCGTGCAACCCCAGATACGCATAAGGCGAGATAAAATCGAAATGCCACACGAGGCTCGGCATGTTTTGGTGCTCAAGCAATTTTCGTTCCGAATCTGTGCCAAATCGGCCAGCCAGATAGTTGGATCATGAGTGCTCGCCTTTTGCGAGAAGCAGCCCGGTCGAAAGCTTCAGTAGCGTCGCGCGTGCATTGGCGGCTTCCTTGAGGCCCGTGGGAGTTGCCTTAAAGAAGGTGCGCGCTTTGCCGCCGCGCTCGGCAGTCGGGTCGCCAAGGGCGGAGACCAATAGGCCCTTCGTTTCCAGCCGTTCCAATGCGGCATACACACTCGCCAGAGCAACTTCACGACCGCTTTTTTCAGAGATCTCGCGGCAAATCTGCACCCCATAGGCATCGCCTGCCGGCCGGATGGCTGCGAGAAGAACCATAAGCTCCATTTGCCCCAGGTACTCGCGTTTTCTCATATCTTCTACAATAGTGATGATATTGAGATCTTGCAACTGCATCACGCGAGACCGTGGCGTTTGGTAGCCTGTAACGGCGTAATCTGCATTTCTTTTCGGAGAGTTCGCCGGTGCTGAATAATCGATTTGGGCGAGAAGTGTATCGGTGGCTGAGCCCGTTTCGTCAGGAGGCGGCGAAGCGTCGCTTTGTTCGATCGATTCCTGCTGCAGTTGCGCTCGCTGGTGTGCTTTTTTGTACGCCAAGCGGCGCGGATCCGAGCGGCTACGCCGCGCTGGTGAAGCGGGTATCCCCGAGTGTGGTCACCATTCTCGTGGAAGAGGCAGCCGTTAGTGCAGGTCAACGCGCCGCTTTGACTGCCAGAGCGCGTGACTATGACTCGATGCAGTCCGTGATTCAGCGGCTGCTGTCCGGAGTCAACGGCGATCAATCGCGCGATGATGGGGCCACCGCCTCATTGGGATCAGGATTCATTGTGCGGGCGGATGGTTTGATCGTCACGAATCGGCACGTGATTGTCGGAGCTCGCAAGGTTCATGTGCACCTGCCGGATGGCCGGGACGTCACGGCGGACATCGTTGGCGCTGATGCGTTCACCGATATTGCACTGCTGCGAGTCCACGCGGGGAACCTGCCGGCGCTAAGATTGGGCTCCTCCGAGGATGTCTCGGTCGGCGATGCAGTGATCGCGATTGGTAACCCCTTCGGACTGGGTCAATCGGTGAGCGCGGGCATTGTATCGGCGCGTGCGCGCGCACTGGAAGACGATCCCTACATCAATTTTCTGCAGACCGATGCGGCGATCAATCGCGGTAACTCTGGCGGTCCGCTGCTATCGACTGCGGGCACTGTGGTTGGCGTGACTTCAGTTATCTTCTCGCCGAGCGGCGGCTCCGTTGGCTTGGGTTTCGCGATACCCGCGGAAACGGTATCTGCTGTGATCCGCCAGCTCGAGGCACACGGTCGGGTTGAGCGGGGGTATTTGGGAATCTCTGCACAAGAATTGACGCCCGAGGTGGCGACGGCATTGCATGTCAAGGCTGCCGGCCACGCCCTGATCACGGCACTCGATGCGCAGGGCCCATCGACTCAATCACTGGCCATTGGGGATGTGTTATTGACCATCAACTTGACCCCTGCCACGTTTAAGAACTTGAGTACCATCACGACGCGCTTGGTACCCGATTCGCTGGCGACGATTCGTATCGCCCGCGACGGCAAAGAACAGACACTGGCCATCAAAGTGGCCCGATTACCTGATCCGCCGGAAGATGCGGCCGTTTCCGGAGGCCAGGATAGCTGGGTGCCCGCCCTAGGATTAGGCGTGGCGGATACGACAGTCGACATACGCAATGCCATCAAAGCCAACAATGAGACGGGTGGCCTGATCGTGACGCAGCTTCGGCCCGCCGGCGCAGGTGCACTGGCAGGCTTGAAGGTTGGAGACCTAATCACTCACGTCGGAACCAAACAGTTACTCGCCATGGCGGACTTGGCGGCGATTCACGCTCCAACTCGCCAGGCACCGCTGCTTCTGCGCGTCGTGCGCGAGGGAGCCCCGGCGTTCGTCGCAATCACCGGGGAGGCTGAGATTTCTCGACCGAATGTCCCGCACTAAGGTCAGTGATATCGAGCGGGGAAGGCTGGGCCTCGATGCGCCCATCAGTCGGCGCGATTTTTTGAACGGCAGCCTTGCCGCTGCCGGCGGTGCACTGGCGCTACCCGCCGGCTCGGCCGGTGCGCTGGCGCTGCCCGCGGGCTCGGCGAGTGCTGACACTTTCACCGGATATGGCGGTGTGGGCGACTACGCCCGAGCCAACGGAGACACTTGGGCCGTCGTGCAGGCGGCGCATCGCTTGCGCGACGGCGACCGCATCAGCATCGGCCACTCGGAATTGAACGGCGCACAACACTGGGGCTCGGCGCTCGAGTATGGTCGCAAAGCCGGCGAGCGGGCCGCGGCATGAAAACGTGCGTACTCGCGATCGTGTGCATGGCCGGTGTGCTTGCGGTTCGCGTAGGCATAGGTGCTGAACGCGCCGCGGGGCGTGAAGCCTGCGAGGCGCTATCGGGCTTGGTGGTCTCAGCGGCTAAGATCGGGCTGCCGACCAGCGGAGCGCGTATCGAGAGCGGCCGACTCGTATCCGCCACCGAGGAGGGCAATGTCAACGGTGAATACTGCGAGGTGAAAGGTTGGATCCATCCTGTGAATGCGAATTCACCCCGCATGCAGTTCGAGGTCAATCTGCCGAGCAGCTGGAATCGTAAGCTGCTGCAGATGGGTGGTGGCGGATTCGACGGCTCGCTCGTGACGGGGCTCGGCGCCGAAGGCCTGCAGCCAAAGAGCGTCCCGCATCCATTGAAACGCGGCTACGTGACGGCGGGTGGGGACGGCGGCCATCAAAGCGGCCCCGGCTTCGACGGACGGTTCGCCCTCGACGAGGAGGCACTGCGCAATTACGGTCGGGAATCGGTGAAGAAAGTGCACGACGTTGCCATCGAGATCATCATGGCGCGTTACCGGGAGAAGCCGAGGCGAACCTTTTTCGTCGGCAACTCTCAGGGTGGACATGAAGCGCTCAACGCGGCGGCATACTACTTTGCAGACTATGACGGCGTGGTGGCGAACTACCCGGCTTACAATGTCGCGCTGCTGCACCTGGCGTCCCTGAATGTGGGTCAGGCGATCTATTCGAATGACGGCGCCGGATGGCTCAGTCCAGAGAAAACCAAGATTCTGACCGATGCGGTACGCAAGGCATGCGATCCTTTGGATGGTGCCACGGATGGCATCATCAGCAATATCGCGGCCTGCCATCGTGTCTTCAACATTGACACGGTCAGGACGACCTTGCGCTGTGGCGACGGTAAGGACAGCGGCAACAGCTGTCTGTCGGATGCGCAAATCGAGGCCGTGGCGCGCATCGCCTCAACCTATCGGCCGGGCTTTGCCGTAGCAGGTGCAGATGAGCTCGCTCCCTGGGCGCTGCTCGAAGGGGCGAGGTTCGTGGTCTCCAATTTCGGTACACGGCGCGTTCCAGACAATCCACCCACCACCTTGGATGCGCTTGTCTATACCGCAGGCGCCGCCACCGTTAAGTACATCATCACCCGCGATCCTAACTACGATCCTCTGAAATTCAATCCTGCGGCGTACCGCGCGCGCATCGAGGAAGTGGCGAAGATCCTGGACGTCACCGACGTCGACCTGACACCGTTCAGGTTGAAGGGAGGCAAACTCATTCTGGCGCATGGCACCGAGGACGACTTCATCGCACCGGGCAACACCGACGCCTACTACGAGCGCCATCTGGCTAAACAGGGCAGGGCGGCGATGGACTCGTTCGTTCGCTACTACAAGGTACCGGGATTGTCACACGGCTTTGGCACGTTTAACGCCAAGTATGATGATCTGACGGCGCTCGTCCATTGGGTGGACGGTGCTCACGCGCCTGACGTGCTGATCGGCGTGGATGAAAACACTGAACATAGCGGCCGCACGCGGCCCATGTGCGCTTATCCTCGCTGGCCGAAGTTCACGGGAAAGACCGGGGATTCGTTGGACGAGGCGCGTAACTTCACATGCGTGGTCAACTAGCGCCAAACTCTGTCGTCGCGGTGATGTCGGAGACGAACCCTGTCGCCGCGGTGACGTCAGAGACGAACCCTGATAAATTGGGCCAAGCGCTCGAGAAGTATTTCCACCCTCAGTGCGCGGAGCGAAGTCCGATTCCTTTTAGTCGACGGTCAGATGAGGTTCACCATGAAACGCGAAGTCCTAGGTTTCCTGTCACTCGTGCTGGGAGTGACGTCAAGTTTCGCCGCCTTGAAGCAAGGCGACACTGCGCCCGACTTCAAGACACAGGCCTCACTAGCCGGCAAGGAATTTACATTCTCGCTGCGCGACGCATTGAAGAAGGGTCCCGTGGTGGTGTATTTCTATCCCGCCGCCTTCACGGGCGGCTGCAATCTGCAGGCGCACACTTTTGCTGAGAATCATGACAAGTTCGCCGCCGCGGGGGCCTCGGTCATCGGCGTGTCGCTCGACAGTATTTCGCGCTTGAACGACTTCTCGTCCGATCCCAAATATTGCGCCGGCAAATTGCCGGTGGCCTCGGATGAGAAGGGCGAGATCGCGAAATCCTACGACATCAAAATTGTGGATACCTATAACGGGCAGGCTGTCGCCGCGATGAAGGATTCACGCGGCAACGAGGTCGGCCATAGCATGGCGGAACGCACCACATTCGTAGTCGCGCCCGACAACAAGATCGTCGCGACGATCGGTGGAGTCGCGGGCGACGCCAACGCCGAACAAGCGCTTGCCGTTGTTCAGCAACTGGCGGCGAAACGCACCGCCAAGAATTGACGGGCCGGCGGTTTGGGCCTAGGGACAGTTAGGCGAGATCATCTTGACCGCCGTCACCTTCATCGTGTGAGTTTTATCCTTTCCAGGGACAACGACGCCGGTGATTTCAACTTTGTGGCCAAGGTGAGGGGTGAGATTCGCCGTCGTCTCCGCAATCACGACCACCTTCGGCCCTTTCTCCAAATCCGTGAGCTTGAATGTTCCGGCATCATCTCCCTTCGCCAGACACCCGGTCATGCTGTGCTCTGCGGGCGCACCTTGGGCCTCGGCGCGAGCTCCGAGACCCAGTACGGACGCAGCAAACGCCAATAGAACAATGAGAGCTTTCATGTGAGACTCCTTGTTTGACTGCATCTAATCTTCCGGCCTTTTTGCGAGAAAAGCCAGACGCCAAACATCGCGGCTTGCGGTAGTTTGAGAATTTCGGCTACGCGCTGACCAGTCTGTCCGCATATGACATGGGTTTTCGCACCAGAGTGCTTTTCCCAAACAGGGATCCAACCAAGTCGACCGCGAGCACTGCGGTCTTGTTGCGCACGTCCAGGGCTGGATTCAGTTCCATGATATCCAACGAGGCCATCTGGCCGGTGTCCGCAATCATTTCCATGCACAACTGTGCTTCCCGATAAGACAACCCGCCGGGTACCGTCGTGCCGACCCCAGGCGCGATTTCGGGATCGAGAAAATCCACATCGAAGCTAACGTGCAGGTGAGTATCAGTGTCCATGTCTTGTAACGCCAGTTCCATGGTTCGCCGCACGCCCATTTCGTCAATGAAGCGCATGTCGAACACTTCCAGCTGTTGTTCATGCACAAAACGCCTCTCACCCGTATCGACGCTGCGGATTCCAATTTGCCGCACCCATTTCGCGGATATTGCCGGGGTCGCGCCGCCGATCTGAAGCAACTCGCGGGGGCCGAATCCACACAGACACGACAACGGCATCCCGTGCAGACTGCCGCTTGGGCTGAGTTCACGAGTGTTGAAATCGGTATGCGCGTCCAACCAAAGCACGCGCAAAGACTTGCGCTTGTTGCGGCAATGGCGAGCGACTGCTGAGATGGAACCAATACTCAAGCAGTGATCGCCTCCCAGCAATATCGGTAAGCGCTGTTCCGTCAATTCTCGATACACCGAATCGTGTACCTCGTGATTCCAGGCGGTAACCTGTGTCAAATTGCGGTAGCCGTCGGTTTTGATCAGCCCGGGGTTGGCAGGGCCGCTGACATTGCCGCAATCCACCACGTCGAGCCCGCGCTGCGACAGGGCCGCGTGAATTCCAGCGACCCGCAGAGCCTCGGGGCCCATTGAGGCGCCGCGGTCGCTGGCGCCAATGTCCGTGGGCGCGCCGATGAGGCTGGCTGTGCGATTGGCGGCGCTCATCAGGCGAACCGCCGTTGCCGTGCGCGCACGGTCTCGTTCGCCATACAGGCAAATAAATCTTTCGGGTCTTCCATTTCTGGGATGAGGTCGATCCGCTGACCGCCGTCCGGGTGCTCGCCATTCAGCTTCAAGAGATATCGCAGTGCCGAGAAATCGCTGAGCGCAAATCCGACGGAATCGAAGATGGTGATTTCTTGATCATCCAATCGACCAGGACGATTTTCCAGCAAGACATGAGCCAGTTCACTCACTTGAACGGTGCCGCCCAGTTGTTGAATCTCGCCCTCGATGCGGGCCTGTGCTTCGAACTCCACCACGATCCGAGCCGCTTCCGAGCGAAGAATATCCGGATGCAATTCCGTCTTGCCGGGACAATCGCCGCCAACGGCATTCAGATGCATCCCGTGAGCGATCATCGGCGGCGTCAGGATGGTTGCGTTGCGTTTATCGGCGGTAACGGTGGTCACGATGTCGGCGCCTCGAACGGCCTCGGCGGTGCTGCTGCAACGAGTTACGGAGAGATTGGGCAGTTGCAATCTCGTGAGATTGCGCACCAGTTTGGCTGTGGCCTCGGAATCCGTGTCGTAGAGCCGTACTTCGCGGATGCCCACCATCCGATGGAACGCGATGATTTGAAATTCACTTTGGGCACCATTTCCGATGATTGCCATGACACGGCTCGAGGAACGCGCCATCCGGGTCGCTGCGAGCGCAGAGACTGCAGCCGTGCGTAGCGCAGTCATAAAAGTCATTTCTGAAAGCAGGACGGGATAGCCGGTGGCGACGTCGGCGAGCACGCCGAACGCAGTCACCGTGAGCAGGCCCTGCGCGGTGTTTTTGGGGTGTCCGTTGACGTACTTGAATGAATAGAGACGCCCATCGGTCGTGGGCATGAGTTCAATCACACCCGTGGGCGAATGGCTGGCGTGCCGCGCCGATTTCTCAAATTTGTCCCAGCGTCGGTAGTCAGCCGCTATTTCCCCGGCCAGTTCCTCGATGAAACGGCCAACGCCGATTCGCGATACGAGCGCTCGAAGGCGCTCGGTTCCAATGTAATTGACCATGATTTCCCCCAAAAGACCCAGATCCCCAGTTTCAGGGCGGGTCGAGCCAATGGGTAGCCAGAAAGTTGATCAATAAGCGGTTAATATTGTGCAAATAGTCATAGGAAATTGGCATTTTGCACAGACCGGCGTTTGCGCCGTGCCTCGGGGGAGATTCTGATGGATTCGATTGACCGCAAATTACTGTCATTGCTGCGCGAGGACGCGCGAGTGCCCGTCGCCACCCTGGCCAAGACCCTCAAAGTCGCGCGTGGCACCGTGCAGAATCGGCTCGCACGAATGGAAGCGGACGGCACGATTGTTGGCTACACCGTCAAGCTCAAGCCCGAGGTCGAGGAGCAAACGATTCGCGCGTTGATGACCGTGGCGGTGGAGGGCAACCGTACGGACGAGGTACTCCGATCACTGCGGGGGGATCCTGCGGTTTGCGCGCTTCATACCACGAACGGTCGCTGGGACATCGTGGCCGAGCTTCGCGCCGACAGTCTCGAAGCAGTTGACCGTGTGTTGGGTCGCATTCGCCTCATCGACGGAATCTCCAACACGGAAACGAGCCTGCTACTGTCGACCCATAAGTTTTGAGGCGTGGCTAGCTTCCAAGGAAAAGCCGCACCCGGTTGCGAATGGGCGCGGCGCTTCTCCTCGAGCAGGTTCAGGCGGACTAAACCCGGCTTTCAGCGGCCCGTTCAACCGCAGCGATATCGATACGCTTCATCTCCATCATCGACTCGAAGGCTCGCTTGGCGCGGGCCGGATTGGCGTCGCCGAGGAGGGATAAGAGCTTGCGAGGCACGATCTGCCAGGAGAGGCCGTAGCGATCCTTAATCCAGCCGCATTGCTCGGCATCCGGAACCGCCGAGAGCGCATTGGTCAGATGCTCGATTTCAGCCTGCGTGTCGACCGGAATTTGGAACGAAACGGCCTCGTTGAATTTGAAATGTGCCCCGCCATTGAGGCCGACGAAAGGTCGCCCCATCAGAGTGAATTCAACTGTCAGGACATCGCCGGCCTTGCCCGACGGATAGTCGCCTGGCGCGCGCTGCACTTTGTCGATGCGACTATTGGGCAGTAGCGAGGTATAAAACGTGGCAGCCTCCTCGGCATTACCATCGAACCAGAGGCACGGCGTGATAGTTTGCATGGAAAGTCTCCTGCGTTTGCGGACCCGATTCTTTGGGATACTAGTTATATGACGAGCCGGAGTCACGAAGTCCGACAGTTCCCTAGAATATATTCTGTAGGACGGCGCAGGCGTATTCATGGCTGAACAACAATTTGCCGCGGCGATTCGTATCCGCGGGGTTAATCCCTACATTGCGATTAGCGCATCTCGAGCAAAAGCGCTGAAACCCGGATGGCGAAGGCCCTTGCCTGTCTTGGTCCGCATCGGCGGTATCCCGCGCGATCCATGGCGCACGAATCTTATGCCAGCCGGTAACGGCGGCTTCTATCTTTACCTGCACGAACGGATGCGCCGAGCGTCGAATTGCGGCGTCGGCAACCGCGTCGAGGTCCAACTGCGGGTGGACCACCACTACACCGGCGGTCCGATAAACTCGATGCCCGCGGGGTTTTCTGATCGGCTGAACGCCTCTGCGACGGCGCTGCGCAATTGGAAAAAGTTGGTTCCCAGCCGACAAAAGGAGATTCTGCGCTATTTTGCTTCCCTGAAGTCGGACGCGGCCCGCGCTCGCAATGTTGACCGAGCGATGCGTGTGCTCCTGGGTCGACGCGAGCGGTTCATGGCGCGAAGCTGGAAGGATGGGCGGTAGGACCGCGATCAACTGAAGGGAGGCGCGACTCCCAGCCCGGGCGGATTGCGGTAGGATTGGGGTGTCTGGAGGACATAAGATGCATCAGGGTAGTTGCCTGTGCGGATCGGTGAAGTATTCCATCGACGACAATCTGCAATTCGTCGTCAATTGTCATTGTCAGTTCTGCAGCAAGGCTCACGGCGCAGCATTTACAACTCTCTTGATGATGCCTTTCAATAAGTTGGAGTTCATAGAGGGGCAAACATTGCTCGCAAGCTATGAAGTTGAAACGCTGAACTCCTTGAGGGTGTTTTGTTCTAGATGTGGGACGCGTCTTTACAATCATTCGCCGTCGAAAGGAATGATTAGTCTGGTCGTCGCTACTCTGGACACGGATGCGAAGTTACGTCCGCTTGCCAATATCAACGTCGGCTCGAAATGTTCTTGGTACAGCATCGCGGATGAGCTCCCTCAATTTAGCTCAACGCCCAGCGCGGCGGAGTTTGGCCAATTGCGTGCGAGTGCGCTTCAATGCTGAGTGATCCTCAAAGCAGCACCGGCGATTCGATAACGATCCGTGCCGCGCAAGTATCGGACATCGACCGCTGTGGCCGCATTTGTTATGAGGCTTTCGATGCCATTAGCGGGCACCATGGGTTTCGCTCCGACTTCGATACGCCGGAAAGTGCGCGTCTGGCGATCGCTTCAATGTTTGGGCATCCGTCATTCCATTGCATCGTAGCTGAGGAGTCCGGCGCCGTGGTGGGGAGCAATTGCATGGATGAGCGATCCAGCATTTGGGGAATCGGACCCATCACCATCGATCCGTCGGTTCAGAATGCGGGTATCGGCGCGCGGCTCATGACGGCGATGATGAGCCGCGCGGCCGAGCGGTGCGTCTCCGGAGTGAGACTCCTGCAAGCGGCCTACCATTGCCGGTCCATGGCGCTCTATTCGAAGCTGGGATTCCGCATCAGGGAGCCCCTTGTTCTCATGCAAGGCACGCTGGTATCGGAAATTCCCACGGGTTACGCGGTGCGCGCAGCCAAGACCGAAGATCTCGAAGGGTGCAATCGTCTTTGCCGGCAGGTTCACGGGCATGATCGCGCCGGCGAGTTGGTTGACGCGATTACGCAAGGCACGGCTCGTGTCGCGCAGTACGAGGGGCGAATCTGCGCATATTCGTCGGGCATCGGATTCTTTGGGCATTCAGCGGCAGAAAATAATAGGGACCTTCAGGTGCTGCTGAGTGGAGCGGGGGCGTTCAGCGGACCCGGCATCATCGTGCCGGCCCGCAACACGGAACTGCTGCGCTGGTGCTTGAACGGAGGTCTTCGTATCGTGCAGCCAATGACCTTGATGACGATTGGCTTTTACAACGAACCGGCAGGGGCCTATCTACCGTCGATACTCTTCTAAACGCGCGATCCTCAGTTTGGCCTGCTGCGCAGGTCACGGCCCTTGTCCCCCGGCTCTGATCGTGTAAATGTCATCACCCAATTGGTTTCCCAAGTCTCCCCTCCGTCATCCGAGAAAGTCTGTTCGAATCGTGCCGAATTCCGCGTAATGTCCAGGAAACTGTTTCGAACAAGAATCACTCTGTCATCAAATGATTCTTGATCTACGAATACGCCACGACCATTTTTAAATTCCCCTACCGTCGGTACCCCCAGAATGCCGGTTTTGCCGTTAGCCCAATTGAGGCTCCACTGGTGAGATAGGGGATTGTAGAGGCGCAAGCCCACACCTTCGATGTGACCTGCCGAACCGTCGGCCGTGAGCTCGAACAGATTGGCGTGGCCATTGAGAATCTCTCGGACCACCGAAATCCCGTCGTATTCGACCCAACTGGTGGATCCCGTCAAGGGTTTTTGCAGGCGCGACACGTGCGTTTTCCAAGTACCAATGCTGAAATCGAAATCATGTTGCCCGTCCCGCTTTGGGTGGTCGCGCTGGGATTCCGATTCGGGTCCCCCCAGCGCTGTCTGTGAGAAGAGCGGAAGTACACACGAACTGCAGCAAAATGCCCCTAGAAAAAGCTGTCGAACCGTTTTCATAGCTTCCCTCCCGATCCGCGGTCTTGTTTTTCCCGCGTCAACGAGGCGATAAAATTTGTCTCCCAGGTTTTCCCGCCATCATCCGAGAAAGCCTGTTCAAACTTGTGCGAATCTTGAGTGATGTCCGACCAAATCGCCCGGACCAGGATGGTTTTGTCATTAAAGGTGTCCTGACCGACGAACTCTCCGCGCCCGTTCTTGAATGCGCCGACTAGGGGGCTGCCCAGCGTACCATCGCCACTGGAAGCAAATGTTTGGCTCCATTGGTGAGCCCGCGGATTGTAGAGAAACAAGGTCAGGCCCTGCATGTGACCCGTCGGTCCATCCGCCTCGATCTCTTCCAAGTGGGCGCGACCGTTCCAGATCTTGCGCTCGGTTTTCGTACCCTCCATTTTAATCCAGGTCGTCGAGCCGCTGAGCGGCTTTTGCAGGCGTGTGATGTGTGTCTTCCATGCGCCAATGGTGAAGTCGAAATCATGTTGACCATCCCGCGTAGCAGGTTCGCTCGGCAGCGCTGCGCGCGGCGCGGGTGATTGCGCCGTGGCCGCAATTGGGGAGAGCACAAAAATTGTCGATATCAACATCAGTCCGAACAAGCCCCGAGTCAAATGATTCACTTAGTATCTCCAAAATGTTTTTTGATCCTCGTCCGCGCCGATCCAAAATGGTCGTGGTTAACTCAAGACTCAACGACCGTGGGACGTTGTCAGAGTATTCCGAGAATCGAGGCGCCCTGAAGGGCCACTTGAGAGAAAATACGCTGGGCCACTTTAGGGCCGGCGCGAGGGGTGTTTCATTTGGGGGGAGCTTGATGCCGGGCGGGCGACGACCTCTCGAGATTTAGCGTGAGGCCTTTGCGGACTTGAGGTGCGTCAGGGTTAGGGCTGCCATTGACAGCGCGATGAAGGCTCCAACTCCGATCGCGATGGCGTTGACCGGTGTGTCGAGGAACACAGCCGCCGAGTAGCCGCTCACCATCGCCAGCATGCTTAGGTTTTCGAACATGTTTTGAATCGCAATCGCCGCTCCCGCCCCGACACCGCCGTTGCCTTCTTTTTGTAACAGAGCATCGAGCGGTACAACGAAGAATCCGCTGCATATGCCTACGAAAGCCATCACGGCAAATGCGAGGGGCTGGGTGGTGACAAGGGGTAGTAGACACACACCGAAGCCGATCAGAATGCCGGCTGGGAGCGCCCGACGAACGTGTTGAAGTCGCACGAAACGAGCTGCAAGCGCTGCGCCCACCACAATTCCAGCCGCGACCATACCCGTCAGAAAGCCTGGCAAGGAGTTGTTGGTCACGTTGAGGGCTACCGGCACCCAGGCGATGACGAGGAAGCGAAGGGCGGCTCCTGCACCCCAGAAGAGGGACGTTCCGATCACGGCCAGCCGTGCGTTTCGACTCTTTAGGAGCGAGCGCGTCTTCAAAGCGAAGGATTTAACGATTGGGACCACGGAATAACTAATAGCCGGAAGCGCGCGCTTAATGCGTGGAACAAGAATTGCGCTCAATGCCGCGGCGGCGTAGCAGGCGGTGATCGCCATCAGCGCGCCTTCGATACTCCAATCCGTCAGTTTCCCGCCCGCAGTTGCGCCTAATAATATTGCGGCAATCGTCGAAGCCTCCAGGAGGCTGTTGGCTTTGACGAGCTGAGCCTGCACCACCAGTTCGCTCAAAATTCCGTACTTGGCCGGCGAATTGGCTGCCGCGCCCGCACCCACGAGCGCGTAGCTTATGAACGGATTCGCATGCAGGCACAGACCTAAGCCGCCGACGCACTTGAGCGTATTGGCGTAAAGCATGACGCTCCCCTTGGGACGCGCGTCGGCAAACACACCGACAAGCGGCGCGAGCAGTATGTATGCGCCCACGAAGAACGCTTGCAGGAGCGGCCCACTCCACGCCGGATAGCCCTCCTGTCGAACGAGCGCGAGCGCCGCAAACAGAAGTGCGTTGTCTCCAAAAGCCGAAAGAAACTGGGCTCCCAGGGTCGCGAACATCCCGCGCGACCAAAGGCCGGCGGGTTTGGGCTTGCGTCGCAGGAGCTTGAAACGGCGTTGACTATTCGCCGGGATCTTAAAAGCCATTCATCGCCTAATTCAACTCCACGGGTTGCAACTTCTATATCTAAGAATACGGGCCAATCGGCACCAGGCCTAGTCGTCCGTTTTGCCCGGCTACTTGCCGATGGCGGGGTCGCGAGCGACTCCGCGTGGCGCTTCTGCGGAATGGCCGCGATGTAAGCGGTACATATCGGCTGCCCACTGCATGGCGGGGTGCTGCAGGAGGCTGGCGCGGTATTCCTGAAGATAAGGAGGCAGTTCGACATGTAGTGGGTATTGGATTTCGGGCGGTTGAAGCAGCACCCCAAGCATGGCCGCCGCGGTAAGATCCGCGACCGTGAATGTCTGACCGACCAGATGTGCGCGACCCTGGCGCTCTTCCTCGATACGGTCAAGCGCAGTATTCACGGTCGCGCGATCCGCCTCGAGCTTCGCGTCGCGAATCTTATGACGAAAGCGGTAGTACGCAGGGAAAACCTTCCTGAGCGGCAGGAGCGTCTGGTAGGCCTTGTCGGGCATGCCTGTCGTCAGCACGCGCAGGGCGATATCCGGATTACTGCGAAATAAGGGAGTGATGATGGCCGCTCGCAAGGCCGGCCCGAGATGTTCATCAAAGTAATCTTCCAACGCGAGCGCGCGCTGTCGCGCGGCATCATTGGGATAGAGCGGCGACTCGGGGAAGCGCTCTTCGAGCGCCGCGATTATATGCGTCGAATCGCCGATCGCTTGACCATTAAGGAAGAGGATCGGCAGGGTGCCGCGACCAGTGGCTCGCCAGGCTCGAATCAGATAGTCGGGGCCGAGCACCCGGCGGTTGTGCGCGATGCGCTTGTGA
>Ga0307474_10001342_pt1 | contig 17897 bp, 12 predicted proteins | sample atmos_gasesECM1C_2_FD_203312 | JGI IMG/M metagenome (GOLD analysis project Ga0307474, IMG submission 203312) | Hardwood forest soil microbial communities from Morgan-Monroe State Forest, Indiana, United States - atmos_gasesECM1C_05 | ecosystem: Environmental > Terrestrial > Soil > Temperate... | reverse complement strand
GTCCTCGGGGTACTGCTGCTCCAGACGGCTGGAGATCGTGTTCATCTCCGCCTGCGCCAGTTTCATATCGACGCCGGGCTTGAGCCGCGCTACGACCACGGAGTGATGCTCTCCTCTTACAGCTTTTTCCTGGTCCGTCCAAGCCATGGGCGTCCACATCTGCGCGAAATCCGGAAACTGAAAATTCGCGGGCATTACTCCGGCCACGAGATAGCTCTGGCCTTCCATGTTGATGTTGTGTCCAACGATGTCCGGATTCGATCCGAAATGCTCCTGCCACAAGCGATGGCTCAGCACGACAACATTGGAATGGCCGGGTTGATCCTCCTCGGGAAGAAAGACGCGCCCCAGCATTGGCTGCACTCCCAACGTCGCGAAGAAGCCGGACGTCGCGGCACATCCATCGACTTGTTCCGGCTTGTCTCCGCCAGTCAACGTGAACCCATGGTAGGTGTAGATCGCCATCCGCTCGAAGACGTGGTTCTGGCGCTCCCAATCGAAATAGTTCGCGGCGGAGACCGAGAAGATCTTCATCCCCGGGAAACTCTTCGGAGGTGGAACATGCCAGACCCGAACGAGCCGATCGGCATTGGGGAACTCCAGGGGCCGCAGCAGAACTCCATTGACTACGCTGAAGATCGCGGTGTTGGCGCCGATGCCCAATGCGAGAGTAGCCACGACGACCGCGGTGAATCCCGGGCCCTTGCGCAGTTGGCGAATTGCGTAGCGAAGATCCTGCAGCAGCCCAGTCATCGTTCCTCCTCCTTTTTTGGGTAGCTCGCTACTCGTAGCGCAACGCCTCTATGGGATCAACGCGCATGGCGCGGCGCGCCGGCAAGTAGCAGGCGAACAACGCAATCCCGCAAAGCATCACTGCGACCACAGCGAACGTGATGGGATCGGTGGGCGTTACGCCAAATAGCATGCTGACCATCAGCCGCGTCAGCCCCAAGGCAGCGACGACGCCAATGGCCGCTCCTGCCAGCGTCATTCGTATACCGTCATGGAGCACCATGCGTAAGACATGGAGACGCTGTGCTCCCAGCGCCATGCGCACTCCGATTTCCCGTGTGCGTTGTCCCACCAGATACGACAACACGCCGTAGATTCCGATGCCCGCGAGCAGCAGCGCTAAACCTGCAAAGATGGCCAGCAGGATCAAAGAAAAACGTTGACCGGCAATCGACCGGGCCACGACCTCTTCTTCCGACTGGTTTTCCCCAACAATTAAGTCGCTGTGGGTGGCAAGGAGCTTTTTTCGAATTGTCTGAAACGTCGCTTCCGTATTGAGCGATGACCCGAAGCGCACGAAGACATTTGCTCCCTGAGCAACGTTCTTCATCGAAACATCAGTCCCTTGCATGAACGGCAGGTACAACTGGGCCTGCAAGGGTCGCACGGCATCTTCCGCGAGCCCCCACTGATTCACGTGACCCACGACGCCAACCACAACCCGCGAGACCCAAGTGCGCTGCGCGGGATCGGAGTCGAGTGCGAAAAGTTTAACGTGTTTGCCGATCGGGTCCTGATCGGGAAAGTATTGTTTCGCGAAGTTGCTATCGATGAGGGCGACCCGCTCAGAGTGCTCATTATCAGCGTCGGTGAACGATCGTCCGCGCAGCAACGGGATACGCATCGCCTTCAGATAATCCGGTTCGACTGCGTATTCCAGAGTGCTGGCGTAATCAGCCTGGCGCGCGGGCAACTGCTGTCCTTCAGGCCAGATAGCGGTTTCGTCGTCGCTCTCCATGGGACGCGCACCCCAATGTAGCGAGGCATTCTCCACCCCGGGCACACTGTGGATGGTGGAGTCAATCTGACGGAGAACCGCGCGGACCTCATCCAGCGATCCCTGTGCAAGTGAAGGTGGCGGCGTAACGCCGAAATGGACCACGTTGTGCGGATTGAAACCCGGATCAACTCCCCACAACTGCACCAGCGTGCGAAGCATCAATCCTGCTCCCACCAACAGGACCAACGCCATTGCCATTTCGCCGATCACGAAGATCGCCTGGATCCGGGAACGGTGGCCAGATACGCTGCGCCCCGTGTCTTTAAGCGTATCGCCGATGTTTGTGCGAGAACTCTTCAGCGCGGGAACGAGGCCGAAGACGATTCCTGTGATCACCGAAATGGATAACGTGAAGAACAAGACTCGGATGTCGATTCCAATCTCTTCTGCGCGCGGCAGGCTTCGCGGAATCGCAGCAATGGCTGCGGCCGTTCCCCACTTTGCTAGCAAAAGCCCAAGTGCGCCGCCAATCAGCGCGAGCACTAAGCTCTCAGTGAGCAACTGACGTGCGATGCGCGCATGACCGGCGCCGAGCGCGGCCCGAACCGAAAATTCCCGCTGCCGCGCCGTAGAACGCGCCAGGAGCAGATTGGCAACATTCACGCACGCGATCAACAGCACGAACGCAACTGCGCCCAGCAACACCAGGAGCACCGGGCGCATCTCGCCCACAATTTCATCCTTCAAAGCAATAATGTTCGATTTGATGCTGGCGTTGATGTCAGGATATGCGGCGGCGAGTCCTGCGTTCACGCGCCGCATATCTTCCCGCGCTTGTTGAAGCGTGACGCCGGTCTTCAACAGGCCAATGGCATCCGTACCCCAAAATGATTCTCGTTTGTAGAATGCCGGGTCCGTTTCCTGGCCGATGGGTACATAGATATCGGCGGTCCGAAAGTTATTGATTCTCAGCCGAAATGAAGCGGGGACCACGGCAATGATGGTACGGCTGTCCCCTGCCACGGTCAGTTGCTTGCCAACAACATTCAGGTCCGAGCCAAATTTTCGTTTCCATAAACCCTCGGAGATCATGACCGTCGGACTCGCGCCGCGGCGATCATCATCTGCGGTAAAGTTGCGCCCGAAGAGCGGGCTCACGCCAAGAATTGGAAAAAAGGTCGCGGATATACGTTGCGCAGGAACATTTTCGGCGGGCCCCACTCCGGCGATACTGCCATCCCCCCCGCGATACGCGGCCATGGCTTCAAATGAGGCATTGTCGCGTTGCCAATCGAGGAAGTTGGGGTAGGAGATGGAGCCTTTGGGAAAATTCGGTTTGTCCTGAAACATCGAGACGATGCGGTCGGAGCGCGGGAACGGCAGAGGATTGAGCAAAACTCCACTCACCACAGAGAAGATGGCGGTGTTGGCGCCAATCCCGAGGGCGAGCGTCACAATCGCAACTACCGTAAAGCCCCGGTTCTTCCCTAACTGACGCAGCGAGTAACCAAGGTCCTGCACTACGCCAGTCATACCTGCGCATCCTGCATCAATTTGTGCAGTTCTTCTTCGGCAACGACTTTGCCGTCGAACAGGTGAACTTCGCGTTGCGCGTGCTTGGCGAAGCGCGGGTCGTGGGTCACCATGCAAATCGTCGCACCCTCGCGGTGAAGATCCGACAAGAGTTCCATCACGGCCTCTCCATTCCGCGAATCCAGATTTCCAGTGGGCTCATCAGCGAGCAGGATGGAAGGTTTTCCAGCCAGCGCACGAGCCACCGCCACGCGCTGCTGCTGACCGCCGGAAAGCTGCGACGGATAGTGCCTGAGGCGATGCGCCATGCCTACCCGCTCCAGAGCTTCCATGACCCGCTTTTTGCGATCGACGGACGGCATTCTTTGCCGGTAGGTCAACGGCAATTCCACGTTTTCGTAAACCGTGAGATCGCCGATCAGGTTGAAACTCTGAAAGATGAAACCGATTTCCTGATTGCGGATGCGAGCCCGCTCAGCAAAGTCCAGGTTTTCGACGGGTTTGGTATTCAGCTGATAACGTCCGGCGGTGGGAGTGTCGAGCAATCCGATGATGGAAAGCAACGTCGACTTTCCGCAACCGGAAGGGCCCGACATGGCTACGTACTCGCCCTTGGCGATGGAAAGGTGCACGCCCGAGAGCGCATGCGTCTCGATTTCATCCGTATAGAAAACTTTGGTCAGGTCTGCAATTTGAATCAGAGGTAGGTTCGCTTCTGTCATGGATGCTTTAGCCTCGATTTCGTAGTTTTCTTGTTAATCCTGGAGTCGAATGCGGTCTGTGTTATCCCAACGCGACATGTCGGAAAGCACCACGGTGTCGCCTTCGTGCAGCCCATCAACAATCTGGATCGAGTTCACCGATGCCCGTCCGACCTTAACCGGAACGCGCTCAGCTTCGTGGCCATCGGAACCGATCTTGAACAGGCTGATCGTGCTATTCTCCTGCCCGAAAGCCGGGCGTCCCACATACAAGACGTTATCCAGGCGCTCCAGATCGACGGTGCCGTCCACACTGAGATCGGGCCGCGCGCCTTTCGGCAGTTCGCCCGTTAGTTTGACGTCAACGGTTACCGTTCCGTTTTGTACGCCTGGGTCAACGCGCATCACCGTGCCGGAAATTACGCCGTTGTGCGTATCGACGGAGGCCGGCTCGCCGGGTTGCACGTCGCGCGCCTGGGTCTCGGCAATTTTCAGCTGGGCCATCAGGTGATTGGGCTGCACAACTTTGGCGAGCATCGTACCGGGCAGTACGTGTTGCCCAACCTGCAACGGCAACTCCACGAGAACACCGTCGATTCCGGCGCGAACTTTCAATGCATCTAGTTGTTTCTGTTTCAGTTCCGCCAAGACTCGCATCTGATCGACCTTGGCCTGCAATTCTGCGAGTTGCGAATCGATCGCCTTCTGGCTGCTGACCAGACGCTGATCCTCCAGGCCGTTGCGGGTCGTGAGTTCGTCAGATTTACCCTTCGAGGCTTTGTAGGCGAGGCCCGAGATGACGCCCAAGTCGTAGAGCGCCTTATCCGTCTGCGCTTGTAACTCAGCCTGGGTAAAGTCCGCCTTGACCGTGGCGGCGCCCGCTCTCTGATTCATCAAGTCGCTTTCCAGTCTCATCTTCTGGCTTTGATAGTCGGCGACCGCCGCTTTCCACTGCAGCTGCGCATCCACGGCCGACTGCTCCACTTGCGGGTTGCTCATGTCGACCAGCACCGTGTCAGCTTTCACCGGGGAACCGCCTGGCAGCACGCGAATCCGCACCACCGTAGCTTCAGTCTCCGCTGGAATCTGCAGGACCGATTCCTGCGACGGGACTAAGGAACCCACACCGCGCACCTGGCGCAGCATTGGACCCCGTTTTACGGAGTCGGTCCATACGGTGCCGCGCTCCACTGTCGGCGCAGCCGGACGCAGCCGGTAAACTCCCATGGTCACTGCGGCGATGATCACGATGACCACAGCCGACAATAAGATCTGTCGTTTGCGTTTCTGTTGTTTAAACTCGGGACGAGCGATATCCATCACTGGGAGTAGTGGCAAGTACCGAACCACTCTGGGTCCGTGGGCAAGTCTCTGAAATGGAAGGGGATGAGAGTGTTCCGGGTGGCCCCTAAAAAACCGGGATTGTCCGGACGGGGATTCGACTGTCCATGATCGGACACCGAAAGATGGCTCAGGAATGAATCATTTCGCGGCGCGGTCGCTTGGAACAGGCTCCGATTTCAAATAATGGTCAAACCATCCGACGAGCCGCTCCATAATGTCGCGCTGATGAGCCGGCTGACGAATCGCGTGCCCTTCGCCCTCGTAGACCACCAACTGCGTATCTACGCTCAAGGTTTTCAGCGCGTGCCAGAATTCGCGCGATTGCGGCTCCGGCACTTCACCGTCGCGCTCCCCCACCAAAATGAGAGTTGGCGTTTTGGCATTCTTGATGAACGTAATGGGCGAGCTTCTCGCATACACCGCAGGATCGTCGTAAACCGACGCGCCGAAGTAGGGAATCATCCACTCGTCGATATCATTCTCTCCATAATAACTTTGCCAATTGGATAATCCGGCACCGGCAACCGCCGCTCGAAATCGGTGTGTCTGGGTCACGGCCCACATAGTCATGAATCCGCCATAGCTCCAGCCAAAAATTCCGATGCGCTGGTCGTCGACGGGCAGGGTCTTCACCACTTCGTCAACACCGGTCAAGATGTCGCGAAAGTCGCCATAGCCAAAGTCTTTCACGTTTCCTTGAGTGAACTTCTCCCCCTGACCGTAACTGCCGCGCGGGTTCGGGTAGAGCACGAAATATCCCTGGGTAGAAAGCCTGAAGAGGTTCAGTGCGCGACTGGGCCAAGCGGCGCGTACAGACGCCGCCGGTCCACCGTGCACCACGACCACCATTGGATAGCGGCGGCTTGGGTTGTAGTCCTTCGGATACAGCAGCCAGCCTTGGACGCGCATGCCGTCACTCGTCCAGTGCAAGTTTTTCATCTCGCCCCAGTCCGGCTGGACAGCATCGTTGGAACGCGTCAGTTGTTTCCAATTGCCGATCGATCCCGCCCAGACTTCGGCGGGATGCGCGGGTGAACTCCTGATTGCGGCAGACTTCGCATGATCAGCGGAAAAGGATGCCGACAGTGACTCGGGCCCCGACCAGAGTTGGTCGATTTTCCCGCTGTTGAGATTCACAGTAGAAATGCCAGACTGACCGTCGATGTTTTCGGTGAACAAGATCTTGTCAGAGGCTGCCCAAAAGATGGAATTGGGTGACGCCGCAATTCCCGGAGTTACGTTACGCGCACTTCCGCCATTCGCAGGCACGACAAAAATGTCCCCGCCCGTGGAGCCTTCGTCGCTCATCAGGCCTTCAATAAAGGCTATGCTCCTCCCATCTGGCGACCAGCGTGGAACCGCGATCTGCAAATGAGGCTTATAAACGGACTGAAGAGCGCCATCCGCCAGGCTCAACCGATAGATCTGCGCGACGTACCAATTGGAGTCCCCAGCACCGTGCGCCGCAATCAGAGCGAAGTCTTTGCTGTCTGGGGACCAGTGGTATTCGTAAACGTACATATCGGGCGGAGACAGTTGCCGGGCCGTGCCCGAGGCAACGTCAACAATTGTCAGACGCTGCTCAAAAATCTTGTTGTCGATCACTCCAGTCTCGGGCGTCATCGGCATCAGGGGGCCAGCAGCGCGTGGTGCGTTCTCGGTAAAGAGGATCGCCAGCGTTTTCCCATCGGGTGACCACGCGGGTTCGGCAAGAAATCCTTTAAGGCTCGTCAACTTGCGTGTGGAGTCGCCATCGCGATCCGCCACGTACAGTTCTGATTGTTTATCGCCATCGGCATCGGAAAGAAACGCCAAGTGCTTGCTGTCGGGGGACCAGGAGACGTCTTCCTCATGGGCAGCGCTGCCGTCCTTAGCCGCCGAAACACGCCGCGGTTGCAAACTGGATGATCCCAGATCTTGAACGTAGATGGCCGAGCCGCCAGCTTCGCCGGGCAGTGATTCCACCCACGAAACGTGTGTTCCGTCCGGAGAAATCGTCGCTTGGCGAAAGCTTTTGACTGATGGATTCGCACCCTGCCCCACCGCGAACGCAGTCGCGGCAAGATAAGTCGTTAACCCGAGGGCCATACGCCTCAGGCACCATCTGATTCGACCATTTTTCTTCATTCCCGGGAGTCTCCTTATTCACTAGTGCAGGCAGCCGCCATCCTACATCGATTCGGCCCGTTCCTGCACCGGCCGGTTAGTGACCGTTAGGACGGTCCCACCCTGTTTGACGCAAATATTCTTTGTAACGATGTAACGATGTGCCCCCCTTCTGCACTATCTCAATAAGTGGAGGACATCGCGAGGTAAAGCGGTGAGCCACAGTTCAGGATTCAGCTTGGCAACCACCAGGTTGGGTTCAAATGAGTGCCGGAGCCGATCCGGGGGGAAGCGGCTCCGGCCCTTTTTGATTCGGACTTTTCTAGGAACGGCGCAGACCTTCTCGATCCGAGGTCACAGGAGTTTGACTTCCAGTGCAGAATACTCGGCCCACCGCACCCACCGTTTGCCGCAGGAGTAATCACTCCATTCTGAAACGTCCCGCCTTGTCTGCGCCCAACACCGAAAACGGCAACGGTGGGCCACCTCCAGTGCTACACTTTCTGACACTTCCGAGAGTGCGGGGCAAGTGCTTGGAGTTCCAGTCTTTTGACGAATCCTACCTGAGCCGCTTGCGGTCTGGAGATTTCCGGACTCAGGAGAATTTTTCGGCCTATTTCAGCGCGCTCATCAAGATCAAGCTGGGCTCTCGTCTGAAGTCCCCAGAGGCGATTGAGGATGTGCGTCAGGAAACTTTTGCCCGATTTTTCGTCGCATTGCGCGACGGGAAGATTCTTCATCCCGACCGCTTGGGCCCATTCGTAAACTCCATCTGTAATAACGTCCTGCTGGAGCACTACCGCTCGGCGGCACGGAACACTCCCCTCGATGAGGAGGAAGAAAAGAATTTTCCTGCCTCAAACATCGATATGTTGGGGGCGCTTAGCGCAAGAGAGCGAGAAAACAAGGTCCGGGAAATCCTGGACAAGCTCTCTGAACGCGACCGCCGGCTACTGCGCGAAGTGTTCCTGGAAGAACGGGACAAGGACCAGGTTTGCAAGGATTTTGGCGTTGATCGGGAGTATTTACGCGTGCTGTTACACCGTGCCAAGCAGGCATTTAAGTCATCATATCTGAAGCATACGGGAGAGAATCCCCCGGATTTTGCTTCAGCCTGAGTAAGGTTGTGATGCCGTTAGGCGTCACGGGAGAAATAATCATGGACCACACAGCGGTGGTTCGACAGAAAATGACGGAACGATATTTACTCGATGAACTTGATCCCCAACTGCGGGACGAGTATGAAGAGCACTACTTTGGCTGCCGGGAATGCGCCGTGGACGTTAGTGCGGGTGCGCAGTTTGTGGAGCACGCCAAGAGCGTTCTAGCGGAGCACACGGAACCAGTTCCTGTTCAATCGGCTCCACGCCGGAACCCGGCCAGTGGATGGTTTGCCTGGCTCCGCCCAGCCTTTGCCGCGCCAGCACTGGCACTTTTGCTGGCGGTGGTCGGATATCAGAATCTGACGCTTCGATCAGAACTCAACCGGCCCCAGGTTTTGCCGGCGGTTTCGGTGAATGTCGGAACGTGGGGTGCAGGAGGTCCATCGACCGCGGTCCCTGCTGGCAAGGGTCTCCTTCTGTTTGTGCGAATCCCGCCGGACGGATCTTATGCCCGCTATACCGCGGATTTGCATAGTCCCAGCGGGAAACTGGAAGGCTCATTCACCATCGAGCCTGCGGCTGGTCAAGATCAGTGGCCGGTGACGATTCCTGCGATCCACCGCGACTCCGGCACGTATACATTGGCTATTCACGGAATTACCTCTGGAGGAAACATCAAAGACCTCGGGAGCACGTCGTTCGAATTGCAAATTCAGTGATGAGTTCTAAGCCCGGCAGAGGTACACTATGGCGATTATGACGCCCACACCAGCCGACTCAGTACCTTCCCATGATTATCACGCCCAGGCACAGCTTCTCAGAGGGCACCTGGAGCGTCCGATCGATCAGGCGATCGAACCGTTAGGTGCGATCTCGCTGGATGGCCAGATGGACTGCCACTTCGCCCGCCGTGCGGAAAACGTCAGCATCGAAGGATTGATTTCCTTCGCCCGAGGCGAGACCAGAGTTTCAGGAGCCCGCAGCTTAAAAGATAACGGATGGGTGACCCTCGCCACGTCGATCCTGGAAGGCCTGAACGTTTTCGAAATTATCACCGCAGACCGCTTGGTCTCGCAGGTTTCCACCAATCATCCTTATAAGGACGGCCATTTCCCGCGCGCGACCTTCGTGGGAACGCAGTTTCAGAACTTCCAAGTCGGCGGCTTCGCACCCGAGCTCAAGCTGAATCTCGGCTTCTGCGGAGACAAACCGGCCGGCGACAGGTCTTATTTTCAAGATACAAAGTTCCTCCGTGGAGTAGAAGAACAGACCGAGAGGATTGCCGGGGCACGCGGACTTCCCAAAGAGTTAAAGGATGAGTACGATGAGAGGCTTGCCTACATCAAGACCCTTATCAGCGCCGGCAACGCGAGCGAAAAAGGCGGCCATAAGCCCATCACATGTTCCCTGGTCCAGAGCATCGGCGAGATTCCGATTCCCGGAGTGCAGTCGTTCGGGAACGTTCTGCTGATCCCAGAGTTTGGCACAGTGAGACTGAGCGAGATCGAAGTGGCGGAGAAAGCGGACTCAAAAACAGGCAGGCCCAACGTCTACTTCACTCTTACGGCCGCCACGATGAAGTTAGGTTGCGTAGGAGACGGCATGCTCGCCGCTGGGACAGTTTCGGCCAACGGCCATACCGAGCCGTAGGTTTAGGCGGAATCCTTCTGATCCTGGCCTGCGGGCTGGCTTGTAGTCGCGAAAGCCCGCAGAACATTTTTGATCGTGCCCAACGGGCTCTTCTGCACGGTAAACTCGAGCAAGCGCAGAAAGAAGCTGAGTTGGGCTGCCGGCGCTTTCAGGGGTCGAGCTCAGTGTGGGCTTGGAAATTCAGAACCCTTGAAGCAGAGGCCCTATTGCGCCGCGGCATGAGCCAGAAGGTTCTAACGCTTCTGGAAAACCAAACCACAATCCCCGACGACAAGAATCTGGTTATTGAGATACTAGCGATTAAGGGAGTCGCTTATGCCCGGCTGCGCTCGTTCCCCGACGCGGACCGGAGCCTCGGCCAGGCTGAGGAGCTCTGCGGCGAAGACCCGGACACAATCTGCGGGACCGTGATCCGCGCGCGGGGCATTCTTGCCCTTGAGCAGGGGGAGGTGTCTTCAGCGCGGGGGTTCTTTGAAAAGAGTCTGTCGTTCGCTCACGAGAAAGGCGATCGTTTTCTGGAAGCGGCTGCTCTCCTCAACTTAAGCGCGTCTTCCTTGAGGGACGAACATTTTGACGAGGCGGCTGACTTGTCCGATGCTGCCTATCGAAGTGCGACTGCAGTTGACGCCCAAAGCATGGCGATCAAGGCGCTGGGTAACCTCGGCTGGGCTGATTACAGACTCGGCGACGCCGAAAGAGCCCTACAACTGTCACTTGAAACAGAGGAGAAAGCAGTCGAACTGGGGGATATCTTCGACCAGGAAAATGAACTCACCAACATCGGCTACATCTACATGGACCAGCACAAATTTGGCCTGGCACAGCAATCCTTTCTGCGGGCTTTGGAACTTGCCGACGGCCTCAAAGCGAAGCAAGACATCTACAACGCTCTGCGCGTGCTCGCGAAGCTTTCACTCCAAACGGACGAGCCAGATAGGGCGTTCGCGTATGCCGAACGGGCACTACTAATGGCGCGCGAAAGCGGCAACCACGTAGATGAACTCTATCCCATCCTTGTTCAGGGACAAGTCGCGGCGCAGCGTGGCGATCACGCCAAAGCACAGCAGATCTTCGAATCGGTGGAAAACGATCAGGGTTGTCCCGTCTTTCTGAAGTGGGAGGCCCAGCATTCGCTGGCGCTTCTCGATGAACACCAGAAGCAAGCAGATGCTGCCGACCGCGAGTATCGCGCGGCGCTGGCCACGTTCGAAGGGGCCCGTGCGAGCGTAAAGCGCGAAGATTTTCATCTTTCGTTCTTGACGAACGCAGCACATATTTATGACGACTACGTTCATTTTCTCGTCGCGCAAGGAAAAACGGGCGATGCGCTGCTCTGGGCCGATTACAGTCGGGCTCGCACTCTGTCTGAAGGTCTGGGTCTGCTCTCGAGGGGCCCCTCGAACGCCGACCACGCTGGGCCTCCAGCGTTGAACGCTCGCGAGATAGCCCGGCGCGCAAAGGGAACACTGCTGTTTTACTGGCTAGGAGAAGCGCAGTCATTCCTGTGGGTGATCGCGCCGTCGAAAACTAGTCTCTCTCTTCTTCCGTCCGCCTCAGAAATTGATTTGTTGGTGGAGCGCTACCGCAAGTCTCTGAATGGTCCCGAAGACGCGCTCGCATCCGAAGCTGGGCGCTCGCTCTATCGTGCCCTGGTCGCGCCGGCTAAAGCGCTTCTGGCTAGCAATGCGAAAGTTTTTATCATCCCCGACGGCAGCCTAAACAACCTGAATTTCGAAACGCTGGTCGTCGATGAACCGAAGCCGCACTATTGGATTGAAGATGCCGACGTGGTGAACGCGAGTTCGCTCCGTGTGCTCGCCTCGTCCCTCGGTCGAGAAGGTGTCCGCGAGCGCAACCGCTCACGCAAGCTTCTTCTGATTGGTGATAGCGTCGCTCCGAGCAAGGAATATCCCGAACTGCCTCGAGCGGGCGAGCAAATGGCGAGTGTTGCGCGACATTTCCCCGCCACGCAGGAACAGGTTTACCAGCGCGACCAGGCCACACCGTCGTCATATTTAACGAACAATCCCGAAAAGTTTTCGCACATCCATTTTGTCGCGCACGGGACGGCCAGCCGCTTGAGTCCGCTCGACTCGGCGATTGTGCTCTCCAACAGCCCGGTCGAGGCCGACTCTTTCAAGCTCTATGCTCGGGACATTGTTCAGCATCCAATGCACGCCGACCTGGTCACGATTTCATCGTGTTATGGCGCAGGCTCCCGCGCATATTCCGGCGAAGGCCTAGTGGGACTCGCCTGGGCTTTCCTGCGAGCCGGAGCCCACAACGTGATCGCAAGCCTGTGGGAAGTCACCGACGCCTCGACGGAACAACTCATGGATCGGTTCTACGACGAACTCGATAAGGGCGCCAGTCCAGATGTAGCCCTGCGAGCGGCGAAGCTTTCATTGCTCCATGGCAGGGCCTTCCACAACCCTTTCTACTGGGCGCCGTTTCAGCTCTACACCGGATCGTAAGGTGCTTCGCCAATACCATGCCGTTCAAGGTCCCATGATAATATTTTCGGAGAGTTGGCCTCGCTCCTTTGTCGGAACGTGTGCCGGGTTTGTTGCCTGATTTCTCGGGCTTAGAGTTGTTTTGAAACTGAAGGGAGCTCTCTCTAGCTCATTGCGCAGATTTTTATTTAGACTCTTCGGCGATTTGGGGCTCGCCGTTTTCATTGTTTGGTGGACCAGCAACTAAAGAGCCGATGAGAACACGAAGACTGATATTGCTCGCCCCGATTCTGGCCTGTCTCTTTCCTGCTTCAAAATCCTTCGCCCAAGGTGCAGTCAGCCCGTCATCGGACAAAATCGTTGAGATTCCAAAACTTGCTCCCAAGCCAGACTTCAACAGGGAAATCTATTACAAAAACAAGCTGGAATTTTCTTTTGAATCAGGATGGCATCCCGTCAACATTCCCTGGGTGTACGACTTCTTGGTTGGCGATAGCTACAACATGACGCCTCTGAAATATACGTTAGTGCCCGTCATCGCGTCACTGCGGTGGCATGTGAACGACATCGGAGGTCCATGGATTTTACGCGGCAACTTTGATTTCACCTTCAGTGGCGCCATCACGCTCATTCCAAGGGGGCCTGAAACCCGATACTTTGTTTTCATCTACGGTATCCGGCGAAATTTCGTTCATCGTAATTGGAGGATCGTGCCCTATTTCGACCAGCGAGGCGGCGTCGGGACCATTGACGCGAAGGAACCTCTGGGGGTTGCGTTTGCGCAGGGACAAAACCTCACGTTCACTTACATGATGGGCGCCGGAGCGCGATATAACTTCAATCCACGGTATTCGGTTTCGGCTGGAATGAACTACATGCATATATCGAACGGGTATTTGTCAGAACCAAAATATGTGAACTACGGAATTAACGTTTACGGACCCACGTTCGGAATCGATGTCCGTTTGGGCAGGCCGCATCACGACGCCTCGCAATAGGGGCTGGACTTCGGGGCTTGTGGTTGTAGGTCGTTGGCGTGAGGGAGATAAAGTGTCAAACAGAAATTCGTCTGTTTCGAAGCGAGGTTTCCGCGTAGGCGTGCACGTCGGGGACGACATGATGAAAGGGCCGCGTTGCGACTATTAGCCTTGAGCGCACTTGTAGCGGCATTGGCAACGTTCGGCTGCGCCACGCAGCACGCTACCCTTGACATCACCGCTCCCTCCACCGCAGTAGCAGGTTCACCCGTCACCGTCACGGTCACCGCGATGATCGGCGGAAACCGGGACACGATTATTAACAGTCCCATAAAGTTCACGAGCTCCGATCCCGCCGCAATCCTCCCACCTATCTATTACTTTAACGCCAACGATGCAGGTTCCCACACGTTTACCAACGGCGTGACTTTGATGACTGCTGGCAGACAGAGCATAGCAGCGAGCGTAGTTGGGGCGGCGGGCCTGAACGGACGTGCGAACGTCACAGTTACTGCTGCTCAGTCTACGGCCGGCGCAGATTGAGGTTGCTGCCACACGGTGGAACGTTCCTCCGGCCGAGTACATATTGCCCCCTCCGATATTGGTGAATGTATCCCCCGAGACCGTTGTCACTCCAGAGTGGGCCATGTTGCCGTTCCCGGAAATCGATCCGAAGCTGTGTTGGAGATATTCCATCGTTTGGAGATATTCCATCGCCCATCGGTTTCGAGCCATTGGTCGCGATGTTCGTAAATTGCGAGTTCGTGACCGAGAAATCATCGAATGCGCCGGATGCCGGCGCGTACGGGGCGATATCGGCCCACACGTTCGAGCAGTTCAGATTGTTGATATTCACCGCACCGACGTACTGCACGAATTGCATGCAGTAGTGGAACGCGGGACTCCCACCCTCATAGTCGAGTGTGATATCAGAAAAATTCAGAGCAGTTGCGGGTGTCGTCGAACTTGCGCCTTGAACGTAGACGCCCCATGCGAGTGGACTTCGTATGGCCGCATGAGAGACGCTAATATGGGATAGAGCAGCAGTAAACCGCTTAATAATGCCCTTTGTGTCGCCTGCGGCGATAAGTGGTTCGATTGTGATAGTCGAAAGGTCGTCCTTCGAGGTGGGCGCGTAGTCGTCCGACTCAACAATGACCGCATCGATGCCATGACCCCTGGCGTAGACTCCATCCACCGTTGAGTTCGTTCCCTTAAGGACCAAGCCGTGACAGTTCATCGCAGTGACGACATTGTGGACGTAGGCGTGGTTGACGTTCTCAGCCAGCATGCAGTGGACTGCTGCGGTGGGGCTATGGCCGAGGCATGAGACGTTCTCGATACGGGGTGACTCAACTTGTCGAGCGCCGAGCACCTGACCGTTCTTGTTGACGATAAAAAAGGCGTCGGTTGCGATGCCGCCGTTGCTGGCATTGATGTATGCCGGACTGACGTCTACGCCGAGACTCGTTACAGTGAAATAATCGGCTCCCGGGGATGCGGGCAGATGCCCTTGCACGATCGTGCCGCCGCTTATCCCCGCAAAAGTGGAGTTGTAGCCCGGCATGCCCGAGCCTTGAATTGTGACGTTGGGTTTTGTGATGAGGTCCGTGGAATTATAGCCGCTGCCCAAGCTCCAATTCCCAAAGAGACAATTCCTCCCGTAGGCGGAAGACTATCCGCTTACTCCTTGACGGTTTGGCCGCCGTTGGCATAAACGATTGGGCCGTTCTGGACTCATATTTGGGGTTGTGCCGCATGCCAGAGAAGTAATCAATGCTCCTGCGGATAGAAAAGCCAAACCAAATTGCGCAGGAATTGTCGGAGAAGAATCAATAGGCGTTCTTGCTGTTGAAGATACGGAGCAAGGTCATAGTTATGATTTGCAGATCGAAAGTGAGGCTCCAATTGCGAAGATAGTACAGGTCATATTCAACTCGTTTGGCGATAGAAGTGTCGCCCCGCCAGCCGTTCACCTGCGCCCAACCGGTGATTCCGACCTTAAAAGTATGGCGGATATTATATTTTTCGATCATTTCCAGGTGACGCTCTACAAAATGTGGCATTTCAGGCCGTGGGCCGACGATGCTCATGCTACCTCGGAGCACGTCAATGAACTGTGGTATTTCATCAAGATTCAGTGTACGAAGCAACCTTCCGATGCGGGTACGCCTCGGATCATTGGTCGTCGTCCATCCCCACTCTGGCTCTCCGGGAGCTAAAGCTCGCATCGTGCGAAACTTGAGCATTCTAAAAACTCTACCGTTCAGGCCAACACGATCTTGGCTGAAAAAAATGGGCCCTCGAGACTCAAGTTTGATGGCGATGGCGATTAGAACGGTAAGTGGCAACGTAAACAAAAGAACCAGAACAGAGACGATGATATCGAATATTCGTTTTTGAAACAGATAGGGACCAGTCTCCGACAATGTCGGCCGCAGGTCCAACATGTGAATTCCGCCTAAGTCAATCAGACGATCACGAATGCCCACACCGTCGCCCAAGTCGACTACTACTCGGGTGGGGACGCAGAGCTTCTCCAGAGCGGGTGCGATCTGCTGGACCTCACTCAGTCGGGTTGCGGGCAATGCGATGACCACGTCATTGATCGAGTTGCCATTGGAGAAAATAGGAATTTGATCAAATTCGTAGACCGGGCCCTCGACCGTTACCTCCTGATGAGGCAGACGTACGAAGCCTACCACTCTACAGGGGAGCACCTCCCCATGAAGTAGCGTCGCCGCAACTCGGCGCGCGAATCGATCTGTCCCTACCATCAGAATTCTGACTTCGTTTCGGCCGCTCTTCCGCTGAAATTCAAGGATAACGCGAAAAATAATGCGCGCGGCCGTGGCCAAGACAAAGAGGACAGCAGCACTGATCCCAACAACCAGGCGAGAATAACTAGCTTCTCGATAGAGGAACCCGGCCGCCATTACGACCGCGTAGGTAAAAGCCAACGCCTCCAGCAAGCGACGGGTTTTCCCGCCGGGCGCATACAACAGTTCTACACTCCAAAGGCTGGATTCCTCAGCCGCGATCGCCCATACGATCGTGGTCAGCAACACGACGCCCCAATACGAGGGCAAGCCGGAAGGAGCACCCCGAAAAAATAAGAGATTGAAACCGAAACGGACCTTTACCGCAATGAAATAAGAACAGGCAGGCAGCAACAACGTAAGAATCTTTAAGTAGAAGCGAACATAGCTAAGGCGGCTACGAATCATGACAAATCATTTATTCGAAAAAGATTGTCTCGTCTCCTCGAGTCCTATACGGCATCAGAAGACGCTCCAATTACGTCGCCAGCATTCCTTACGCTTTAGTAACGACACTCGCGTAAGTCTCACTCCCCAACATGGAGCCCGTTGGGTGACCCGAGCCAAAATAGAGGCGTAGTGTTTCTCACTCCCGAGACGCAACTTTCTCGAGAGGATCGCTCCAACTCCCCGAGGAACAACTTGCATCCCCGACGGATGACGGTGCAATCTTCGGAGGGAAGCAACGACAGTCACCCAGCGGAAACCGAGAAATCCGTTGACGCCTTGGTATAGTCCGTTGTTGGTTGTGGGCAAAGCGTAAACCCCTAGAGCCAGCGTGTCAATAGCGAACCCGAGGTACGACAGTTACCTTGTGATCCCCTCTTCCCAAACCGATATTCGTAGCGGAGACGTTAGCGGTACTCCCCGCAGTGGATGCTGCCGGGGTTAAATGTGTTGCATATGATGTTCCGGGGGTTGGCGGAAGATTGAGGTAGCTGGTGGCCTTTTTAAGTGAACGCCGCGGAGCCCCAAATCGTCTACCGAGAATGCGGAGTTGGCCAGAAGCTGAATTGCACAGACACGGCAACGTCAGATTGACGGGTGTTCGCCAATAAGGGAATTTGCCAACGCTCATATTGCAGGTTGCCCTGAAAACGGAACCATGGTCCAGCGAAGATATCGGCGTTCACCGCGACGTCATTCTGATTGCCGCCTCCTGGAAGATAGCCAGGGTCCAAGGCTCGGTGCCTCAGCTCAACACCAATTTTCTTCCGTGGGCTGAGCCAATAATTCGCCCGAATCTGCTCGCCTTGTGCGGCGCGTCCGATCCAGGTTCCAATGAGCCGACCCTCGTTGTTGTATCCGCTATTGTATTGAGCGTTGTAGTAGATACATATTCCGCAGAACACGACCGGATTTGTATATCCGCCTTCGAGCCGGAGGTCTAGCTTGGGAACTCCAGGAAATTTTGCGAGGTAGAGTCCTCCCTGGGAGGCATTCCTCCGCATATAAGGGATCGGTGACGGCTCGTCTTCG
>Ga0307474_10001340_pt1 | contig 17912 bp, 19 predicted proteins | sample atmos_gasesECM1C_2_FD_203312 | JGI IMG/M metagenome (GOLD analysis project Ga0307474, IMG submission 203312) | Hardwood forest soil microbial communities from Morgan-Monroe State Forest, Indiana, United States - atmos_gasesECM1C_05 | ecosystem: Environmental > Terrestrial > Soil > Temperate... | reverse complement strand
GAGTCATTTTGTGAATTGAAGGTTGCCGTTCCGCCCCGTCGCCGTATTTGCGCGTTGTCGTTCTCGTGGGCGTGGCTTAAGTGTAGGGCTGGCGCTGATAATTGGCCAATGCGCTTCGATACGGGAGGCGCTCCACCCACGTGCGGATTTGCAGAGGACTGCGGTCGTTCACCGATGATTGGCGGCAATTGGCCGAAAATCGGGTGATGCTCGAGCGGTCCTGGCGCACCATTCACACTATGGAACAACGAATGGAGCGCCCTCAGATGAGCACGCGATCTGGTGATCCCTTCACAGCGGGCCTGCTGATCGGGGTTGCCCTGGTTACCGCGGGCGTACTGCTGCTGCGGCAATCCGGGGAGCTCTCGCATTCCGTCGCCCTGGCGCAAAGCTGGCCTCTGTTCGTCATTGTGCTAGCCTTCGCCCAGATGGTTGCGACGGTCAAGGCGCGTCATCAGCAAGGCTGGGGTCTGCTGCTGGCGGGGAACTGGTTGCTTGCCAATACCATGACGAATTGGACTTATATCCAGATCAGCCTTCCGGTGCTGCTGGCTGGATTGGGTTTGATGAGCATTATTCGCGTGCTACGCGATTGCAGCGGACACTTAGAAGAGGATCACCGTGCCACCCGATAATCGCAGCGTCACGCCGAAATTCGTCATCGGTGCTTGTCTTGTCCTGATGGGGATCGTGCTGGCGCTCGAGCAGCTCGGCATTCTCGAGGCCCATCATCTGCTGCGCTTTTGGCCGGCCGCGCTCATCATCATCGGCCTCGTGATGCTTCAGCGCACCGAGAAGCACAGCGCGCTGCGCGCGCTGCTGCTCATTGTCATCGGCGGCTGGCTTTTGCTCAACACCCTTGGCTGGGTGAGCCTCGACCTGTGGGAATTCATCGTGCCTCTCGTATTGGTGTTAGTGGGCGCCAGAATCATGATGCGCAATCCGGGTGGCCGCTCCGGTACTTTGCCGCCGCACCTGCCTGGCGCGGGCGCCCCCTCCGGCACCGCCCCGACGGGCCCGGGTTCGAGCGGCTTCGATGCCCCACCCGGGGGTTCCGGTGAACCGGTGCATGCGTCGCTATTTTCGCTGCTTGGCAGCAGCAAACGCCGTTGGGGCAGGTCCGTTTTCCGCGGCGCAGAGACGACGGCATTCATGGGTGGATGTGAACTCGACTTGCGCGATGCGTTGATGAGTCCCGGCGAGCTCGCGGTGGTCGATGTATTCGTTCTCATGGGCGGCGTGAGCATTTTCGTTCCGCCGCACTGGACCGTCTCGCAGGAAATCGTGCCGTTAATGGGCGGAGTGCATGATAAGTCGCACTCCGTGCCCTCCAATCCGGCGCAGCATTTGTTGGTGCGCGGCACGGTGATCATGGGCGGCGTCGAAATCAGTAATTGAATGCATCCCATCCTCGCCGACGCGAAACAGCTTGGACTCTATTTACTGGGCTGTCTTCCCATCGGCATCGTGTTGATCATCGGTTTGGGTCGTCAAGGCGCTTGGGTTACGGCAGCGGTCTTCTTTTTGCCGCTGATGCTCGTCTATGCGTTCATCGGCCTGTCGGCCTTTTACTTGTGCCGCGCGTTCCCGATTAGCCGGGAAGAGCGAACATGGCGGGCCGTGCCGGCCCATGTCAGCGCGGCCGCAACGGTAGGGGGTCTATGCGTGGCGCTTGCTTTCGGCTGGGCTTGGTTGCTGGAGTCGCTCAACATCGGCCTGCAGCCGGAAGTGTATTTGGCGCAACCCTGGCTGCTTTTTGTCGTGGGGGCGCTGCTGTTTTGGCTTGCCACTGCGTTTCACTACGTTTTGATCGCATCCAGCGCCTCGCAGGATGCCGAACGACGCTCGCTCGAGGCCGGCCTGCTGGCGCGCGAAGCCGAGCTCAAGGCATTGCGTGCCCAGCTGGATCCGCACTTTCTCTTCAATAGCTTGAACTCGATCAGTTCTTTGACCGGCAGCGATCCCTCTGCCGCGCGCAAAATGTGCCTGCAGCTCGCGGATTTTCTGCGTGACACCCTGCGGCTCGGGGCAGCGCAGAGAATCTCGCTGCAAGAGGAGCTCAATATCGTGGAGCGCTACCTCTCCATCGAGCAGGTCCGACTCGGCGCCAGACTCAATGTGTGCAAAGAGACCAGCCCGCACGCCTTGAGCGCCAAGGTGCCCGCGCTGATCCTTCAGCCGCTGGCTGAAAACGCGGTGCTGCACGGCATCGCACACTTGCTCGAGGGCGGTACGGTCTCGATTAGGGCGCAAAGAGAGCATTCGATGCTGGTGGTGTGGGTCAGCAATCCTTGCGACCCGGATCGTCCGCGCAATAGACGCGCCGGCTTGGGTCTTTCGTTGGTGCGCCAACGGCTTCAATCGCAGTTTGGCCTTGCAGGCCAGCTGGAGACCGGCGAGGAGCGGGGCGAGTTCACCGCGAAGCTCAGTCTGCCATTTGAAGCCCCAGAGGGGATGAGCGCGAATGCCTCCGCCTAAGCCGCTTACCGTCGTCATCGTCGACGACGAAGCACCTGCACGCGCGCTCATCCGCGAATATTTGGAGCAGCATGCCGACGTGCAGGTGGTGGCCGAATGCATCAATGGCCTCGAGGCGGTGAAAGCGGCGAACGAATTGCGGCCGGATCTTTTGTTTCTGGATATCCAGATGCCGAAACTGGACGGCTTCGAGGTACTGGATTTGATCGGCCGCGATGCTGCAGGCGTCGTGTTCACGACGGCCTACGACGACTATGCATTGCGCGCGTTCGAGGTGCACGCGGTGGACTATCTGCTCAAGCCATTTGGGCCCGAGCGCTTCGCCGAATCGCTGCAACTGGCGCGGTCACGCATCAGCCGACAGCAGCCAATTCCCGCGCGAGAACTGCTCGAGACTCATCGCGATGGCTCAGCGATGGATCGCCTTCTCATACGGGATCGATCCCATGTGCATGTGATCCCGGTCGAGCAAATCGACTATGTAGAAGCGCAGGACGACTACGTATCGATTCGGGCCGCCGGGCGCAGCTACTTGAAGGAACAAACGCTCGGCGAACTCGAAGTGCAACTCGCCGCCAAGGGGTTCTTGCGCATCCATCGCCGCTATATCCTAAATGTGTCGCGATTGGCAAAAATAGAACTGTCCGAAAAGGACAGCCGCGTGGCCGTGCTTCATGACAAGACGGAACTGCCGATCAGCCGCTCGGGCTACGTGAAGCTGCGCGCGTTGCTGTGACGGCTGGGGTTGGGCGGGCTGCGAAAGCCGTGAGGCTTAGAAGGTTGCTCGAATTGTGAGCTTCGCGCTTCGGCCGGCTCCTGGATATACGTGGTTCTCGGCGGCTGAGGTGTAATAGGAATTGTCGTAGTACAGCCTATTGGTGAGATTTAATAGGTTTAGCTGCAGTGACACCGTCCGGCTCAATTTATAAGACGTCATGGCATTCCAAACCACGTACCCCGGAATCGTTGCGGTCTGGCCTGAGTCGGCAAATCGGGCGCCCAGCCAGTTCCCGCCGGCGCCAATCTCCCAGGCGTCGGTCAACTCGTATTCCGTCCATAGATTGACGGCGTTGCGGGCGACGTTCGGCAGTGCCTTGCCGACATAGGCGGCCGTTCCCGACGACAGAGTCTTTCCATCGAGATACGCATAGCCGGCGACTATTTCCAGATGTTCGGTGAGGTAGCCATTGACGCCGAGTTCCAAACCATCAACGCGCTGGTCGCCATTGAGTACGGTGAGAGTTGGATTCTCCGGATCATTGGTTTGCGCATTGTCGACCTCCGTTCGAAAGACCGCGGCGGTGGCAGCCAATTTTCCATCGAACCAGTTCGTTTTGGCGCCCGCCTCATAGGTCGTCGCTTTGACCGGACCCAAATCGGCGGTTTTTGTCGTCAAGGTCAGTGCTTCTGCCGATGGGTCGAACGAAGTGCCGTACGACAAATAATAACTTTGTTGGGGCGTTGGCTTGAAGATCAGCGCCGCCCGCGGACTTGTGACGTTGTCCGTATGATCGAGATCGAGAACGGCGCCGGTGGTCCAGGTGTATTGGATATAGTCCGCCGAAAAATGGTCAAAACGCAAAGCCGCCACGAAATCGAGATAAGGGGTGATTCCAATGGTGTCGGTCGCGTAGATGGATGCTGAATGCGCCGTCGTATTTTGCTGAGAAGTGATCGGCTGAATGCCGGGTAACGGCTCGGTCGCATCGGGACTCAGCAAGGGCGTCTCGGGTATCCAGTTGTTGTATTGATTGAACGGATTGTTGTAGCGGGATAAATAGTTTGTCTGGCGCGCAAACTCAAAGCCGGTGAATAATATTTGAGTGGTCGGTCCTGTGGTGAAGCGAGCCGTCAGATCGGTCTGGTTGGTGAGATTCGTTTGCGTCCCTGAACTTCCCGGGGCATCACGCCCCACCAATATTTCATCCAGCGGCGTCGCTGCCGAGGGAACATTGGTGCCGAAATTCGGCATGTTGCTTTGGTAGTTGAATTCGTAGCGCGCAAAGCGAAATGTGTCGGCGATCGATACGCTGGCATCGAAGGCGTGTTTGAAGCGGACAGTGCCAATATCATCGTTGGTGGTTTGCCGGTCGCTCGCCAGTCCGTAATATAGGTCGCGCGGTACCGTGGCGGGGCGCCCGTCCACAAAAGGAACTCCAGAATCGGGAACGTTGTTCTCCTGCTGATGCAGGAAGGCGAGGACCAAGGAGTTCTCCTCACCGATGCCGAGTGCCAGTGAGGGGGCCACACCCCAGCGCTCATTGTGAACATAGTCGCGATCGGCGACATCCGAAGATTCTCCCATGGCATTGAAGCGAAAGGCCGTCGTGGAATTCAGCGGAATGTCGATATCGGTGGTCGCCCTGTACTCGCGGTTCGTGCCGAAGTCGGCGGCAATGGAATAAAGCCGATCAAGCATCGGCGCCTTGCTCACCTGATTGATCGCCCCGCCGGTGGAGCCGCGACCAAATAGAGTCGCGGACGGCCCTTTGACGACTTCCACAGAGTCGACATCAAAAGTATCGCGCGTATACACAGCCGCATCGCGGATTCCGTCCAAGAAGAAGTCGTTGAAGGCCGAAAAACCCCGCAGGTTTACGGTGTCGCCGCGGGCTGAGCCTTCGCCGGCATTCAACGTAATTCCTGGCACGTTCTTCAGCGCGTCCGCGAGTCGCGTGTTGGCCTCCGCCGTCATCAGCTCCTTACTCACAACGGTCACCGATTGCGGGACGTTCTGCAGATCACCGGGCAGTTTGTCGTCCAGCAGCGGCCTAAGACCGGTGACCGTGACCTGATCGAGTTCACCGGCGCTTTTCTGCGAGTCCCCGTTATCGACAACGGCCTCTTCGCTGCGCGCTGCCGAGATGCCGACAAGGGAAGTTGCGCACACGCCGATGGCGCCGAGAGTTGGCAGGCCTGCATTTTGGACGGTTTTACGCAAGGCCGATCCCCTGTAGACGACCATCAGATGGTCTAACGATGTCATAAATGATAATGATTCGTATTCGCATGTCAAGCCGGGGTGCCTCATTCATTGCTCGATACCCGTGTATCGTGCGGATTCATGAACTTCATTGACGCGGTCCAAGCGTGCTTCGTGAAATATGCCAATTTCAAGGGCTGTGCGTCACGATCGGAGTTTTGGTGGTGGTTTGTGTTCACTCTGATTGTGACCGCAGCGCTTCGAGCCCTTAGCTATAACCTGGCTGCGGTGTTCTCTTTTGCGACGTTCCTGCCCAGCATTGCGGTTACCGCGCGCCGCCTGCATGACGTTGATCGAAGCGGATGGTGGCAGCTTCTGTACTTCTTTCCAGTGATCGGCTGGATGGTCTTGATCTTCTTTTGTGCGGAGCCCACGCAGCCGAATCGGTACATCCACGAGACTTGAACAGCCGCGGCGGGACAATACCGAGAAGAGCCACCGGATTCACGGAATACGGTTCCGCGACTGAGACTTGATTCGCGGTCGCTGGCCAGTGCTCGAACCAGAATGGAAGCGCCTTAACTTCGAGGGTTGGTTCGATGGCGCCTAAATCGCGGATCTTCGACGAGCTTCTGCGCTTTGCCTCGACTTCACGATCGAGGTCTATGGTTACCCTGGCGGCCGTATCCTTTGCCGTCTGCCACTTGATTGCCATGGGAACGGCAACCGCCGGCGGGACTACCGATCTGGAGGGCGAGATTCCGCGCCAGCTCATTCATTTCGTCGCGGAACTCTGCCGATTCGCGCTGCCGTTGGGCGTGATGGTCGTCGGCATGATTCATGGTCGGTCCAAGCAATCCCCACTGTCCTGACGGTCGGCGCATAGGCGCTTTGGGCAATTCGCACTCCTCAGAGCAGTCTCTCGTCTATCGCGCGAAGTTCCTCGTCGCTCAGTTGAAAGTCAAAGATACTGAGGTCCTCGCGCATATGGGCGCCGGATTTCGTACCGGTGAGAGGGACCACGCCGATCTGGGTGAGATAGCGAAACAGAATTTGCGCGGGTGTTCGCAGATGAATGGCGGCGGGGCCGATTATGGTCTTGTGCGCCAACAGCTGGGGATTGGCGCTTAAGGTCCAGAAGCTTTGGTAGATGATTTGGTGCTGGCCGCAGTAGGCGCGGATGTCGCGGTCGTAGTTCGTGTCGGCGTAGAAGCGGTTTTGAACGACGGCGGGTTTGATTCTGGCGCCCTCGAACAGGCCCTTGATATCGTCTTGGCGATAGCAATTGCTGATGCCGAGTTGGCGAACCTGGCCAGCGTCGACGAAAGCTTCGAGGGCGCGCCAAGCGGACTGGGTTTGCGCCATTGTTGGCATGGGAGAATGCAGCAGCACGCAGTCGAGATAATCGGTTTGCAGGTTCACCAAGGACGCTTTGACAGATTGAGCGACTTGATCTGGCAGGGTCGCCCTTCGATCATAGGGTATCCGGTCCGGGTCTTGCCCTGAGAGTGAAGTAAATTTTGTTTGCAGGTAGAGATCTGCACGTGTCAGTCCCAGTCCGAGGCTGGCGGCCACGCCGGTACCTACGCCGGCTTCATCGTAATGTTTGGGTTGGCAGGCCGTGTCGATGCCGCGAAATCCGGTCTGGATGGCGAGGTTCACCAGCCGTGCGGTGTCGCCTTTCTTCCAAGCGGTGCCGTAGATAATCCTCGGAATGCGGATTCTTCTGTTGGAGAGGATGAAGGTGTCCATGGGAGGAGTCTGGTCACAACGCATCAGGTCGGGCGCGGTAGCGATATAGATTTGCGAGGTGGCATCCGCGGAGGCGAAACAGTCGCTGGAGAGGCAGGGGGACTACCGCTCGGTACAAGAACGGCCTCGCGCTCCGCGGCGCCGGGCAATACTCTATTCCTTTGCGGGCGCAGTACCAACAATCATCGGTTCTTACGCTATATCAGACTGAGCACATCTCTGCGGAACTTCCCAGAATGGGAAGGCTCCAAATCTAAACACCGGCAATCGATTTCTCGTCATGTGGCAACGGTCCTTCGCTATTTTCGCGGGTCTGCTTTTGGGACTAGGGAGCTCAGCAGCCGTAGCTCATGGGACCAGTGGCGGCAATAGCGGCGCCGGTCATGGTGCAGGTCATGCGCACGGGCATCACAGTCCTGCTTGGCGCAGGGAGCGTGGTTCGGGTGGCCGGTATCGAGTCGGCGGGCAAGGGGGCTGGAGCCTCCCGGGTCATGGGTTTTACTTTGCGTCCATTCCGTCGTATTGCAAACTCGTCTACTGGGACGGCGCGCCCTACTACTATGCCGACGATATCTACTATGAATGGAACGGCAGTGTGGGCGCCTACGAGCAAGTAGATCCCCCCACTGACTTGGCCAAAAGCATCGACGCCCAGGCACCGGCATTGAAGGAGCTGTTCGTCTTTCCGAATGGGGATCAGACGATCGAGCAACTGCAGCGTGATCGCGAGGACTGTCAGCGGTGGGCCGCCGATCAGGTCGGCCGCGACCCCAACGTGGCGGCGAATCGTGCCGACTACCTTCGCGCCGACGCGGCTTGCTTAGAAGCTCGCGACTACAGTGTGGAGTAGCAGCCTAATCGACATGCGCCTTGTTTGCGCCGCCGGGGGCGGCCGCGCCGGTGGGTTCGTCCAGGCTGATCCGTAAATTCTTGTAGTTGAAGATCGCGTTGTAGAGCATGCGAAATTCACCGAAGTTCTGCCACCGATAAATGGGATTGGTGGCAAACATCAACACTTGCCCGGAATCCACCGGTGATAGCACGATGGCGGGTCGGTCCTTGATCTCGTCCGCGCCGTTCATGAAGCCGCTGAGCACGCTCTTCTCACCACCCGGAAACTCCATCAGTACGTTTTGTTTGTCGCGCAGCGGTACGGAAAGCAACGCAGTACTTGCCCAACGCACCGAAATCGCGCGATCGGTGTAGCCATAAAAGATGGGGCTGGCGGGTTTCAACACATTGCCGGCGACAATCGGGCCCGGGGCATAGAAGGCCGCCGGCGGTCTCTTGACCTCAATATCGGGAGTCAAACCGAACTCCGCAGGAACTGCGCTCGACTCTCCCAGAGTAATCAGCGTGCCGCCTTCGCTCACGAATTTGCGCATCTCTTCTAAGCCGGCCAGCCCCATTCCACCGCGAATATCCGGCGAGGATCCGTAATCTCCCGAGAACCTGTATCGTGCCGTCTTGGTATAGGGCAACGGTTGTCCGTATAGCGGGATGTCGTATACCACATCCTTCGCCGTGCGCCCCTGACTGGGAACAATGATCACGTCGTACTTCGCGCGAAGCCTTCCCGCACGCACCTGTTCCTTGAAGATCAGTTGGTACGGCATCTCGGACTGATCGAAAGCATAGCGCACCCAGCCGACGTTCTGGGTGCTCCCCCACGTACTGTAAATTGCGACACGTGGTGTCGCCGCCTCGTGCGTGCGGATGCTGGGTTTGTCCGGCAATCCGATCGCCGTAAGGCCAAGCGGAATCACCGCGGCCTTGAGCCTTTGGTAGGCTGCGCCATCGACGATGAACGAGCCCGCCGGAATCTTGCGATTGTTCGACTCGAACGGCTGCTCGGCGATCTGGATGGAAACTCCCCGCAGACGATTGCGGAGCGTCGCGAGATTGATAGAGCCGTAGTCGAGCACCGCGTAGGCGTGCGCGGATGACGCATCGATCGAGCCTTGCGGTTCGTAATGGTCGACCGGCTCGACCGGGACGTCGAGCGCGGTCCTATCCGCGCTCTCCACCACCTCAACATGGGCCATCATGCCCATGGTCCACGCAGCGTCATCGTAGGTCTTCAGCTTGGTGTCGGGAAAAACCTGCTTGCTCAGCAGGGTTTTCGCAAGTCGACCGTAGGGCTGATCGAGCTTGACGACGAATGAGCCGGGCGGGTAAGTGCCTTCCTTGATTTTAACCGACCCAGTCGAGTGGCCGATCTCGACCCCCTGCAAGCGCAAGAGATTCACCACGATCGCAGCGCGCGTCATGTCGGACTGGCCGCCGGGAATAATGAAGGCGTAAGGCGGCCGCGTCTGACCCTCGGTTACAGCGTCACGACTTTTTTTGTAGAAATTCTCAAGCACTGCCTGAGGAAACAGGGATGTCTGTTGCAATCCACTGAGTAACGCGGTTTCCATATAATTGGTGTTGTCGCGCATCGACCACTGCACGATGTCATAGGGTGGCGAAGGCCGGAACCATTCGCGCGTGGTCTCGTCATTAGGATGAAGATCGTCCGAGGCACCCGGGACTGGTTTCACGTGTCGCAACATGGTGGTGGCGCCACCATTGCCGAAGGTCTCGTACATTCGGACCAAGCCATTATGGTTGGACGACATAAAGGCAACATACCCGGGCGACCACATATCGACGAAGCCGTGCGTCCAGACGCCGGGCATGCCGTACTTGGCCAGTTGCGCCACTTCGAAGTTCGCGAACCACGGCATTTCACCGTAGAGGATCGGATCGAGCATGGAATTTTGCGGCGCCTGCCCACTGAACGTGTAGAGAAATGGGTGTGACTCATGCAGATCGTGCATGATCGGGGGATGCCACTCGAGGTAGAAGCCGAGGAGGTTGCGCGCGCTCATCCCGCTGAAATTAATGTCGCGATTGTTGTCGTGATAGATGTACTTTCCCCAATAGGGGGCGTTGTGTACCGGCGTAAGATCGTCCGTGTCGTCGATCTTATTGCGATAGTACCAGTCGGTGTAGCGGTCGCGTCCATCGGGATCGGTGGCCGGGTTGATCGCGACGATCACGTTCCCGCGAATTCCGTTGATCAAGGGACTGTCCTCGACGGTAAGCCGATATGCAAGTTCCATCAGCATCTCAGGCGGTCCGGTTTCCGAACTGTGCAGCCCTCCCAAGACGACGTACATCGGCTTGGTTTGGGCGATGATTTCGCGCGCCTGCGGCTCGCTGATTCCGCGCGGGTCGGCCAGCTTCGCCAGGTTCTGCCGGTTACCGTCCACGTTACGTATATTGTCTTCGGAAGAAATAAGGATAAGTACGGTTTCGCGCCCTTCCTCAGTCTTACCGGTAGGAATTATTTTTACGCGCGCGGATTTGTCAGCCAGCACCCGGTAGTATTTCAGAATGTCAGCGTAGTAGTGCAGCACGCGTGGGGCGCCAATGTCGTCTCCCAGCACGTCGCGAGGCGAAGGAACCCTGGTGGAGGCCGGCAAGTGATCCACCAGCGGGCTGGTAAACTCGGGCTTCGTGAGCCACTGCTGCTGGTGATGGGCGAAGACTTCGTCCATCGCTTGATCGGCGGCGTGCGCCTGCACGAGAATTAAAAAGCCAAGGGCGAGGAGTGCGGGTCTCATTGTCAGTCCGCCTGCATGGCGGCGAGTTCTTTGGCATCGGCTTGAAGCCCAAGATCTACGTCTCCGGTCATCGCAAAGCCGAACCCCTCGGTGTAAAACGATTTTGTGAGGCTGGTGGTTCCGACCGGAAGTTCGACGAAACAGATTCGATTGGCCATGGGATACCTTTTATCGTTTTCGAGCCGTGCGGGTAACTGTGCCAACGGCTCGCTAATTCGGATCAGGGGATTATCATTGCGCAAGGCGGAAGTAGCAACGGACAGAGTCCCGTTCGGCATGAGGATTCCCGATGCTATCATCCTTGTCTGGCGCTCCTGAAGGTGCGCGCTCAAACGGAAGCATAGTGGCCAGCCAAACCATCGACATCAAGACTCCCGACGGTCTTTGCGACAGCTATATTGCTTGTCCCAACACCAGCGGTCCGTTTGCAGCCGTGCTGTTCTACATGGATGGCATTGGAATTCGTCCGGTCCTGCGCGAAATGGCAGACCGGCTTGCCGCAAACGGCTATTACGTGCTACTGCCCAATATGTTCTACCGCCGCGGCCGCGCCGAGCCGGTCGATGTCGCGGAAATTCTGAGTCCGAAAAATCGGGCCTCGCTCATGGACCTTGTGCATTCGTTGACTCCAGAGCGGGTGGTGCGAGACGCGAACGTGTTTCTCGACTTCCTTGCCGCCCAGAGGGAAGTAGCGGGGAGCACACCGGTCGGGCTGACCGGCTACTGCATGGGTGGCGGCATGGTCGTTCGCACGGCTGCTCATTACCCCGAGCGGGTCGCAAGCGCGGCAAGTTTTCACGGTGGCAGGCTCGCCACCGACGCACCCGACAGTCCTCATCGTCTCGTCAACCGAATCACAGCGAAGCTGTACTTCGCACACGCGGATCAGGATGCGGGCATGACCGCAGAGGACATTGCCCGGCTCGACGAGGCGTTGCGAAAGGCGGGCAGCCGCTCCCGCACCGAGCTGTATTCCGGCGCACTGCACGGTTTCACGATGCCGGATCTGCCTGTTTACAACAAAGCGGCCTGCGACCAACATTGGGATCGCCTGCTCTCGCTCTTTGCCAGCACATTGAAAGCCGGGTGAAGGGCTGGTATTCATTTGTGTGCGCCGTCGTGCTCGCCGCATCGGCGGCTGCTTTTGCGGATGGCCCGACGTCGGCGCAATCGAGGAATTGGTCCGCCAATTTTGTTGCTCGTGTTGAGGCGCTGGCGCTGCTCGAAACACTCAATTCCGAGCTATTGAGCAACAACAGCGCGACTTTGACTCTGGAGCACTGGTGCGACGTTCACCATCTGGCAACCCCGCCGCGCATCAAAGCCGTGCGAGTTCCTGGCGTGGACAAACCGGTGTCGCCCGAGCAGCGCCAGGAACTGCACGTGACGTCGACCGAAGCGGTGCGCTACCGGCGGGTGAGCCTTGAGTGTGGCTCCGTTGTGCTATCCGAGGCAGACAATTGGTACGTCCCCAGCCGATTATCACCTGAGATGAACAAGCTGTTGGACACCACCGATGCGCCGTTCGGCCGGGTAGTGCAAGAACTTCATTTCCAGCGCCGCACGCTGTCGTCAAAGTTGTTGTGGCACCCATTGCCGGAGGGTTGGGAGATCAACGCAGCCAGTCCTGATGCTGCGGTTGTTCCGATGCCCGGCGATCTGTTAGAGCATCGGGCTGTTTTGACTCTGCCCGACGGCACTCCATTCAGCGAGGTCGTGGAATCTTACACGGCCAATGTTCTTCGCTTTCCGGTGCCGCGTCGGTAAATCTGCTGGAGGTGGCTTGCGATGGCGGCGGATAAGAGGACGAAAGACGCCTCGGAGGCGGGAGTTCCACATTCGGGCGCCGCCGCGCCAGTCTTCGTCAGCCATTCGTCTCAAGATGCAGCCGTCGCCAATGCCGTCGTCGAGAGTCTCGAGCAGCACGGCATCAAATGCTGGATTGCCCATCGTGATGTAACACCGGGATCGCAGTACGCTGACGAGATCCTGGGGGCGGTTAATGACGCCAAAGTCCTTGTATTGGTGCTATCTGAACACACGGTCGCTTCTCCTCATGTGGGTCGGGAGGTTGAGCGGGCCGCGTCAAGGCGGCGGCGAACGATCGTGCTGCGGACTGATGCGGTATCGCTGACCCGGTCCTTTGAGTATTTCCTGGGCGAGTCGCAGTGGATTGATGTGGCGGCGTTGGGGATGCCGGCGGCGTTAATGAAGCTCACGCAAACGGTGGGACAACGTCTGGCGCCCGCGTCGTGGGTCAGTCCGGGTTTGGGGACTGACGTGAGGGATCCCGCCGATCGGAAACATAAACCCAGTTATCTGACGATTAAACGTCTGATCGCCGCTGCGGTGTTCCTCGCCGCCGCCGCCGTTGTCGTCGGGGTTATGGTGCGCTACTGGCCGTCCAGGCCGTAAAGATAAATGGGCGCCAGCGGCGCGATCGACGAAAGAGACCCGAGACGCACTTCACATTACTGGGCGTACCCCGACCTTCGCAGCTCGATATTGAGCTACCATTCCGCTGGGAGAATCACGAACATGACGAAATTCGTCCTTAGCGCACTCGTGGCGGTCACGCTGATGCAATCAGGGTTGTCAGTCGCCGGCGATGTGTCGACCGACTCCCGCGCAAAGCCGAGTTCTTTTGTCCCGCACCCTCATACAAACACCCACGTCTACGGCGCACCGATTCATTCGGCAATTGTGGGTAACTCAAAGGTTCCTCATCACAAGCAGATGCCGAAGAAGCGATCTTCGAGCGCCGCGAACCGCCAATCGCCCCCATAAGTCTGACGCCGGAAGGCGAGGGCAAGAGCCCGAACAAGCCGGCCATCGGACAAAGCCCATGCGTATGAACGGATTCGAACCGGCTTTGGGCTAGAATCTGCAAGCAGAATCGGACTCTCGTGGCCGACTCGCCGCGGCCCATCGAAGGACACCCAACGGAGAGGCATTGGCACTCACATCATTCGAGCTGGGCAAGCTTAAAATTGTTGGGCACGTGCGGGAGGAGCTCGACCGCGCGGGTATTGTAGCCCAATCGATTCGATGTATATCCGGAGGCATCGAAACGCCGCCCGGCATTGCCAGACTCACGATCCTTGTGAATGGAACTTTAGAAACGCTGGATTTAAAAGCGCAGGAAGTCGAAGACTGCGAGTCAATCGTGGTTGGCGAAACCTGGCACAAAATCGCTGCATTGATCGGCCGCCTGGCGAGCTGAAATGTGACAGTCGCAGACCTCCCAACCCTCGAATTCTTGAGCAGGCTAGCGGACACTCTGGCGGCCGGGACCGTGGATCTGCCCGCCTTTCCGCAGGTCGTGATCAAGGTTCAGGAGGCCTTCAAGGATCCGAACTATACGCCGCAGAAGGTTGCGCGCGTGATATCGACCGAGCGTTCGCTCTCCGATCGGCTGCTGCAGATGGCTAACTCGACCGCCTTCAACGCGACGGGGAGGGTGATCATCGACCTGGGCGTCGCCATCAATCGCCTGGGCGCCCAAAAGGTCTACAGCGTCGCTCTCGGGCATGCTGTTGCGCATATCCGGCACACTGAATCACTGCGATCCATCGCCCCTCGGCTGGATGAGCTGTGGTCCGAATGCGTCACGGTCGCTCATTTTTCCGAAACGGTCGCCAAGCGAAGCGTGCTCCCATTTCCAGGCGCATTTGCGGCAGGTCTGCTGCACGGCATAGGGCGCTTCTACATCCTGGTGCAAAGTGCGAGCCAAGGAACGCCGCAAGTTCCTTTAAATGCTGCGCTCGTCGATGCATGGCATCCGGTAATCGCCAAGGCCGTGCTGAAAAACTGGCAGATGGATGAAGCAGTTTGTGAAGCGGTTGGCGCCCAAGCGGAGGTAAACATCGTACGAGTCGGCCCCCCGACCCTGACTGACGTCTTGATCGCGAGCATTCGCCTCGCTGCCCGAATGCACAACAGCTACGACACTGCGACTCTCAATGCAGGAGGAGCTTTCGTGCGGCTTGACCTAACAGTTGAGGCCTGTAAAAGCCTCATCGCTCAAGCCAGTGAAGAAACTAGAGCGCTGCAGCGCGCTTTACGGCCCTGAGGGCTCAAGCGTTGGCGGGGCGCTATAGGTCACCGACAGCGTATAGGCGGGATTCGGATTTCCGGGCGGGATGTTCGAAGCGGTGAGACGACAGCCGTAAAAGCCGGTCGCGCGAGTCGTCGCGGCGAGTGCGCGTGAGTCGCTCTTGGTGAAGGATCGGCGCGCAAGGACGCTACCGTCGGGGGCGATGAGTTCCAGCAATATCGCGCTGGCATCAGCGAAGGCCCCTATGTCCGAGGTCAATTGCGCGCGCAGCGGCGAGCCTGCGCTACACCATACCCGGCCAGCTTGAACGGCCTTACCGTTCAGGGCAGGCAGAATGTCGAGATCCGCGGCGCCCTCGAAATCCTGCGTTACCGAGTGCGCGGTGGTGTCAAAACCGCCATATTGGAACTGCCGGCTGTAACAGACATACCCCAGGCCATTGGTGTTTTGCGGAAGGTCGAGCGTCACATTACCCGCCGCATCGGTTTGAACATCCGCTGCATGGCCCGTGTAGTCGTGCAGCATCACATTGGCGCCAAAGCCGCTCGCGACCGCAATGCGGCGCGCGCCATTCGGATCGTTGTTCAGCCCGACGAGCAGATGAGGTCCCCCCAGTCGCTCATACGCAAAAACGTTGAAGTCCTTCCAGCGCTGTTGCGTCGGCCCGGCGGCCAGCTTCTCGTGTATCCAGACGAGATTGTCGATGTGCGGTTTCAAGCCGTAGCAATTCTTGTCGGTGCTGTAGTCCCGATAATAGACGCACGGATAGCCTTCGGAGGTAAGGATGTAGGCATAGCCCATCAGCTTGTTGAAGACCACGGCCTGGCCCGGGCTCGAATCGGTGTCGTGATTTTCGACGAACGTGACCGCGCTCAAGGGCGATATGCCTGCCAGCCCCACATGATCGAGCGCCGACATGTCAAAGCGTCCCGCGTTATTGCACATCCCGTTGAGGACGAATTTCAGCGGAAAATCGAACGCGCTGGCGCGTCCTTGCATGCCGGCGTGGTTGAATATCCAGTCGTTGATGGGGACTGGATTGCCGTCGAAGAACTCCCCGACTGCGAATTTTCCCGCCATCGATTTGGCATTGAGAAACGGCCGCAAGAAATCCGTCGACAACCCCTTCACATCGTCGATGCGATACCCCTGCACGTCGAGCGCACGGGTGAGCCAGTCCGCCGCGGCGATCAGATTGTCGAAGACGTAGTGGGCAGGCAGCGCATTGATGGGCGCCAACTCCCGGCCGAACGGGAAATCATCCGCAGGCGGACCCCCTAGATTCGGATCGCGCGGAACTTGAGGGAGGAAGTTTGAGGGATTCTTCGGAAATCTCCCCGCATCCCGGGCACCATCGGCCCCGAGGTAGCGAAACACAAAGGGGGTCGTATCGCCGCTTCGTTGGTGTTCCACCAAATCGACGTACACGTCCAAGCCGTTGGCGCGCAGCGTCGCTACGCAGCGCTGCAGTTGTTCGCGCGAACCAAAGCGCGTCGGGCCGGTCCCCTTTTGTGGTTTCGAGCCCATATCGTAATCATCGAAGACCCCATAACCATCCGCGCCCGCGGTTGCTCCCGATGCGTTTTTGAGCACCGGCGGGAGCCAGATGGCGGTAAAGCCCGCATGGCGAAAATCCTGTGCCTGCGCTGCAAGATGATCCCACCACCACGGCACCGCGGGATCCCCATCGGCTGGAGAAGGCACGGCCTGGCAGGGTAGCATTTTGTAGAAGCCTTGCAGGAGCACACCCATCTGCGCCTCTTTCACCGCTGCGAAGAACACTCGATTAGACGAACAATCCCTACTGCAGGACGATGTCCCCGCTGAATTCCACTTTCACCTTCAGTCCGGGGATCTCGAGGGTCATTTTGGCGGGAAAGGATTCGGTTCCGGCGGCAGTGTTCGCCGCAATGGATTTGGCGACCGCCTGCTCAATCTCGCGCTGGGAGTTGATGCCGACCACTTTTAGGAATTTGCGGATGCTCAAGTTTAAGGTGTCTTCGTTCATTTAGGATCTCCGAATTCTGCCTGCGACAAGTCGCGCTGGTGCAATTCTCGACTTGCGTGAAGGTTAATGCTACTTTTTTCTCGTGAGAGAGCGTTTCGACAAGATACCGGACGTTCGCGATGGCTTGACTCGCGAGGAGCGCATTGTCTTGTACGTTTTGCATGAAACGCAAAAGGAACGCGGCGATCGGAATGTGCCGACAGTGATGCTATGGGGACGAGTGTGCGAGCACTTTTATATTAGTCCCGAGGACCTCTCAGCCATGCTGGCGCGGATGGGCGCGAGAAAATGACCTCCGTCGCGAGGATTCCGAAGACCGCAATAGACGGGGGTCTCGAGACTACGCCCACGGCGCTGAACTTCCTTAGAGTCGGGTAGCCACGGTCGCGATAATTCCGTCGGCCCGCTGGAGAACGTGCCGCGCACGTTCCCACAGAATCGAGACCTTCGTGTCTTGTGCCGCTTCGCGCACTAGATCGGCCAACTGGTCGAAGGTGGGCGCGACCTTTCGCCCGCGAGCGTCGATAGCCGGATGGGCTTCGACGAGCAGAGTGCCGGCGCTCCACGCAACCTTGACGGGCACGTTGATGAGACGCACCGGCGTGCCGATGGAAACCCGCGTATATAGCGCCGCCAGATCCTCCGGGTACATGCCGATGCAGCCATACGTTGCAGCCATCCCCACCGAGATCGGTTTGTTGGTGCCGTGAATTTCGTACGTACCGTCACCAAAGCCGAGTCGCATCTTGAAGTCACCGAGGGGATTGTTCGGGCCGGGGCCGATCACCTTCGGCAACGGATCGCCGCGCGCGGCATGTTCGTTGCGGATGGATTGCGTCGGAATCCAGGACGGATGTTCGATTTTCGCTGTGATATGAGTTTGTCCGAGGGGCGTCGCGTCTCCTTCCTTGCCAATGCTCACAGGGTAAGTGATGACCACCGGCGCTTCGTTCTTGTTGGGTTTCGGAAAATAGTAGAGCCGGTGCTCGGGCAAGTTCACGACAATGCCCTCGCGCGAGCCGGGCGGCAGGATGTGGCGCTTGGGTAGAAGAACACGCGTTCCCTCCCCCGGCATCCAAATGT
>Ga0307474_10001338_pt1 | contig 17929 bp, 11 predicted proteins | sample atmos_gasesECM1C_2_FD_203312 | JGI IMG/M metagenome (GOLD analysis project Ga0307474, IMG submission 203312) | Hardwood forest soil microbial communities from Morgan-Monroe State Forest, Indiana, United States - atmos_gasesECM1C_05 | ecosystem: Environmental > Terrestrial > Soil > Temperate... | reverse complement strand
CACAAGGGATCTATCGCCGTAGAGAGCGAACCGGGAAATGGATCTGTATTCCGGGTTGAAATTCCGACCACCAAGTCGGCAGTCGAGGAATACTCTGCTTCGCAATAATCGATAATCATAATCAAGAATCAAGAATCAAGGATCAAGGATCGCGCCGCGGACAAGTTTGCCGATTCGGTTTCAGCGTGCCTCGATTTGCATAAGCATTCCATTCTTCGGTCTGAGCGTGATCAGCGGCTGCGGCTCAACCCGGTGACCGGGGACCAGCCGCAGTTTCCATTTCTGCGCCAGTGTGGCCAGAATCAGCACCCCTTCCATCCAGGCGAAGGATTCTCCAATGCACTGCCGCGTGCCCGCGCCGAACGGGAAGTAAGTAAACTTGGCACGCTGGGCCTTACCTTCCGCCAAGAACCGATCGGGGTCGAAGCGCAGGGGATCGGGGAAATACCGCGGATCGCGGTGTGTGATGAACTGGCTGATCAGAACAGTGGTTCGCGCGGGAAGAAAATAATCTCCCAAAGTGAAATCATTGCGCGCATAACGCCCCATCGCCCAAGCGGGCGGATACAACCGCAGCGATTCCGCCATCGCGTTTTCGGTGTAGCGCAGGCGTGAAACCGCCTCGATCCCAGGCAGTCCGCCCTGAAGCACGCTGTCCAATTCAGCCTGAAACTTGGCTTCGCAGTCCGGATTCTGCGATAGGAGATACCACGTCCATGACAGCGCATTGGCAACGGTTTCATAACCGGCAAGAAAAATGGTGATGACCTGATCCCGCAGAGACTGTCTTGCCCCTTCCTCCTCTGCGGGACAAGCCGCCAGCATAAGATCCAGCAAACTTCCGCGATCGACGCCGCTACACTGGTGGGCGTCGATCATGCGGTATACCACCGCATCGATTCGCTTGCGAGCTCTCAAGAACGCGGCCAAGCCTGGCGGCCGCAGATGCACCAGCCATTCCGCAGCGGGCAACATCACCAGAAAATTGTAGAGGCCCATGATGCGGTTGATGGCCGCGGCAAGCTCGTAGACTTCTTCGCGCAAGTCGGTAGCGAATAGAGTGCGCGCCACCACGTTAAGCGTGAGATGCATCATGTCAATTGCGATATCACGTCGCTCACCCGCACGCCACAGATCGCGGATGCGCCCCGCCTCTTCTACAATGATGCCGCCATATTCACCAATGCGTTGGCGATGGAATGCGGGCTGCGCCGTCAGCCGTTGGGCGCGATGCGCGGCACCTTCACTGGTGATCATGCCCTCGCCCAGCAGCATCCGGGTCCGCTGCACGGTGCGCTCTTTGACGAAGTTGTCGTTCTGCACCACCAGCACCTCCCGGATGTATTCGGGATGGTTCAGGAAAACGATGTGATGCGGCCCGATCTTGTAGTGAGCGATATCACCGTAGGTCTCAGCCAGGTGTTGAAAAAGAATAATAGGATTGGCCGGACGAAATTTGCGCAAGGCGAACCACAAGAGGTTGCGCTGAAAGCCCGGCGGAAAGCGGTAGCCGTTTCGGTCTTGAGAAGGTCGCGCCTCCGACCGCCGCGCTAGTGTTGCCATCCTGCTAGTTTACGCCGGCTCGCGGATTCCAGAACGGCTCATGCGACGACGGTGAGGAAGAATTTCTTGTGCCCAAATGCGCGCTAGATTTTGTGGAGATCTACAGAAATAGGATCGCCCTCCGCCGCCCTATTGCTTCTGCAATTGATCCAGAGCGGCCAGAACCTCTTCGCTGTGCCGGCTGGGATCGACGCTGCTGTAGGTTTTCGCGACCCTGCCGGTGGGATCAATCAGGAACGTGTGGCGTGCGGAAAATTTCGTCACCCCAAGGTTGGTGAGCGAACCATACTCCTGGCTCACCCTCCCCTCCCTGTCGGCTAACAGCTTGAAACTCAGTCCCTCTTTTGTGCAAAACTTTTTGTGCGAGTCCACGCTGGCCACGCTTACACCAAGGATTACCGCGTTCCGCTCGTGGTATTTGGCCTGATCCAGCTGAAAGTTGTGGGCTTCGCGCGTACAGCCAGGGGTCTGGTCTTTGGGATAAAAATACAGGATGACCCACCTTCCACGATAGTCTTTCAAGCTCACGGCGGTATCTTCCTGGGAAGTCAGCGTGAAATCGGGCGCCATGTTCCCAGGTACCGGAGCAGCCGCACGCGAACCCGAGAACACGCGCGGAACCACGAAGATAACGATCAAGATCAAAAGCACGAGCACCGCGATTTTCCACATTCAACCCTCCCGGAAGGCATTGGGCTCGAAATCCAGTAACCCAAAACCTTCCCGCATACCGACGTCCAGCATTGTAGAACGTTTGCCTATCGCCCTTCGCTCCAGCAAGATTTCCGATAATTGAATATCATGGAGTATTCAGCACAATCAGACGGAGAGGTCAGACGTGGCTCAGACGGAAACTGACGGTCAAGAGGTACTGGAAACACGAGAGTGGGTTGACTCGCTGGACTATGTCCTGTCCAAGGGCGGCCCGGTGCGCGCGGGCCGGCTGATTCAGCAATTGGCGCTGCACGCGCGTCGGGCAGCGGGCGTGAACCTTCCGTTTTCGGCGACCACGCCTTACCAGAATACGATCCCGGTTCCGCAACAAGCGCCATTCCCCGGCAGCCAGGAGATGGAACGTCGCATCAAGAGCCTGGTGCGCTGGAACGCTCTCGCCATGGTGGTGCGGGCCAACAAAATTCAGGAAGGCATTGGCGGCCACATCTCCACCTTCGCTTCGGCCGCCACTTTGTACGAGGTTGCTTTTAATCATTTCTTCCAGGCGCAAACCGAAAGCGGCGACCGCGATTTCGTTTATTTTCAGGGCCATGCCGCGCCTGGGATTTATGCCCGCGCCTATCTTGAGGGACGCATCCCGAAAGAGAAGCTGGAAAACTTCCGCCGCGAACTGAAGCCCGGCGGCGGACTGAGTTCTTATCCTCACCCTTGGCTGATGCCAGATTTCTGGGAGTTTCCCACGGTCTCAATGGGTTTGGGACCGATCCAGGCGATCTATCATGCGCGCTTCATCCGCTATCTGGAAAATCGCGGCCTGAAACAGTCCACCGGTGGCAAGGTGTGGGCGTTTCTGGGCGATGGCGAAATGGATGAGCCGGAATCTCTCGGATCCATTACTCTGGCCTCGCGCGAGAATCTGGACAATTTGATTTTCGTCGTAAACTGCAATCTCCAGCGTCTCGATGGACCGGTGCGCGGCAACGGAAAGATCATTCAGGAACTGGAGGCTATCTTCCGCGGTGCGGGATGGAATGTCATCAAGTGCATCTGGGGGTCGGACTGGGATAGCCTGATTCGCAACGATCGTGATGGGGTATTGGTGCGGCGTCTCGGAGAAATCAGCGACGGCCAGTATCAGAAATATTTTGTGGAGAGCGGTGCCTACTTCCGCCAGAATCTGTTCGGCAGTGACCCGCGACTTCTGAAAATGGTGGAGCATCTTTCCGACGAGCAACTCTCGCGGATGCGCCTGGGCGGACACGATCCCATCAAGGTGCACGCTGCCTATCGCGCCGCAGTCGATCACAAGGGCGCTCCAACCATCATTCTGGCAAAGACCATCAAGGGCTATGGGCTGGGTGAAGCGGGCGAAGGCAAGAACATCACCCACCAGCAGAAAAAGCTGAATGAAGAAGAACTGGAAATGTTCCGTTCGCGTTTTGGAATTCCGGTTCCGGACGATGAACTGCACAACGCTCCCTTCTACCGGCCTTCCGATGACAGCGCTGAAATCAAGTACATGCAGGCGCGGCGTCAGCAACTCGGCGGTTACATGCCCAAGCGCACGGTACGTGCCACGCCCCTGAAACCGTTTCCGGAATCCTACTTTGAGGAATTCTACAAAGGCACAGACGGACGGGAAGCCTCCACCACCATGGTTTTCGTGCGGCTGCTGGCAAAGCTTCTGCGCGATCCGGAGCTGGGCAAACTCATCGTTCCCATCATCCCCGACGAAGCTCGAACCTTTGGGATGGAGGCATTATTCCGCCAAGTCGGAATCTACTCCAGCGTGGGCCAGCTCTACGAGCCGGTTGATATGGATACACTTCTTTATTACAAGGAAGCGAAGAACGGACAGATTCTGGAGGAAGGAATTACCGAAGCCGGGTCGATGTGCTCCTTCATCGCGGCGGGCACGGCCTATGCCAATCATGGCATCAACACGATTCCGTTCTTTATTTATTACTCGATGTTCGGTTTCCAGAGGATCGGTGATTTGATCTGGGCTGCAGCCGACATGCGCTGCCACGGATTTCTTGTCGGCGGCACCGCGGGACGAACCACATTGGCCGGCGAAGGTCTGCAGCATCAAGACGGCCATAGCCACGTGCTGGCGCTGCCGGTTCCGAACTTGATTGCCTACGATCCGGCGTTCGCCTATGAAATCGCCATCATTATTCAGGATGGCATCAAGCGCATGTACGTAGATCAGGAATCGATTTTCTATTATCTCACTGTCACCAACGAGCCCCTGCCCATGCCCGAGATGCCGAAGGATGGCAACGTCCATGAAGGCGTGCTGCGCGGGCTCTATCGCTTCAAGGCCGCGGATGCGCCCGACGCCAAGCTGCGCGCTCAACTTCTGGGCAGTGGAACCATCATGTACGAAGTGTTGAAGGCCCAGACGATTCTGCAGGAAAAATACGGAGTGGCGACGGACGTGTGGAGCGTGACCAGTTACAAAGAACTTTATCGTGACGCCAACGATTGCGAACGCTGGAACCTGCTGCATCCGGGCGATGCGGTGAAAGTTCCCTTTGTCACTGAAACATTGAAAGATGCGCCCGGCCCGTTCATCGCTGCATCTGATTACATGAAGGTGCTTCCGGAGTCTCTGGCGAAATGGGTGCCCGGACAACTTGTCTCGCTGGGAACTGACGGTTTTGGCCGCAGTGAGAACCGGGCAGCCCTGCGCGATTTCTTCGAAGTCGACGCGAAGCATATCGTGTTGGCCACACTGGGGGCACTGGCGCGGGAAAAGAAAATCGGGATCGAAGTTATGAAGAAAGCGATTCATGATCTGGAAATCAATCCGGAAAAGCTGAACCCGGCCACCAGTTGACCTCCGAGACGCAAACACTTTCCGACAGGCAAGGGATGGAATCAGTGATCGAATTTAAGCTTCCCGCACTCGGCGAAAACATTGAACAGGGCGACCTGGTGCGTCTGATGATCGCGCCCGGGACGGCTGTAAGCGAAGGCCAAGCCGTAATGGAACTCGAAACCGACAAGGCGGTCGTGGAAGTGCCTTCCTCGGTGAGCGGCACAGTGAAGGAAGTTTTGGTGAAAGAAGGCGAAAAAATCAAAGTTGGCCAATTAATTTTCACCGCGGACAACAATGGATCCACGGCGACGGTAACCGACAGTCCGCGCGCGGCGGAGCCGTCACAGAAAGGTAGTCCCAAGGCTCAACCGGAACAGCCCGCATCTGGAGCAGTCGCTAATGCCGGCAGCGACAGCCGGCAATCGCCCGCGTCAGCGCAACCTGAATCCCGACCAGCCGCACCGCGAACTCGATCGACTGACAACGCGGCGGCAACTGAATTCCGTCTGCAGGAGCTTGGCGAAAATATCTCAGAGGGCGATTTGGTGCGGTTGATGATTGCCCCCGGCGCCAAGGTTTCCGAAGGGCAGCCGGTCATGGAACTCGAAACCGATAAAGCGGTGGTCGAGGTTCCTTCGTCGGTCAGCGGCGTGGTGAATGAAGTCAAGGTCAAAGAGGGCGAGAAGATCAAAGTTGGTCAATTGATTTTCACGCTGCAGGGTGCGTCCCCCTCCAAGGTTGACTCGACTCGTCCGCAGAACCGGCCAGTCGAACACGTCTCGGGACAGCATGGCGCCCGCCTCGCATTCCAAGCGGCAATTCGCGCCGAGGGTAAAACCGAAGAACAGGCTCTGCCGCCCGATCAGCCTCAGGCGCGTCCCGCGGCCTTCTCCATGCCGGTACAACTGGGCAAGGTCGCTGGAACGGAACACCGCGAACCGGTCCCTGCGGCTCCTCACACCCGCCGCCTGGCTCGAGAAGTTGGGGTCGATATTTATGAAGTCAAAGGCAGCGGTCCGGGCGGACGCATCAGCGAAGACGATGTCAAAGCCCATGCCAAGGCTAGGCTTGCTGGTCTGGCCAGTGCTGCGCAGGCTCCGCCTCGCGCTGGACATTTCATCGCGCCCAAGCTTCCTGATTTCGCGAAGTGGGGAAAGATCGAGCGCGTTTCCATGCGCGGAGTTCGCCGCAAAACCGCGGAGCATCTGGCGGAATCCTGGAACACGATTCCGCACGTCACCCAGCATGATCGCGCTGACATCACTGAACTCGAGCAGTTGCGCGCGCGTTTCGCTCCCAAGGCGGAGCAGGCCGGCGGCAAGATGACCGTGACCGCGATTGCGCTGAAAGTTTGCGCCGCTGCCCTGAAAGTTTTCCCGCAATTCAACGCCACCATCGATATGGAGAAGGAAGAAATCATTTATAAGCAGTACATCCATATCGGAGTCGCGGCGGATACTGATCGTGGCTTGCTGGTTCCGGTAATCCGCGATGTGGACAAGAAAAATATCGTCGAGCTTGCGGTCGAATTGTCGCAACTGTCGCAGAAAGCGCGCGACAAGAAAATTACCATCGCCGATATGGAAGGTGGCACTTTCACCATCACGAATCTCGGCGGCATCGGGGGCACAGCATTTACGCCGATCGTAAATCATCCCGAGGTCGCGATTCTCGGACTCTCGCGTTCCCGCACCGAACCGGAATGGATTGGCGGAAAATTCGAGCCGCGGCTGATCCTGCCGCTCTCGCTCTCCTACGATCATCGCCTGATTGACGGCGCGGACGCCGCGCGCTTTCTGCGCTGGATAGCGGAAGCGTTCGAGCAGCCCTTCCTGCTCTCGGTTCAAGGCTAGCTGCGGCGCAAGGGCTCACTCCAAAGAAAGTCACTCATGAACGAAACTCTGAACGAATCGCCGGAAGCAACTCGCGAAGGAACTGAAAAGTTGCACATTGCCGTAGTCGGCGGCGGACCGGGTGGCTATGCCGCCGCATTCCTGGCTGCTGATCTCGGCATGCAGGTTACGCTTATAGATCCCGAACTGAATCCCGGTGGCGTGTGTTTATACCGAGGCTGCATTCCCTCCAAGGCATTGCTGCACGTCGCCAAGCTGATTGAGGAATCCCGGCAAGCCAAGAATTGGGGAATCGAATTCCCCGCTCCGACCATTGACCTGGCGCGCCTGCGTGCGTGGAAGGAAGGCGTAGTCAAAAAGCTTACCGGAGGTTTGGGACAACTCTCCAAGCAGCGCCACGTGGAATACATTCAGGGCCGCGCGGCATTCGAGAATTCCACCACGCTGCGGATCAGCAAAGCAGATTCCAGCGAAGCCGTTCTCAGTTTTGACCGCATCATTATCGCAACCGGCTCACGGCCCGCCATTATTCCGGCGCTCAAACTCGATTCGCCGCGCATGATGGACTCGAGCGGCGCACTCAATCTCGAAGACATCCCGGGCAGTCTTCTCGTGGTTGGGGGCGGATACATCGGCCTGGAACTTGGTTCGGTGTACGCCGCTCTTGGAACTCGCGTCACTGTGGTTGAAATGCTGCCTGGTCTGCTTCCCGGTGCCGATCGCGACCTGGTTCTGCCGCTGCACAAGCGTCTGGAAAAAATGTTTGAGGCAATTCTGCTGACGACGACGGTCGCCTCTCTGAAAGAAGATGCCGCGGGAATACGAGCGTCCTTCGAAGGCTCGGCCGTACCGGAGAAGGATCGCGACAAAGTTTTCGATCGCGTGCTGGTTTCTGTCGGACGCAAGCCGAACTCGGAGATGCCCGGACTCGAAAAAACTCATGCGCAACTGAACTCACGCGGATTCATCGAGGTAAATAAGCAATTGCAGACCGGCGATCCGTCGATCTATGCCATCGGCGACGTGGTGGGCGAGCCGATGCTCGCGCACAAGGCCTCGCACGAAGCACGGACTGCCGTCGAAGCCATCGCCGGGCATAAGGTGGCTTTCGAGCCTCATGCCGTCCCAGCTGTAGTTTTCACCGATCCGGAAGTCGCCTGGTGCGGTTTAACCGAAACTCAGGCGGAAAAAGACAAACGTGAAATCAAAGTTGCGAAATTCCCCTGGGGGGCATCGGGGCGAGCTGTTACTCTCGACCGTCCAGATGGAATGACCAAGCTGATCATCGATCCGCACACCGAACGCATTCTGGGTGTCGGAATTGTGGGCGCTGGCGCCGGAGAACTGATCGCCGAGGGAGTGCTCGCTATCGAAATGGCTGCGCTGGCGAGCGATGTGGCGATGACGATCCATCCTCATCCTACACTTTCGGAAACCGTGATGGAGTCCGCGGAAGTTTTCTTTGGCACGAGCACCCACGTGTTTCGACCCAAGCGGGGATGATTCCGGATTCGAGGGCGACGAGCGGTTCGCTGGCAACCAGTTCCGCTACAATAAACTCTCACTTTGTCAGGGTCGCATATCTACTGCATTCGTCTGCCCGCGCGGGCCCGAATAAACCCATGTCCACTTTCCTGAGACGAATTATTTTTCCTGCTTTGACGATTGTGCTCTGCGCGCCGTTCGCGATCGAAAGCTCGCTTGGACAACTGCCGCAACCCAAAGCGCCCGCAGCAAAAACTGCAACCGATCCACTGGATCGCGGAACCCCGGATGGCACGATATTCGGTTTCCTGGAAGCGGCGCAGTCGGGAAACTATGCCATCGCCGCGCAATATCTGCAAATGAACCCGGCACGCCGCCAAGCGAATGGCGAGGCCTTGGCGCAGAAACTCAAGACGGTGATGGACGTCGCCTTCGCCGGCAACTTGAAGCCAAGCAGAGAGCCTGAAGGCACACCGCAGGAAGGAGTTCCCGGGGACCGTCAGAAGCTCGGAACCATGTCATCGGGCGACGTAGAAGCGGACCTGGAACTGGTTCGTGTTTCCGATGCGAACGCCGGAAAGATCTGGCTGATCGCTTCTGACACTTTGACCAAAGTGCCCGAGCTTTATGACCAGGTCGAAGCTCGCCAGGTGGAAACGCGACTGCCCAAATGGGTGGTCAAGCATCAGTTTGCGGGAATGCCGTTGTGGCAGTGGTTTGCCTTGTTGCTGCTGATTCCCGTCGCAGCCGGCGCTGGCTGGCTGGTGTTGGTGGTGCTGCAGATTCCCATGCGATGGTGGGCGGGCCGACATGGGCACTCGGAAGTGGAGGTGAAGTCAGTATCCGCGCCGGCGTGGTTGCTCATCGGTGCGCTCATCCATAAGATTCTCGGCGCCTACCTCGACATACCTCTACTGCAACGCCATTACTACGCGCAGGTCACGGCGGTTGCGGTCATTATCAGCACGAACTGGATCCTATGGCGAGTGGTTCGCTGGTTCCTGAGGCGTGTGCGAAACCGAGAGCTGGCCCGCGGCCACGGGGGCACGGGCTCGCTGATGCTGCTCGGCGAACGCCTCGTCAAAGCGTTCATTTTCGTGATGGCGATATTCCTCGTACTCGGCGTACTCGGCTTCAACTTGACCACCGCGTTGGCTGGAGTGGGAATTGGAACCCTCGCGATCGGCTTCGGTGCGCAGAAAACCATCGAAAATCTTTTTGGCGGCGTCTCTGTTTTAGGGGATGAGGTGATCCGCGTCGGGGACGTCTGCAAGTTCGGCGATCGCACAGGCACGGTCGAGGATATTGGCCTCCGCTCCACTCGCGTGCGCACGGAAGAGAGGACCCTGCTCGCCATCCCCAATGGCACGGTTGCAACCATCAACGTGGAGAATCTGAGCCGGCGCGACAAAATGCTTTTCAAAACCGTTCTGGGTCTGCACACCGACACGCCGCAGGAGCGCGTCCGCGCCGTGCTTTCCCAAATACGCCGCGTGCTAGGCGGCAACCCCAAGATCGAGAGCAATTCGGTTCGTGTACGCCTGATCGAACTTACTTCCAGCGCTCTTAATATGGAGCTGGTTTGTTACGTATTGACTCAGGATTTCAACGAATTCGCAGCCGTGAGGGAAGAAGTGCTGCTCGAGATCCTGAACTTGGTGGAGGACTCGGGAGCAAGCCTCGCGTCGTCGCAAAAGCTGTACTTGAGCGCGGATCCGGCTTCTTCAAAAGCAAGAGGCGACGCTGAGAACAAAACGGGAGATGAGTCGCCTCAGGGAAAGCCCGGGTCTTCTCCCGCAGCGACCGATGACGAGAATGCTTCCAGCCGCTTGTCAGGGGATCGGGCGCGTTTGGAATCGGCTTTGCGCAACCGGCCACAAGGTGACGGAAAGAATGCCGGGAAAGACGACTAGATTCTGGAGTTCCCTCGTCCGCCAAACCAACGTCCAGCAAACCAGAGCAGGAAGCGATGCGTGGGGTAGTAAATCGAGAGCGGAACAACGATCAGGTAAGCCAGCAGATATGTGAGTCCGGGAACTACGTGCTGTTCGCGAAAGAAGGGGCCGCGAGCCCAATTTACATCGTATTCCGGACGCCAGAAATAATTGATCGGAACTACAATCCACGCGGTCAGCGTCTGATATTTCCAACCTCGCCCGTCGTAGCCTAGATGAATAATAGCCCAGAGCAGCAATGGCGGGGTCACTAGGTGAAACAGACTCAGCCCTCGAATCAACAGCGGAATATGAGGATCGAACATGTATTCGGTTCCTCCGATCCAATGGCGTCCGCTTAAGAACGTCCCCGCAAGATCAATGATGAAGAGAGTCTGGAAGAGCAGCAGTCCGCTTGCCTGCCAGGAAAATATCAGCGCACTCTCCATCCACAGACCGGCGGTAATAAAGAGATTGCCTAGATCGCAGAAAAACAGAAAGTTCTGCGGACCATACTGTCGCCAGTACAAAGGTATCCAAGCGATCACGCACACGGTCCAGAGAACTTTAATCCAGACAGGAATGCGCATGACCACGTATTGTATGCGCGGGATCGTACCCTTTCGCAGGCAGCCGCAAAAGCCCGTCTGGCAAGCCCTATGAGGCCTAAACGCAATTACTACCGTAACTTGATGAGGCTTACGGGTGTACCTACGATGAAGTCAATATGGGTTACCAAGCACTGCTTTTCTGTCCCGATGAAAAGACGGCTCGCACCGTAACACAGGTTCTCAGCGAGTTGGACTTCGAAGTAGTTTCCTGCTCCGAACCCTTTGCTGCAGTGAAGAAATTGATGGGCCAGCACTTCGATGCGGTTGTGGTGGATTGCGACAACGAGCAGAATGCTACGTTGCTGTTCAAAAGCGCGCGCAATTCTCCGAACAACCAATCGGCTCTGGCAGTGGCTGTGGTCGAAGGGCAGGCCGGCGTAGCAAAAGCGTTCCGGATCGGTGCAAACCTGGTTCTCACCAAGCCCATTAATGTAGAGCAGGCGAAGGGTACGCTACGGGTTGCCCGCGGCCTCCTGCGCAAGAACGAAGGCACCAAAGCGGCGGCCACGACGACTGCCCCTCCTCCGAAACCCGCGGCGTCCACGCCACTCTCTGCGAAGCCAACCCTCGTCCCCAGTGTGGCCTCTACGCGCCCACTGTCAGCTGTGACGCAGGTCCCCGCGCCTGCGCCAAAACCGGCTCCCATCTTTTCTGCTTCCGCTTTCAGGGAGGGTGCTGAGTCCGGACAAACTACAGAATCTGTCAAAGCAGAATCCGAGCAAGTGGCTTCGGCTACCCCCGTAGCAACGCCGGTCTCTGAACCCAAGCCTGTGTTAACAGTCGGCAAATCGGCAATTTCGACCCCCCCGAAGGTGAGTGCCTGGGTTGGGCTCTCGTCGGGTGCAGCCAGCGCGCCGGCACCGGCGCGGGAGGCAGCGCCGAGCGCCGTCACCTCGGACAAACCTGTGACCGTCATTCCGGAACCCGAGCCTGTTGGGAAAAGCGCGATGGGCCCAGGAACCTCTGCGGTCCAGGAGACTGTATCGCCTCCCCATTCATTCACCTTCGGAGGCACAGTCGGCAGCGAAGCTGAATCCGCAAGCGGCGGAAGCAAAAAGACTTTCATAGCAGTCGCGGCGGTGATTCTAATCGCAGTGAGTGGTTATCTTGCCTGGACGCACTTCGCGCACTCGAGCGCAGAGATAGACAATTCTGGGCCGGCCGCAGCACAGCCGGCGCTGGCCGCTGCTACACCACAAGCTAAGCCAAGTGCAACGGCAAGCGTGCCGCCGTCCGCTCCGCCTTCTGCTACTACGGCGAGCGCGCCTTCCGCAGCGCAGTCAACGGTATCCGCAAAGGCGTCTGTGGTTTCGCAAACAATTCCTGGAGCGGGAAACGGGCAAACTCATCAGAGCAAAGCCAGCGCTGGGACTGACTCGCCCAAATCTGCAGCATCGGATGTAGCCGAAAATGAGGTACCCATAGCCTCGGCGGCTTCGGAGCCTATCGTGGTCAGGAAGAGCGCTCCGGAGGCCCCGCGTGGAAAAGTCTCGCCCATCAGTGAAGCGCCTGCGCCAAGCATCACCGCGATCGCCTCTAGTGACGACGGTGGATCGTTGTCGAATTTGCTGGGCAACCCGAGCAAAGCGCCGGCGCCGGTGCTGCAGACGTTGAGCATTTCACAGGGAGTATCCCAGGGGTTGGCGATTAAGAAGACGCCGCCTTCGTACCCGCCGAGCGCCTTGCGGATGCGGATTGAAGGGCCCGTGCAACTGCTGGCGACGATCACCAGAAAGGGCGACATTTCCGCCGTGAAAATTCTAAGTGGAGATCCCAGTTTGGCGCGGGCCGCCTCGGACGCCGTCAAGCAGTGGAAGTACAGACCCTATATGCTCGATGGCTCTCCGGTGGAAATACAGACTCAGATCACGGTGAACTTCAAGCTGCCGCGATAGTTCCCGATCGCTCCCAACTCCACCAAAAACAGAGGCGCAGGCCGGTCGTCTTGGCCTGCTGTTTTATTTCTGCTCGAGAATCGCGAGTGGAGTGAAAACGGGCGTGCAATCTCGGGATTGCATGCCCGTTTGTGCATCAACGACGCGATCGAGCTTACGCTTAAGGGACTCGTTCGCCTGTGCTGGGCTTCAGGAAGAGGACGCCGTTGGCGCGTATCTTCGTGAAGTTGAACATTTTGCGTGATGGGGCTGGCGATGGCGTCGAAGGAGCCTGCCCAATGGGCTGTCCGGCGAGCCAGTTGTATTCCATGAAGTGGATGATGGAACTCTTTCCGGTGACGGTGTGGTCAACGAAATTCTGCGTTCCCATGGAGAGAGGACGAGTAGGGGCAGTCTGGAACCATACCCGCAGCGGCGGAGCGCATGGGAATTTGCCGTGGGATTGCAGCCGGGGAGCGGGTTAGGCGCCGTACCGCAGGCATTGGGGCCGGTGAGAGCGTTGGCGGGGCCAGTGGAGGTGCTCAGGATTGGACCATCTGGTGGTCATACCATCAATCGGAGCCGCCGTACATGATAACCACGGCGGTGTTGGACCCTGAGGGCAGGGTTTGCAGGAAATTGATGGTTGATGGGATTGATCAGGAACGTCTGCTCATCGATAAGGTCGGAGATAGGGTCGGAATATCCATCGTGACCGTCCTGATAGGCGGGTGCTTTCAGGAAGCTCCCGGCTGGCAGCTTCGCCTGCGCAGCCCCCGTATAGAAATCTTCAATGTCACATTGGTGGTCGGCCCGACCAGCCTTGCCGATCTCGGCGTCAATGGCCGGTCGGGTGTGCGCCGGATTGGAAGTCGAGGCGTAATCGCTGAAGAAACAGTGGTGCGGAATGTAGTCGTTGGTCGCAATGCCGACAACCGCGTTGACCGAACTGCGGCTGCATCCGTGGTCCCGTTTGGATGACGATGGAGAGGCGGAAGCCGCCCATGAACGATCCCCAGGTAATACCAGCGGCTCTGAAAAGATTGCCAAAGTTCTGGCTGCCATGCGATCTCGGGCGCGCGTCGAGGACGAACGACCGCTCTTGAACCGGGGTGGAGGAAAATATAGTGGGTGAATACTTCAGAGGGGTTGTAATTGTTAAAGGAAGGTGAATCGGCTCTCGGAAGCGGTCAGGAATTCACGAATACGGGAGACGTCATGAACCCCGCCTGGGGACGCGGTGTTTGATTAGGACTCAATTATGAAGCTACGGCCGCAGCGTGCTACGCGAAGTAGCTACTCATGCTGCATGATTTCGTCGATGACGGCTTTGCCGCCCTTGTCCACGGAAATGACTTTGTGAATCGGAATGTAGCCGGTCATGGTGATATCAACGATGTAATTACCGGGATCGAGCATGACGTCGACTGGTGAACTCTTATCCAGCATGTGCTTGTTGACGGCCACCTGCGCACCTTTGGGCTGTGTCTTGATGCCGACGATGCCCATGCCCTGCGCCTGTTTTCCCCCGAACAGCTTGCTCATTTTGCCAACAGTCTTGATGTCATCGACGTTGCCGAGCGAGCGCAGCGTGGGCGAGAAGCTGACGGTCTGGGCGAGGACAAACTGCGCGCTGGTGGTCTCATCGATGAAGCCAGCCTTGCGCACCAGAACGAGGTGCTGACCTTTATCCACGGAGACCTGGGCGGGAGTGAGCTTACCTGTGTCCCTGCCATCGACGTAGACGTTGGCGCCAGGCGGCGTGCTGGTGACGGAAAGAGTGGCCATGAGCTGCGTAAGATGGCTCATAACAAATGATTTATTGCCGGAGGCCACGTCGACCGCGCGCGTGTCGTTCGAGTAGCCGGCTTTGCTTACCGTAACCGTGTGCGGACCGGCACCGAGTCCCGAGAGTGTAAACGGTGTGATCCACGAGGGGTCGGTTTTTCCGTCGAGTTGCACTTGCGCGCCTTGGGGAGTGGAGTCAATGGACATCTGTCCGGGGACAACGACGGGGGCGATTGGTGCGCTAGGTTTCTTCCTCTTGCCTCTCACGGCCGAAACGGGCGCGTGAACAGGGGCCGCATCGGATTCGGCCACCGGTGCGGCAGATTCGGTTGGAGCAGGCTGCTCTTGCGCGAGCTGAACCGGAGCGGCAGGTTGGTTCGCTGCCGACTGGGCCGTTGGCTCGGGCGGAGCGGGACGAGGCGAACCGTCGTCACTATTTAAATGGTTGATGTGAAGCACGAGAGCGATGGCGATAATGAGAATCAAAACGGCCGCACCGGCGATGGAGTAAACCATCAGGCTGGGAGGGACATTCTTGATTTCCTTGATTGCCTTTTCGGCGACCTCGCGAGGCTGAACTCTAGGTTTCTCCGGTTCACTGCCGCTTCTGAAATTGGGCTCCGGAGAAGGCTGCTGCTGCTCAGCGGCCGGACTGGGCGAAGGCGTCGCAATGTAGTCTTCCTTCAATGGAGGCAGCTCGGTCATCTCCGAGAAGCTGATGCTGCCACTGCCGCGCGATGGAGCAGCTTCCGCCATCATGGGATCGACAGAAATTCTAGGCGGTTCGGTGACTGGAGCTTCGAATGCTGGCTCATCGATGACCGTCGACGACATGGAAGGTGATGGAGCCGCGGACTCGCCGGTGGCGTGGGCACGCGATGCTGAGGGTTCATTGAAGGCATCGAGGTCAGGTGCTGAGGAGGGGGATTCGGTGCCGCCCCAGCCCGCCGCTGCGGCAGCCGCCTTCGGAGCGGGCTCCGATTTGGCAACCGCCGTTTGTGCCGAAGGCCTCGACGCGACGGGAGGCTGAGGGGTCGCGGCTTTATTCTCTACCGGTTTCGAAGCGGATGCGAACTTTGGTGCAGCCGCCGCTTTCACTGGAACCGCAATCGCCGGAGCCTTCGCTGGAGCGGCCGGACCTTTCGCAGCTTGTGGCTTGGAGTCCTTGCATTTCTCCAAATCGTCGAGCAGCCCGCGTCCGCTCTGGTAGCGTTCGGCGGGATCCTTGGCCAGAGCTTTCATGATGAGATCGCTCAGGACGGGGTGAAGCTTGGGATTCACCTGCATCGGCGAAACAGGTGTGCTGTCGAGAATGCTCTGGCGCAAGGATTCTGAATCCTCGCGATCGAAAGCTTTGCGGTCGGTTACCATCTCATAAAATAAAGCCCCGAGGCTGTAGAGGTTTGACCGTGCATCGATATTTTCGCCGCGAACCTGCTCCGGCGACATGTAATGCAGGAGCGATGGGATGCCGGGCATTTGGGCGGTAAATTTGCCTACGCCGGAAACCCCGAATCCAAGAACTCGGACGGTGCCATCCCACCCGCACATAATTTTCGAAGGTTCAAGACTATAGTGAAAAACGCTTTGGGAATGGGCATGATCGAGACCGCTGCATACTTGCCTGCCAATATCGAGCAGATCCCAGATGGAAAACCCTTCTTTGCGGGCCAGCATAGTAGCCACGCTGTTGCCCTGGATGTACTCCATGGCAGCGTAGAACTGGCCGTCGATCACTCCGGCGTCAAAAACCGGCGCGAGGTTGGGGTTACTCAAGACCTTAGTGGTCTCCGCCTCTTTCAACAGACAGCTCTCTAACTCGGCCGCCGATTCGCCGAAGGCCGACAATTGGATGCACTTCAGCGCGACGGTCTGGTTGGTTTTAGGGTCGTTGGCCTTAAAGACCGCGCCAGTGTCAGATTTTGACAGTTCACTCAGAATTTCGAAGTGGCCGATTTTGGACATTTGCTCAGTGCCTCATCACAAAGAAAACAAACTGCGCAGTTTCCCCGTTGAAAAGCTGGATGGATTCAAAACCCGGGAAAAGGTATGGTTAGGATACCGCTCGCAGGATCAAGGTTCGAGTTACCAAAGTACCAAAAGAAGTAAAGTCTTTTCTGCAACTTGCTGAAAACATGAATCGGAGAGAAATCGGATGGGGCTGTCAATATGGCGTAAACACTGGGGATTCGGACAATTTGGGACAGGGCAAATTTTCGCTTGGCCAGATGCTGTTCGGTGAGCCTGACAATTTCGTTATGCGGGAGCTGATGGTTTGGAGGGGCTACCGTCGGACTAATTGCCATTCGACGGTGGAGCAGTTTTGCCGTACTTGCCTTCCTCAATTTGAATGGATGTCAAGATAAACCCCTGCACATCAATCCCGGAACGAGGACTCAAATTCCGATTGCGTAGCTCCAGATCGACCCGGTTCGCCAGTTCTTGGAGTTTCAGATAGGTCAACCAGTTGGGTTGCGCCTTGTAGTTCAGGGAAATGTTTAACGAGTCAGCCATGCGTTTCATTGCCGATGGCTTCATGAACATGCACTTGCCATCACTTGCGAGGAATTGGAAGTATGTGGCAATCGGCCAGTTATTAGCCCCAATCTCTGAGAGGAAACTACTAAACTTGGTGAACCTCGCCTCCATTTCACCGGAACCGTGCAGCAGATCATACAGGGCATTCGCAAAAAGGTTATGCTTCTCGACACTTTTGATGCCATTGCTGAATTTCACTTTCTCGATCTTGAAAACAAGATTAGTGTCCAGGATGTCCTTCGCAATCTGACAGACCTCTACGTATTTGCCGTCACGGAGGAGACCCTCAAAAGCATCCTTGCCGAGCTTGTCTTTGAGTTCGTTTGCCGCATCTGCCTTATACTTCCGCTCTCTGTCCTCAAAGTCCTTCGACTCAAACCCGCCATCAAAGAACCGGAGAAAACCCTCCACGAGATGATTGAAATCCAATGGAGGCCGGCGGGGTGGACGTTCCACTTTGAAACGGGGAGTGCGGGATTTGTTCTTTTCACGAGGGAACTTGAAGTCCGGACTTGGCGACAGCGCGGGCTTGAGGTCGGTGGATTTTAGGATCGTCTTCGCACCCGAGGTGACGAATTCGATGTCTAGTCTGTCACCACGGTCTTCATTCACACGGCCCAAGCCGAAGGCAGAGTGCTCGATCCAATCTTGTGATTTCCAGTTCATTGCGTTCTTGATTGGCGTGCGACCAACCCGGCAGCCTTTTTCACCGTGAAGAATATCCCAGAAAAAGACGACCCGGCTGTTCAGAATAGCTCACTGTTCGAACTGGAACCCCAGGATG
>Ga0307474_10001337_pt1 | contig 17937 bp, 20 predicted proteins | sample atmos_gasesECM1C_2_FD_203312 | JGI IMG/M metagenome (GOLD analysis project Ga0307474, IMG submission 203312) | Hardwood forest soil microbial communities from Morgan-Monroe State Forest, Indiana, United States - atmos_gasesECM1C_05 | ecosystem: Environmental > Terrestrial > Soil > Temperate... | reverse complement strand
CCCGGTCCAAAACCCGCTGCGGCGGCACCGTGCAGCCAAACGGCGGCCGCGGCGGCCGGAAAGGCATCCATGTTTTGCGCCAGAAGGCCCAGGATGAACCCGCCGAGAACGTCACCCGATCCGGCTGTGGCCAGCGTTGACGGTGCGTTGCTGTTGATGATGGCACGGCCATCGGGAGCCGCGATGACGGTGTCCGCGCCCTTCAGCACGACAACGGCTCCGCTGCGCTGCGCGGCTTGGCGCGCGCGCACCAACTTGTCTCCCGACACGTCGAAGATGCGTTTGAACTCGCCTTCATGCGGTGTGATGACGCACGCCCCGCGAATGGCGTGGAACAATTCTTCAGGGCGTGATGAAAATACGCTGATGGCGTCGGCGTCGATCACGACCGGCTTGCCGGTCGCGAGCATGCTCAAGGCGCGAACCCGTGTCGCGTCGCTGACGCCGGATCCTGGTCCAATTGAAAACGCGGTGTAGCGCGGATCAGCCAGGAGTTGCGCAAAGTCCTCGTCGCGCGCGAGCGGCTGCGCCATGATGCTGGTGAGGGCCGAGGCGTAGATTGCAAAGGCATGTTCCGGCACGGCAATCGTCGTCAATCCGGCACCGCTGCGGGCCGCGGCGCGCGCGGCCATGCGAGACGCGCCTGTCATGGGGTAACCGCCGGATAGCAGCGCGTGTCCGCGGCTGTATTTGTTGATGTTGGCATGCCGCTGCGGCAATTTATCCAGCCACAGTGCCGGCGTGTTCTCCCACGTATCCAAATCCAACGATGCAATCACGCCTTGCGGTATGCCGATATCGGCAACCACGACCTCGCCGCATGCATCGCGCCCGGGCAACAATAAGTGTCCCGGTTTTTTGCACATGAATGTGACGGTGCAGACGGCCTGCGCCGCGCCGATGTTCTCGCCGCTGTCCCCTTTGATGCCGCTCGGGATATCCACTGCGACGATGGGGAGGGCGCGGCGGCTCGCATACGCCAGCACATCGCTGACCTTGGGGCTCAAGTGGCGATTCAGGCCGGACCCAAACAACGCATCGATCACCAACTCGGCATTTTCGACGACCGCAGGGGTCAGCGGTTCAATGCTGCCGCGCCAACGACGCGCGTATAAAAGCGCATCACCGCGAAGAGATTCAACATCGCCCAGCAGGGCAACGCGGACCGGCCATCCGGATTGCGCCAGCGCGGCAGCGGCAACAAAACCATCGCCGCCATTGTTGCCCGGGCCGCATAAGACGCTGGTGGTTCGGGGTGTGAAGCGCCGCTTGATCTCGTTCGCAACTGCCTCGCCCGCATTTTGCATGAGCAAGGTGCCGGGCGTGCCGGCCGCCATCGCCAAGCGGTCGGCCTCGGCCATTTGCTCGACACGCAGTACGGCTAAGCTCATAGACGCCCCGCGGCCGCGCCGACGGCCGTGGTTACCGCCATGGCCAGAGCGCTCCAAAACGCCACCCGTAGGGCGCCGACTCGCACGCTCGCGCCGCCAACCTTGGCGGACCAGCCGCCCAGAACGAGCAGGCACGCGAGACTGGTGAGAGCGATGGCCGCAATCAGGAAGTGTGCCGGCGCGACCGCAACCACAGTCAGCGGCAGAGCGGCGCCGACGGAGAAGCTCGCGGCAGAGGCCATGGCAGCCTGCAAGGGCCGCGCCCGGGATGAGGGTGAGATTCCCAATTCGTCGCGGGCATGCGAACCCAACGCATCATGCGCCATGAGTTGGTCCGCCACCTGGCGCGCCAGGGCGGCATCAATGCCGCGGCGTATATAGATGTCGGTCAATTCCCGGCGTTCACCGACAAAGTCCTCGCGCAGCTCGGCACGCTCCTGCGCCAGCGCGGCGGCCTCGGTATCGGCTTGCGAATACACGGAAACATATTCTCCTGCCGCCATGGACATGGCGCCCGCGACCAGAGCCGCGGTGCCGCTCAGCAACAGCGTGCCGTGCGCGGCATTGGCGGCGGCGAGACCTAACAGCAGGCTGGATGTTGAAACGATTCCGTCATTTGCGCCGAGCACCGAGGCGCGCAACCAATTTGCCGTTCCCAATCTATGACGGTCGTGATCTCTCGGGCGCATTAATACCCTGTATATGCAAACAGGCAATTCGGGTGGTGAACCGCACCGCGGCGAATGTAATGGTAGCTAGCCCCGCTCAAGCGGGGTAGTCTTTGCCGTAAATAATAATGCCGTGCGGACACGGCGCCTTCAGTCGGTTACCTACGGGAAGTTCGCATGCAGAATCCTCTGTTCTGGATAGAGTGGCTTGATCGTCTCGATCGCGTGCTGAGCAGCGCACGCCAAGACATCGCCGTGCTCAAGCGCACCGCCAACTCGCGCAGCCTCGAGGCGATAGGGCGCTCCAAGCGGCAGCTCTCGGCACTCATCAACGATTTGCGCCTGCTGGACCCTGATGTTGTGGCGGCGAGTACCAACTCGGGACCCGCGAACGCATTGCAATCGGCGCTCGAGACGACCGTGGTGAAACTTGGGATTCTCGCTGAAATTCCGGCCGCGAGCGCGCCGGGCGTGCTCGATCGCATGCTGGCGGCCGGCGACGCCGCGTTGCGCGACAGCTTCTACGAAGCGGCGCTGTTGCTGCACCCGCATCGCCGCCGCGCATAGCAGCCGCGCATAGCAGCCGCGCGTAGCAGCCGCGCATAGCAGCCGCGAGTACAACGGTCACGCGCACGCCGGGCGAGTTTGTCAGGCTCTGCCGGTCTTCGGACCCCAGAAGTACCAGAGAATGAATCCAAGCAGCGGCAGCAGAAAAACAATGACGATCCACAGCACTTTGTTGCCGGTATCTGCGCTGCTTTGAAAAATGTTCACGATCGCCCAGACATCCGCGATCAACACAACTAGACCGAATAGACCGCCTTGATACATGCTTTTCCCCTGAAAGTTCTTATAAGATCAGCAGAATTCCCCCAATTGCGCTCAATAGCAATACCAACAGCTCGAACAAGTTCTGATTGACGTGCTTGAGGAGCCAGCGGCCTGCGAACGCTCCTGCCAGCACGGCCGGCGCCAGCGCGAGATTGAAGCTAAAACTCTGGGTGGTGATCAGCCCAAGATCCACCATGAAGGGTACCTTGAACAGATTGAGCAGCATGAAAAACACGGCGGCCGTGCCGACGTATTCCATTTTGGGAAGCCGCATGGCCACCAGATAGATCGCCATCAGCGGGCCTGCCGCGTTGGCGATGAGGGTGATGAAGCCGGCAGTCATGCCGATGGTCGCGCCCACCGACCAATGAAAAGAGGGGGTTTTCTCCTCAGCGGGCGCGGACACATATTTGCGCCAGAAACTCAAAAACGCGAGCGCGACGATGATCCAACCGATAAGAATCCGCGCGGTGTGATCGGAAATGCGGCCGAGCGTGAAATAACCCAGCACGACGCCCGCCGCGGTCCACGGAAACAGTCGCCAGAGGAAGCGCCACTGGGTGTGCTTTCGATAGGAGAACACGGCGACGAAATCGCCGAATATCAAAAGCGGCAGCACCAGGCCGCTGGCTTGTTTGCTGCTAGGAAATACGTGATTGAACAGGGCAATCGAGAGAATGCTCAGGCCGGTAATGCCGGCCTTCGAGACGCCCACCATGAAGGCGCCAAGTGCTGCAAAGAACCACAGCCAGGGATCGGTAATCATGCAGCCAACCTAACACGGCGCAAACGCATGTGTCGGGCGGCAGGGTCGAGCGCTCGGCAGCCTGCTAGTTGTTTACGTAGAACTGGTGCAGGCGATGCAGGTTGATGACGACGTCATACCGCTGCCCCTGCGGCAGCACCGGACCGGTGGCAAAATCATAGCGCGAGTCCAAATTGGCGATGTCGGGATGCAAGTCATGCATCGCACGCTTGAACATTTCCCGCGGCACCCATTCGGAATTTGACGACAGAGAGCCGAACTCATCGTGGTAAATCGTCGCCGTGGAAATATCCGTCGGCGCGGAAGCAATCGCGAATATGCGGGGCCGCACGCCATCCAAATGCACTTGCTTGGCGCCGGCAACGATCAGCTGCCATTCGTTGCCCTGGGGCACGGCGATCAGCGCATAGACGTGATGTTGGGCGGTAAGAAACGCAATTGAAATGCAGAGCATTGCTGTCAGGCGGCGTGCATTGCTTCCCCAGCGCTCGGTGAGTGCGCTGACCGAGGCAACCAGAAAGCACAGCAACACGCCGGTCATCGCCAGAATCGTGCGATAGGTGGCGTAGCGCTCCGAAGCCAGCATGCTCACCGCGAAGGCAAACACAGGCAGACCCAACAATCCTGACAGCCAAACGATGCCGCGCTGCATGCCGTGCCGCCGCCATTCCAGCCAGGCGCCGGCGATCAGGATTGCGCCGATCACGGCCGCGCAACCGAAATACAGTGCATGGTCGCGATGGTTGTTATCGTTCAGCACGAACACGCTCAGGGCATTCGGCAGCGGCTCCTGCAGAAACCAGGCGATCTTGTCGCCCCAATGTGTCTCGAAGGCAATCCGCCCGGACTTGACGAAGACATGTGCCGCGTACAGCACCGACATCGTGCAATACGCCAGCCCCAGCGTGCCTGCCACAAATCCGAGATGGATGCCCGCCCATCGCGCGGATTGCGCCAGGCCGCGTTGGCGCTGCGCGATCAGGGCGCCGGCGAGCGGCACCAGATAGAACAAAGCGCTCGGCTGATAAATCAGCGCGCTCACGACCATGAGACCCAACGCCACCGTCCATTGGCCCACCGCGCGACCGACGCCGGCTCGCAGACCAATGGCCAGCGCACCTTCGACGGTAAAAAATCCACCGATTGCGAGCAGTGCGGTGGCTGCATACGGCCAGCCGATGGCCCAACCGGCAATGACTTGTGCCGACGGCACCAAGCTGAGCAGTACCGCAAAACACAGGCTGGTGTTGATCGACCAGCCTACCGCGCGCAAGCCGCGGAAGCTCACGAGAGATATGGCGCCGAGAAGCAAAGCCGCAACGAATCGCAGCCACTGCAGATTCTGCACGGAGCTGGTCTGTCCGTATGTCGTCTGCAAAAGCCAACCGTAAATAGGGCGCGCATGCGAGGCGCAGAACTGCAGGACCTTGCCAACTTCTTCGTGCGCTTCGCGCAGGTTGGAATAGTCATCGCGCAGACCATAGTCATGAAATGTGGCCGGCCAGTAGGCCACCAGCGGCACTAGAAACAGCATGGCGGTGAGCAGCCACGCGCGAACCCGCGTCGCAATCCGCGGCCGCGTGATTACGCTGGGCGTGCCGATCGAGACGCCGATCGCTGCCTCGCTCAGCACGGAGTCGCTCAGCACGGAATCGCTGAGCGCTGTTTCGCTGAGGACTGTTTTGGGAACGCTGCTCATTTTCGCCCTGGACACCTGATGCTGCAATGCACTATTCAGTGGACGTCATCACTCGTGACCGCGCCGCGACGTCGGTCCAAAAGGAAAGTGAAACATCCCTGCTACCAACTGATTCTAGCGACGATGCGCTGAAAATCAGTGCCGCAATTCGACAAAATGCGTTAAATATCTGTTAACTAGCCAGGCGCGGGCGCGCCTGCGTGCAAGTACAAAGGCGCCTACGCGCGCAAGGGCGCCTACTCGCAGGCGAGCGCGCCTAGGCAGTGGCGCGAGGCGCGTCCCGGCATTGGCGCGAGGCGCGTCCAGGCATTGCCGCGAGGCGCGCCTATGCCGCCACGCACAGGTTCTTGCCGCCGCGCTTCGCCCGGTACAAGGCACCATCCGCGCGGTCGAAGGCTGCGTCCGCTGCGTCATTCTCCTTCACTTCGGTCAGACCGCACGAGACCGTGACTCGCACCGGCGTCCCCCGAAAATGAAAGCGCAAGGCCTCCACCGCGGAGCGCATTTGATTGGCGACGAGCATGGCTTGCTCGATTTTCGCGCCGCTCAACAGCGTGACGAACTCCTCGCCGCCAATGCGCGCAACGAAGTCATTGCCGCGTACTACCGCCATGAAGCATGAGGCCACGCTTTGCAGTACACGGTCCCCGGCGCGATGGCCGTAGCTGTCATTGATGAGCTTGAAGTTATCAAGATCCCACAGCAGCATGACCATGGCGAGCGCCGCGCGCGGCTTCTGCGCGATCTCCTGTGCAAATCGCTCTTCGAACGATTTGCGATTGGCGATTCCCGTCAAAGGGTCGAGTCGAGCTCCTTGTTTTTCGCTGTCCAGTCTCGAGTTCAGGTCGATTGCTTCGCGCTCCAACTCGGTGATGCGCGTGCGCATTCGTTCGGCGCGTCCGTTGACTTCCAGCAGGCGAAATTCTTCCTGAGCGCGAAAATTGCTGACATGCTGGGCAACGCTCTCGAGGCGCGCATTTACCAAGCCCTGCAGGACTCCCAATTCTGTCGCGCCGGCGACCTCATCGGTGAGCTCGCGCATGTGCGACATGACCGCATCGCTATAAGTTTGCGTGTCCTCAAAGCGGCTTCGGTTGGCGTGATTCGAATCGGAGAGGTAGCCGGCCATTTCATCGAGCCGCTTGGTGACCTCGGCGAGAATCTCCGCGGTCTGCAGGCGTTCGCGCTGCAGCTGTTCGCCATGTGCTTGGACCAAGTCGGCCGCGCGCGTCACGATGCTGGCCAGGGCACTGTCATGCTTCGCGCTCGCCAATTCTTTGATCAAAGCCGGTGCCGCGGGGTCCTTCGGATCGCGCGCCGCTAGCCGCTCCAGCAGGGACTTGATGGCGAGGCGGGTGTGGGTGTCCATGGCAGGGAAGGTGATCGTCGGAACGGGAGCAGTCGCATCGACGGCCACCACCGTCGTTGTCAGCGAATCGGCTAGCCGGGCAAGCTCATCGGCCGCGGCATTGCGCCGGTTGGCGGCCGCGAGTGCAATCAATTCATCGTCGAGCTGCGGATTGACGCCCATGCCGGCCGCGCACAATCGGCCCACTAACCGACGCAGAACCTGCTCGACCTGCTTCCAACGAAGTTCCTCGGCCTCCATTTCGATCAAGGAGTCGCGGTATTTTTGCTTCCAATCAGCCGTTTCGGACACGAATGTTGCCTCGGCGTAAACTTTGAAAATGTGCAGGTGCTACGTCAGCCCGGATGCGTCGAGCATTGAGCGCGAATTCGCACTCGGACGCACGGGTTGGCGATTCACGACGAATTTCAACACAACCCCTGGGCAGATGGTGCCCGTCATTCGTGCCAATAACGGCAGGACCGAAGCCGTCATGATGCGATGGGGATTCGCCGGGCGAGACAGCTTCAATGCCCCGGTCGAGAGCCTGGCGAGCAGCGCTGACTCTAAAGAGCCCTGGAAACGAGGCCGTCGCTGTATTGTTCCGGCACTGGGCTTTTATGAATGGCATGTCAATCCGGACGCAAGTGAACAGCCATACTATATTCACCCGGACGATCAAGATGTGTTCGGCTTCGCTGGATTGTGGGCACCCTCAAGTGTGGATGCGAACACCGTCACAGAGTGTTGCAGCATCGTCACCCTCCCGGCGAACACACTTATTGCGGAAATACATGGTTCAGGGCTGCGAATGCCCGCCATCCTGACACGCAAGCTGCGCGAACTATGGCTATTCGGCCCTGTGGATTTAGCAGGTCAGGCGCTCGCGGCCTACGCCGATGAGCGGTTGGTGGCTTATGCCGTGAGCGATCGAATCAACTCACCTCACAACAATGACGAAACCCTGGTCGAACCGCTCGAAACCGACGTCGATTAACGCTCTCCAGAATACTAAAGACAGGCTCCTTTGAGCCCCCGGCAGGCCGATTTGCGCTTCGCCGAGCGGTTTCTTGATGCAGGTCCCATCGGTAAAACACCTGCCGGGATAGGCTTTACGCGAAGGATCGCCACTCATGCCGCGTCTCGCCGTTCTCATTGCAATCTTGCTGACCGCATCAACCGCCGCGGCTACTCCTAAGATTTACACCTATTTGGACGCACAAGGTCAGCGGCATTACACCGACGTACCGGATAACAATCGCTATCGGTTACTGGTTCTCTCGCCCCAGGACAGGACCGCGGCAGGCGATCGCTATGACTTTCGGCTGCTGGCGAAAGCTACGCAATACGACTCCATCATTGAACACGCCGCGGTGTCCTCGGCGCTGGAGCCCAATCTTTTGCGGGCCGTGATCGTGGTGGAATCGGGCTTCAATTCGCGCGCGGTCTCGAAGCGCGGCGCGGTTGGCCTGATGCAGTTGATGCCGGCGACGGCGAGCCGCTTTGGCGTCTCCAATCCCTATGACGCTCGGCAGAATGTGCATGCCGGCGCGCGCTATTTGAAGTTTCTCATCGATCGATTCGGCCACGATGTGCGCTTGGCGCTGGCCGCTTACAACGCCGGCGAAGACGCGGTCGCGCGCAACGGCGGCCAGATACCCCCGTTTAGCGAAACGATGGCCTACGTTCCGCGAGTCCTCAAAATCTACAAAATGCTGACCGAGCAACCCCGCGCAACGTGATTTGACTTTTGGTAAGCGTTGACTTACCGTTAGTCATGGCTTACCAAGCGGCATTTCTCGCCCTGGCCGACCCCACTCGTCGCCAGGTATTCGAACAGCTGCGCCACGGGGCGAAGGCGGTCGGAGTCATTGCCGCGCAGATGCCGGTGAGCCGCCCCGCCGTGTCCCAACACCTCGGCATTTTAAAAAAGGCGGGGCTGGTCGCGGATCGCGCCGAGGGGACTCGCCGCGTGTATTACATTGATCCCCACGGCCTTGCGTCCATACGAATCTGGTTGGATCAGTTTTGGGGGGATGCGCTGACGGCCTTCAAGGCTGAAGCGGAGAAAGAAGGAATGGGCAAATGATTACCATCGCGCCGGTGCGCAAACAGGTGACGGTGAGCGCCAGTCAACAACGCGCCTTTACGCTGTTCACCAATGAAATGTCGCGCTGGTGGCCGGCAACTCACTCGATCCTCAAATCTCCTCTGAAACAATACGTCGTGGAGCCCTGCGTGGGCGGGCGCTGGTACGCCATCGGCGAAGACGGCTCGACCGCGCAGACCGGCTATGTCATCGAGTGGCAGCCGCCGCAACGGCTGGTCCTCGCGTGGCAACTGAGCGGCGATTGGCAATTTGATCCCGAACTCGTTACCGAAGTCGAGATTTTATTCATCGCCGAGAGTGCGGGCAGTACCCGGGTCGAATTAGAACACCGCAATCTGCAACGCATGGGCGAGCGGGCGGCGCAGGTACGCGGCATGGTGGATGCCCCTGGTGGATGGACTGCGGTTCTCGAATCTTTTAAAAAATGTGCGGCTGCTTGAGAAGTGGAGGACGAATATGAGCACGACAAACATGAGCGCGACAAACATGAGCACCAAGAATAAATCGTTGCTGTGGTGCGGCTTGCTGATGGCGGCCTGGTTGGCTGAACCGGCGGCGGCCGAGGTCTTGAGCGTCGGCGCCAATGGCTTCGAAGTTCGCGAGACCGTGCATGTCGCGGCCGCAGCGGATAAGGCATTTTCCGCACTGCTGCAGCCGGCGCGTTGGTGGAGTTCTGAGCACACCTTCTCGGGCAGTGCAGCGAACCTGGTCCTGGATGCGCGCGCGGGCGGTTGTTGGTGCGAAAATTTGCCGGACGGCGGCTCAGTCGAACATCTTCACGTTGTCTACATAGCGCCCGGCAAAGCGCTGCGGCTGCGCGGCGCGCTCGGTCCCTTTCAAAGCCTGGGAGTCGAGGGTTCCCTCACCTGGACCTTGAAGCCCGGCGCGAACGGCACCGACATCTCCGTCAGCTACGCGGTCGGCGGATATGCGAAGGACGGATTTGACGGTGCATCGAAAGCCGCCGATCAGGTTCTCGGCGTGCAGATCGAGCGCTTGCGAAAACTCATCGAGACTTAGAATTTTTCGAGAGACCTAAAACCTATCGAGACTTAGCGGGTTTGACGGCAATCCCTGCGATTTCGAAACGCGCGCCGCGCACCAATTTTGCAACGCCGATAAATGCACGCGACGGATAGTGGCCTGGGAAGTAAGAACGATAGATGGCGTTGAATTTGTCGTACAGCTCGAGGTCGGTGCAATAAATCGTCACAGATACCAGATCTGACATCGTCAGTCCGGCCCGCTCCAAGGTCTGCTTTACCGAATCCATAACGAAGTGGACTTCTGCCTCGGCATCCGCCGGCACCTTGCCGGTCGCGGGATCGACTCCGAGGGTACCGCTCACATAGTAGGTGCCGTTGACCAACACGCCGCTGCTGTACGGCGGCGCCGCCTTCGGGTCCGCGCCCGGCGGCGTAATGTAGGTTCGCTCGGAATCGGCGGCATGCACCGCGGCGGCAAAAAGGAGGAGGGCAAGAAGGCTCAGGGCTTTGTTCATGATGGTCTCGCTCTAGCTCTTGGGTACCGCACCGGCGGGTGTCAACTTATCGATGGCCTGCGGCAATACTTGAGATAGTTTTGCGGCCAACACGTCGGGGGACAAGCCGACCTTGGCGGCCAATTCTTTCACCGTGTCGGAGCCGAAGGCCTGATGGATCTGATCGGGTGTAATCGCTTGATTTGCGCCCGTTCCGACCCACGACCGTACCGTGCCGCCCAATCCCTGTTGCTCCAACTGGGTGACGATGCCCTGCACGCCCCCATGCTTTTGAATGAGCCCGTTGACGACGGTCGCCATCTCGGCACCGATCACGCCGCCCAATATGCCGTCGAACATGCCCATATGCCCTCCTTGTGATTCAGTGAATTGCATTAAAAACCGAACACCAGATTCACGCTCGTCAGTGTGTCGAGCTTCTTGAGCGGAGCCGGCGGCTTGGTGTTGTCGCTGACCGTGTAGCCGACGCTTAAAGCCAGCTTATCCGACATCTTGACGGTAAGCGCAAGTTCGTTGTGGAGCAGGGTGTTGTCTGAGCCCGCTTCCATCAGAAATTTGTTCGTAAGGATCGTGGTCTTTGTAAAGGAATGTGAAAAATCCACGCCAACGGTCCCGATCGCATTTCCCGTGGCATCCAGCGGCGTGCGCGAAATCACCTCTCCGGAATCGTCCTTAACAATGGTTTCGGGCCTCAGGCGCCGGTAGCCCGCGCCCACTTGCAGCGTCAACTTCGTGTCGTCGCTGTTCAAAAGTTTGTAGCCCAAACCGCTGGTTGCGCTCGCCTGATATTGAAATCCGTCGAACAAATCGTGTTCATAGCGAAGACCGCCGAATACGAACAGATCGCCCGAAATGGTGTAGTTGCTTTGGCCGTGCGTTTCCCAGCGCTCCGCCGAGACGATGCCGGAATTCTTGCCGTAGAGTCCGCCGACATAGAATTCGTTTTTCCAGGGACCGTCGTATCGCAGCATGTCGATGTTGCCATTGAGGGACTTGGAGTCGCTGTTGCCCTGAGAATCCAAGAATCCGAGCTGGCCTTTGCCGATCCAAACATCCTGCGGCGGCGGAGGGGCCTCATCGGCCCAGGCGCTCAAGGCCGGGGCGAGTGCCAAGAGGCATGCGAATGTGCGGTAGGTAGGCATGATGTTTATCTCCTTAAGGTTTGAATGAAAAATGAAGCGCAGTCTCTCCCTGACGCGCTTGCTGTCTGCGCAGAGTCTCCGACCGCAAGGCTGCGTCTTTGTTAGGCGCGCCTCGCCAGCAAATCGCGAATTTCCTCGAGGAGCAATTCAGATTTGGGCGGCGGCGGAGGCGGCGGCGCAACCGCCGGTGCTGGCTTCTTGAGCTTGTTGATGCCCTTGATGCACATGAAGAGAACTATCGCGATGATCGCGAAATCAAAAATGCTCTGAATAAAGGAGCCGTACTTGATCAGCACCGCCTTGCCTGCGGGATCGGCGCCCAGACTGATGGCCAGGTCCGAGAAATTCACGCCGCCGATGACCTTTCCCAGGGCCGGCATGATGACGTCGCCGACCATCGAGGACACGATCTTCCCGAATGCCGCACCGATGATTACACCCACCGCCAAGTCAACCACATTTCCCTTCATCGCAAATTCTTTGAATTCTGATGCTATTCCCATCGCATTCTCCTTGTGATCAACCCCGCCCCAGAACTGAAGCCGGACGAATTGCTTAGAATTGAGCGTGCAATCGTACAGCAAACACGGAAACCGGCCCACGGTCGCGGTTGTAGGCCGGATGATCGATCCATTGATAGTCCAGACTCAAGTGCGCGAAATTAAAAACCGCTGCCGAATAGTAGCTTTCGATGATCTGTTCCGGACCGGGGTGCGGCAGCCGGCCGTCACCAATCAAAATGCCCAATCCGCCGGCATTCAAGTAGGCTTCGCGTACGCCGGAGATGGCGTTGCTGACCGCGGCGATTCCGACGGTGTCGTTAGCGCGACGCCAACGTGCGCCCTGCAGAGAAAGCCCTACAGCCAGCGTGCGATCGACGTCGGTGAATTCATACGTCTCGACGTTACCAGCGGCCTTGCCGGCGCGAATGAAGGCGCCCAATTCCGGCGCGAGTTCCTGCTCCACACTCAAGCTGAGTCCGCCGCGGCTGCGATAGCGGCGCAGCGCAGCGATGTCCACCGGCTCCCCGGAATTCGCGGCAACGGCGATGGCTTCATCCAACAAACCCATTCGGCCACGGCTCTCAAACGCGGTGAGCAGCACGCGACCCGCCCGCCCGGCGATCTCATGCCTATGTTCCAATTCCAGATCGACTTGAAACTCATGAAAACCCGGCTCGAGATGCACGCTGTTCGGCACGTCCGACAGGTCGAACAGGCCGCCTCGCAAAGCCCACGAGTGCGTGTACCACTCAATGGCGGCGCCCGCGGTGTAGCCCCAGGCATCGGCGGCATAGTCGAAGGTGCCGGTGTCGATCGCGGTCCAGTTCAGAAAATCACCGCGCGAGTCGTGTGCGTAGCGATTCGTGTCGAAAATGTCCACGACACTGAACTTGCCGATCGTGATGACCACGCGATCATTGCTTTGAGAACCGCGCAACTGATTGGCGGCACTTTCTACTTGTTCCGCATCACCCTCCAAGTTGAGCGTCTGGCGCACGAACGCACGCTGCAGCCGCAAGTAAGGCTGGTTTTTTCCGACCTTGTAAGCCTCGCCGCTGGGAAAGCCGGCTACGCCCAGTGTGTCGGCAAGTCCATGTCCCTGGTCGAGTTCGCCGTTGAGCCACGCTTCTGCTCCCTGCCACAGTCTTGCGCCGAGGTACAAGGTCGCATCGGTGGTTTCCGCGCCGCTGTTGGGGGATAGGCTGTTGGGACCGCGGTAGGGTGCGTTGAATCCAGAAGTCTCCTGCTCCACATAAGTGAATTGCCCATGAACGCCGAATATCTCGTCGTCCGCGGCCGCCGTTGCGGCCAGTGACAAGAGCAGCACGCCGACTGGCTTTACGGAGCGGATTGGTTTTACGGAGCCGATCGGGACATCCAAAGGGCGCGCGCTAAAAAGACGCACCCCAAAACGGCAAACAAAATCGCAGCGCCGAAGTGAATGGCCTTGAGAGGCAGTCGATTGGCAAACGCCTTTCCCAGAAACACCACGGGACCATTGGCGATCATCATGCCGGCGGTGGTACCCGCGACCACGGCCAGCAGACTCGGATACGCTGCCGCGAGCGCCAACGTCGCAATTTGCGTCTTATCGCCGATTTCCGCAACGAAAAAACTCGTCAGCGTTGCAAGGAAGGCGCCCATGGCGCTGCCCGCGCCGGAATTCTCATCCAGCTTGTCGGGCTTCAAGGTCCAGATGGCCATCGCGATCATGCTGACCCCGACCACTATCTCGAGGGTGTGCGGCTTGAGCAGGCTGCCGAACCAGACCCCCAGCGCTCCGGCAACCGCGTGATTCGCCAATGTCGCGCAAAAAATTCCTGCGATGATCGGCCACGGCCGTCGATAGCGAGCCGCAAGAAGCAGCGACAGCAATTGAGTGCGATCGCCGATCTCGGCCACCGAAATGGTCGTAATCGAAACTAAAAAAGCTTCCATGAGACTCCGTGTCGCGACTGGACACACAACCTGGAATGTTGCACCGTTGCATTGTAGTCAAAGGAGCTGCAATGAGCGCCAATGAATCCGACAAGGGCATAAAAGTACTGGCCGCCGCACGCACTGTCGATGAGACCATGGATCGCCTCGAGAGCTTGGCGAAGCAACGCGGCCTCACGGTATTTGCGCGCATCAATTTTGCAAAGGACGCGGCGGCCGTGGGACTGGCCATGCCGCCGACGCAGCTGTTGATTCTCGGCAGCCCCGCCGCCGGAACACCGCTGATGCTGGCCGCGCCCGGGACCGCGTTGGATCTGCCGCTCAAGGTCCTGGCATGGCAGGACCCGGCCAACCGCTGTTGGGTCTCCTTCAACTCGCCGGAATACTTGCAGCAGCGGCACGGTTTTCCCGCGGCGCTGATGGCCAATGTGGCAGGCTTGGAAAAGCTGGTTCTCGCGGCTATTGCATCCGATCGAGCGTAGGAAAATGCCGCCGCGCATAGTCCAGGATCTGCGCGTCGGTCGGATGGTCGGCGGTTTCGACCGCCACGATGGATTTTCCCAGCTGCGGGTGTTTGTCGCGAAGATAGCCGGCGAACTCCTGCTTGGTCTGCGCGGGACCGATCAATAAGATTTCATGGGCGCCGGCCAACGCGCTCGCGACATCCTCGAAAAAGTGATGATCGGCGGCGGATCGATGACCGCCATGCGCACTCTTGCGGCTGTGGACCCGCTGATGCTGATCTTCAGCATGCACCACCGTTTCTTGCTGCTCGGTCGGTGTGAAATGCCATGCCGTGGCTTTCTGGTGATCAATCCAAACTATCGCATGGTAGTGTGACATTTGTAATCTCCTTGAAAGCGTGTTCCCTTATTGTATTCCGTTGTTGCGACTACGCGCGAAAGCCTAAGTCGGTGTTTGTCCTACGATGCCCCACATTCTGACCATCAATGCCGGCTCATCGAGCGTGCGCTTCGCCTTATTTTCGAGCGGCGCGCGGCCGGTTCGATTGATGGATGGGAAAATGGAGCGCATCGGCAACGAAGCCGGGGCCGTGACCGCGGATCGTTTGGCGGAAAAGCTTAAAGCGGGAGGTCAAGGGACGGCTCCGGATGCCATCGGCCATCGAGTGGTACATGGCATGCTACATAGCCAACCCGAGCGGGTGTCGGCAGTACTGCTCACGGAACTGCGCAGCATTGCGCCGCTCGATCCGGAGCACCTCCCTCGCGAGATCGAACTCATTGAAGCAATGCAGCGCCAGTATCCGAACGTGCCCCAAGTGGCGTGCTTCGACACGGCGTTTCACCGAAGCATGCCGCCCGAGGCGACGTTGTTGCCGATTCCGCGCCGCTATGCGGCCAAGGGAGTGCAGCGCTATGGCTTTCATGGCCTGTCTTACACTTTTCTTATGCAGGAACTGGCGCGGCTGGGCGACGGCGCAGCCGCGCAAGGGCGCGTAATCCTGGCGCACTTAGGCAGCGGCGCCAGCCTCGCGGCCGTGCTCAATGGACGCAGCATCGATACGAGCATGGGATTCACGCCGGCGGCGGGTCTGGTCATGGGGACACGCTCGGGTGATTTAGATCCGGGTTTAGCGGGCTATTTGATGAACTGCGAAGCGATGAATGCGGCGCAATTTCAGACGATGGTCAACGATAAGTCAGGGCTCATCGGCATTTCGGAGACCAGCGCGGATGTGCGTGATTTGCTCGATCGAGAAACCACCGATAGCCGCGCGCGCGAGGCGATCGCGATTTTCTGCTATCAGGCAAAAAAGTGGATTGGCGCCTACACTGCGGCACTGGGCGGCCTCGACACCTTGGTTTTTGCCGGCGGCATCGGTGAGAACGCGGCCGCGGTGCGGCGGCGCATTTGCGATGGACTGCAGTGCATCGGCATTGAGCTTGACGAGGCGCGAAACGCCGAGCATGCCGCGTGCATTTCGAGCGGCCGTGTGGTGGTGCGCGTGATCCGCACCGATGAGGAATCCGTGATCGCAAATTTGACCGCGCAGTGCGTGGGAATGTCGACGGAGGAATGAGCTATGCAAAACGATCGCCGGACGCCGGTGCTCGATGCGGATTTGGCGCGCAAGATCGATGCCTACTGGCGGGCTGCAAATTATCTGTCCGTCGGCCAGATTTATCTTTGCGACAACCCCTTGATGAGAGAGCCGCTGGCCGTTGCGCACATCAAGCACATGTTGTTGGGACATTGGGGCACCACGCCCGGCCAGAACTTCATCTACACGCACTTGAATCGAGTCATCAAGAAATACGATTTGGACATGATTTATATGTCGGGGCCGGGCCACGGTGGGCCGGCGGTGGTCAGCGGAACCTACCTCGAGGGTACCTACAGCGAGGTCTACGCGAATGTCAGCCAGGACGAGGCGGGGTTGAAGCGACTATTCACGCAGTTCTCCTTTCCTGGAGGAATTCCGAGCCACGCATCCGCAGAGTGCCCGGGATCGATACATGAAGGTGGCGAGCTCGGATATTCGCTGAGCCATGCCTTCGGCGCCGTTTTTGACAATCCCGGACTGACGGTTGGATGCGTAATCGGCGACGGCGAGGCAGAATCCGGCCCGCTTGCGACTTCTTGGCATTCGAATAAATTTCTGAATCCGGCGACCGATGGCGCGGTTCTGCCGATTCTGCATCTTAACGGCTACAAGATCGCCAACCCGACGCTGCTGGCGCGCATTTCTCGCGAGGAATTGGTGCAGTTGCTGCAAGGCTGCGGCTGGACTCCGTTCTTCGTCGAGGGCGATGAACCGATGCTCATGCACGAAGCCATGGCCGCCGCATTGGATACGGTCATAGAAATGATCCGCCAAATTCAGACAGATGCGCGTAAATCCCCGAAAGATGTGCGGCGGCCGCGGTGGCCGATGATTGTGCTCGTTTCGCCAAAAGGATGGACGGGTCCCAAGATCGTCGACGGGAAACGTATCGAGGGCAGCTTCAGGTCGCATCAAGTGCCGATCACGGATGCTGCCACAAATCCGAAACACCTCAAGCAGTTGGAAGAATGGTTGCGCAGCTACCGTCCGGCGGAACTGTTTGACGAGAGCGGACGCCTGAGGTCCGAGCTTGCAGCCCTCGCGCCCGGCGGGGATAAGCGCATGGGCGCAAATCCCAATGCCAATGGCGGCTTACTGCTGCGCGATTTGCGCATGCCGGATTTCGCGGATTACGCGGTGGACGTACCCGAGCACGGCATTCCCGGCATTGGCGACACCCGTGTGCTGGCAAAATTTTTGCGCGATGTGGCCAAGTTAAATGCCTCGCCGCGGAACTTTCGCATATTCGGGCCCGACGAAACCGTCTCGAACGGATTGGAAGCGGTGTTCGAGGTCACCAACCGGCAGTGGTTGGCGGAAACGATACCCGACGACGATTTTTTGGCGCGCAGCGGCCAGGTCATGGAAATGCTGAGCGAGCATCAGTGCGAGGGTTGGCTCGAGGGCTACTTGCTCACGGGAAGACATGGGTTGTTCAATTGCTACGAAGCCTTCATTCACATCGTCGATTCAATGTTCAATCAACACGCCAAGTGGCTCAAGGTTACCGCGGGGCTGGCGTGGCGGCGCAAAATCGCGTCGCTGAACTATCTCTTGAGTTCGCACGTCTGGCGCCAGGATCACAATGGGTTTACGCATCAGGATCCGGGCTTTCTGGACCACGTCATCAACAAAAAAGCGGAGATCGTGCGTGTATACCTGCCGCCCGATGCCAACTGTCTTCTATCGGTGATGGATCATTGCCTGCGCAGCCGCCACTACGTCAATGTCGTGATAGCCGGAAAGCATCCTGCGCCGCAGTGGTTGTCGATGAAAGCCGCAATCGATCACTGCAGCGAGGGCATCGGCATCTGGCAATGGGCCAGTAACGATCAGGGCAGCGAGCCCGACGTGGTCATGGCTTGCGCAGGCGATGTGCCCACCCTGGAAATCCTCGCGGCGGTTTCCATCCTTCGAAAGGAGCTGCCCAGTTTGAAGGTTCGCGTCGTCAATGTGGTCGATTTGATGAAGC
>Ga0307474_10001335_pt1 | contig 17965 bp, 18 predicted proteins | sample atmos_gasesECM1C_2_FD_203312 | JGI IMG/M metagenome (GOLD analysis project Ga0307474, IMG submission 203312) | Hardwood forest soil microbial communities from Morgan-Monroe State Forest, Indiana, United States - atmos_gasesECM1C_05 | ecosystem: Environmental > Terrestrial > Soil > Temperate... | reverse complement strand
TGTAGGATGTAACGTCGGCGTGGCTTCCGGTCGCGAGCGGCGCGGCAGAGTCCAGGAAGGCCTTGGCCTTGGAGATCACCTTGTCGCCGCGCGCCTTGTTGTAGCCTTTGCCGGTCTCGCTCGGATCGTGCGGGATCGCATCCGTGCCGTAGAGGGCGTCATAGAGCGAACCCCAGCGCGCATTCGCCGCGTTCAGCGCGTAGCGTGCGTTGGTCAGGGGCACCACGAGCTGCGGCCCGCAGATCTTGCCGATCTCCTCGTCGACATTGGCGGTCTCGACCTTTTGCGTCGCAGGCTCGGGGAGGAGATAGCCGATCTCCTTCAGGAATGCGGTATAGGCGTTGATGTCGAAGGCCTTGCCCTTGCTGGCGCGATGCCAGTCGTCGATCCGAGCCTGCAGCTGGTCGCGGAAGGCGAGCAGCGCGCGATTCTTCGGCGCGAGGTCGCGGATGATGGCAGCGAGCCCCTTCCAAAACGCGTCGGGCTCGATCCCAGTCTTCGGCGCCGCCTCTTTGGCGATGAAGTCAAAGAGTTCAGGAGCGATTTTCAATCCATGGGCTTCGATACGCGTCATGATGGGGTTTTCTCGCAAGCAACAGCGCTCTGTTGTGGGAATGCATAGCAAAAGCGCCGCAAAAGCGGCGACGTGAGCAACCTTTTAGCGCCAAAGAAGGGCGCAGCGGAAGGGCTGAGCGACCCCCGTCCTTCAAAGCTTTTTCAGGCTCGCATCGCGCCCTGTCACGCGCCTGGGAGGGGCTGATCTGGCCTCGCGCGGAGCGGCCGTTTTTGGCGGCACTGAAACTGCTTATCTCATTTTCGCAAATGCTTATCTCGTTTTGAGAAAAAGCATGTTGCCAAGCTGGGTTCCCGGAGGCGAAAATTCTCTAGTTGCGATGCAATATAGAGTAATAATTTTCTCTTTTCTGGGCTTGAAAGCCGTCTATAAAGAAAACAATTCTAGTCTACCCCACGATTGGGGAAGCGAGTGTCACATGCGATTTCTGCCGGTGTTTCTCGACCTGCAAGCCGGACCGGTCTTTCTGATCGGTTCCGGAGAGCTCGCGCAAGCGAAGCTCCGGGTGCTTGCGGCCGCCGGCGCCGGCGTGCGCTGGTATGCGACCGCTGGCGCGCACGACGTGAGCGCGCTGGAAGCTGCACAAGCTGCCAAGGTCGAACTCGCCACCGGCGATCCGCTCTCCGCCGACCTCGATGGCGTTGTCGCCGTGTTCTGCGCTGGTGCCGGTGAAATTGGCGTCGCGATGGCCAGCCGCGCGAAATCCGTCGGCCTGCCCGTCAATGTCATGGACGATCTCGCCCATTCGACCTTTATTTTTCCCGCCATTGTCGATCGCGGCGATGTTGTGGTCGCCATCGGCACCGGCGGAACTTCGCCTGTTGTGGCTCGGCGCGTGCGCGAGCGCATCGAGGCGGCGCTGCCGGCGCGGATCGGCGAGCTCGCCGGCTTCATCGGTCGTTTCCGCAAATCGATGCACGACCGCATTCCCGAATTCCTGCTGCGTCGCCGTTTCTGGGAGAAGGTGATCGACGGCAAGATCGGCGCGCTGGTGCTCTCTGGCCGCGACAGCGAAGCCGAAGCCGCGCTGAGCGCGATCGACGACCCCTCCGCCTTCGCTGGCGCGCTCGCCTCGGGCGCGGCCGAAGGCAGCGTGACACTGGTTGGCGCCGGTCCGGGCGATCCTGATCTTCTGACCGTGAAGGCGCTGCGCGCCCTGCAGGACGCCGACGTCGTCTTTCATGACGAGGACGTGTCATCCGAGATTCTCGATCGCATCCGCCGTGATGCTACGCGCATCGCGGTAGGCCGCCGCGATCGTGACGCTGTCAATCAGCAGGTCATCGAGGCCGCCACGGCCGGCCGTCGCGTGGTGCGGCTCAAGGCGGGCGAAGCCTTTGGGCCGGGCCGCGGCGGCAAGGACGTCGCCGCGCTGCGCGAAGCCGGCGTCACGCATTTTGTCGTGCCGGGCATCGCCGCCGAGTTTGGCGAGGTGCGGCCATTCTCTTCCTCGGCGTCATCGCTGCGCGTTGCGCGGCAAAGCGCCGGCAAAACCTTAACCAATCGATCCTAGGACATCCCGGAAAGTCTCCGCATGACCTCTCCCCTTGAGCAGAAGAAAATCAAGATCACCCAGCCCTCGGTGGTCACCGCCAACCGGACCTGGGATGGCGCCGTGATCTACCGCACTGCGGGCAGCAGATGGTCGACGGACCTCAACGAGGCCGCCGTGGTGCGCGCGGCCGATGAAGCTCGCTCGCTGCTCGCCGAATCCGTCGCCGACGATCTCGGTGCGGTCGGCGCCTATATCGCGCCGGTGGAGATCGACGAGGGCGGCACGATCGCGCCGGGCAACTTGCGCGAATTAATCCGCGCCACCGGCGTCACCATCGGCCTGCCGGTCCAGGAATCGGTCGAGGTTTGAGAACGCCATCATGTATGCCTATGACGAAATCGACCGCACGCTGATCAACGAGCGCGTCTCCGAATTCCGCGATCAGGTGAAGCGCCGCCTCTCCGGCGAGCTCACCGAGGACGAATTCAAGATGCTGCGGCTGCAGAACGGCGTCTATCTACAGCTGCACGCCTACATGTTCCGCATAGCGATCCCATACGGCACGCTGTCGTCGGCCCAGTTGCGCCGGCTTGCCCATGTGGCGCGCCGCTACGACCGCGGCTACGGCCATTTCACCACGCGGCAGAACATCCAGTTCAACTGGATCAAGCTTGCGGAGCTGCCGGATGCGCTTGCCGATCTCGCCGAGGTCGGCATCCATTCCATGCAGACCTCCGGTAACAACACCCGCAACGTGACCTCCGACCAGTGGGCCGGCGTGGCGCCCGGCGAGATCGAGGATCCCCGCATCTGGTCCGAAGTGTTGCGGCAGTACACCACGCTGCATCCGGAATTCTCATTCCTGCCGCGCAAGTTCAAATTCGCGATCACCGCGCACGCGCATGACCGCGCCGCGATCAAGATCCACGATATCGGGCTGCGGCTGCACAAGAATGAGCAAAGCGAGACCGGCTTCGAGGTTCTGGTCGGCGGCGGGCTCGGCCGCACGCCCTTCATCGCCAAGACCATCCGTCCCTTCATCCATGGCCGCGATATCCTGAGCTATGTCGAAGCCATCATGCGCGTCTACAACAGGTACGGACGGCGCGACAACATCTACAAGGCCCGCATCAAGATCCTGGTGCACGAGCTCGGCATCGAGAAGTTCGCTCAGGAAGTCGAGGAGGAGTGGCAGCAGATCCGCGACGGGGCGTTGCGGCTCGACGACGACACCATCGAGGACATCCGCTCCCGCTTCTCCTATCCGACCTACGAGAAGCTCCCGCATATGCCGGAGGAGCTGCGCAAGGCAGCGCACGATCCTTTGTTCGAGCGTTGGCGGCGGAACGCGGTGTTTCCGCATAAGGCGACCGGCTATTCCATCGTCACCATCTCGCTGAAGCCCGTGGGCGGCCCGCCGGGCGATGCCACCGCCGACCAGATGGATGCGCTGGCCGATCTGGCCGACAAATATTCCTTCGGCGAAATCCGCGTCGGCCATGAGCAGAACCTGGCGCTGCCGCATGTAGCGCGGCGCGATTTGCCCGAGTTGTGGAAGGCGCTCGACAAGATCGGTCTGGCCACGCCGAACGTGAACCTGGTGTCGGACATCATCGCCTGCCCCGGGCTCGATTACTGTTCTCTGGCGAATGCGCGCTCGATCCCGATCGCGCAGGAATTGACCCGCCGCTTTGCCAATCACGACACCGCCAATCTGATCGGCCGGCTGCACATCAACATCTCCGGCTGCATCAATGCCTGCGGCCATCACCATGTCGGCCATATCGGCATTCTCGGCGTCGAGAAGAACGGCGAGGAGTTCTATCAGATCACCATCGGAGGCCGTGCCGACGAGAAGGCCGAGCTCGGCGTGCTGATCGGCCCCGCGGTGCCCTACAACGAGGTCGCCGACGTGATCGAGGATATCGTGGAAGCCTATCTCGCGCTGCGCGCCACCCCCGACGAGCTGTTCGTCGACACTGTGAAGCGGCTCGGCGTCGAACCATTCAGGGAGCGTGTCTATGCCACTCGTTAAGGGCGGGAAAATTCAAACGGACGAGTACGTCCACGTTGCTGACGACGCCGAACTGCCGGAGGCCGGCGCGGTGCTGGTCTCGGCTACGCGCTTCCTGGCCGATCCCGAACGCGTTTTGCGGCGGCGTGAGAAGGTCGGCGTGATCTGGCCGAACAATCGCGATGTCGAGGACCTCGTGCCCTATGTCGAGCGGCTGGCGCTGGTGGCGCTGGTGTTCCCGAGCTTCCGCGACGGCCGCGCCTATAGCCAGGCGCGCCTCTTGCGCGAGCGCTATTTCTTCCGCGGCGAATTGCGCGCCACCGGCCAGGTGCTGCGCGACCAGTTCGTGTTCATGCTGCGCGCCGGCTTCGACGCATTTGAGGTGAAGAAGCAGGCCGACGCCGAAGCCTACGCCCAGACCGTGAAGCGCTATTCGGTGTTCTATCAGCCGACCGGCGATGGCCGCGTGGCCGCGCCGTTCCGGAGGCTCCAGCTGCGTCATTCGGAAAGTGCGGGACTATGAACGCTCTAGCGAAACCATTCATGGCTGATCCAAGCGCGGACGATCTGCCGGCCGCCGAAGAGCTCGCTCGCTCGCTCGCCGATGCAAAGCCCTCGGAGATCATCGCCGCTGCGCTACGCACCGTCGGCCGCGACAAGCTCGCGCTGGTCTCCTCCTTCGGCACCGAATCGGCCGCGCTGCTCAAGGTGATGTCCGATGTCGATCCCGCGATCCCCGTGATCTTTCTCGATACCGGCTGGATTTTCGAGGAGACGCTCGCCTACCGCGACACGTTGATCCAGAAGCTCGGCCTGCGCGACGTACGCTCGATCAAACCCTTGGAAGAGACGCTGGCGCAGAAGGATGCCAACGGCGATCTGTGGTTCTCCGATCCCGATGCCTGCTGCCGCATCCGAAAAGTCGAGCCGCTCGCGCGCGGGCTCAAGCCGTTCAGCGCCTGGATCAATGGCCGCAAGCGCTTCCAGGGCGGCCTGCGTGCCGATATCCCGGTGGTCGAGGAAGATGGCATCAGGCTGAAATTCAATCCGTTCGCGAAAGCCTCGCGCGCGGAGATCGAGGCGATCTATAAATCCGCCGACCTGCCACCGCATCCGCTCGTAGCTGCCGGTTTTCTGTCGGTCGGCTGCATGCCTTGCACCAGCCGCACCGAAGCGGGCGAGGATGCGCGGGCCGGCCGCTGGCGCGGTCGCGCCAAGACCGAGTGCGGCATCCATATGACGAAAACTGCATAGCTTATTAGGAAATCTTCGTAGGCCGTTGCTGCCGTGCGCGTGTAGACAACGTGCGGTGCCGCAGCTGGCGGCCGATGGAGATTGTGATGCGTCGCCTGTTTTTCGCTGCCGCGGCCGCGCTGTGGGCCGGCTCGGCCTATGCCGCCGATATTACGCTGCTCAACGTCTCCTACGATCCGACACGCGAGCTCTATACCGATTTCAACAAGGCGTTCGCGGTCGCCTATCAGAAGGATACCGGCAAGAGCGTCGAGATCAGGCAGTCGCATGGCGGCTCCGGCGCGCAGGCGCGCGCCGTCATCGACGGGCTGCAGGCCGACGTGGTGACGCTCGCGCTCGCCTACGACATCGACGCGATCGCCGCCAAGAGCCTCACCGGCGCCGACTGGCAGAAGCGTCTGCCGCAAAACGCATCGCCCTATACCTCGACGATTGTCTTTCTGGTTCGCAAGGGCAACCCCAAGGGCATCAAGGATTGGGACGACCTGGTCAAGCCGGGCATCGACGTCATCACGCCGAATCCGAAAACCTCGGGCGGGGCGCGGTGGAATTACCTCGCGGCCTGGGGCTTTGCGCAGAAGACATACGGCTCGGCGGAAAAGGCAAAACAGTTCGTCGCCGATTTGTACAAGAACGTGCCGGTACTCGATACCGGCTCGCGTGGCGCCACCGTGACCTTCGTGGAGCGCGGCCTCGGCGACGTGCTGATCGCCTGGGAGAACGAGGCCTATCTCGCTTTACGCGAATTCGGGGCCGACAAGTTCGAGATCGTGGCGCCGAAACTGTCGATCCTCGCCGAGCCGCCGGTCGCTGTCGTCGATACCGTCGTCGACAAGAAGGGCACCCGCGCTGTGGCCGAGGCCTATCTGAAATACTGGTATTCGAAAGAGGGGCAGGAGATCGCCGCGCGCAATTCCTATCGCCCGCGCGATCCGGAGATTGCGAAGGCATATGAGAAATCCTTCGCGCCCGTCGAGCTTTTCACCATCGACGACGTGTTCGGCGGCTGGACCAAGGCGCAGAAGGAGCATTTTGCCGACGGCGGCATCTTCGACCAGATTTACAAAAACTGATTTCTTGTTGTGAGATCATCGTGAGCCCAGGCACGGGACGACGCAGCACCCTACCGGGTTTCGGCCTCACCATGGGCCTGACCTTGACCTGGCTTTCGCTGATCGTCCTGATTCCGCTGGCCGGTCTCTTCATCAAGACGTCCGAGCTCAGTCCAGACCAGTTCTGGGCGATCGTGAGCAGCCGGCGTACGCTGAGCGCGTTGAAGGTCTCCTTCGGGCTCTCGTTGGCCGCGGCTGCCGTGAACCTCGTGATGGGCGGAATCGTGGTCTGGGCGCTGGTGCGTTACCGCTTTCCCGGACGGCGCATCTTCGATGCCATCGTCGACGTTCCCTTCGCGCTTCCGACCGCGGTCGCGGGCGTCGCGCTGACCGCGCTGTTTGCCGACAAGGGCTGGCTCGGCGCGCCACTGGCTCACCTCGGCATCAAGATCGCGTTCACGCCGATCGGCATTTTCGTCGCCATGATCTTCATCGGCATTCCGTTCGTGGTCCGCACCGTGCAGCCGGTGCTGATCGACCTCGATCCCGAAATCGAGGAGGCGGCCGCGAGCCTGGGCGCGAGCCGCTGGCACATCATCACCAAGGTGATCCTGCCGAGCCTTGCGCCTGCGTTGCTCACGGGGCTTGCGCTCGCCTTTGCCCGCGCGGTCGGGGAGTACGGCTCGGTGATCTTTATCGCCGGCAATCTGCCCAACGTGTCCGAGATTGCTCCCCTTCTGATCGTGATCCGCCTGTCCGAGTTTCGTTATGCGGACGCGACCGCGATAGCCGTGGTCATGCTGGTCGTTTCGTTCGTGATCATCTTCGCCGTCAACCGCCTGCAGCGCTGGACGCAGATCCGCGCGCCGGTGCATTGAGGGGGCTGCGAATGAGTATGGAAACATCGTTGCCGCGGACGGAGTTCACCTCTCCGACAGGGAGAGGTCGCATCGTGTCGAAGGATGCGATGCGGGCGAGGGGAGGAGGTCCCACGATGGACCGTAACCCCTCACCCCGGCCCTCTCCCGATGGGAGAGGGAGCAGAGCTGTGCTCGCGGCTGCAAATAGTCCGCGCAGCGAGCCGCGCGTGGTGCGCATCGCCATCATCGCCGTTGCGATCGCCTTCCTTTCAATCTTTGTCGTGCTGCCGCTGGTCGTTGTGTTCGCGCAGGCCTTTGCCGGGGGTATCGCGGCCTATCTCGCCGCACTGACCGATCCGGAGGCGCTGTCGGCGATCCGGCTGACGCTCTTGGTGGCGGCGATCTCCGTCGGCCTCAACCTGGTGTTCGGTGTGATCGCGGCCTGGGCGATTGCGAAATTCGATTTTGTTGGCAAGACCTTCCTGATCTCGCTGATCGACCTGCCGTTCTCGGTTAGTCCTGTGATATCAGGCCTCGTCTTTGTGCTGTTGTTTGGCGCACAGGGCTTCTTCGGTCCCTTCCTGGTTAAGCACAACATCCAGGTGCTGTTCGCCGCGCCAGGCATTGCGCTGGCGACCTTGTTCGTGACCTTCCCCTTTGTGGCGCGTGCGCTGATCCCGTTGATGCAGGAGCAAGGTACGCAGGAAGAGGAGGCGGCGATCTCGCTCGGCGCCTCCGGCCTGCAGACTTTCTTCCGCGTTACATTGCCCAACGTCAAATGGGGCCTGCTCTACGGCGTGCTCCTGTGCAACGCGCGCGCGATGGGCGAGTTCGGCGCGGTCTCGGTCGTTTCAGGCCATATCCGCGGGCTCACCAATACCATGCCGCTTCTGGTCGAGATTCTCTACAACGAATACCAGTTCGTGGCGTCGTTTGCGGTCGCCTCGCTGCTTGCGATGCTGGCGCTGATCACGTTGATCGCGAAAACCGTGCTCGAGCGCAGGTTGGACGAAAGGGACGTGCCGTGACCATCGAAGTCAGACAACTGCGCAAGAATTTCGGCAGCTTTGCAGCGCTCGACGGCGTCGACCTGAAGGTCGCCGACGGCGAGTTGCTGGCGCTGTTGGGCCCCTCGGGCTCAGGCAAGACCACGCTGCTGCGGATCGTCGCAGGGCTCGACTGGCCCGACGCGGGCGAGGTCAATTTCGACGGCGAGAATGCGCTCATTCGCGGCGCCGGCGAACGGCAGGTCGGCTTCGTGTTCCAGCACTATGCGCTGTTCCGCCACATGAGCGTGTTCGAAAACGTGGCCTTCGGCCTGCGCGTGCAGCCGCGCCGTGTGCGCAAGAGCGAGGCCGCGATCCGTGCCCGCGTCAAGGAGCTGCTCGATCTCGTGCAGCTCGACTGGCTCGCCGACCGCTATCCGAGTCAGCTCTCCGGCGGCCAGCGCCAGCGCATTGCGCTTGCACGCGCGCTTGCCATCGAGCCGCGCATCCTCCTGCTCGACGAACCCTTCGGCGCGCTCGATGCCAAGGTGCGGAAAGAGCTGCGGCAGTGGCTGCGCTCACTGCATGAGCAGATTCACATGACCTCGATCTTCGTCACCCATGACCAGGAGGAGGCGCTCGAAGTTGCCAACCGCGTGGTGGTGATGGATAAGGGCAAGATCGAGCAGATGGGCACGCCTGATGACGTCTACGACAATCCGGCCTCCGCCTTCGTGCACGGCTTCATCGGGGAGTCCATCGAGCTTGCCGTCGATGTCGCTGGTGGCGAGGTAAGACTCGGCGTCGCGTCGCTGCCGCTCACAGCTCAAGGCCTCGCCTCCGGGCCGTCAAGACTGTTCGTCCGCCGCCACGACATGCAGGTGGGTCCGGCCGGCAGCGGCGCGCTGCAGGGTTCCGTGACCCGCGTGCGCAGCTTCGGTCCGGTCCAGCGCGCCGAAGTGCTGATCGGGTCTGCAAGGCACGCGATCGAGATCGACGCCCCGCGTGACCAGGAGCTCCGTCCAGGCGATGTGGTCGGCTTAAATCCGCGACGCTACCGGATTTTTGCGGCGTCGTAGGCTCCGTCATTCCCGGGCGCCTCGAAGAGGCGAACTATGGTGCGCGATTGCGCACGTGAGAATCTCGAGATTCTCAGGTGTGCAACAGCACACCAGAGTTCGGTCCTTCCGGAACGCCCCGGAATGACAGGGAAAACTGCCCCGATCTTCACCTTTCGGCCATGGTTGATATGCAACAACGCCCCCTCAATTGGGGGTGTTTCATGCGTGCGGTTGCCGCAATTCTCGTCACTTTGTTGCTTGCGGGCTGCGCCTCCGAGGCTCCGGTCACCACGCCGTCGATGTATATCGACATGGCAAGCCCGGACGCCAAGCTCGATCCGGTCGCTGCCGCCACCATGATCTCGCAATATCGGCAGAACAACGGGCTTGGCACGGTCGAAATCGACCCTGCATTGATGCAGCTTGCGGAAACCCAGGCGCAGTCGATGGCAAGTGCCAATAAGCTCGACCATGACGTCCGGGCGCCGCTGGCAAAGCGCCTCAACGGGGCCGGCTACCCCGCCGTGAAGGCCGTCGAGAACGTCTCGGCCGGTTATCATACGCTGGCAGAAGCCTTTTCCGGCTGGCGCGACTCGCCGCCGCATCGCGCGAATATGCTGGCCAGCCGTGTCACAAAATTAGGCATTGCGACAGGCTATGCTCCCAACACCAAGTACAAGGTGTTCTGGACGTTGATTCTGGCCGAGCCCGGCGCGGTATAGTGATCGAACCTGGCCCCAGGGCTGGTTGACGCGACGCCGAAGGGGCGCCACGTTGCTGTCACCTCCGACGTCCGAAGGTAGCCATGACGGAATATGTCCATTCCATGCCAGCCGCGACCCCGGCGAAAGCGCAGCCCGTGCTGGTGCTGCAAGGCGGCGGCGCGTTGGGGTCCTACCAGGCTGGCGCCTACCAGGCGCTGTGTCATTTTGATTTCGAGCCGGAATGGATCGCAGGCATCTCGATCGGCGCGATCAACGCCGCGATCATCGCCGGCAACGACCGCGACAAGCGCATCGATAAGCTGAAAGAATTCTGGCAGATGGTCTCAGCGCCGGTGCCGTGGCATCCAAAGACCAGGACCGAGCGCGGCCGGGCGCTGTTCAACGAGACCAGCGCGGCGCTGATCGCGACCTTCGGCGTGCCCGGCTTCTTCACCCCGCGCATTCCTCCAGCGCCGTTGTGGCCGCACGGCAGCCCGCAGGCCCAGAGCTATTACGACACCGCGCCCTTGAAGAAGACGCTGGAGCGCCTGGTCGACTTCGACCGCATCAATGATCTCAAAGTCCGCCTGAGCGTCGGCGCCGTCAGCGTCACCTCAGGCAATTTCCGCTATTTCGACAATTTCGAGTTCCGGAAGATGGGCAAGAGGATCGGCCCCGAGCACATCATGGCCTCGGGCGCGCTGCCGCCCGGCTTTCCGGCCGTCGAAATCGAAGGCGAGCATTATTGGGACGGTGGCATCGCCTCCAACACCCCGCTCGACTATGTGCTGGATACAGAGGTCGATCGCGATCTCCTGATCTTCCAGGTCGATCTGTTCAGCGCGCGCGGCGATCTGCCGATGAACCTTCTGGAGGCGGCCGAGCGGGAGAAGGACATCCGCTACTCCAGCCGCACGCGCATGAACACTGACAAGAACCGGCAGATCCACAATGCGCGCAAGGCGGTCCGCGACCTGATCAAGAAACTTCCGGAAGATCTGAAGCACGATCCTTCCGTCGAATATCTCGCCAAGGCGGCGCGGGAGAACACTGTCACGGTGGTGCATCTGATTTATCGTAGCAAGAACTACGAGACCAATTCGAAGGACTATGACTTTTCGCATGTCGCCATGCTTGAGCATTGGGACGCGGGCGTCCGCGACGTCCATCTGTCGATGCGTTACAAGGATCGGCTGGAGCGCCCGCAATCCGGCGAGACCATGGTGACTTACGACCTCACCGGCGACGTCGAAGGCGCCGCCGCCGTCAAGAAGGAGTGAATGGAATGGGCATTTTGTCAGGCAAGACCGCGGTTGTAACCGGCTCGACCAGCGGTATCGGGCTCGCTTATGCGCGCAAATTCGCCAGCGAAGGCGCCAACATCGTGCTCAACGGCATGGGGGCGCCCGCCGACATCGAGAAGGAGCGCTCTGCAATCGAAAGCGATTTCAAGGTCAAGGCGGTGCACTCGCCCGCTGACATGACCAAGCCCGCCGAGATCGCCGGGATGATCGCGCTCGGCGAGAAGAGCTTCGGCTCGGTCGACGTGCTCGTCAACAATGCCGGCATCCAGTTCGTCTCGCCGATCGAGGATTTCCCGCCGGAGAAGTGGGAGGCGATCATCGCGATCAACCTGTCCTCGGCCTTCTACGGCATCCGCGCCGCCGTGCCCGGCATGAAGAAGCGCGGCTGGGGCCGCATCATCAACACCGCCTCCGCCCATTCGCTGGTCGCTTCGCCCTTCAAGGCGGCCTATGTCTCGGCCAAGCACGGCATCGCCGGCCTCACCAAGACGGCGGCGCTGGAGCTTGCGACCTTCAAGATCACCTGCAACTGCATCAGCCCGGGTTATGTCTGGACGCCTTTGGTCGAGCATCAGATCCCGGAGACCATGAAGGCGCGCAACATGACCCGCGAGCAGGTCATCAAGGACGTGCTGCTCGACGCGCAGCCGACCAAGGAGTTCGTCACCTCCGAGCAGGTCGCAGCACTCGCCCTGTTCCTTTGCACCGACGACGCCGCGCAGATCACCGGCTCCAACCTGTCGATCGACGGCGGCTGGACGGCGGAGTAGGGGGCGGCGAAGGCACGTCATAGCGGGGACAAGCCCCGCTATGACGTCGGGAGCGTCCGGCTACTCGCGATCCAATTGCGGCGGAGGCCGGCGCGACGTGTGCCGAATGTGCAATATGTCGATCGTGTCGTCTCTGACCCGGTAAAAAATCCGAAATGGATAGCGAACGGCGCTGGCCACGCGCACGTTGGAACGTAGCGAGACTCGGGGCGCAGATTCGGGCGCACGGCAAATGCGCTCGATAACGTCCTTGAAACGGCGTTCAATCGATTGCGCTATCTTCGGGCTTGCTTTGCTCGAATAGTACTCGGCAATCGCGTTGAGATCAGCAATGGCGCGCCGCGAGTAGACAGGCTTCATTCGCGGCGGAATTTCCGGAAGGCAGCCTCGACTTCGGCCTCCGTAGCCACCTCGCCACGATCAATCGCCGCAATCGCCCCATCAATGGCCTGTAGCTCGTCGCGGGTGGCGACATAATCGCTGGCCTGCAACTCGCTTTCGATCTCGTTGGCAACGGCAACAAGCTCTTCTTGCGCCGTCTCAGGCCAAGCCTGCACGCGCTCGAGCAGTCTCTTGAGCTGGGTCGCATTCATGCCCGTATGATACGCCAGCGGAGCAGCTTTCTCAACCACCACGATCTTCGGACCAGCGCTTCCCGAACGCCAGCACGTTCAGCCCAAGCCGGCTGCGGACGATCCAGAAAAGCAGCACCGTCTCGAACGAAAGCGAGATCGAGGTAGCGGCGGCTGCGCCATGGCCGCCGAAGCGCGGTACCAGCAGAAGGCACAGCACGACATTCATGGCGAAGGCGGCTGCGTAGGCCGCCGCGCAGACCTGCTGGTGGCCGAGCATGTTGAGCAGCCGCTCGACCGGGCCAATCGCCGAACGGACCACGAGGCCGATGGCTGCGACGAACATGATGTCGTAGCCGACAATGAATTGCGGTCCGAACAGCCACAACAGCGGCTTGCCCGCGGCGAGCAGTGCAGTCGTCGCGGCGAGGGACGGCCAGAAGGTCCAGCTGATCGCGTGCGCGACATAGGCCGAGAGCCGTTGCTTGTCGCCGAGCGCGTTGTATTCGGCAAAGCGATGCGCCGTGGTCGCCGACATCGCATAATGAATGAAAGAGACCAGCGCGAGCGTCTTCACCACGGCGAAATAGACGCCGACCTCCTCGGAGGGACGAAACTGCTGCAGCACCAGCACGTCGGTGTAGGACAACAGCAAATAAAAACTCTCGACCAGGAGGATCGGCAGCGAGATCGCGAGCCAGCCGCGGAAATCATAGGTGCGCGGGCCCGGCGCGATATGGTGGGCGAGCCTGCGGTTGAGCGCGATCATCTGGCCGAGCATCGCTATCCACACCGCGCCGGCGCTTGCTGCCATCGCAGCGGAGGCGCCGAGATTGAGGCCAGCTACGAAGATGCCGGCGGTCAGCGCGATGATCAGGGTCTGGCGTACGATGAATTGCGGCATCAAGCCGAGCCGCATCCAGTCATGCGAGCGGGCAATGCCGTCCTGGGTGTTGGCGACCACGAAGGCCGGCAGTGTGAGGCAGCCGATGGCGAGGGGAGCAATCTCTCCGGCCGCGATCCAGGGCGACAGCAGTTTCACCAAGCCCGCCAGCAGGAGCGACACCGCGCAAGAGACTGCAAACGTCATCCAGCGGCTGCCGGAGAGAAAGCCGCGCAGCTGCGCATGGTCGCCGTGCGTACGGTATTCCGGGATGATTTTCTGGGCGGAGGCGGAGATGCCGAAGTCCATCATGCTGCCGAGCAGGAGCACCCAGGTCCAGACATAGACATAGATGCCGTAGTTCGAACCGCTCATCCAGCGGGCGAGCAGGATCTGCGAAAGATAGGCAAGGCCTGCGCTGAGAACGCGGATGATGAAGATGGTGCCGGCGAGCCTGCGCGTCAGCAAAGTCTCGCTGGAACCGCCCGCAAGGGTAGCCCGCAGCCGCGCGAGCAAGCCGCTTTGAGGGGGCGTTGCGGGCTGAGCGTCGATAGAGGCCACGGCGCGAGGATCCGGCGAGAGGCCGCGAGAGCGGCGATGGCATCGTCTATCAACGCTTCGTTAAGAAACGGTTGGGTGATCCCCGTCGTCGTCCCCGGTCATTCCGGGGCGTTGCGACAGCATCGAATTGTGGTGCGCAATTGCGCACCTGAGAATCTCGAGATCCCGGGTTCGCACTTCGTGCGCCCCGGAATGACGCCAGCACGTCACTCCAGATTGATGTTGAACTCATACGCCCGGTCGGCGCCGACCAGGGTCAGCTTAAGCGCGGCGCCTTCGGGATTGACGCCCGGCGGCACGCCTTCCAGCGCAAAAGCAAAACGCTTCACGCCGGGCGGGCCGTGGTCCAACAGCTTCGGAACCGGCAGGCCCCAGTCCGGCGTCGGGCCCTCGACGAAAAGACTGATGGGCCGGTTGTCGGGGCTCACCACGTCGACCAGCACCTCGGAGCGTCCCTCACGCTTGACGTCGCGGATGGTGAGCGGATTGGGATCGCCGACATTGGCCGGCTTTGGAACCGTGTCGAGCGCCGTGAACAGCGCGCTGTCCTCGGTGCTTGCGACGCTGCTGAAGGAGAGCTCGAGATTGGCCTGTACGGGAATGCAGAGCTTCTCGCAGACCGCATAGTTGACGTCGGCGCGCAGCGTCACCGGCTTCTCGGTGTTCTTGGCGACGATCCTAAGCGGCAGCACGACCTGGTCGTGATAACCAAGCGAGATGCCTCCGGCGCCGTCGTCGAATTTTGTCGGCGCCGGCCACAACACTGTCACAGCTTCGACATTGTCGGACTTGGAGAAGTCGAAGCGCGGAGGTACCCCGGAATCGCCTGGTGTCCGCCAATATGTATGCCAGCCGGGCTTGAGCTGCAGCGCAATGCCGCCGAGCAGCACGGCGCCGCTGCGCGATCCCGCCAGCAGCCGGACTGCTGAGTGCGCGTCCTCCTGCCAGGGCGAGGCGTCCTGGGCACGGGCGTTGGGGGCAAACAATGAAAGCAAAACCATGGCCGCGACGCCGAGCATGGCGCGGGCTGGAACAATGGAGTTCATGCGACGTCTTTACAGCTTGTCGGTTGCGCAAACTATTGAATTGCCTGTGATGGCGCACTGATTCTCGTGCGGCAAGAGGGCTAATCAAGGGAAGAGGTCGAAAGCTTGGCCGCCATGCTTGATTGACAGAACGTCGCCCTAATATCAGGATGGTATTCATGGAGCTTTGCGGATGGACCCTGAAGGCAAAGGACCTGGCGAGTTTCGCCGCAAAGTGGCAGGCGACGACGATTCGCCCATGGTTTCGTCGAAGCGCGGTTATCTCGACGGGCAGCTCCTCATCGCGATGCCCGTGATGGGCGATCCGCGTTTCGAACGCTCGGTGATCTATCTCTGCGCGCATTCATCCGAAGGCGCGATGGGTATCATGGTTAACCGACCCGCCGGCACGATCGACTTTCCCGAGCTCCTGGTGCAACTCAAGATCATCAACAAGTCCGACCAGATCAAGCTTCCGGGCAATGCCGAGAGCATGAAGGTGCTGAGCGGCGGCCCGGTCGATACCGGGCGCGGCTTTGTGCTGCATTCGAGCGATTTCTATATCGCCCAGGCGACGCTCAAGATTGCCGACGGCATCTGCCTCACCGCTACCATCGACATCCTCAAGGCGATCGCCAGAGGCGAGGGGCCCAAGCACGCCATCCTCGCGCTCGGCTATGCCGGGTGGGCGCCGGGCCAGCTCGAGAACGAGATCCAGGAGAACGGCTGGCTGCATTGCGATGCCGATCCTGATCTCGTGTTCGGCGACGAGCTCGAGGACAAATACGCCCGCGCGCTGCGCAAGATCGGCATCGATCCCGGCATGCTGTCGAACGAAGCGGGGCATGCTTGACTTCAGCCGTCCCGGCTTTCGCCGGGTACGACAAGAGAGGCCACTACTCCGCCGCCTGCTGCTGCGCGACCGTCGGCTCCGTGCCGGCGATGGTGGCACGGCGCATGTCGCGGGGCTGTGACTGGTCGTAGCGGCGGACGCGGTGCATGGTCTGGCGGTTGTCCCACATCACGAGGTCGTGCAGCGTCCATCTATGGACATAGACGAATTCCGGCTGCGTGGCATGCTCGTTGAGGTCGCGCAGCAACAGCCGTCCCTCGGGCATGCTCATGCCGAGAACCCTGCCGGCATGTGACGACAGATAAAGCGACTTGCGGCGATGAACGGGGTGCGTGCGCACCAGGCGCTGCAATACCGGCTTGAACATCTCCTTCTCTTCGTCGCTGTAATCGGTGAAGCCGAGCGAGCCGCGCGAATACATCAGCGAGTGCTCGCAGATCAAATCCTCGATCTCGGCCTTGGTCTCCTCGTTAAGTGCGTCATAGGCGGCGCGCATATCGGCGAATTCGGTGTTGCCGCCCTTCGCGTTCACCACCCGAGCCGACAATAGCGAGAATTTTGCCGGGATGGCTCGGAACGAGCTGTCGGAATGCCACAGGCAGTTGCCGAGATTGAACAGATGGGTGCGGTGATCGCGCGGCAGCGGCTTGCCGTCCTTGCCGAGATTGGAGACGTCGTTCAAGGGCGAGTCGAGACGATGCTCTTCCCTCTTGGTGACGTTGCCGCCACGCGGGTTCTCGCGCTCGCCGAAATTCAGCGCGAAAGCCAACTGCTGCTCGTCCGTGACGTCCTGGCCGTGGAATACCAGCACGGCATACTTGTCCATCGCGGCCTCGATCTCGCGCGCCTCGTCGGGTGTCAAAGGCTCACGCAAATCGAGGCCGGAGACCTCGCCAACAAAATGCTTCTGCAGCTGGCGGATAGCGATTGCCATTGCGTGTCTCCCGGTATTTCGCAGCGCAGTGTGCCCTGTGCCTTTTGACCGAAAGGCTACCCGGCGACCGCTTCATGTCAACGCTCGGCGGCGCATGCCTCGCTTCACGCATTGCGCGCCATCAGTCCACCGTCGACCGGGATCACCGCACCGGTGAGGAACGAGGCTGCGGGCAGGCACAGGCTCAGGGTCATGTGCGCGACCTCTTCCGGAAAGCCGTAGCGGCCAAGCGCGGTGCGGCGCTTGGCGTAGATCGTCTTGTGCTCCTCCGGAATCCGGTCGGTGATTGCGGTCCTGATCGGGCCGGGGCAGATGCAGTTGACTGTGATGCCCTCGCGGCCGAGTTCCACAGCCAGCGAACGCGTGAGGCCGGTCACGCCGGCCTTGGCGGCGGAATATGGGCTGTGCAGTGCGGTGGCGCCGAGCGCTTCGGTAGACGCGATATTGACGATGCGCGGACATTGCGAACGGCGAAGGTAGGGCAGGGCGCTGCGGATGATACGCTGATGCGCGGTCAGCATCACGGCGAGGGCGTGTCCCCAGGCCTCGTCATAAGTGGGGTCGTCGATCGCGACGCGCACGGAAATCCCGGCATTGTTGACGATGATGTCGAGCGCCCCGAACTGCGCCGCGACATCGCCGACGACCGTATCGATCGCAGTGCGGTCGGCGACGTCGAGCGTCCAGGCTTGGGCCACGCCGCCGCGCTCGGCAATCTCGCTTGCCACTCTGTTGGCGCCGTCGCCATCGAAATCCGTCACTGCGACCTTCGCGCCTTCGCCGGCAAAGACATGCGCAGTGGCGCGGCCCATGCCGCTTGCCGCACCCGTCACGACCACGGTCAATCCCGCAATCGACCGGCTGAGCTGCTTGACATCGGACATCTGACGCTCGCTTTGTGAGAGAATGGTGGCCGGACAGGCTGGCACCGATGCTACGTCCGGTCAAACGACGAGGAAATGATCCGCGTGGGCTTTTCGCCCGGAGGAATGTTCCAAGGAAGGGAATCAGGGAGATGAACGAGCTCGATTTCAGCGGCAAGCAGGTGCTGGTGATTGGCGGC
>Ga0307474_10001334_pt1 | contig 17970 bp, 19 predicted proteins | sample atmos_gasesECM1C_2_FD_203312 | JGI IMG/M metagenome (GOLD analysis project Ga0307474, IMG submission 203312) | Hardwood forest soil microbial communities from Morgan-Monroe State Forest, Indiana, United States - atmos_gasesECM1C_05 | ecosystem: Environmental > Terrestrial > Soil > Temperate... | reverse complement strand
TGGGGCGGTTGGGGCGTTGCCGGCGGATTTCCGGATGTGGCCACCACCTACGAATCGCCGCGTACCATGGGCATCATGACCGTCGACCTCTACGACGTGAATCAGAAGCAGCTGGTCTGGCGCGGGCAGGCCACCGTCGATAGCGTTTCGAGTTCGCAGAGCGGCGATGAGAAGCAGGTCAAAAACTCCGTGGTGAAAATGTTTAAGAAATATCCGCCAAGCAAATAACCGAGATTTGTCGTACAACCGGGCCGTTTCGCGTCGATCATGCCGAGTATTAATCGGCAAGCTTGTGTTTATGGGTGTGTTCAGACCAGGCCCGAGCCGGCGCTGACGCATAGCCCTAGACAACGCATCTATCTATACGGGTGATCGGGTCACATCAGGTACAGGAGTGTGTCGATGAGATGGCGGAATTCAAGTAGCGCAGTTCGCACGTCGGTGCACGCGATTCGCTGCGCGAGCGGAGCGCTCGCGCTATTCGCGCTGTTGGCATGTGCCGCTGCGCCCGCACACGCCCAACAATTGGTTCCCGGCTCGCTGGACGTGCACTGGAATCCCGGCGCCGCGGATTGCAAGACGGATATGCAGCCGCCCTTGCAGGTGCAGCAGTACGAGCCGCAGACCTACATCCTGCGCCAAAATTTATGCCTGAGCCCTGAAGGAAATTTTCTTTTCCTGCTAATCGGCGAGCAGAAAGCGCTGCTGATCGATACCGGCGCCATTTCCGACGCGGCAAAAATGCCGGTGGCAAAAACCGTGCTGGGATTATTGCCGCAGCGAGGCGACGCAAAACTTCCCTTGCTGGTGGTGCACACCCACAGCCACACCGACCATCGCGATGGCGACGTGCAGTTCGCCGGCCTCCCCGACGTACAGGTCGCGCCGTTCGATGTCGACGGCGTGAAGAAATTTTTCAACCTGCCCGCCTGGCCCGAGGGTCAAGCGCAAATCGATCTGGGCGGTCGCACCGTCGACGTGATCCCCTCGCCCGGCCACAATCGCGCGCACGTCGTTTACTACGACGAGCGCACCGGCCTGCTTCTGACCGGCGATTTTTTTCTGGCCGGGCGTTTGCTGGTCGAAGATAAAGCCGCGGACCAGGCCAGCGCCGCCCGGGTGATCGAATTCGTCAAGACGCGGCCGGTGACCTGGGTGCTGGGCACCCATGTTGAGGTGAAGCAGAATTGGGAACTGTATGATTTGGGCGCGTCCTATCACCCAGACGAACACGTTTTGCAGCTAACCAAGGATGACTTGCTGACGCTGCCGGAAACGCTGGCGGCCTTCAACGGTTTCTACAGCACTGCGGGACATTTTCTGGTGATGGATCAGAATCGGGTGCTGGGTGCGATGGCCATAGCGGCGTTGGTCATTCTCATAATGGTGATTTGGAGTTTGTGGCGACTGTGGCGCCGCATGCGCCGAAAAACCGCAGGTGCGGCGAACGCCTAGGCGAATCGCAAAACGAACACGTGGTGCGGGCGGATTTTGCGATGTGCTGGTTTGGGCTGCGCACGAGCGGCGTGGATGAGATCCTTCGCTGCGCTCAGGATGACGTCAAAGGCGGCCCGTGTGAATTTGCGCTGGAAATTCAGTACGAATAGCGGTGGCCGCGACGAACCATGGGGCGTTCGTAGTAACGCCAGGAAAGTTTCGCCAGGACCATGGTCAGCACGAAGGCCAGCAGCGTCACCGCCAGTCCCCACCAATCATAAATCCGCGGCTTGGTGTGCAGCAGGAATCCGAAGCACAGGAACAGCACCACGACGTGAATCAAATACACGCAATATGAAATTTCACCGAGGTCGCGCAGAATTTTCAGCCGCGTAAAGCGAGCCAGAAGTCCCGGCGTATCGGTGAGAACCACCAGCATCAGCGTGGCGTAAAAAACGGCCAGCACGGTGTAGCCGATCGCAACCGTGACGATCGAACTCGGATGCAGGAACCACCATAGCAACGCCACGATCGCAAACGACGAAGCGAAAAACACTCGATATAAAAGTTTTTGATGCTGCGCCAGGTACTGACGGAAGCCCGGCGTCCTCCACAAAATCGCACAACCGACTCCCAGGGCCAGCTCATCGGCGCGGCTCGGCATTTCCTGCACCGCCAGATAATGCCAGCCGCTGGCCTGCACGAAGAGCAAACAGCGCAGCAGCGGCGCTATCACAATCGTGGCAATGACCGCCCGCTTCAGCAGCCGAGGGGAAAGAATGCGGACCAGCGGAGGCGCGGTCAGGTAAAACTGTTCCTCCAGCGCCAGCGACCAGGTCACCGAGAAGAAAATCCCCTGGAAGTACTGGGTCTCGAAATAAAAATTCTGAACGAAGAACAAGTATCCGGGCACGACGGCCAGGCTGCTGCCGCCTACGTCCAGCACGGCGGGAAACCAGCGCGCGGGCAGGCTGACCATCACCGCGTAGGTGAAGATCAGCAGAAAATATATGGGCAGAATGCGGTGAACGCGCCGCAGATAGAATGTCCGGAAAAATCGGGGGGATTCGCGCGTTTCGAGCAGAATTCCACCGATCAAAAAGCCGGAGAGAATAAAAAACAAGTCGACGCCGGTCCAGCCCAGCCCGAAAATCTTGACGAAATATCCCAACGCGGTGCCGCGCGCGCCGAAATTCGAAGAACTGATGTAATGAAACAAAACCACGCCCAGAACCGCGAGGCCGCGCAGGCCGTCGAGTTCGGGTATGCGACGCGAGGAAGACGGCGAGGCGGGAACAACCGCAGCCGGGGTGCTGGCACTCGTCGTCGTTGACGTCATAGGGTCGTGCGAAATTTCATCTGAAGATTACTATACCAAAGACCTGCCGGAGACCTTCCCAAAGACCTTTTAAAGAAACCTGCGATTTGCCGGATTGCTGCGCGTTCCGCCGTTCGTCCCGACTATCGCCGATCACGGCAAAAACGCCTCGGTTCGCGCTGCCGATTTTGCTATTCTCACGGCCTATGAAAACTGCTGCGATGTCGTTGTGTGCGTTTGCGGTGATCTTCTCGGCGACTTCCCTTTCCACTGCGGCGCAAAAGAAATCTTCCGCGTCTGCTGCCCATGCTGCGCAGCCCGTCGAACTTTCCATCGCGCCGGGGCTCGAGGTCAAGTATCCATTGACCGGCCGCGTGCTGGTTTGCATTTCGAAAGAAGCCGAGGGCGATCCCTGCAAGCAAATCGGATACGACTACACCTCGCAGCAAATTTACGGGCAAGATGTGACCAACCTCGCGCAGGGGCAAAGCATCACGCTGAACGACACGGTTTTCGGCTATCCCATCGCGCGGCTGGCCGATCTTCCCGCCGGCGATTATCGCGTCGAGGCCACCTTCAACGTCTATGAAGATTTTCATCTCGTGAACGGCCACACCGTTTCGCTGCCTCCCGACCGCGGCGAAGGCCAGCAATGGGGCAGCAAGCCCGGCAATCCCGTTTCCGCCGTGGCAAAAATCCATCTGGACCCGGCGGACGCCACGCCGGTAAAAATCGTCATGGATCACGTGAACCCGCCGGCAGCGCCGCCCGACGCCGACACCAAGTACATGAAGCACGTTTCGATGCGCAGCGAAATGCTTTCGAAATTCTGGGGGCGCGACACGTACCTCAGCGCCTGGGTCCTGCTGCCACCGGGATTCGACGAGCATCCCGACGCGCATTATCCGGAATTAATCTGGCAGGATCATTTCGCCGCGCATTTCCGCGCCGGAGCCGGCTGGCGCGATACGCCGCCCGACCCCAAGGCCGACGAGCGTACCCAGCGGCGGCAGCAAACCGCATACAACTTTTACTTGGACTGGACCAGCGGCCGCTTGCCGAAAATGTTGATCATCCAGCCGAACCACGCCAATCCGTATTTCGATGATTCCTACGCCGTGAATTCCGCGAACCTCGGACCGTACGGCGACGCCATCACCCAGGAATTGCTGCCGGCCATCGAAAAACAATATCGCGGCATCGGTCAGGGCTGGGCGCGCGTCACCTCCGGCGGATCCACCGGCGGGTGGGAATCGCTGGCCGCCCAGATTTTTTATCCAGAATATTTCAATGGCACCTGGACTTTCTGCCCCGACCCCGTTGATTTTCACGGCTACCAGACCGCGAATCTTTACGACAACCCCAACGCATATTTTATTCGCGGCCCGTTCGAGACCGTTCCAATCCCCGCGGTGCGCAAAGGCGATGGCGATATCACTTCCGAGATGGACCAGATCGCCCACTTTGAATTGGCTCTGGGCACGCACGGACGTTCCGGCGAGCAGTTCGATATTTGGCAGGCGGTGTATTCGCCCGCGGGGCCGGATGGCTACCCCGCCGCGGTCTTCAACAAACTCACCGGTGACATCGACAAATCCGTGGTGGATTACTGGCGCGAGCATTACGACCTGAATGCGATTCTGCATCGCGATTGGTCGAAGCTCGGCCCGCAGCTCGAAGGAAAAATTCACATCGCGGTGGGCGATTCGGACACCTACTTTCTGAACAAAGCCGTGCATTTGATGGAAGACAATTTGAAGCAGACCCGCAACCCGCATTCCGACGCGGTATTCGATTACGGCCCCGGCGCACCGCATTGCTTTTCCGGCGCGCGGCCGGACTGGGCCGACGACGCGTACCTCAGCGTCACGCTGCGCATCCTGCCGGATATGGCGAAACACATCACCGCCACGGCGCCCGCCGGTGCCGACGTGAAAAGCTGGAAATATTAATTACGCGAAAATCTGCGGGAACATTTGGGGATTAATTTTCCTTCGAAAGCTTGACCCAGTGCCACATTCCGCCGGTAATTTCGGCCGGCAGGCGGTGGCCCAGCTGCCGGGCCAGCATGACGATTTGGCCGCGATGATGGCCCTCGTGGCCCACGAAATATCCGAGCACGTGCCCGACGTCGAGCGGCAAGTTGCGCCACACATATTTGGGCGTCGGCGGAATCATTCCGCCGTGCTCGCAGCCAAATTTCAGCAGCGCGGCCATGTCCGCGCCGCTCAACTCCAACGCCGCCGTCAATTCCCTGGGTTTCACTTTGTAGCGATCGACGGGCTTCGGCACTCGCAGCCCGTGCGGCGCCCCAAGCGTTCGCAGCCAGCCGACGCGGCAATTGTGCAGGTGCGCGGCCAGCATCCGGATGCTGCGCCGCGGCTCGCCGGGAATTTTGGCGTCCCACAATTCCGCCGGCAAGCCATTCAGCAGGAAAATCGTGACGCGATTGCTGGTATTCCACGCACCGACTATCGAATCCGCCAAACCGATTGAGGTAGGTTTCGACGTGGAATTCTTACCCACAGGTGCAGAAAGTTTTGTTCCGGATCGCTTCGAGGCAGACGGCATACGCCGCGATTATACCCGGATCAGGTCTTCCCTCTACGCGCCGGTTCGCGGGTCAACCATCCCCAACCCATGCATCGGCCGCACTATTTCCGGAATGTGGTGTCTATTGTTTCAGCCTGACGGACCAGGCTCAGCTATTAGCGTAGCGAAACCGGCTGAAACGCGTACTGCTCTCGGTGATGGAAGGCTGCGTTTTCTTGATCAGCAGCTTCCTCACCGTCGTCCTGACCGAATGGCTCGATTCCAACTTCGTATTTATATTCGGTGTGGGGTTGACGATCTGCATCTTGCTAGCCATTCGAAGAAAAACAAGAAAGTGGAAAATCGACTATGCCGCCGAGAACTGGCTTCGGCAACGTGCCGAGTCGCAGATGGCGCCTCATCAGGCGAGACAAGCTAAGACGCTCCGCCACTTGTTGTTGTGGCTCCCGAGCTTTTGCGCCGCGATGGTCCTTTGCTTTTTCCCGTTGGCCTCGCATTTTTCGTATTCCGGAAGGTTACTCGATTATCGCGTCCCGATCCCATGGGCTTGGATGATCGTTTACCGATATCAGAATCCCGGTCTCGCCTCCACTGCCAGCGCTCTCATCGCGAGCGATGGAGTGGGCCGGTTCGGCGTCACACCTTTTTGGCAAAAACATGCCAATTATTCCGTCGCTTCGTTCGCTGCGTACACCTGGAGCCTCAGCCCGGAAGAAAAACGACAAAGGGACTTCTTACGCCGGCAGAACGCGACCGACATTTCGCCTTCAGAGTTTACGGTTGGCGAACTGCACTTCTCGTGCGTTGAATACCTTACACATTACGCGCGCTTCCCAGCTCTCTCCGGGTTCTCCGTAGACTGCGAGTCTACTGCTGGGAACGGCAAGGGCCACTTCGGGGCAGCTTTGTTCGGACGCCGAGAAGACGTCCCGGCGTTCTACGACGTACTTCGCCAGGCGCGGCGCGTGAACTAAAGGAAATCGAAATCTTGTTTCGGGAAAGAGGCCGAGGCGCTGGCGAGCGCTTGCTCGCAGATCGTGCGGCGCCAAGCTTCCCCGTTGCTATTGCGTTTTACCCTGTTTGATTTGCGCGAGCGCGCTCGAATAGTCTGCGTTGGCGGGATCGAGCGCGACCGCTTTTTCGTAGGCCGCGATCGCTTGCTCGCTTTTCCCTAACCCCTCATACCCAATACCGAGGTTGTACCAAAGCCCCGCGTCATCGGGCCGGTAGCGCAAAGCGTCCAACGACCACTTCACTCCGTCGTCGTTCTGGCCGTCTTTCAGCGCCAGATAAGCGAGTCGTCCTTCTTGCAGGCCGGCCTCGCTCGAAAAATTAATTTTGGGTCGTCCCCATGCGGATCCCCACACGCCAAAAAGAACAAGCGCGGCGACGGCGAGCGAGAGCACCATGCGCCTTTGCGGCAAGACAATCGCAAAGCCGATCAGAATCCCGAGAATCGCGCCGGAACCGTGCGCAATATTCCCCACCGCCCAAACTTTGGCCACGGTCAACACCACGCACAGAAGAAACCAGCCCACGAAAAGATTCACCGTCGACTTGTCCATCGCTCCCGCAAAACGCGGATCACGCTCCGACAAAACCCACAACAAGCCAAACAAACCGTAGCCGACTCCGGAAAGCCCCACGCCCGGACCAAGAAACGCATACTCAAACGCGCCGGATCCGATGGCCAAAATCAGAAAAAGCAAAAGAGTGTTCAGATGTCCCAGGATTCGTTCGATCTTGGTACCCAGAACCCAGAGCCAGGACAGATTGAAAATCAGATGGAATATGTTGATGTGCGGCAGCGCGGAAGTCAGCAGCCGCCACCACTGCCCCCGGCCGACCTGTGGCGATTCGAAAAGTACCGAGACATCGATCTTCGCCCACCAAGCAAGCGTCACCGCTACGGCCAGCGCGGCCGTGGCGGACACCACCGGATACTGCATGAAGTCGCCGTAACTCGGTTGAGGCCAGGGCGGAGGTGCGGTAGGCGCCGTTTGCGGCGCTGTCGTCGCTGGATTATCGGATATCGATGGTAGAGGCGATGACGAATCAGGCCGTGGCGATTGATCCATTTTGTCGGGAGGATGCTAAATCGGAGTAATGCCTAACTCAAGTTATTTCTTCCTACATTTTCCCCGCCATGCAGACAGCTACGACTCGCGGCTCATGTCACCTTCCCCTTGCACTTCGACAGGGAGGGGAGTATCTTCCCTCCTGTAGAAGCATTCGAAGAGCAAAGGCGGATGATGTACCGAGTTTTGAACGCGACCTAAGGAGCCGCGCCGTGCGCAGCGACTTGCTGATCCGATTCCGCGCGCTGTTCCGGCGCGATGCCGTCGAAGTGGAACTCGACGATGAACTTCGCTTCCACTTTGAGAAGCAGGTGGAAAAGTATGTCGCTTCAGGCTTGCCGCGCGCCGAAGCCGCTCGCCGTGCGCGGCTGGAATTTGGCGGCACCGACGCGGTGAAAGAAGAATGCCGCGAAGCGCGCGGCGTGCATTTCCTGGAAGTCTTGGCGCAGGATATTCGCTATTCGCTGCGCCTGCTGACGAAACACTGGAAGCTCGCCGCGATTGCCACGTTATCGCTGGCTGTCGCGATGGCGCTGAGCGTTCTGGGGCTGAGCGTCGCCAATGGCGTGCTGCTGCGGCCACCGTACGCCGCAGCCCCGCAGCAACTCGTCACGATTTACACCTCCACGCCGGCCGCGGAATTCGAAGACGTTTCCTATCCCGACTACAAATATTATCGCGACCACAACCGCTCCTTCTCCGGTTTGGCGGCGGCTCCCAACGCCGTATCGAAAATTCGCCTGGTCCACGGGGGCCGCGACGAAATGGGGACCAGCGAGCAAGTCTCCGATAATTATTTCGCGGTGATGGGCATTCGACCGTTTCTCGGCCGCATGTTTACGCCGGGCGACGATGACAAACGAGCGTCCGAAGTGGTGCTGACCTATTCCTGCTGGAAACGGTGGGGCGGCGATCCGCACATCGTGGGCGAAACGGTAATGCTCGGCCACGAGCCCTTTACGATTGCCGGCGTCGCGCCAAAAGACTTCACCGGCATCGTTTTTGGTTTCAATGCCGACGTGATCGTGAATATGGGCATGGGCGCGGCAAGCGCGGAAGAGTTACAGAAATTCAACGACCGCAATAACCGCTGGCTGTTTCTGGTGGGGCGACTGAGTCCGGGCGTCAGCGCGAAGCACGCGGCCGCCAATTTGCGCGCGCTTTCGGCGCAGCTCGCCGCCGATTACCCCGCTGCGGACAAGGATCGCGTCGCGCAGCTGACTTCGACCACCGTACTGCCGCCGGACGCGCGTTCCACCGGAAAACTAATTTCCGGAGTTTTGGTCGCAGTGGTTCTGCTAGTGCTGCTGATTGCCTGCGCCAACGTGGCGAATCTGTTGCTCGGCCTGGCGACCGGACGTAGACAGGAGATTCTGATTCGTTCCGCACTTGGCGCCACGCGCAGCAGGTTGATTCGGCAACTGCTGACCGAAAGCTTGATTCTCTGCGCCGCCGGCGGAGCCATCGGTTTCGTGCTGGCGGCGGCAGTGCTCGCGCGCTTTTCGCACTTCAGCACTTCGCTGCCGGTCTTCGGCGGATTCGATTTCGCCACGAACTTTCAAACCGACGGCACGGTGTTGGCGATGACGCTCGCAATCATCCTGATCGCCAGCGTGGCGACTGGGCTCGCACCTGCGTTGTACAGCGCGGAACCAAATGTCGCCGGTGCGCTTAGCGGCGAAGCCGTGGTCGGCGGCACGCGGAAAAATCTGGCGCGCAATGCGCTGGTCGTGGTGCAGATTGCGGTCTGTACGTTGGTGATCGCCGGCGTGGGCATGTTCTTGCGCAGCCTGCACAATCTGCGCCAGGTCAACACTGGACTCTCTTCCCGGCGTTTGGTGGCCGCACAGATCAATTTCCGAGCCGACGGTTTTAGCCAGGCGGAGACGGAAAAACTTTACCAGCGCCTGGACCAGGGTACTGCGCAATTGTACGGAGTGGAAGCACATACGCTCGCGGTGGATTTTCCATTGATGGATGAAACGTGGCCGGCCAGTGAAATCGCAATTCTTAACGCGAAGGATGCCGCACATCAGCACGAACAAATTCCTGGAACCGTCGTCGACGGAAATTATTTCCAGACCCTGGGAATTCCGCTGATCGCCGGGCGCACGTTCACTGCCGCCGATACCAAAGAACGCGGCGAAGTCTTGATCATTAATCAAACCATGGCGCGGACGTACTGGCCGGGCGAAAATCCGGGCGAAGATCCGAGTTACGATGCGGTGGGAAAAGTGGTGCACCTGAAGGACGACGACCGCGACGCGACCGTGGTGGGCGTGGTCGCCGACAGCAAGTACAACACGCTGGACGAAGCGGCGCATCCAGTCATTTATTATGCGCTGAGCCAGCATTACCAGCCGGGCCTGGCGCTCATCGTCCGCACCAGCGGCGACCCGCGGCTTTGGAAGCAACCGCTCGAGGAAATGGTGCGCGGGCTGCATTTACACGTCGATGTGCCGCCTTTCACGCTGGACGACGTGATGCGTTTCACTTTGCTCATTCCGCTGCTCACACTTTCAGCGGTGGTGGCTGCGGGATTGCTGGCGTTGCTGCTGGCGATTCTGGGCTTGTACGGCGCCATATTCTATTCGGTAAACGAACGGCGGAGGGAGATCGGAATTCGCGTGGCGCTGGGCGCAAGTCCGGCGCACCTGATCGAAATGTTCCTGCGGCAGACGGCCATTGTGGCCAGCGTGGGCGTCGCGGTTGGCCTGATCCTGGGAATCGTGGCGACCAGCGTCTTCAAATCGCAATTCTTTCAGATCAGCACCGTCGAACTACACGTATTGATACCGGTCGCCGCCGCGATGATGCTGCTCGCGCTGGCAATCTGCTACGCCGCTGCCCGGCCTTGGATCCGAGTCAGCCCATTGGACGCGGTCCGCCACAACTGAACATCGGCGTGCTACGAAAACATTACGCTGAGGCGGCCCGCTCGTCTCCGGCCTGCGCCAGTTTTTGCTGCACTTGGGCGACGGCCGGCAGCGGCCGCCACAGCACGGTCATCTCCCGGATCAATCCCGCTTCGTCGAGCCGCCAGTAATCCATGCCGTCCAGCTCGAGCTCGCCGACGCGCAGCACGAAGAACGACGAAACGTGCTGCGGGCCCTGCATGATCTCCAGAAAATCGAAGGAGTCAACGACGCCCAGCAGCGCCGCGACCACCAGACGCACCGCGGCCTTCCCTTTTGCCGGCTCGGCCGCGAGCGGGGTGTGCAACACGATGTCATCGGACATGTGCCGAAGCATGGCTTCGAGATCCTTAGCCATCATCGCCGCGGTGAACGATTGTACGTGGGTCAAATTCATAGAGTCTCCTCGAACATGATCTTTGACAATGATCGTTGACAGTGATCGCTGGGACTCTGGCCCCAAGGCCGGGCCGGGCGCGCGCTGCACACTCTCAGCTGGATTTCTTGCGCGGAACTTTCGCGCCTTTCTTGCGCGCTTCGGACAATCCGATGGCGATGGCTTGTTTGCGGCTGGTTACCCTGCCGCCTTTGCCGCCCTTGCCTGATTTCAACGTCCCGCGCTTTTCCCGGTGCATCGCGCTCTTGACGCTCTTCGCTGCCGCCTTTCCGTAACGTGCCATCATGGCCTCCTGGGCTTCCTCACGTCTTCAAGGCCGCCGTTACGTCCAATCATCTTCTTGGAGTTGCAGTAGGCCAATAGGGTGAAACACTTAAGCGTCGAACGGCTCGAATTTGAGAAACGTCATTCCCAGCGCAGCGAAGTCATCCGGTAACGTGTCGCCCAGCCTGCCGATCGGAATGCGTATTCGTCGTATCGATCCCGATGCGGGAGCATGGTTGAGATCCTTCCCTCCTACGTCGGGACAAGTCGTCGCGAAAGACGCTCCTCAGGATGACGATCAAAAACGGTCGCCACACCAAGCGCTGGAGCGGCGTCAAGCGCGGCGGCGGCAAACACGGTGCTGTATATAGCTGTATGAATGATGCGGCGTGGCTGACTCCGATTTTCTGATTGGTCGCGATTCGCGGCCCTGTGATAATCTGCGCGCCATGCGTACTCACAAATACTGGACTTTAGTAGTTACTGGTTCGCTAGCCGCGGCTCTCGCGGCGATTTCGCTTCCCGGCCAGGCGCCGGCCTCGGTTGCCGACCGCGTCGCCACCCAGAACGCCGTTTTCGAAGATCAATACCAATCTGACCTGCGCTATTCGCCGGAACGCGCCACGGCTTACGGGGATTACCGCTATAACGACAAGTTGGGCGAGCGCTCGATGGCCGCGGCCGCCGAGCGCAACAAAACCAATCGCGAATTTCTAGTCAAGCTTTCCGCGATTCCCACCACCGGCATGTCCGAACAGGATCAGCTCTCCCACGATTTGCTGGCGCGCGTGCTCGAATTGCGCAACACCAATTACGACCTGAAAGAATTTGAAATGCCGGTCGATCAGATGAACGGCATCCATACCGAGCTGGCCGACCTGCCCCTGGCCGTCCCGTTCGATTCGGTGAAGCATTACGAGGATTACATCGCGCGGCTGCACCAGATTCCGCGCGTGCTGGACCAGACCACCGAAGTCCTGCACGCCGGAATGAAAGACAAACTGATGCCGGTGCGTTTTCTGCTGGAAAAAGTCCCGGTGCAGTGCCAAGGCGTCATCGAAGCGAATCCGTTTCTGCTGCCCACCAAAAAATATCCCGCCGACATTTCGTCCGAGGATCAGAAGCGCCTGACCCAGGAAATTACCGGCGCGATCAATACCGAGGTGCTGCCGGCCTACCGCAAGTTCGCCGATTTCGTCCGCACCGACTACGCGCCGCAGGGCCGCACCACGCTGGCCGTCACTTCCCTGCCCGACGGCGAAAAACGCTACCAGAATGACATCTACGGCCGCACCACCACGCGCCTGACGCCGGACGAAATTCACCAGATCGGCCTGGGCGAAATGGCGCGCATTCAGGCCGAGATGACCGTCATCGCCAAGAAACAAGGTTTCGCCGATCTCGCCGCGTTCCGCGCGTCGCTGAAAAATAATCCGAAATACATTCCCACTTCAGCCGAGCAGATTCTGGACGGTTACCGGCATTACATCGCGCAGATGGAACCGAAGCTGCCTGACCTTTTCACGCTGCTGCCGAAATCGCCAGTCACGGTGGAAGCGATTCCGGCGTTTCAATCCGCCGACGCGACGCACTATCAGACCGGCACGCCGGATGGTAAACGCCCAGGCCGCGTGGTGGTGGCCACTTCAGATTTTGCGCATCGCACCACGATTCTCGACGAAGCCACCGCCTACCACGAAGGCATCCCCGGGCATCACATGCAGCTTTCGGTGGCCCAACAACTCACCGGACTGCCGAAATTCCGCACGCACGGCTTGGGATTCAGCGCGTATACCGAAGGCTGGGCCCTCTACGCCGAACAACTCGGCAAAGAGGTCGGGTTTTATAACGATCCCGTTTCCGATTACGGCCGACTCTCGTCGGAACTGTTCCGTGCCGTGCGCCTGGTGGTCGACACCGGAATTCATTCTAAAGGTTGGTCGCGCGAACAGGTGGTCGATTTTTTCCGCAAATCCGGAGCGATCGACGAGCCGCTGATTCAATCCGAGACCGACCGTTACATCGCCTGGCCGGCGCAGGCGTTGAGCTACAAGCTGGGCCAACTGAAATTCCGTGAGCTGCGCGAGCGCGCTGAAAAAGAATTAGGACCCAAGTTCGATATTCGCGCGTTTCACGACGAGATGATCGATGGCGGCACGCTGCCGCTGGACATGCTCGACGCCCGCACCAACCGCTGGATCGCGGCGCAAAAGGCCAAGTAAGAAGGGTCCTAAGCGCGCGCCGTCTTGAAACTTTTGCTGTCACCAAACGTAAACAGACTGGAGGAGAAATGCCCAAACAGCATTTCTTTATGCGCCTGATCGCGCCTCGCCCGATTTTCCCGGGCGGCATGACCGACGAGGAACTCGGCTTGATGAAACAGCATGTGCAGTATGTGGGCCACGCGTTTGACGCGGGAGTGGTCCTGGCCTTCGGGCCGGTGCTGGATCCCGCCGGTGCGTTTGGCATCGCCCTGCTGGAAGTGGACGAAGGTGCGGAGGCGGAAGAGTTTGCGCGCAAAGATCCGTCGATCGTGGGCGGCATGAACACGTTTACCCTGACGCCCATGAAGATTGCTGCGTCGCAAAGTTCGAAGGCGGTCGCTCCGTGATCGATCGCCGGCTGGCTCAAGGGTTAGCCCGCTGGAACCGTGGTTCGCGATTTTCTCGCTATCGATAACGAAACTCCCGCGTCCAAAAAGCCAGTTTCGTGGGTGTGTGTCTTCGTTTGTGAATTAGTTCCGGCTATAGATCCAGTGGAGGATTGCATGTCAAAGATTCTGCGGAGGGTGGTCTGCGCTGCCGCGCTCGCCATGGTTTTTTCATTTCCGGCTGGGACTCGCGCACAAACATCGCCAGCACAGACTGCGCCACCGCCAAGCGCGGCGACCCAACTAGAGACGCCCGGCTGCGCCGGCAAAACCGCGATGCAATGCGTCAATCTGGCGCTGGACGCCATGGGCGGACCCGGCCGCTTGCAGCAGATCAAAACCATGCGCATGGAAATCATCGGCCACACCGTGCTGATGGAGCAATCCTACCGGCAGGCGCCGTTCATCACTTCTTACGAACGCGGCGAAATCACTCTCGACTTCGCCGGGCAGCGCGTGCTGGCCAACGAGAAAGCCACCTGGCCCGAAGCCGATCCGGGGCAGGCCGATTCGGAAGCGAAATTGATTGTCGGCCCCGATGGCGGCGTGATTCACACCAAACAGGGCGATTATCCCGCGCCGCTGGGTTCGCTGACCGCCGCGCGGCAAATGCTGACGCTGGGTCCGATGCGCGTGCTGCTCACCGCCGCGGATGCTCGCGATCTGCGTTTCGAAGCGCCCGAAACTTTGCGCGGCACGCCGCACACCGTGGTGGCCTTCACCTGGCAGAAAATCCCGGTGCGCGTGCTGCTGAATTCTCAGAATCACCTGCCGGACGCGGTGGAAACCACGCAGGAATTTCATGACTTCTGGTATTTCTGGGGCGACGTGCAGCAGCGGATTTATTTCGACAATTTCGAGCTGTACCACGGCGTGGTGTTGCCCACCAACCTGGTGGAAGAACGTAACGGCACGGTGTGGAGTTCGACGCAGGCGCTGAAAGTTGAATTTAATGTCGCGGTCGACGACAAGGATTTTGCGATGGACGCGAAAGCCGCAAGCGCCAGCGCCGCCTCGCCAGGTTGGAAGCGGCCGTTTCATCCGGGGAAAGTAGTCGCGCTTGCGCCCGGAGTCGATCTTTATCCCGGCTCCTGGAATTCCACAATCATCAAGCAGGCGGACGGTGTCGTGATTCTCGAAGCGCCGATTTCCGGCGTTTATACTTCGGGCGTTCTCGATGAAGCCAAAAAGAAATATCCCGGCGTGCCCATCACCGCCGTGCTGTCCACTTCGGATTCCTGGCCGCACACGGGAGGCGTGCGCGCCGCCGTGGCCCAGGGCTTGCCGGTTTACATCCTCGATCTGAATCAACCGCTGCTCGATCGGATGATGGCCGCGCCGCACACCATCGATCCCGACGCGCTGCAAACGGCCTCGGCCTCAACGTCCGCGGCTGCAAACTGGAAAATTGTCTCGGGCAAAATTGAAATTGGCACTGACGCCAATCGCCTGGAACTCTACCCGCTGCGCGGTGCCTCCACCGAACGGCAATATATGGTCTACTTCCCGCAGCATCACCTGCTCTACGCCAGTGACACGCTGGCCTTGAACGACGACGGCACGCTCTATGATCCGGAATTGATGCACGAAGTGGCCCAGGCCGTGGCGCGCGAAAACCTGCAGGTCGAAACCGTCTTCGCCATGCATCAGGGCCCAATTCCCTGGACTCAGGTAACGGGCGCGCTGGAGAAAGCTCAGAAATAATCAGAAGCAGTCAGCAGTAGGCAGAATTAATCAGGTCGGATTATTTTCGCCGCCGCTGTATTGCTTCAGCAGTTCGCGCAGCGCCAAGGTTTGGCGCTGGGTCAGTTTGGCGCGCAGCAGGTCAACGTCCAGCGGATACATCGAGCCGTATTCGGTCTGCTTGTCTTTGGCCGGGTACATGGCTTCGATGTAGGCGTCGCGATACGCCACCCAGGCGCGCTCGGCGGCTTTCACTTTTTCGGCGTATTCCGGTTTTCCCGCGGCCTTGACCAGGACTTCGGCGTAGACGCTGTTCAGCTCTTTATCTTCCCGTGTTGCTTCGGCGCTGGCGCAGGCGTTCATCGCGATCTGCGTATTCGCTTTCGCGCTGCACGCTGAATATTCTTTGGAAGTTTGCGCCGACGCCGCGCCGGCGGTTGCTAGCGTTCCAGCAAAAATGATTACGAGATATTTCATGGCGTACCTCCTGAGCTGATTCCTGCGCCCTAATGAGTTTGCGCCGCGAGTTCTTTCGCCACCAGCGGATCGGTTTTCAGTTTTGCATTGAAGGTAGCGTTTTCGCCGGCCTTAAGCCGCAGCTTGGCGCAGGTGGGCGAAAAACCGGGCGCGGCCACCAGAACATCGTAGAAGCCCGGCGGGATTTCGGCATAATAATTTCCGTGGGTGTCGGTTTTCAGGAAACGATCCTCGGGAATTCCCACGTTCGTGGTCAACCCGTTTTTAGCTCCGCTGGGGTCCCAATGCACCACCAGTTGCGCGTCGGTCAGCGGCGTCCCGCCGGCATCGGCCACCGCGCCCTGCAGCAGCACTTTCCCTGGAATATTCTGCGCAGCGCAAACGGCGAATCCCACAGCCGCCAAGAGAACTACTGGCGCGACGCAACACGCGAAAAACTTTCGTTGCTTCAAGATCGGTCCTCCTCTTCTCACCCGCGATGAAGAGTATTTAGCGCGACATTTATCGCATCAGGGCGGTGCCGGCCCAAAACAAAAGTCCCAGCAGGGCCCAGGCCACTCCGAACCAGCGCGTCCGGGTCGCCGGCCGCAATCCAACCAGCGCAAATATCAGCCCGACTCCGGAAAGTGCGAGGCCAGTGCGAAAGCTGGCCATGAGCAAGGGGTCGCTGTGCGCTAAGCCGCCGACGGCGAAACCATATGACCACAGCCAAATCGCGATCAACGCGGAGGCGGTGGCCAGCACGAAGCCGGCTAGCGCGGCTATCGACCTGGAATCCTTGGGCATGGACTGGGCTGGGTAAGCGCCGTCATCCTACCATCAGACGCACCCGCCACCGCAAACGTGCTTGCGCCGGTGTTGCCGAATATCAAAATGAGCTCAAGAAAAAGTAGATGCGTAAGAGGGAGGGCTAAACCAGCGCCAAACTTTCAAATATGCGGGCGACCAGGTTTTCGGTCTTGGCTACTACGGCGGTGATGCCGGCGGGCAATTCGCCTCCACGGCGAATCACTTCGGCGTGCATGGTGTACAGCAGAATAGGAACATCCGGGCAGATGTCAGAAATCTCGCGCGCGGCGTCAATGCCATTCATGCGCGGCATGGACAAATCCAGGATAATCAGGTCGGGCTTTAGAACGCGGGCTTTTTCGATCGCGTCCAAGCCATCGACCGCTTCACCGCAGACTTCCAATCCGGCGGCCTCCACTTGTACGCGAATCACGCGCCGCAATTGGATATTGTCATCGACGATCAGTACGCAATGCGGCATGGAGCCTTGGAAAAACGGCCGGCCAATGCGCCCACACCGCTTTCATAGATCGACCGTAGCAGACCCGCCGCTCCGATGTAATACAAACAATCATGTAGGGTCGCTGGGTTTAATTGCTGATGGATGCGTAGTTTAGCTGACGAGTTTAGGTGACTTGTTTAGCTGACTGGCGGCCAGCCCAATTCGTTCACTTTCAGCGCCAGCAGATAGTCCGTCGCCTCTTTCATCGAGCGGCGCTCGTCGTGGTGATTCGCGGACGGCGCAATTTCCTGGTAGCGCCGGAAGATCGCCGCCTCGGCCGCCAAAACCAGTTCCCCCAGTTTTTGCTTGTCGGTTTCTTGGCGCGTTTTCTCGTAAACTTCTTTCCAGGAAGTGGTAGTGATTTCAACCATAGCGGTCTCCTAGCTGTCTAAACGCCTTCTTACTACTCTCAAAAGGTCGCCATCATTACGGCCGCTTACCATGTTCGACGCAGGCCGGGAACATCGGTTACCCGTTCGCGGCTCGCCGCAGGCTCGGCTCCGCAGTGGCTCGTCCGGCGTCCGCAGCCCGCGAAGTCGATACCAATCCGGTGTGATCCATGGTCACTTTCTTGCCGGTTTTTTGATCGACCACAACGTAACGGGCTGACAAGTCCACTCCGTGACGCCGGATGGTAGCCTGGGCCTCCGTCAGCGTGGCGGCGGCTCCCAGCCAACGCACTGCTTCCTTGGTATCCACTTCGAAAATATCGAAAGGGTCGGCCATAAAAGGATCCTCCTGCTGCGAAAGTCTAGGCGACATAAGCTGCGCTCATGGCGTGAAAGGCTCGGCTCTTCGGCGCCCGCGGCGGCTTGGGTGATTTTTGTTTCCGGAGCTCGACTTCGGCCACCTGTTTGGCGACTCGCACCGGGACTTGCTTGAAGTAAGTTTTTTCTTTTTGCACGGC
>Ga0307474_10001333_pt1 | contig 17989 bp, 17 predicted proteins | sample atmos_gasesECM1C_2_FD_203312 | JGI IMG/M metagenome (GOLD analysis project Ga0307474, IMG submission 203312) | Hardwood forest soil microbial communities from Morgan-Monroe State Forest, Indiana, United States - atmos_gasesECM1C_05 | ecosystem: Environmental > Terrestrial > Soil > Temperate... | reverse complement strand
CTCCGACGCTCATCCGTGGTTTCGCCACGCCAGAGGCTCGAAGGATTCGCCTTACCGCGACTGGTATGTCTGGTCCGACAAGAAGCCGGCCAATGCCGACAAGGGGATGGTGTTTCCCGGCGTGCAGAAGTCCACTTGGACTCACGACAAGGAAGCCAGGGCCTGGTACTTCCATCGCTTCTATGACTTCCAGCCTGACCTCAACACCTCGAACCCGCAAGTGCAGGCTGAAATTCTCAAGGTCATGGGATTCTGGACTCAGCTCGGCGTATCCGGCTTCCGCATGGATGCGGTCCCTTTCGTGATCGCCACCAAGGGGGCCAAGGTCAAAACCCCGGTCGAGCAATACGACATGCTGCGTTCGCTGCGCGAATTCCTGCAATGGCGGCAGGGCAACGCCATCATTCTCGGCGAAGCCAATGTGCAGCCGAAAACCGACATGGAGTATTTCGGCAACGCCGGCGACCGGATGCACATGATGTTCAACTTTCACGTCAACCAGCATCTGTTCTATGCCATGGCATCCGGCGACACCCGCCCGCTCGCCGCAGCTCTCAAGGCGACCAGGACCCGGCCCGCCACCGCGCAATGGGGATTATTCCTGCGCAATCACGATGAACTCGACCTCGGCCGGCTGACCAAGGCCCAGCGCGAGGAGGTGTTCGATCAATTCGGTCCCGACAAGGACATGCAGCTCTACAACAGAGGGATCAGGCGCCGGCTTGCTCCGATGCTCGGCGGCGATCGCCGCCGGCTCGAACTGGCTTACAGCCTGCTCTGTACCTTGCCGGGCACGCCTGTGATCCGCTATGGCGACGAGATCGGCATGGGTGACAATCTCGGTCTGCCCGAGCGCAATTGCGCGCGGACGCCGATGCAGTGGTCGACCGAGCCGAATGCCGGCTTTACCGAAAGCGACAAACCGGTGCTGCCGGTGATCGACAAAGGCCCTTACGGGTATGAACACGTCAACGTGGCCGTGCAGCGCCGCGATCCCAACTCGCTCCTGAACTGGGCCGAGCGCATCTTCCGCATGCGCAAGGAAGTCCCCGAAGTCGGATGGGGAGATTTTCGCGTGATCGCCAACCGCGACCCTGCGGTGTTGATCCTGCGCTACGACTGGCGCAACAATTCGGTGTTGTTTGTGCACAATCTCGACGAGCAGCCGCGCGAGATTTCATTCGCGAGCGGGCTTCCGGGCGAAGCAGGAAAGCTTCTGGTGAATTTGCTGGCGGAAGACCACAGCCACGCCGATGCAGACGGCAAGCACCATCTGATGCTGGAAGCCTATGGATATCGCTGGTATCGCGTCGGCGGCCTGGATTATCTATTGAAGCGAACCGATATCGACACGGATACAACGGGCAAGGCCAGTCATCCGGCGTAGGTACCTGACGCGTCGATGATCACGCCTTCATTGCCGCGCAAAGCGGCCCCCAACAAAACAGTTCCTGCACCAAGGCGTTTGTCCGCCGTTGTGCGATGCCCGGCGATCATCGCTCGACCGAGACGCGAATGATGCCAGATCGCATCATTCCAAGCGCACGCGCGGCACTCACGGACACATCGATAATCCGGCCTCTCACAAATGGTCCGCGGTCATTGACACGGCACTGTATTGAATGACCGGCGTGCGTCACCGTGACCATGGTCCCGAAAGGATGGGTTCGATGTGCACAAGTCATCTCGCCCTTGTGGCTACGCCCGCCGTAGTAGGACGCAAGGCCGCTTTCAGCCTTTGCCGATTGGACTGCGGAAACCAGTACGACAGCAAGAAACACGTATCGATACAAGAAGGTGAACTCTCGTTTGGCTTTGATAAAGCAAGGTGCCGGCGCGAAGCGATCTGGTTGAACGGACTAACCACGCGAGCGTTCCAGCGCGAAATGGCCGCAGCCAGACGGCAGTTGCGTTCCTAGGGGACTTGCCGTCGCTGACGATTGGTGGAACCCCGGCGGGATAAAATCGTGACAACTCGCCGCGGCGCAGCGAACCCATTGAGCAATAATCTTTAATTGCCGATGTAAAAAATCTGGACTTAAGTGGTTGCCGCAAAGGTTTGCGTTTGGAGGAGGCAACCATGACAGGAGCAGTATTTCAGCCCGAACTTATCGACCTGATGCGGTCCGCGTTGGAGGAAGCGACAGCAATGCTTCCCCAAGCCAAACAAACGTCCGCCATCAAGGCTGACATGGCCTCAATGATTTTAGCGCGTGCGGCTAAAGGCGAACGTGACCCAAACGTGCTGAAAGCGGCAGCGCTTTCCGCCATCGTCGAGTGCACCCATTATTCGCATGACATCTCGCTGGAACGGCGCGCGGTCTGATCGCACCCCAGCCTTCAAACTGGATCGATGGACGAGCGAGCCCTTTCTCCTGCAAGAGAAAATGTATGTCGGCGCTCGAGGTTCCGCTTTAACGCGTCCGCGCATCGACGCGCTGCCGTATTAAACCTTCACGCCAAGCCGCGTTGCGGCTCGCGCGTTGGCGTCCGCCCGATATCCCCGGCTCGCCGCGATCCGCTGCTTGAACCTCTCCAGCAATTCCGGCGGCGCGGTGTCGGGCGAACCTGAATTGAAGGGCGGGGCTGGATTGTATTCGAGCCGAAGCTGGATCGCTTCCGCGGTCGGCTGGTCGGCCAGGATCGAAACCAGCGTCAACGCGAAATCGATGCCGGCGGTGACGCCGCCACCGGTGACGCGATTGCGGTCGACGCAGACCCGCGTTTTCGTCGGCAGTGCGCCGTAGGGCGCGAGATACTCCATCGCCGTCCAGTGCGTGGCGGCCTTGTACCCCTTCAGAAGTCCGGCCGCGCCAAGCACCAGCGATCCCGTGCAGACCGAGGTGACGTATCTGGCTTCGCGCGATTGCGTGCGCAGGAAGTCGAGCACCTCCGTGTCATTGACCATGTCGTCGGTGCCCGCGCCGCCGGGAACGCAGATCACATCGAGTTGCGGGCAATCGGCAAACGACACGGTCGGCATGAATGTCAGCGCCGTGTCGCTGCCGATCGGCTCGATGCGTTTCCAGACCAGATGCACGGTCGCGTTCGGCAGGCTCGAAAACACCTGCAACGGACCGGTGAAGTCGAGCTGGGTCACCCTCGGGAAGACGAGGAGCCCGATCTGAAGCTGTGGCATGGCTTGCGCTCTCGAGGTTTCACTTGACGGCGCCACTCTCGCATGGTGGGCTCATGTCATAAATGGCAAATTTCCCTCTTTTTCGGACATTGCCGAATATAGCCTTGGCGGAGCCTATTCATGATCGGCGTGCTGATATTTCCGGATTTCCAGATCATGGACGCGGCGGGTCCCATATCGGTGTTCGAGATCGCGGGCCGCTACGCGGGCGTCGCCATGCCGATCCGCACTCTTGCGGAGGTGCCCGACAGCGTGCGTTCGTCGTCCGGCGTGGAGATGCTGGCGCGAGGCCTGCGCGCACCGGGCGCACTCTCGACCCTGATCGTCGCGGGCGGGGAGGGCGTGCGCACAGCGGCGCGTTCGGCTGCGATATTAGCGTTCGTGCGCGCGGCAGCGAAACGAGGCGTGCGGATCGCCAGCGTCTGCTCGGGCGCCTACATTCTCGCCGAAGCCGGCCTGCTCGATGGCCGCCGCGCCACCACGCATTGGGGACGCACGCGGCATTTCCTCGCCACGTATCCCAAGGTGAAACTGGAATCCGACAAGATCTTCGTGCGCGACGGCGACATCTGGAGTTCGGCCGGGATCAGCGCCGGCATCGATCTCGCGCTCGCGATGGCGGCGGAGGATTTCGGTGAAGACATCTCGCGGCAGACGGCGCGTCAGCTCGTGCTTTACAACCGGCGCAGCGGCGGCCAGTCGCAGTTCTCCTCGCTGCTGGAGCTGAAGGCGCCAAACGGCCGCTTCGGCCCGCTACTCACCTGGGCGCGGGAAAATCTCGATGAGCGCCTCACGGTCGAGCATCTTGCCGAACGTGCCGGCATGAGTTCGCGGCATTTCACCCGTGCCTTCGTCGCGGAAACCGGCACCACGCCATTCAAGGCGGTGGAGCGGCTGAGGCTGGAAGTGGCGCGGCAACAGGTGCAATCGTCAAGCGAGGCGATCGAGCGCGTGGCGCGCGCGACGGGCTTTCGCGATCCCGAGCGGATGCGCCGCGCCTTCATCCGTGCGTTCGGCCAGCCGCCGCAATCGCTGCGGCGGGCCGCACGGGCGGGTTAGGGCGTCTGCTCGAGCCTTTGAGGCCAAGCAGAAATCTCAACCCAGCGACTTCGAGAAGCCGTTACCAGCCTTCTGGATCAGCTTTTCGTTCACCGTGTTTCTGACGGTGTCAGCGATAACATTGATGAAATCACTCACACCACCGCTCACGCGATCGAGCTCGCCGTCGGCCAGCTCGTTTGTTGTCAGGGTGTTCAGGTTGACGATTGTCGTCATGGGTATTCTCCTTGGTTCTGAGCTTTCGATAGACTGCTGGGATCGGTTACTGCACCATTCCCTTGGCGCACTCCGGGTCGCTGCGGCAGGCTTGATCGTTCGCAGCGTTGAGTACCCTTTGGACTCCGCGACCGATGGCGTAGATGAGGTCGCTGGTGCCGCCGCTCACGCAGTCGAGGTCGTGCTCATCGAGTTCGTCTCTCAGGAAGTTCTGGCTCTTGCTGATCATGTCGCATTCTCCGGTTTTTGCGGGACCATCCCGCCAACACTGGTGTAGTCGCGCCAGGCGCTGCTTTGGATTGTGATCCAGGTCACGATGTTGCCTTGCCGCGATCGGGGTCACTCACGAGCGGAATGAGCGGGAGCGGCTGCGGCAACGTCCGGCTGCGCGTTCAGCCGTCCCACGATCGGCTTGAGCAATTGCGGCGTCAGGTAAATCGGAAACTGCGACATCGCGAAATAAAGCCAGGTCGTTCCCGGCAACAGGCCGTCGGTTGCCGCCAGCATCAGCCCCATATTGCGCTGTGAGACCATGAGCCCGAGCGCCATGGCGCGGCTATAACCCGCCTTGCGAAAGACCAGCGCCGTCACGCCCGTCAGTGCGAAAAAGACGGCAAACGCAAGCGCCATCAGTTTGAATGCGCGAACGGGCTCGGAGAGAAATCCGCCGGCCACTTTGCCCATCACGGCCGCAACAAAGACGAACAGGATCACGACATTGATCCCGTCGATCAGCAAGGCATGCCGCTTGATCGTCTCGCTGCCCGTGATCCAGCGGACGGCGGTTGCAACACAGACCGATCCCGCCAGGATCGCCAGCAGTTTCAAGCCGAGTGGAAGCGGCGAGAGCGACAGGGTCGAGCCGAGGAAGAGATAGGCAAACATTGGCGCGGTGATCGGGACAAGGCAGGTGCCGATCACCAGCGCCACCAGCACCAGCGTCGCATCGAGGCCCATGACGGCGGCAAGCGCCGGTGCGGCCATCATTGGCGATGCCAGCGCCTGAAGCATAAGGGCCAGATAAAGATCGGGCGAACGAATGGTGAGTCCCGTCAGCCAACAGGTCCCGCCGAAAATCAGCGGCACCGCGATCATGGTCCACGCGGTTGCCGCGATCACAAGACCGGGACGCCGCAACGTTCTGCGCAGCGTGCCGAGATCGACGCGCAGGAACGAGATGCAAAGCAGCAGAAAGATCGCCTCGGTCACATAAGGCTTGAGCAGTTCTCCCGCCGGCGGCACGGCGATGCCGATAAACACCAGCGCTGCAATGGCGCGCGTGCCCTGGCCGCCGAGCCAGACCAGCGCGGCGACCGGGAGGCCCGCGATTTTCATGAAGGTCGCAGTCATCGAATTTCAGCGACGGAGATGTGATGCGTGGATGAATATTGCCGAAAGTAAGGACGGCGACCATGCGGCAGCGGCGCGCCGCCACCAAGTCACTTCTCGTTACGATTGATGTCGTCGTCGACGGCGTCCGCAATCAATCGGGTGAAGGCGAGAGACGTTCCTCGATCTGATCGAGATCCCTGATCTTGTAGATCAGTACGGAGATGATCCAGCCTGCGGCGAAGATGCCGACGATCAGATAGCCGAGCAATCCAAAGCTTTCGTTGACCCGATCGATTACGCTCCAGAAACGCCCTTGCAGCCCGAGCTTGTTCGCAAGCAGGCCGAGCACTTCGACACCGCCGATCAACAGCGCCACGACGATCGATATCAGCGTCATGGTGAGATTGTAGTAAAGCTTACGTACCGGCTTGGTGAAGGCCCAGCCATAGGTCTGCACCATCAAGACGCCATCGGTGGTATCGACCAAGGACATGCCGGCGGTGAACAGCGCCGGAAAAACCAGGATCGACCACGCTGAAAGCCCAGCCGATCCCTGCGCCGCGGAGATTCCAAGCAGTCCGATTTCGCTCGCGGTGTCGAAGCCGAGGCCGAACAGAAAGCCGAGCGGATACATGTACCAGCTTCGAGAGACGAGGCCGAACAGCGAACGCAGCAGGCGCGAGAGCAATCCGCGCCGGGACAACAGATCGTGCAGCGCTTCGTCGGCCACGCGCTCGCCGCGGCGAAGCGCGGTGAACGCGCGGTAGACCGAGATCAGGATCAGGGCGTTGATCAGCGCGATGGCGAGCAGGAACGCGGCCGAAATGCCGGTGCCGATCACGCTGCCGATGCCCTTGAACCACGCGAAGTTCGATTCCAGCGCGCCGACCGAGAGCGCCACCAGCAGCGACGCGATGATGACGACGGTCGAGTGTCCCAGCGCGAAGAAGAAGCCGACCGAAATCGGCCGCTTGCCTTCCTGCATCAGCTTGCGCGTGACGTTGTCGATCGCCGCAATGTGGTCGGGATCGACCGCATGGCGAAGCCCGAAGGTATAAGCCAGCGACGCCGTCCCGAGCAGGATCGGCTGATCGTGAAATTGCAGAAAGGCCCAGAGCCACGCCAGCACGTTGGCGGAGACCAGCACGACATAGAGGCACGCCGTTTTGGTGTTCAGCGCGCCGGGCTCGTCGTCGAATACACTTGGAACGGAAATGCTCAAGCCGCTCTGCTAACTGTCAGGTGTCGTCGCCGTTCTGGCGATAATACTGGGTGCCAAGCGTGATCGGCGCGCGGCCCTGGTTGCGGCGGTGCTGGTTGGTGTCGCGCAGCGAATAGACGCAGCCGCAATATTCCTGCTGGTAAAATTCCTCGCGCTTGCTGATCTCGATCATGCGCGCCGCGCCGCCGCCCTTGCGCCAGTTGAAATCCCAATAACTCAGGCCGTCGTACCGGCCGGCCGCGCGGTGCCCGCAATCGTTGATCTGCGCCATGTTCTTCCAGCGCGAAATCCCGAGCGAGGAGGTCATGACGGGAAAATCGTTCTCGTGCGCATAGAGCGCTGTACGCTCGAACCGCATGTCGAAGCACATGGTGCAACGGACACCGCGTTCCGGCTCCCATTCCATGCCCCTGGCGCGCGCAAACCAGTTTTCGGTGTCGTAGTCGGCGTCGACGAACGGCACGCCGTGCTTTTCGGCGAAGCGGACGTTCTCGTCCTTGCGCAGCAAATATTCTTTTTGCGGGTGGATGTTCGGGTTGTAGAAAAAGATCGTGTAGTCGACGCCAGACGCCAGCATCGCTTCCATCACCTCGCCCGAGCACGGCGCGCAACAGGAATGCAGCAGCACGCGCTTCTGCCCGTCCGGAGGCGTCAGTTTTTGTCGTTCGTGGAGTTCAATCATGCGCTGGCGATCTGTCTGCGGTTCCTTCGGCATCGCCGGTCTTTCCGCGCAATCTACTGATGTCGGCGGCGAAACGCCACCCCCGGGGGGCAAAGATGGAAATAGCGCGGTTGTTTAAATTCAAGGCAACAGTGTGTGCTAAGATGGAATGGCTTGCGAGCACGAGGGGCGAGGACGATGTGGAAGGGATTTTGGCAGAAATGGACCATCGACAAGCCGGCCTTGCTTGGCGATTGGCTCTGGGACGTCCTTGTCGTTCAATTCGCAGCCTTGCTGGACCGGCTGACGTTGCGGAAGGTGATCGCGGTCATTCCGATCGTTATTCTTGCCGTGGCCTACCACCACGGCATCCCACTTCCGCCTGAGTTGATGTTTGCGGGCGATCTGCTGGCCTACCTCGACATCTTTACGGTGGTTCTCCTGGTCGGAATGCTGAGCCGTGCCACAACCATCCTATTCGTGATCAAGCAGGCGATGGCGCGGGTTGCGAACCTCGTCAGCAGTCTGATTTCGGCGACGCGGCGGCTCGATGTTCGTCACCGGCGCGCGCGCAACAGTAGAGCGCGGAAGCGGCTGCTGGGTCGGCCGCAGGATGACGATGGCGAAGGCTTCGTTGTGGGTCTCGCCTGGGCGTAGCAGCTAAGGCTCGCAGCCTTCTTCGAGTGAGCGAATGACCCGTGCCGGCACGCCGGCGGCCAGACTGTTGGCGGGAACGTCCTTGGTCACGACCGATCCGGCGGCGATGACGGAATTTTCGCCGATGGTGACGCCGCCGATGATCGTCACGGCGGCAGCGATCCACACGCCCTCTTCGATGACGATGGGCTTGGCTTCCACATAAGCGCGCCGCTCGGATGGTCTCAGCGCGTGGCCTGAGGTGATGATATTCACGTTCGGCCCGATCATGACCTCGTCGCCGATGTCGACGCCGCTCATGTCGTAGATCGTGCAGCATTGATTGATGAAGACCTTGCGGCCAACCCTGAGATCCCGGCCATAGGCCGAATAGAACGGCGGGATGAGGGTGAACGTGTCGTCCACCGTTCGGCCGGTCAATTCGCTGAACAGCTCGCGCACTTTGGCGGCATCGTCGAAGCTGAGCTTGTTGATCTCGGCGGTCAACTGCATGGATCGCTTGATCACTTTTGACGCCGCGTCCCACTCGGCGCTGCGGGTGTGCATCCGTGTGGTGCGTACGAGCCTGTCACCGTCCATGGTCGTTGTTCCCCGCTCTATTTACGTTTCGGGCGGCTGACAGTTTGAGCAGCTCGGTTCGCACCTGACCGAGCACCTCGGCATAATCTCGCCTGCGGCTTTGCCGGAACAGGCGCATCGTCGGGTACCAGGGGCTGTCGTCGCGACCGAGTAGCCAGCGATAATCCGGCGTCCACGGCAGCAGGATCCATGTCGGGCATCCCAACGCGGCCGACAGATGCGCGACGCTGGTGTCGACGGATATGACGAGATCAAGACACTTCACCAGCGCCGCGGTCTCGGCGAAGTCGGACAATTCAGTGGTCCAGTCGATGATGTTGCTCGCGTCGAGCGCGGCCTTGTCGCCGTCGCGGACGTCTTTTTGCAAGGAGACGAAGGTCGCATCGATGTCGAGGATGCGCGACATCGTCGCAAGCGATATCGAGCGGTTATGATCGTTACGATGAGTCCGGCTGCCGGACCAGACCAGTCCGACCCTCAATTTGTCTTGGGCGCCGAGACGCGTGTTCCAGCTGCGAACGCGCATTTCGGGCGGCGGCGGCAGATAGGAGGCTTCCGCCGGGATGGTCTCGAGGCGGCTGTCGAAGATCATCGGCAGGCTGCCGATCGGGCAATGCATGTCGAAGGCGGGCAGGGGATCGGAGAAGGCGAGGCAATTTGCAACACCCGGAAATGCAGACAGCAGCGGCACCAGCGGCCGTTCGATCGCCAGGATGATCCGCGCGCCGCGCGCCGCCACCTCGGGCACATAGCGAACGAACTGGATCGTATCTCCCAATCCTTCATCGACATGGATCAGAATGGTTTTCCCCGCAACCGATTCCTTGCCGAGCCACATCGGCTGGCTGAATGTCGGGTAGGGCGCGCCGTCCGGTATCGACCAGCGCGCTTCGCGCCCGGCCCAGCCCGCCTCGAAATCGCCGAGCAGCATTTTGAGCAGCGCCCAATTCCAGTCCGTCGTCGCGTTGTTCAGGCGACGGGCGCGGATGTCGTCGTAGAGCGCAAGCGCTTCCGGAAAGCGCTGCAACTGTTGCAGAAGGTTGGCCTTGTTGTTGAGGATTTCGATCGCGTTCGGCAAATGCGTGAGCGCGGACTCGAACCAGGCCAGCGCATCGTCTTCCTTGCCAAGCGACTGCAGGCAAGCGCCGATATTGTTGAGCGTGTCGGCATTGCCGGGCTGAAGCGCGTTGGCGCGCAAATTATCCGACAGCGCCGGCTCGAATTTCCGCGATGCCAGCAGCGCGCGGGCGCGCGCCTGCAAGGTCGGCGCACGGTTGGGCAACAATTCGTCGCAGAGGTCAAGACAGGACAGAGCTTCTTCGTAGCGCCCGGCGTCGTGCAGAAGCACGCCGCTCTTGTAGGCGGCATCCTGGTTGCGCGCGTCGAGCTTGAGCACATGCTGAAAGGCGAGCAGGGCATGATCGTAGCGCTGCACTTGCAGCAGCGCATCGCCAAGCTGCTTCCACAGCGTTGCATCGTTGGGTGCGAGCTGGACCGCGCTGTCGAAGGCCTTCAAAGCCTCGTCGTGCCGGCCTTGCCGTGAGAGCGCGATGCCGAGGCTTGAGAGGTAATCCGGCCTCGGAGCCTGTGCGATCGCACGCACAATCCATTCCACCGCGTGATCATACTGCTTGTCCTGCAAGGCGATCAGGCCCATCAGGTGCAACGCACCGGCATGATGGGGATCGGCTGCCAGCAATTTCTGGCAGCACATTTGCGCCTCGAGCGGCTGCCCGGCTTGCAGATGGCGATGACCGGTTTCAAGGAGCGCAGCCGGATCAGGCGCGGCCGCGGTCTTCGATTTCTGGGCGCGGCGGTCTCTGCGATTCATCGGCACGTTTCGGATGAGGGCGTGCCTTAGCCTCTAGATGATTCGCACCTCCCGACAAGCCCGTTTGGCATGGGCGCGTTGCGTCAGCGGTAGATTATGTCCGAACGTCTGATCGCTTCAACGCGCGCAACCACGTGCCGATGTCCCGCGCCGCGACATTGGCCTGATCGAGCAGTTTGCCCATCGTGAAGAAGCCGTGGAACTGGCCGGGAAATGTCCGGTACGTCATGGGTACACCGGCTTGCGCGAGCCGTTTGGCAAATTCCTCGCCTTCGTCGCGCAGCGGATCGGCGCCCGCGGTCAGCACATAAGCGGGCGGCAGCCCGGCAAGCGATTTGACCCGCGCCGGCGAGGCGCGCCAATCCTCGGCATCGGCGGCACTGTTGAGATAGTGATCGCAAAACCAGCGGATCACGGTGTGCGTGAGCAGGATGCTGGTTTCCGGCTCGCTGTGCGAGGGATGCGTCATGGCAAAGTCGGTAGCGGGATAGATCAGCACCTGGCCGGCAATCGGAGGCCCATTGCCGTCGCGCGCGGATATCGCAACAACCGCGGCGAGATTGCCGCCGGCGCTGTCGCCGCCGACGCAAAGCTGCGCGGTATCGATGCCGAGTGCCTTGGCGTGATCCGCGATCCATTTGGTCGCCGCGATGGCGTCGTCGACCGCGGCCGGAAACTTATGCTCAGGCGCGAGCCGATAGTCGACCGATATGACGATGAGCTGGCCTTCATCGGCGAGTTTGCGGCAAGCGATGTCGTGGGTATCGAGATCGCCGATCACCCAGCCGCCGCCATGGAAAAAGATGAGACACGGTGAAAGGCCGCCCGTTTCCCTCAGCGTCTTCGGCGTATAGATCCGCGCCGGGATGACGCCACTCGCCGCAGCGATCGCGAGCGGCTCGACCGACTTCAGCAAAGGCGGTTCCGGATTGGTGACGAAACGGGCTTGCCGGTAATATTCGCGGGCTTCGGCCGGCGAGAGCGTCTCGTAAGCAGGTCGGCCGGCGTCCTGGAAGGCTTTGTAGACAAAGGCCGCATCGGGATCGAGGGTGACTGGCATCGTTTGGGAACCTTGCGGTAAAGCGGCCTTGATCGGGCCCAACTATTCCATTGGCCACGCCGCCTGACCAGCGGCCCACGCAGCTTAAAGCCGCCCTTTCCCCGCCGTATTCGGCGTGTTAACCGGAAAGCTTATTGCGCCGCGGTCGCTTTTCCGTGCCGTTCGCCCGATTCGCTTGTAATATCCGCGAGATGATCAGAGCTTTCCTGCTGACCGGCTTTGCGGCCCTTGTGGCTGCTATCTGCATCTCGTTTGCGCCGCCCGCGCACGCGCAGATCGGCAATATCTTTTCCGATCAGCCGCCGCGCCCGCCGGGCAGCGTGCCGCGCGGCCAGCAGCAGCAACAGCAAAACCTGCCCGAAGACGAAGAGGAAGTGCCGGAATTGCCGCGCGGCCGCCTGTTGCCGACGCCCAATCGGCCGCTGCCGGGGCAGGGTGTGCCGCCGCCGGGAGCCGTGACATCACAGCCGCTTGCGCCGCCGCCCGGCACGACCGTCGTCCCGCAGAATCCGCAAGCCCCCGTGGCGGTGACGCCGCCGCAACCCGGTCAGGGCGTTGCGGCCGCGCCGCCCGGCGTCAACGTTCCGCCGGGGCAACGTCAGCCGCAGCAAAAGGGTACTGTGCCGGGAGCGCCCGCGACCTTGCAGCCGGGCGATGAGGTGGTGACGGAACTGCCGGCGCAGAAGATCGTCAACAAGAAGGCGAGCTTTTCGGGACTGGACAAGATCACCGGCCGCATCATCAATTTCGACGAAGATATCGGCGAGACCGTCCAGTTCGGCGCGCTGCGGGTGAAGACGGACGCCTGCTACACGCGTCCGGCGACGGAAGCTGCCAACACCGACGCCTTTGTCGAAGTCGACGAGATCACCTTGCAGGGCGAGGTGAAGCGGATTTTCTCCGGCTGGATGTTCGCTGCAAGCCCCGGCTTGCACGGCGTCGAGCACCCGATCTACGATATCTGGCTGACCGACTGCAAAGCGCCCGATGCGACCGTCGTCAGCGTGCAGACCGATGCGCCAAAGCCGCCATCGCCGCCGCCCGCGCCGAAGAAGCCGCCCGCACCGAAACAGGCGCAGGCGCCGCGGCCACCGCCCCCGCAGCAGCAGTTCCAGCAGCAGCCGCCTCCGCCACAGCCGCAACCGCAGCAGGAATCCGGCGGCGGGCTATTCGGAATTTTCCGTCAGTAGAATTGATGGCCCCGGACGCCGCGCAGCGCGCCGCATTCGCGGCGTGGTACGCTGCAGATCCGGGGTCCATTAGGCCCAATGTTGCGGCGATGGTCCCGGCTCTGCGGAGCAGCGCAAGAGGGCGCTGCACCGCGTCCGGGACACGACGGTCAATTCTCAGCTCCGCTCGGCGATGATCTCGAGCGCCCGCGCGCCAGCGAGGGGCTGGTCGGCCGGCAACTTGTCAAAATCGGCTTCGCCTTTCAGCGCCTGATCGAGCAGCGCGGTGTAGCGGCGGCGCGGGATTTCGACCGCTCCGAAACTGCGCAGGTGTTCGGTCACATACTGCGTGTCGAGCAGTTCGAAGCCACCTGTGATCAGACGCGCGACAAGATGCACCAACGCCACCTTCGAGGCATCGCGGGCGCGGTGAAACATGCTCTCGCCGAAAAACGCGCGGCCGAGATTGACGCCATAGAGCCCACCGACCAGATCGTCGTCCTGCCAGACCTCGACGCTGTGGGCGTGTCCCAATTCATGAAGGCCGACATAGAGATCGCGGATCCGCTTGTTGATCCAGGTATCGTTGCGGCCGGCTTGCGGCGCCGCGCAGCCGGCGATGACAGCCTTGAATGCGCGGTCGACGGTGACCGTAAAAGCGTCGGAGCGCACAGTGCGGGCGAGGCGGGAGGCGATGCGGAATCCGTCGAGCGGGATCACGCCGCGCATTTCCGGCTCGACCCAGAACAGGCTGGGATCGTCGGCGCTCTCGGCCATCGGAAAGATGCCGCAGGCGTAGGCGCGCAGCAGCACCTCGGGCGTGATGTCGGAATTGGCGGTGTCGCGCGACGTCATGGGACACAGGATAGCAGGCCGGACGATCGCCTCGCAAAGCCAATGTCTTAACCGGAACTGCTAACCCGGGACTGCTAACTTGCCGCCTTCAGGCCATTCTTGGGCTGGGCGGCGGTTGCGCGCGGCAAAGACAGCACGATGCGGGTGCCGTCGTGAGCAGGATCCCGCTCGACACTGGCCGAAAGCTTGGCCGCCATCGCCGTCACGATGCGCTGACCCATGCCGGTCGAGCGCGGGTCGGTTTTGGCATTGAGGCCGACGCCATTGTCCGCAATCGACAGGACGATGTCGTCGCCGCGCGTTACGAGGTCGACGTGAATGGGGCCGGCGCCGTCGGGATAGGCGTATTTCACGGCGTTCATCACGAGCTCGTTGACGACGATGCCGATCGCAACGGCCCGGTCGGGGTCGATTTCGATCGGTTCGGCCTTGAGCGTCAGCCGCGACATCCTGTTGCCTTCAGCCGAGCGCCGCAAGTCCTCGAGCAAGGCGTCGAGATATTGATTGAGCAGCACGCTCTTCAGGTCGTGCGACGTATAGAGCCGGCGATGCACCTGGGCGACGGCGGCAACGCGCCCCATGGCGTTGGTCAGCGCAGCCTTGACGTCGTCCTCGGTGGTCGAACTCGCCTGCAGATGCAGCAGCGATGCGATGATCTGCAGGCTGTTGCCGACGCGGTGATTGACTTCGCGCAACAGCACCTCGCGCTCGGCCGCGAGCGCCGCAAAGCGGTCGCGTGAGGCATGGACCTCGGCTTCAGCGTCATCACGCGCCTTCTGCAGACGCGCCTGCCGCAACGCGCCTTCGACCGCGACCTGGAGCAGGGGGATGAAATCACCCTGCACGTCCTTGACCAGATAGTCGGCCGCGCCGGCCTTCAGCGCGGTGACGGCGATCTTGGAATCCTGGGCGGCCGTGACAAATACCACCGGCGGCGCGCCAGGGATCGACATGATCCGTTCCAGTGTCTCCAGTCCGTCCAGTCCGGGCATGTATTGATCGAGCGCGACGACGTCGATGCCGCCTTGCGCCAGCCGATCCAGCCCCTCGGTGCCGCTCCGGGCGTGCACGACCTTCAGCCCCAATCGCGTCAGGCCGCGGTCGACCAGGCGCGCCAGCGCCTTGTCGTCGTCGATATAAAGCAGGGTCGGCGTCTCAGCGTTCATAGGGCGGCAGGGGGCACCTGAATGACCGAGAAGAACAGGCCCAACTGGCGAATGGCGTTGGCAAAACTTTCATAGTTGACGGGCTTGGTGATGTAGACGTTGCAGCCGAGTTCATAGCAACGCTTGATCTCCTGGGAATCGTCGGTCGTGGTCAGCACCACCACCGGCGTCGATTTGAGATGCTTGTTCTCCTTGACGCGTTGCAGGATTTCGATCCCTGCCATGTCGGGCAGGTTGAGGTCCAGCAGGATCAGAAGCGCCTCGCCCTTGTGGTCGAGACCCGAGCCGTCGCTTCCGAACAGGTAGCGTATGGCAGACGTGCCGCTCGTAAACGGCACGATTTCGTTATTGACACCGGACCGTCTGATGTTGCGCTCGATCAGACGGGCATGACCCTCGTCGTCCTCGATCATGATGATGGTAACCGGCTTGCTCATCGATCCCTGTTCCGTTGGTTCGCGTTCCAGTTGATAGGAAGGGTTACTGTGAAGGTGCTTCCTTTATCAAGCTCGGAAGCGACCGACATGGTTCCCCCAAGGCGGCGCACCAAGGTGCGCACATGGGCAAGGCCGATTCCCTGGCCAGGTTTGTCCTGCATGCCCGCGCGCCTGAACAGATCGAAAATGCGCTGATGGTCCTTCGGGTCGATGCCTCGGCCGTTATCGCTGACATCGTAGATCGCGTATCCGAGTTTTGTTCGCCCACGCACCAGAATTTCGCCGGGTACGCCGGGCTTGAGATATTTTAGCGCGTTGTCCACCAGATTGGAAAAAATCTGCTCGATTGCCAGACGGTCGCTGGTAATTTCGGGCAGTGGCTCGATATGAATTTCCGCCTGCGCTTCTGCGGCCTGGTGCGCGACCGTCGTCACAATCGCTTCGATCAGCTCCCGCATATCGATCCTGAGCGGTTCGAATTCGCGTCGTCCCTCGCGGGTGAGATTGAGGATGGCTGAAATCAGCCGGTCCATCTTCGCGATCGATGATTTGATGAATTCAAGCGCCTCGGAGAAATCCGCACGCAGTTGCTGGTCGGTTGCGTCCAGCACGGGCTCCGTATCGCCTTCCGGCGCGGGCGGCACGGGGCTCGATGCCGCCGCAAGATGCAACGCAGCGATCCGCTTGAAAATATCGGAGCGCAACTCTTCGAGCTCGCTGGTGAAGCCCATGATGTTGACCAGCGGCGAGCGAAGATCGTGGCTGACGATGTAGGCGAAGCGCTGGATTTCGTTGTTGGCCTCGCGCAGGTCGGAAGTGCGCTCGTCCACCGTAGCCTCGAGGTTGAGATTGTTGTCGCGCAATTTTGCTTCGGCTTCGTCGCGCGCGCGGGTCGAGCGCCGCACCAGAAAAATGGAAATGCCGGCCAGCAGCACCACGAGGCCGGAGCCAACGACTGTTACGATGGAGGCGAGCTCCTCGGTTCGGTCGGCGGTTTTGGTGCGCAGCCTGAACAGACGCTCCTCCTCGGCGCGCATCGTGTCGGCGATCTCTCCGATGCGCCGCGCGGATGCGCCGGTGTCGGATGCGCGCAACATCGCAATTCCACCCGCCATATCGTGGCGCTTGGCGAAGTCGATTGCTCTTTTGAATTCGTCGAGCCGCGCCTGGACGGGCTCCCGCAACTGGTTGGCACCGTCGAGCTGAACGGGATTGTCGCCGGCGAGCCTCGCCAGCTCATTGATGTCAGGCAGAATACTGGCGACAGCAGCCTCGTATTCGTCGAGAAACCGTTGTTCTTCCGTCAACAGGTAGCTTCGTGCGGTGCTTTCCGCGGTCCGAATACCCAACAGCAGCGTTGAAAGCTGGTTTTCGACCTCGACCGTGTGCACGACCCAGTCATTGTCGTCACGGGCCTGATTGACCAGAACGACCGACAGCGTGCTGATTGCGACCAGCACCAGAAATCCGGCCGCGAGCAACAGAATCTGGCCGAGGGCGCGGTTGTCCCGCGCAAGACGGCTTCCCATGGCTTCGTGGCGTGAAATCAAAAGAACCCTGGAGCTCCGATTCGAAACCGATAGGAACTGCAAATTCTAGGAACTTCAAATTCGCCGCTGCCGGCGGGTCACGTCCCTCAAGGCGACCATAACGCTCCGGCGCGGATTTAGTTCCCCTGAGGGAACATCCTTGCTGCCCGCAAATGGACGTTCAGGCCGGCGCCTGGCCGGCGAGATACTGCTCAAGCCAGTGGATGTGGTAGTCGCCGTCGATGATGTCGGTCTCCCGCACCAGGGCGCGGAACAACGGCAGCGTCGTTTCAATGCCGTCGACCACCATCTCATCGAGAGCCCGGCGCAGCCGCATCAGACATTCTGAGCGCGTCTTGCCGTGCACGATCAGCTTGCCGACCAGCGAGTCATAGTAAGGCGGGATCACATATCCCTGGTACACGGCGGAATCGATCCGCACGCCGAGGCCGCCGGGCGGGTGGTATTGCAGGATCTTGCCGGGCGAGGGGCGGAAGGTGACGGGGTTTTCGGCGTTGACGCGGCATTCGATCGCATGGCCGTTGATGACGATCTCGTCCTGTGTCGCTGGCAGATCGCCGCCGGCGGCGATCCGGATCTGCTCCAGCACCAGATCTATGCCGGTGATCATCTCGGTGACGGGATGCTCGACCTGGATGCGGGTGTTCATCTCGATGAAGTAGAACTCGCCATCCTCGTAGAGAAATTCGACGGTGCCGACGCCGAGATACTTCATCTCCTGCATCGCCTTCGCAACGGTCGCGCCGATCTTCACACGAGCGGCGGCATCGAGCGCTGGCGAGGGGCCTTCTTCCCAGACCTTCTGATGCCGGCGCTGCAGCGAGCAGTCGCGCTCGCCGAGATGGATGGCGCCGCCGCGGCCGTCGCCAAGCACCTGGATTTCGATGTGACGCGGCTTCTGCAGATATTTTTCGAGATAGACGGACGCATCGCCAAAGGCGGACCTGGCTTCATTTGCAGCCGTCGACAGTGCGAGCGCCAAATCCTGCGCAGTCTGCGCCACTTTCATGCCGCGTCCGCCGCCGCCAGCGGCCGCCTTCACCAGCACCGGAAAAC